>Ga0302322_100005947_pt1 | contig 10761 bp, 5 predicted proteins | sample Fen_T0_2_FD_203757 | JGI IMG/M metagenome (GOLD analysis project Ga0302322, IMG submission 203757) | Peat permafrost microbial communities from Stordalen Mire near Abisko, Sweden - Fen_T0_2 | ecosystem: Environmental > Terrestrial > Soil > Wetlands > Permafrost | place: Sweden: Abisko... | reverse complement strand
CGCCCAGGGCACCGCGATCCGGGGTGATGTTGTAGATGCCGGGCGTGCCCACCTGGATGAAGGCGAAGCGGGCCAGGGACTGCCAGCCGTCGGCGGCCTTGAGGGTGAGGTGCTTGGCGAACAGCTCACGCAGGGCTTCGCGGGCGCTGAGCAGGCGCTCGGTGAGATCGGCGCCGCCCGCAAGGCCGCTGTGGCCGCGGGTGCCGTGGGCCACCAGCTCGAAGCGCAGCACGCCGCGGTTCTGGGTGCAGACCTCGCCCCAGAGCTCGGTGCCCTTCTCGCCCGTGCGCTCGCCCGCCACGAAGAAGGCGGGCTCGTAGTTCCACTCATCCAGCAGCTGCTTCAGCACATGGGGTGTGCCCATGGGCTCGAGCTCACCATTCTCCTCGTTGCCCACCAGCAGCAGGTTCACGGGCGGATAGGGCGCACCTTTCTTGAGCGTGTCCTTCATCCACACCAGGTAGGTCGAGACCACGGTCTTCATGTCGGCGGCGCCGCGGCCCCAGAGGTAGTCGCCCTCGATCTTCGGCTCGAACTGGCTGTCGTCGGGCTCGGGCTCCACCACGTCGAAGTGGCCGCAGAGCATGGCCGGGGCCTTTTCGCCGCCGGGGAAGTGGGCCAGCACGGCGGGGAAGGGGCCCTGGTCGAAGGTCAGCGCGGGCACCCCGTGGTTGCGGAGGTAGTCATAGACGAAGGTGGCCGCCCGATGGACTTCGGAGATGCGTTCCTCCGGGCAGGCCGTGACGCTGGGGATGCGCACCAGGCGCTGGGACAGGGCCACGATCTCCGCGGTCTTGTCCGGGTATTCGGCGTCCACCAGGGCTTCCGGCCGGGGCTGGAACCGCACGGGCGCCTGGGGATCCAGATGCACCTCGTCGCGGGCGTGCTCGACGAAGTCCTGGAGCTTGGTCTCCTCGGCGCCCAGATCGGAGAGGTGGGCCGTGACAGTTTCCACGTCCTCGCGCACCTGGGCCTTGCGGGCCTCGGCGAGCTCCACCAGCAGCTCTGGCGGCACGATGTCCGAGCTGCCGAGCTTGGCCTTCAGGGTCTGGCGGATGCGCTCGGCGGTGCTGGGGGCGCCCGCGGCCAGGGCGCGGAGGGGCTGGAGGTCATCCCACATGCCGAGGGCCTCGGCCAGGGGCCGCATCTCCTGGAGGGTCCAGTCCAGGAAGGCGCGCAGGGCGACGGGCTTGGCTGTGAGGGGATCCTCGATGACGCCGCGCAGGCCCTCTCGCGCGGCCAAGTCCTCGTTGCGCCGGGCCCGCTTGATGTCCTCGGCGTCGTAGCGGAACCCGCGGGCGAAATCGGGATCGGCGTAGAAGCGGAGCAGCAGCAGGTGCTTCAGCGTGAGGTTGGCGACATCCAGGGCCAGGTCGTGGCCGGGATCATCCGTGCGCACTTCCACGCGGGCCATGGGCAGGTCGATGCGGGCGAAGAGGTTCTGGCGCTCGATCTGGGCGGCCATGTCCTCGACGTTGCGCGTCTCGCCGGCGGCGAAGAGGCCCCGGGCGTAGATGTCGTGCAGCTGGTCGCTGGTGACCTGGATGAGGCGCTCCACCGGCTCGGCCTGGGAGCGGGCGCGGACGGGGATCCAGTTGTTGTTGCCGAAGCGCACGCCGCTGCGCACCAGGTCGTAGGACAAGCGGAGGTAGTCGGCATGGGTGCGGTTCAGGTCCGGCACGTCCAGGGCGGGGGGATTCGGGAAGGTGAGGTTGCGCACCGATTCGTAGGGCGTGAGCCGGACGACGGGCTTGCCGTCCTCTTCCGAGGCCTGCAGGGGCGTGCTGGCGCTGGTGGCGATGAAGACCGCCGCGAAGGCCCGCATGAGGCGCGTACCCATGATGTAGACCTGGTTCTTGTAGTCGTCCAGGTGGAACTCCCCGCGCTCGGAGGCGGGCAGGTGCATGAAGTCCCAGGCCAGCATGGGCTCAGGCAAACTCAGGTTCGAGTGGGTCCCGGCGGTGGCCAGCTCGGTGCCGTACATGTCCACGCAGCGCTGCAGGTAGCGGCGCTTGGCCAGGTGCCAGGACTCGGGCACGCAGTCGGGGCCGATCTTGGGGAGCACCAGGAGATTGCCGTGCCAGTAGTAGAGCGGCTCACCGAAGCTGCGCCCGACCTTGGCCAGGGCGTTGATGAGCGCGGCCTCCAGCAGGCGGCCTTCGTACACCGCGCCCTTGGGTGTGTGGTAGGGCCGCGTGACCCACTCGATCATCCAGTGGAAGACCTCGAGCTGGTGGTATTCCTCGGTCCAGGGCGACAGCACCTTGGTCCGCAGGTGATCCACGAAGGACATGCGGTCCGGCCCGGTGCCCACGGTGAGCAGGGGACGGAACTGGGGATCCACCAGGTTCCACTCCAGTTCCAGCCCGCACAGTCCGCCAGAAGGACGCGTCTCCAGCGCCGTCTGACGGGCCAGCTGGAACTTCTCGACGAATGCCTTCAGGTCGAACACGGGGACTCCGGAGTAATCACCTGAGGGTTTGTGCTTCCTCAGAGACTCAAAAAAGAAAACTGAATGATTGAACCGTAGATGTCGCAGATGACGCGGATGGAATTCGTTGCCGTTCATCTGCGCAATCTGCGACATCTGCGGCTAGAACTGCTTGGTTGTTATTTTTCCAGGCTCTTGAGCGCTTCCAGCAGCCTGGTCGCGGCACCCTGGGTAGTGGCCGGGGGGGTGGCGTAGGAGAAGCGGATCCACTCGCCGCCATAGGGGCTGAAGAAGGCCCCGGGCACCACGGCCACACCGTGCTCTTCGGCCAGGTACTGGCCCATGGGCTCGGAATCGGCCCAGCCCTTGCCCTTCAGGGCGTCGGCCACTTTGATGAAGGCGTAGTAGCCCTGGCCGATGATGTGCGTGAGCTGCTTCTCTTTCAGGAAGTCCCGCAGCCAGGCGCGGCTGGCGCGGGTGGGAGTGGCGATGGGCTCGGAGGCGACCTTGATGCCCTTCTCATAGGCGGCCATGGCCACCGCAAGGCTGAAGAAGGACGGGATCACGGTGTGCGAAGCCTGGGCCACGATGGTCTTGACCACCTCCGCATCCGCCAGCAGGTGGCAGTTGCGGATGTTGGAGCCGCCCAAGGTCTTGGTGATGCCGTCCAGCACCATCAGCCGTTTCCGCTGGGCCGGATCGAAGGCGCGCAGCAGCACGTTGACATCATAGGGCTCGTCATCGCCGACGGTATGGTACATCCAGTCGAAGAGGACGAAGGCCACACCTGCTTCCAGGGCCGCCCGGGCCAGGGTGATCTGGCGCTCAAGGGTGAGGGTGTTGCCCGTCGGGTTGTCGGGGCTGGTGATGACCAGGCCCGCCACCTTGCGGCCATGGCGGGCGGCTTCGGTCACACAGGCCTGGATGCCCTCGACCGAATAGGCCCAGCCCTCTTCGGCGATGCCCGGCGCCCACATCACATTCGCGCCGATACCGTACGGCCCCCAGTTGTAGCTGATCCAGGGCACCCGGCTCACCACGATCACATCGCCCTGGCGACCATGGCCGAGGGCGAGCATGGCCTGATAGGCCTTCACCAGTCCGTCGCGGCCACCCTGGGTCCCGATGACATTGGCGGTGCCCCAGCCGGTGTCCGGCGCCAGCTTCCAGTAGGATTCCGCCACGATCTTGCGGAAGGCCTCAGTGCCGAAGGGCATGTCGTAGGCGGTGCCATGCTGCTTCTGCAGCTCGAAGGCGCGATCCAGCAGGGCCTCAGGCACCCCGGGCAGCGAGGCGCCACCGTCCCCCTGGCTGGCGTCGAAGATCGGCACGCCGGGCTGCTTCTCCTGGAACACCTTCAGGGATTTGTTGATGAGGAACATGCGTGAAGCTGGGATCGGCGTCATTTTCCCCAGGTGATCGCTCACCGGGACGAGGTTGGCCTCCGGCACGGCGAAGGCGGGGACGTCGAGGGAGAGCAGGGATGACACGGTTCCTCCCGATAAGAAAATGTCGCCCCTACAGGTAGTTGGGGCGACAGGATGCCCTCCAAGATTAACAGTCCCAACTGTCGGCTCAAGTTATAACGATTTATGATTTGATTAATCGGCCTTATAGATCCAGCGGAAGATCCGCATGCCGGAAGGGCTTTCCGGAGGGCCCGGAGTAATCCTCGACCCGCTGCCCATGACCTTTCAGCAGATATCGGTAGCTGAGCAGCCCCTCGATACCCACCGGGCCCCGGGCATGGATGCGGCCGGTGCTGATGCCGACCTCGGCCCCGAAGCCATAGCGGAACCCGTCGGCGAAGCGGGTGGAGGCGTTGTGGAACACACCTGCCGCGTCCACCTCGGCCAGGAACCGCTCCGCGGCGTTGGCATCCTCCGTCACGATGGCCTCCGTGTGGCCACTGCCGTAGGTGCGGATGTGGGCGAGCGCCTCGTCGAGGTCCGCCACCACCTTGAGGGCCAGGATGGGCGCGCCGTATTCTGCGCCCCAGTCGGCCTCGGCAGCCACGCCCAGGCTCGGGGCCAGGGCCCGGCACTCCGGGCAGCCGCGCAGCTCCACGCCCCGGGGCACCAAGTCCGCCACCAGGGCCGGCAGCAGACGGGACGCAGCCTGACGGTGGATCAGCACCGTCTCCACCGCGTTGCAGGCGGAGGGATACTGCAGCTTCGCATCGCGGACCAGGGCCACGGCCATGACGGAGTCCGCGGCTGCGTCCAGGTACAGGTGGCAGATGCCTTCTGCGTGGCCCAGTACGGGGATCCGCGTGGCGGCCTGGATGCCCTGCACCAGGGCGTTGGAGCCGCGTGGGATGACAAGGTCCACCAGGTCTGGGCGCTGCAACAGCGCCGCCACGGCGGCGCGGTCCGGTAGGCCCTGGACCGCGGCTTCCGGCAGCCCGGCTTCGCGGAGGGCGCCCTGGATGATGGCGAGCAACGCTTCGTTGGAACGGCGGGCCTCGCTGCCGCCTTTGAGCAGCACTGCATTGCCGCTCTTGAGGGCCAGGGCGCTGATCTGGATCAGCGCATCTGGACGCGCTTCGAAGATGACGCACAGCACGCCCAGGGGGCTGGCCACACGGGTGAGCTCGAGGCCCTCGTCCAGCTCCCGGCGCAGCTGCACTCGATGCAGGGGATCGGGCAGGGCGGCCACGGAGCGGACGCCCTGGACCATGGCGGCCAGCTTGGCAGTGTCCAGCTGGAGTCGCTGGAGGGTGGACGCATCGATGGTCCCTGCGGCCAATCGCACGTCTTCAGCATTGGCAGCGAGAAGGCTGGAGGACTGACGTTCCAGGTGCTCGGCGAGCAGGTTGAGCACCGTGTTCCGCTGCTCCGAAGAGGTGGTCGCCAGCTGGCGCGAGGCGTTCCGCGCGGCCTGGGCCATGGCCTGGATCCGGATGGAGTGGCTGGCGTCCGCGGTCATGGCTGGCCTCCGCCTGGGGCGGCGAGGAAGAAAGTGCCAATGGGCTCGCCCGCCAGGATCTGCCGCAGGACGTTGAACACCAGGCCCGAGGCCAGCACCACGGGCACACCGGCCCGGGCGGCGCAGCGGGCCGCCTCCACCTTGCTGACCATGCCGCCGCGACCGCGACCCGAGGTGCCTTCCAGGTTGACGCGCAGGTCGGCGCCGAAGGGCACTTCGGAAAGGGGCGTCGCATCGGGATAGAGCCCGGGATTCCGGGTGTGCAGCGCCGTCACGTCCGAGAGGAGCACCAGCAGATCCGCGTCCAAGTGTGTCGCCACCAGGGCGGACAGGTGGTCGTTGTCGCTGAAGATGGCCGTGCGTCCGGGGACTGGACGCTCCAGCTCCAGGGTGGAAACCGTGTCGTTCTCGTTGAGCACGGGGATGGCGCCCAGTTCCAGCAACGTATCCAGGGTGTGGCGGAGGTTGGCGTGGCGGATGGGATCCGAGAAGTCATCCTCGGTCAGCAGCACCTGGGCGGCGCAGAGGCCCATGCGGGCAAAGCCCTCCTGGTAGATGGACATGAGCTGCCCCTGTCCGGCCGCCGCGCAGGCCTGTTTGTGAGCCAGCTCCCTGGGCTTGATCCCGAGCTGGCGGGCGCCGAGGCCCACGGCCCCAGATGACACCACTACAGGCTGGCCCCCCTGACGCCGCAGCTCGGCCACGGTCTCCATGAGGCCGTACAACCGGCTGAGGGCCGGTCGGCCTTCGGCATCCAGCACGACCTGGGTGCCGAACTTCACGACGATGCGCTTCGCCAGGGGCAGGGCTTCCCGGCCGGTGGGCCTGGATCCCTGGGGGGCTGAGGTATTCGGACTTGGGCTCATGGGAACCTGCTGTAAGAAAAACCCCCGGGCCGTGGTGCGACCCGGGGGGGAGATGAGCAGACCGTGACGGCGACGTGCTCAAACCCCGCCTGCCGGCGCACCGGAGGTGGGACGGGTAGGCGGCGGGTTGAGGGTCGTGACAGGAATCATGATCTGCCAAGTGTGCCGAATGGGGCCGGTGGATGCAACCGCGGATGGTGAGGGCATTCTCTGGTGGGAGCCTTGGCCGTTCACTCTCCTCGTGCTTCCACCTCGAGGAGTCTGCGAAGGCGGGGTTGGAGGGCCCCAGGCCGAAGTGGCGGCAGGAGCTCCATTCCTTCCAGGGCGGCGGCCCGGGCCCGCTCGAACTGGCCAGCCGCGCGGTAGGCCTGGGCCAGCGAGAGGAGGAAGGAGGGTTTCCGGTGATGCGTCTGGGCGACCAGGCGCTCCGCGAACTGGATGGTCAGCTCCGGGTCGCGCAGGCGCACGGGGCGCACACTCAACAGGGCCGCCGTTGCGTTGTCCAGGATGGGAATCGACGCTTCATCGGTCCGGGCGATCTTGCAGAGGGTTGCCAGGTTCTCCGCCGCCATGGCCGCGCCGTCGCCTGCGGGATGCAGGCCCTGCTTCAGGGTGCCAGCCACCACCCGCTTGTGGGCCAGCTCTGCGACCCAGCCCTTGTTCTCCGGATGGCTTGCCACGAGGCGCTCCAGGATCACCAGGGATCGCTCGATCAGTGCCATGGCCCTCCGGCCGCGCTCCGCCAGGCCTCCGCGGGGCGCATGCAGGGCGGGGTCCAACATGTCGAGGTGGGTCAGTGCCTCGTCGAACAACTCCGTCACGAGGTCGTACTGGGCCCGGGCATCCTTCGCATCGGCCGCCGCGTAGAACTCGTAGATGTCCCGGGCCTGCCGGAAGGCGGCGATCGCGTCCGGGTAGTCCCGGGCCTCGGTGAGGGCCTTGCCAAGTTTGCGGAAGGTGGTCGCGATCCCGCGGCGCGCGGTGGAAGTGTCCTTGTCCGTCGCGGGCAGGCCCTCCCAGGCGGCGAGGGCCAGGTGGTACTCCTCGATGGCCTGCCGGGGGTCCTTCTCGGCCAGAATGTTGCCGATCTTCAGGTGATCGATGGCCAGTGCCCGCTTCGAGCGCGTGTAGCTGGGGTCGACCTTGAGTGCCCGCAGAGATAGCTCGAGGCCTTTGCGGTACATCTGGAGGGCACTTTCAGGATCACCCAGGCTGGCGACTCCGCTCTGTCCGAGTTGGTCGCCCATGCAGCCATAGGTGGAGGAGACCTCCGCGATCTGGGCCGCTGTCGGGTTCGTGTGGGCGAGCAGCGAGTTGAAGGTATCGACGGCTTCATGCATGGCCGCGAGGGCCCCCTGGGTGCGGCCGATCCCGAAGAGGATCTCACTCCGGGACCGCTCCGCGAGGGCCAGTGGGCCGAGTACCTCGGGGCTCATCGGGCCGCTGGTCTGGAGCGATTTCCCGATGGTGACGGCCTTGTCGAGGCTCACCAGGGCACCCCCTGAATCCCCGATGTTCTGATCGTAGGGATTGCCCTGCAGGTTGCCCAGGCGGGTGTAGGCCTGGACCAGGTCCAGCCGGGTCAACCGGTTCCCGGCCGCGTCCCTGGCCATGCGGTCGAGGTGTTCCAGCGCGCGCTCCACCAGCAGGCGGCGCACCGGTGTGGAACCCGGCAGCTGCTTGACGGCCTCGTCTATTTCCGAAAGCAGGCTGTTGCTCAGTTTCCGCAGGTCCTCCGAGCGGGCCTCGGCCCGCCGGTACTGCCACAGGGCAGTGGCCAGGCCCGCCACCAGGCTGGCCAGCACCAGGGCTGCGGCCCCCAGGGCCAGCCGGTTCCGGCGGATGAACTTGAGGGCCCGGTACCGCAGGTTCCCTCGCCGCGCATGGACGGGCCTCCCGTTCAGGAAGGCCCGGAGGTCGGCGGCCAGCTCCTCCGTGGACCGGTACCGCTCAGCAGGCTCCTTCCGCATGGCCTTGAGGACGATGGCGTCCAGGTCCGGGTCCAGCCGCTCCCTGGCGAGTGACACGGCGCTCGGCCGGGGCGGAGGCTCGGTGCAGACGATCCGCAGCAGCTCCGCCGTGCTGCCCTCCTTCAGGACATAGGGCGGCACCTCGGCCAGCAGGAGGAAAAGCAGGACCCCCAGTGAGTAGGTGTCCGAGGCGGTGGTGATGGCCTCGCCCAGCACCTGCTCGGGGCTGGCATAGCTCGGGGTGAACGCCTGCAGGCCGAGCCGAGTGAACTCGCTGGTTCCGTTGGCGGCGGCGGGCAGGGGGGTCAGCAGCTTGGCCGTGCCGAAGTCCAGCAGCTTGGGCGTGCCATCGGGCAGGACCAGGATGTTGTCCGACTTCAGGTCCCGGTGGACGATCAGGTTCTGGTGAGCGAACTGGACGGCTTCGCAGACCTTGATGAACAGGCCCAGGCGGTCCCTGAGGGGCAGGCCGCGCTCCCGGCAGTAGGGTCCGATGGGGACGCCATCGACATATTCCATGGTGAGGTACAGCTCGCCCTCCTCCGTGATGCCGCCGTCCAGCAGGCGGGCGATGTAGGGGTGGACGAGGCCGGCCAGGATCTGGCGCTCCTGGCGAAAGCGCTCGCGGAAGAGGTCCGTGGCCAGGGGCTGGTCGATCAGCTTGATGGCCACCTGCTGCTGGAACTGCCCGTCGACCCGGTGGGCCAGGTACACGGCCCCCATGCCGCCATGTCCCAGCAGCCGGTCCAGCTGGTAGGGGCCGATCAACCCGGATCGCCCGAAGGGAGCCTCGCCAGTGGACGGCCCGTCCAGACACTGCGTGGCCAGCTCCCGCTCCCCCTGGTGGGCCTCCAGCAGTGAGCGCACCTCGGCGGCGAGGGCGGCATCCCCGCCGCACCGGCGCGCCAGGATGGACGGCCACTGGGCTTCCGGCGCAGCCAGTGCCGCGTGGAACAGGTCTTCCAGCTGCGGCGGGAAACCGGTCGGTTCCTTCTCTGAGGCATCGTGCTCGGGAGACACGGTCCTACTCCAGTGGGTTCAGTGCGGCACCATCAAGACTGCGGAGGGATCTGGCGGAGCGACTCAGGCTTTCCCGGGGACCTTCACACCCGGGCGCATCCTGCGGAACAGCCAGGCCTTGGCGAAGGCCAGGTGGCGGTCCACGGTGGCCTTCGAGAGGTTCATGAGGTCGGCGGTCTCCTCCGCCGTGTGGCCGAGGAAGTACCTCAGCTCGATGAGCTGGACCTTGGTCGGGTCGATGCGACCCAGCTCGTTGAGGGCGCAGTCCAGCTCGATGAGCTCCGGGCTGCCGAGGCCCACCCAGGCCAGGTCGTCGCTGAGGGGCACCTGCTGGGCGGAACCACCGCGCCGCTGCGCCTGTTGGCCGCGGGCATGGTCGATCAGGATCATCCGCATCACCTTCGCGCAGAAGGTGTAGAAATGGGCCCGGTCCCCCCAGTCGGCCTTCTTCTGGTTCCGCAAGCGCAGGTAGAGATCATGGACCAGGGCGGTGGCCTGCAGCACGCCGGGATCCCGCTCCCGGCGCAGGTAGGCTGCCGCCACCTCCCGCAGGTGCGGATAGACCAGGGGCACCAGCCGTTCGAAGGCCTCCGGCTCCCCACCCTTCCACCTGGCCAAGAGCTGCGTGATCTCGCCTTGTTGCGTTTCCATGGGAAACACCATGAGGGCTGGGGCGTTCGAAGTGGGGATGGGGGAAAGGCGACCTTGGCAGAGATTCGGGGGGATCCGGTGAATTCCGTCCCGCTCCAAAAAATAGCGAGTCATCTTCTTTCAAGTTTGCGCCGCCTGGGTTGAAGCCGCACGAAAAATCGTCTGTTTGATGATTCTGCGGGAAATTTCCAACCCCTCACCCTGGAGGCAATTATGGGGAACAATCCTGAAAGAACTTGGTATGCCGGTTCCCTTTGTCTGGGAACCGTGGCCTTTGCCCTGCTGATGGCGGCCTGCAGCGGCGGTGGCGGCTCAAGTACACCGCCCGCCCAGACGGCTCCGGCCATCACGACCCAGCCCCAGAGCGAGACGGTCACCGCCCCAGCTACTGCGACCTTTGCCGTCATCTGCACGGGGAACCCTGTTCCCACCTACCAGTGGTATGTGGGCATCACAGCCATTCCCAATGCGACCTTGGCCTCCTACACCACACCGGCCACCACCACCAGCATGAACGGAAACAGCTACACCGTCATCGCCACCAACTCGATGGGGAGCGTCTCCAGCAACCCGGCGTCCCTGACCGTGAACCCCACCACCCCCACCACGCCGACCTTCACCACCCAGCCCGCCAATCAGACCGTACAGGTGGGTGCCACGGCCACCTTCACGGCGGCCGCGTCGGGCAATCCGGCCCCCACCTACCAGTGGTATGTGGGCGTCACGGCCATCCCCAATGCGACCTCGGCCTCCTACACCACACCGGCCGCCACCCCCAACATGAACGGGAATAGCTACACCGTCGTCGCCACCAACTCGATGGGGAGCGTCACCAGCAACGCGGCGTTCCTCACCGTCAACCCCGCAGTCAATGGCCTGCAAGGCATCTACTGTG
>Ga0302322_100005945_pt1 | contig 10763 bp, 8 predicted proteins | sample Fen_T0_2_FD_203757 | JGI IMG/M metagenome (GOLD analysis project Ga0302322, IMG submission 203757) | Peat permafrost microbial communities from Stordalen Mire near Abisko, Sweden - Fen_T0_2 | ecosystem: Environmental > Terrestrial > Soil > Wetlands > Permafrost | place: Sweden: Abisko... | reverse complement strand
TTTGAACCCACGGAGGGTGTAACCCCTCACACGCTTTCGAGGCGTGCTCCTTCGGCCGCTCGGACACGCCACCGCCGGAGAGGGTACAAGGTCGAGCCGGGCTGACCGAAATCGGCCCACGAGCCACCGAGCCGCGGGACGCCTGGCCCCCAGGGCTCACGCGCCTGCGAGGCGGGTGCGGCCCCGGTGCTACGCAGGCGGCGATCCGCGGTCGCGGCGTCCGGCGAAGAACTCCGCGAGGACGGCCGAGCAGTCGTCGGCGAGGACGCCCGAGACCACCTCGGGGCGGTGGTTGAGACGGCCGTCGCGCAGCACGTCCCACAGCGAGCCGGCGGCGCCGTACTCGTCGTTCCACGCTCCGAAGACCACCCGATCGACCCGGGCCAGCCAGGCCGCGCCTGCGCACATCGGGCAGGGCTCGAGCGTCACGGCCAGGGTGCAGCCCTCCAACCGCCACGTGCCGAGGCGCTCAGCCGCCTCGCGCAGCGCGACGACCTCGGCGTGCGCGGTGGGGTCGTGGGTCGCCTCGCGCGCGTTGCTCCCCGTGCCGATCACCGCGCCGTCGGGCCCGACGACGACAGCACCGATGGGAACCTCGCCGCGCTCGCCGGCCGCGCGCGCGAGGTCGAGCGCACGGCGTACCGCGTCGACGTCCGCACTCCGAGCCCGCACCCCCCGATCATCCCCTGCGGTTCTGCCGTCGTGAAGGTGCCCTTCCTTGCGTCAGACGCACGTCAGCGCACCTCATCCCAGACGGGCGCCCGACGGCGAGGAGTTGAGGGCGTCCCGCTTGCGTCTGCCGCAGGAAAGGGCACCTTCATGGCACAGCCACCCGGAGGGCGACACGGCACGTGTGGTGGGCCTCAGGCGTCGGCGTCTTCGAGGACGGAGTCGAACTGCTCGCCGAAGCCGATGCGGGTGGCGATGGTGGCCAGCTGCTCGTCGGGGTAGAGCTCGGGGTCGTCGAGCAGCAGCTCGAGCTCGTCGAGCGGCATGCCGAAGTCCTCGACCACGCGCAGGTCGCCGCCGGGCAGCGGCTCGTCGGAGTCGTCGTCGTCGGGCGGCAGCGCGGGGCCGAGGCGGTCGAGCACCTCGAGGCCGAGCGGGTAAGCCTCCGCGGCGTAGACGTCGCTGACGAGCAGCCGTACGTCGTCGCCGATCACACGGGCGATCACGAAGAAGTCCTCGGCGATCGACACGAAGCCGAGCACGCCGCCCTCACCGGGCTGGGCGCGCAGCGCGTTGACGAGAGTCTCGAGCGACTCGGCGAAGTTCTCGGGCAGCGGCTCGACGCGCCACAGCCCCTCCTCGCGCCAGGCGGCGACGGCGAAGTCGACGGCGGCCACGACGCACTCCCTCCGCCCGGCGGACGACGCCGTGCGGCGCCGCTCGTTCAGAGTGTCAGATGCGACCACGACGCGCCCGACGTTTGCCCGGCCAGGATGGCGACGTTCCTCACTCGACGCACGTGCACGGTGATGAGGGTTCTACCCTTCGGGCCATGACCGAGACGCCGCGCATCCAGATCGCCGACCACCCCCTCATCGCGCACAAGCTCACGACGCTGCGCGACGAGCGCACGGACTCCCCCACCTTCCGTAGGCTGGCCGACGAGCTCGTCACTCTCCTCGCCTACGAGGCCACGCGCGAGATCCGCGTCGAGGCGGTCGCGGTCACCACGCCGGTGGCGCCCGCGGTCGGCACGAAGCTGGCGATCCCGCGGCCGCTCGTCGTGCCCATCCTGCGCGCCGGGCTCGGGATGCTCGACGGCATGATGCGGCTGCTGCCCACCGCGGAGGTCGGCTTCCTCGGCATGATCCGCGACGAGGAGACCCTCATCGTCTCGACGTACGCCGACCGTGTCCCGCACGACCTCTCCGGTCGCCAGGTGTACGTGCTCGACCCGATGCTCGCCACCGGCGGCACGCTCGTCGACGCGATCGACCTGCTGCTGGCACGCGGCGCCACCGACGTCACCGCCATCTGCCTCATCGCGGCACCGGAGGGCCTCGACCGGTTGCGGCAGGCGTTCGCCCACCGGGAGGTCGCCGTCACGGTCGTGTGCGCGGGCCTCGACGACCACCTCAACGAGAAGGGCTACATCGTCCCCGGCCTCGGCGACGCCGGCGACCGGCTCTACGGCGTCGTCGGCTGACGCAGGCACCAGCGCACGACGACGGCGCCGCCCGGAAGGAGACGGCGCCGTCGTGGCGTGGTGGAGCGGGCGTCAGACCTTGAACACCTTCGTCGACGCCGCCCAGTAGGGGTCGGCCAGCGACACGACCTCGTAGGTGCCCGTGGCCAGCTTCTTCTTGCCGAAGCTGAAGGCGCCCTTCCTCGAGATCGAGACGGTCGCGACGCTGCGCCACCTCGAGCCGACCTTGTGCAGCAGCGCGATCTTGCCGCCGGAGCGCAGCACCGATCCGTAGACGGTGCGGTTCGACCCGGACTTCGCCACCTTCACGGTGATCGCCGGCGCCACCTTCACGAGCTGGGCCCTGGTGCGTCCGCCCGCGGTCATGATGTCGCCGGGGTAGAACCAGCGGAACCACGTGTTGCGCGTGAGCTTCTGGGTGGAGCCCATATACGTGGACGTGCCGACCTTCACCGAGTTCTGCCCCAGGGTGCCCACCGAGTTGAACCAGTGAGCCCCGTCGACCGAGTACTCGAGCTCGCCCCGGGAGATGATCGACGCGGCGGTCGAGTCGTACGGGCCCTGGGCCGGGTCCTGGTAGAAGAGGTTGCCGACCACGAAGTAGTTGCGCGCGTTGGACCCCACGAGCGACGAGCGCAGCCGCAGTATGGGGTGCGCCGCCGAGCGGTTGACGGCCTGGTCGGTGCTCGAGAGCACCGGTGGGGTCGACGCCGTCGGGATGTAGCGGAACGTCGTGGCGCCGTTGCTGCGGTCGGTGAAGGTGCCCACCGTCGTCGTGCCCGACGCGGTGAGGTCACCGGTCACGGTCGCGTAGCCCGACAGGTCGGTGCTCACGCCCGCGTGGTCCTTCCAGGCGTACCAGGTGCCGGCAGCGAAGCCTCGGAGCGCGTAGGTGTCGAACAGCGCTGAGTTCTCGGCGTGGGTGCCCCCGGCGTTGTCGAGAGTCCCGATCTCGGTGTAGGTCGGCGGGTAGTCCTGGTTCCCGATCGTGTACTCGGGCCCGTCGAGCGGCTGGTAGGCGCCGAACGCGAGGTGCGTGCTGTCGAGGAAGGTGAACGTGCTGCTGCTCGGGAACCGTGCCGCGGAGCTCGCGTACAGCACCTGCAGGTTCGGGACGCCGCCGGTGATGCCGGTGAACGGCCCGGCGAGCAGCTTGACGTCGGGGTTGGGCGTGACCTCGTCGTCCTGGATAACCGCGACCTGCGTGCCGTCGGGCGAGACGGCGAGAGCCTCGGTGAACCAGCTGCTCGCGGGGGCCCAGGCGGTCGACGACGTGAGCGAGCCGGCACCGGCTGAGGCCCAGTCGGGCGTTGTGTAGTCGACATGCAGCTTGTAGAGCACGTCGTCCGTCATCCAGACCGCGTCGCCGTTGGCCGCGAGGGCCGGACGGACGTCCCAGTTCGTCGCGAGCACGCGCACCCGGGTGCCGTAGGTGTCGCGGTGCACGAGCACCAGCGAGCTCACCCGGTCGTAGTAGAACCCGGTGAACGATCCGGTACCGGTGCAGTCGGCAACAGTCGCTCGGCAAAGGCCCAGCAGCTCGGTGTTCCCGTCCTGGCTCACGTCGTAGCTCAAGGTCTGGTAGCCGGAGGGAGTGAGGGCGGTGGGCGACGAGCCGTCGGCGTTGGCCGAGAACAGCACGCTCGCCAGGTCGTTGGTGCTCGAGTCGAGATAGCTGAAGACCGGCGGAGCGGGGTCGGCCGCGGCCGACGCCAGTGGCAGCACGCTCAGCGGAAGGGCGAGCACGGCCGCGGCGATGGCGAGGCGACGTGCGCGAGACACAGTGGGCATGGGTGGTGAGGTCCCCCGTTCACGACCGTTGCCGGGCCCTCCGGCGATGGTCGGATCCGGCATCCTCGCAGCCGCGTCGCGGCACGGTCACGTCCGTTCGGGTGCCTTTACCGAACTGGGACAAATGCGGCGATAGTCGCCTGCGCCCAGACGCCCGACCCGACCCGCGAACGACGACGGCGCCACCCCCGGAGAGGTGGCGCCGACGTGCGTCGGTGCGGTGTCAGTTCGCGAAGGTCTTCGCCCCGCTGGCCCAGCCGGCACCGGTGGTGCCGACGTTGGCGACCTTGTAGGTGCCGTGGCCGAGCGACCGGTAGCCGAAGTTGTACGTGCCCGGGTTCTTCGAGCCCGGGGTGATGGCCGTCGAGGCCACGAACCGCCACTTGCCGCTGCGCAGCTGGTAGAGGTTCATCGTGCCGGCCCAGGCGGTGATGGCGCCCGACACGCGCGTGCTCTTGCCGCGGTGCGCCACCGACGCGGTGACGGCCGGGACGACCAGCACCGTGCCGATCGAGCTCTGCGTGGTGCCGGCCGCGGTGAGGGCGTCACCGGCGTAAGACCAGTAGTAGAAGGTGTTGCGCCGCTGCGCCGGGGTGTGGCCGTTGTAGTACTTCGACCCGACGGCGAAGGCGCTCGCACCACTGGTGGCGACCGGGGTCCACGTCGTCTTGTCGGTCGAGACGAACAGCGTGCCCTTGTCGACCTCCGCCGCGTACGACGTCGAGTAGGCGCGACCGGGCAGCGTGGCCCAGTAGTAGTTCGACGACGCGAAGGCAGCGCGGCCCTTGTAGCCGACGGCCTTGGTGCTGAAGGCGAGCGCGGCGTGGGCCACCGGCACCGAGATCAGCGCGGCGTTGGTGAGGTCGGAGACGTCGCCCAGCGACGGCGGCGTCACCGCGCTCGGCACGTAGTTGAAGGTGGTCGAGCCGTCGGTGCGCGACGAGATCGATGACGGCGCCGTGGTGAGCAGGTTGGCGTCGGCCAGCTGCGAGAGGGCGGCGGCGGTGCCGGCGTCCTTCCACATCCACCACGCGCCGGTGCTGGTCTGGCGCACGCCGTAGTAGCCGGCGAGCGTGGTGACCGCGGACGTGCTGGTGGAGCCCGTGACCTGGAAGGTCTTCATGGCACCGGGCTGGCCGGAGCTGGCGAACTGCGTCTGGCCGAACAGCAGCGTGCTGCCCTGGTAGGCGAGCACGGCGGAGGACGGCTGCCAGGTGATCACGTTGCTGACGAGGCGGTTCTTGCTGAAGGTGTTCTGGAACAGCGTCGCGCCCGTGGAGATCGTGGCGGCCTTGACCCGGCCGCTGACGAGGCCCGGACGCAGGTAGGTGGCGGCGGCCTGTGATCCGTCCGAGGCGACGGCGAGCCCCGTGACGGCCTCGAGCAGCTGGCCCCCGGAGTCCTTGAGCGGCTGGAAGGCCGTGGAGCTCGCGACGGTCACGGCGGCGGAGGAGTCGGAGACGTTCCACGAGCCGGCGTCGTTGACCGTGTAGGTGTAGAGCACGCCGTCGAGCAGGAACCACGCCGAGGTGACGCCGCTGCCGTTGGTGGTGAGCACCGGAGTGGCGTCCCACTGGGTGCTCAGCACCTTGGCGCGCACCGTCCCGCCGACCGAGTCGCGGTGCACGAGCACGAGGCCGTAGGAGGCGTCGTAGTCGGAGAACTCGGGGTCGTTGGTGCACTGGCTCGGGTTGGCCGACGACGCACCGGACGCGACGTAGGTGCCGTGGCACACCGCGAGCAGCGCCGTGCTGCCGTCGCGCGAGACGTCGAGGCTGAAGGTGCGGTAGCCGTTGGCCGTCAGCGGCGAGGTGGCGGTGCCGTCAGCGGCACCCGCGTTCGCGCCGAGGGACGTGCTGCTCACATAGCTCACCTGGTCGAGCGGGGCGGCGGAGCTGGTGGTGAGCGGCAGGAGCCCGAGGGCCAGGGCGCCGGCAGCGGCGACGACGGCGCCGCGGCGCAGCCGGGCCGACCGAAGGGTCGGGTGCATCGTTCCTCCGTGACCCGGACCAGCCGGGTCGGTCGAGTGTGCGAACAGGCGTGCGACAGCAGCCGCCTGCAGCAGTGTGCCACGTGAATCGGGACGCATCGGGCACGCCGACCTGTTCGGAGCACCCGCTCCAGGTCCGACCGTGCGGGGTCCGCGGTGGTTCCCGCCGGCCCCGTGGTGTTCGTCACGAGCACGCGTCGATGCCTCGCGGCACCGCATTCCGGACGGGAGGGGCGGTTCAGACCTCGTCGAGCTGCAGCCCGCCGAAGTACATGAGCGGGTCGGAGAGCATCTCGAGGCCGATCCCGTCGGGGTCGCGCAGGTAGAGCGACTCCGGGATGCCGCGCTGCGGGCCGTCGTAGGGGATGCCCTCGGCGTCGAGCCTCGCGCGGATCTCGTCCCAGCGGTCCTGCGGCACTGAGATGGCGATGTGCTGGACGCCGCCGATCGCTTCGACGCCCCGCTCGAGGCCGAGGCCCGGGAAATCGAAGAAGCCGAGCAGCGTGGAGTTGCCGACGTCGAAGAACAGGTGCGCCGAGCCGGGGTAGTCGCGGTTCTCGACCAGCTCGACGAGCGGGAAGCCGAGCAGGCCCTGGTAGAACTCGATGGTCTGCTCGACGTCGCTGCAGATGAGCGCGGCGTGGTGGATGCCACGGCCGGGGCTCGACGGGCGCTCGGCGGCGGGGCGCAGATAGCGGTCGCGCAGCTCGTGCCGGCGGGCGCGGATCGCGACGAGCTCGTCGTCGGTGGGCGGCATCGGCGTCCCTCTTCTCGTGCGGGGGCGGGGCGGGCAGGATCGGGTCGGCACCGCGACCGTAACGCGCGGACCGGTGGTGCGCCGCTGATCGCGGCGAGCGGCTTGCGGAATGGACGGCGGGGCCCGATCGTTGGGCAGTCTAGTTGATGATTGAACTACTGAGGAGAGCCGATGCCCGCCGTGACCGTCGAGGACATCACCGTCCTGCCGCGCGTGCGCCGTCCCGACAGCGGGCTGATGAAACCGCGGCCGGTCACGAGCGTGACGACCGCGCCCGCCGGCTACGAGGGCGAAGGGTTCCCGGTGCGCCGCGCGTTCGCCGGCGTCGACCAGGACGCGCTCTCGCCGTTCATCATGATGGATCAGATGGGCGAGGTGGACTACGCGCCGGGTGAGCCCCGGGGCACCTCGTGGCACCCGCACCGCGGCTTCGAGACCGTCACCTACATCATCGACGGCTCGTTCATCCACCAGGACTCGCACGGCGGCGGCGGCGTCATCTCCAACGGCGACACGCAGTGGATGACCGCGGGCTCCGGCCTGCTGCACATAGAGACGCCGCCGGAGGAGCTGGTGATCAGCGGCGGCCTCTTCCACGGCCTGCAGCTGTGGGTGAACCTGCCGCGCTCGGCGAAGATGAACGCGCCGCGCTACCAGGACCTGCGTGCGAACGACGTCGCACTGCTCTCGAGCGACGACGGCGGTGCTCTGCTGCGCGTCGTGGCCGGCGAGCTCGGCGGCCACACCGGGCCGGGGTCGACGTACTCGCCCATCACCTTCGTGCACGCGACCATCGCGCCCGGGGCCTCGATGACGATCCCGTGGCGCCGCGACTTCAACGCGCTGGTCTACACGCTGTCGGGCCGCGGCACGGTGGGCGAGGAGCTGCGCCCGGTGCGCGGCGGCCAGCTCGCGGTGCTCGGCCAGGGCGGCAGCATCACGATCGCCGCCGACGCCGCGCAGGACTCGAACGTCTCCGGCCTCGACGTCGTGATCCTCGGCGGCGAGCCGATCCGCGAGCCCGTCGCCTGGTACGGCCCGTTCGTCATGAACACCCAGCACGAGCTCATGCAGGCCGTCGAGGACTACCAGAAGGGCCGTCTCGGGACGATCCCCCCCCACGGCATCCAACCCTTCCACGCCTGACCCCCGGCACCCCGTTCGGGATGAAGGTGCCCTTCACTCCGATAGGCGCAACATCGGCGCCCTCAACAATCCACAGGCACGAGGTCTGCGGGTACCGCGGCGTGTACCAACCCAGCACGCTGCCGCCGTGCCTCCACGACCTTCGCGAACCGCAGACCTGATCGCCACTGCCGATGCGCAGCGTGGCCTCGTCACGGCGAGCCAGCTCGACGAGCTGGGCTTCCCGCGTTCGACCGTGGCGCGACGGCTGGCCGGCGGCATGTGGACCCGGGTGCTCCCCGGCGTCCACCTCGTGGGAGGAGGTCACCCGAACTGCGAGCAACGACTGCTCGGCGCCCTGCTCTACGCCGGTGACGGCGCTCTGCTCACCGGCACGTGCGACCTGCGCCTGACCGGCTTCACCTCGGTCGGCCCGAGGCTGCCGGACGACCCCGCCCGGCCTGAGCCGGTGCACGTCCTCATCGACCACGAACGACGCAGGAAGTCGGCCGGCTACGTCCGGATCGAGCGCACCACCCGGATGTCAGAAGGCGTGCGCGTCGCGGGCTACGACGTGGCTCCGGTCGCACGTGCTGTCGCCGACGCCGCTCGCCGGATGCCGCGCGGCCGTGACGTTCTCGCGCTCGTTACCGAAGCGATTCAACGCGAGCTGACCACGGTCGATGAGCTTCGTCGAGAGCTCGACGAGGGCCAGATGCGCGGCAGCCGTCACCTTCGCCAGGCCGTCCGAGCTGTGGCAGAGGGCGCGCACTCAGCTCCCGAGGCTGACCTCATCGCACTTCTCAAGGAGGCGGGAGTTCCGCACGTCATGACCAACGTGCGGCTCGTGTCGTCCCGCGGCGAGTTCATCGCCGTCGCCGACGTGTGGCTCGACGATGTCGCTCTGGCGCTCGAGGTCGACAGTGTTCAGCACCACGCGGTCGGCGAGGGACATGCGCGCACGGTGCGGCGCAACGCGCGATACGCCACGCTCGGGGTTCCCGTGCTCACGGTCCTTCCCGCCGACCTCCGTGATCGGCCCCGCGCGATTCTGCGCAACGTCCTCGCTGCGCGCGAGGTGGCGGCTCGGAGCCCGCGCCCGGACGTCCGGGTGGCGGACGCCGGCGCGTGGATCGAGCGGTCCGCCGGCGAGCCCGCGTGGCCGTGGGGGGCGTGAGTTGAGGGCGCATTTGTTGCGCCTATCGGAGTGAAGGGCACCTTCATCCCCAACGGAGGTGGGGTGGGGGAGGATCGGGGGGTGGGGTATGTGGTCTTGGCGGGTGGGGCGTCGTGCGTGGTGCTGACGCTGGACGACGACGTGCCGCGGGTCGTGCACTGGGGACCCCGGCTCGAGGGCGGCGTCGAGGGCATCGCGGCGCTCGACGATCCGCCGCTCGCGCTCGGCACGCTCGACGTCATCGCCCCGATGAGCCTCGTGCCGGAACGGTCGCGGGCGTGGGCGGCGTACGGCGGTCTCGAGGTGCATCGCGCCGACGGCACCGGCTGGTCGCCGCGGTTCACGCGCACGTCGAGCGCCCACGACGGCACGGCGTACTCGTGGCGCGGCACCGACGACGTCGCGCAGGTCGCGCTCGAGGTGCACGCCACCCTCGACGAGCACGGGGTGCTCGCGATCCGCGCGGAGGTCACGCACGAGGGCGACGGCGTCCTGCACGTCGTCGGTCTCGCACCCGTGCTCCCCGTGCCCGCGCGCGCGAACGAGGCGATGACGCTGAGCGGCCGCTGGGTCAAGGAGCTGCAGGAGCAGCGCCACCCGCTCGGTGCCGGCGCGCTCGTGCTCGAGAACCGCACCGGCCGCACCGGGCACGAGACCGCGCCCACGATCGCCGTCGGCACCCCCGCGTTCTCGCACGAGCGCGGCGAGGTCTGGGCCGCGCACCTCGCGTGGAGCGGCAACCACCACGTGCGCACCGAGCAGCTCGCCGACGGCCGCCGCCTCCTGTCCCTCGCCGAGCTGCTGCTGCCCGGCGAGGTGCGCCTCGAGCCCACCCAGTCGTACGCGACGCCGACCCTGCTCGCGGCGTACTCCCCCGCCGGCCTCAACGGCATCAGCGACGCCTTCCACGAGCACGTGCGGGCGCGCACGTCGCACCCGACCAGGCCGCGCCCGGTGCTGCTCAACACGTGGGAGGCCGTGTACATGTGGCACGACCTCGCGCGCCTCAGGGCGCTGGCCGACGCCGCCGCCGCGGCCGGCGTGGAGCGCTTCGTCCTCGACGACGGCTGGTTCCGCGGGCGCGACGACGACACGTCGTCGCTGGGCGACTGGTACGTCGACACCACGAAGTACCCCGACGGCCTCGCGCCGCTCATCGCGCACGTGCGCGGCCTCGGCATGGAGTTCGGCCTGTGGGTCGAGCCCGAGATGGTCAACGTCGACAGCGACCTCTACCGCGCGCACCCCGACTGGGCGCTCGGCGTCCGCGGCCACGAGCCGGTCCTCGGCCGCAACCAGCTCGTGCTCGACCTCGCGCGCGCCGAGGTGTCGGCGTACCTCTTCGAGCGCCTCGACGCGCTGCTCACCGACAACGACATCGCGTACCTCAAGTGGGACATGAACCGCGACCTCGCCGACGCCGGCCGCGCCGACGGGCCGTACGCCGGCCACGCGCAGACCGTCGCGCTCTACGCGCTGCTCGCCGAGCTGCGCGCGCGTCACCCGCACGTCGAGATCGAGTCCTGTGCGTCGGGTGGCGGCCGCATCGACCTCGGCATCGCGGCGTACACGCAGCGCTTCTGGGCGTCTGACTGCAACGACCCGCTCGAGCGGCAGTCGATCCAGCGCGGCTTCTCCTACGTGTTCCCGCCCGAGCTCATGGGCGCGCACGTCGGCGGCCCCTGGGCGCACACCACGGCGCGGTCGTCGACCCTCCCCTTCCGCGGCGGCACGGCGTTCTTCGGCCACCTCGGCGTCGAGTGGAACG
>Ga0302322_100005943_pt1 | contig 10764 bp, 7 predicted proteins | sample Fen_T0_2_FD_203757 | JGI IMG/M metagenome (GOLD analysis project Ga0302322, IMG submission 203757) | Peat permafrost microbial communities from Stordalen Mire near Abisko, Sweden - Fen_T0_2 | ecosystem: Environmental > Terrestrial > Soil > Wetlands > Permafrost | place: Sweden: Abisko... | reverse complement strand
CGGGTCGCGTCCCGGTCGTCGGGTTCCGGCTCGGCTTCTCGCTCAATAGTCCGGCAGCCCTGCCGATGTCCTATCTGGATGCGCAGCGCCTCCCTGCGGTCGTCGTCAGGGCAGGCACGCGCAGCGAAGGGGCAACGATGAACACGACCGATGGGGCCAAGCACTCGCGAGGCAACGTCATGTCCGGCCGGCACGCGCTCGTCGCTCCGCGGCGCGCCATCACGGCCGGAACTGTCGCCGCCGCGCTCCTGGTGGCTGGTGTGGCCGCGTTCGGCACCCAGTCGCCGGTCGAGGCATCGGTGACCGTCCTCCACATCGACGCCGGCGGCAGCGGTCTGACCACGCCGGACGGCACCGTGTGGTCGGCCGACAGCGGGTTCGTCGGCGGGCGCGCCTCGGGCACCACCAGGACCGTGGCCGGCGCGACCGACTCCAGCGTGTCGAGGACCATCCGGGTCGGGATGTCTGCCTACCACCTCGCCATCCCGAACGGCACCTACCAGGTGACCCTCACGATGGCGGAGACGTACTGGCAGGCGAGCGGGAAGCGCGTCTTCAGCTCCACGGCCGAGGGCGTCCCGGTCGCCACCGACCTCGACATCTTCGCGGCCGTGGGCCGCGACCGCGCGATCGATCGCAGCGTCGTCGTCACCGTGAAGGACGCCCAGCTCGATCTGGCCTTCACCGCGAAGACGGACCGCGCCACGGTGTCGGCCATCCGTGTGGTCCCGGTCCAGGGCCCGACCCCGACACCGTCGCCGACGGCCACGTCGCCGACGCCGACGCCGAAACCGACGAGCGCGAGCCCGTCGCCGACGACCTCGACCCAGCCGCCGACAGCTGCGACGCCGTCGCCGACTGCGACGCCGACCCCGTCGCCCACGCGGGTCGCGTCACGCAGCACGCTCGCGTTCACGCCACCGACGCTCGTCAGCCCCATCGTGATGCCGTTCCCGGGCGGATCGAGCAGCCTCAAGCTCGACGTGACCAAGGACTACGTGCTGACGCTCCCGACCGACCAGCCGCTCGTGAACGTCAAGGGCATCACGATCACCGGTGGGCACAACGTCGTGATGATCGGCGGAGCGGTCGACGTCCAGGACGGCGTCAGCGGTGAGCGCCGGGGCATGTACCTGTCGAAGGCCACACCCACCGGCACCATCTTCATCGAGGGCGTACGCATCCTGTCCTCGACCCAGGGCTCGCTGACCGAGGGCATCGACCTGGCCTCACCCGGCGCCCGGGTGGTGCTGCAGAACGTGGCGCTCGAAGGCCAGCTCTCCGGCTCGTACACGACCAACCACGCCGACGCGATCCAGGCGTGGGCGGGTCCGGCCGTGCTCGACATCGACGGGTTCTCCGCCACGACCAGCTACCAGGGCATGTTCCTGCTGCCCAACCAGCACGACCCGTCGCCCGTGTACGACTGGGACCTGCGCCACGTCTCGCTCAGCGGTCAGGACGCGGGCTACCTGGCCTGGCGTGACAGCGGCGCCTACGCGATCTCCGTCTCGGACTTCTACGTCACCGGATCGCACATCGCCGACGGCGGCGTGTGGCCGAACCAGGCCGCATGGTCCGGTGTCACGTACGGTGCCGCTCCGCAGGACTACGCGAGCACAGCGGGTCCGGGGTACGTGTCGCCGGGATACCGCTGATCAGTGACGTGGTCATCGCTCTGAGTGAGTGCCGGCCCGAGCGATGGCTTTCCGGCTGGTGGACGGGTCACCCGTTCGGTCGCAATCACCTCGCGCGTGGTGACGTGCTGTGACACGTAACTTACGATCGCAGCACAGGTAGTGACGTCGAGGTGGGGGTGACCGTGCACGTGGCGGAGGTGCGCGAGGAGGAGTCGAGCGTCTCGACACCATCGCGCACCGGGAGCGCCCCTCGACGTCCGATGCTCGCCGGGCTCGCGGTCGTCCTGGTCGTCGTGGTCGTCGCAGCGGCTTTCACGGCGTTGCGCCTGCGCAGCACGTCGGGCTCGGCGGGCCCGACGGCAGTGACGCCGACCCTCTCGGTCCCGCCCGCCCAGCGCCTCTCGTGGGCTCCTCCGACGCTCACCGATCCGATCACCATCACCGTCTCTGCGGACAACCGCGACCTCCGGCTGCAGCCGGATCGTGACTACCGCATCGTGCTCCCGACCTCACCCCTCACCCTCACCGGCGGTCTCACGATCGCCGGCGGGCACAACGTCGTGCTCATCGGCGGGGAGATCGTGGTGCCCTCGGCGAGCGACGCGCCCGAACCTCGTCAGCGACGTGGGCTCCTGCTCCACGGGCAGTACGGCACCGTGCACGTGGAGGGCCTGCGGATCTCCGGGGACGACCTCTCGGAGGGCATCGATCTCGACGAGCTCGACTCGACGACCGTGCAGCTGGAGAACATCGCGGTCGGGACCGTCCACGGGACGCGCAGCGGCAACCACGCCGACGTCGTGCAGTCCTGGGCGGGTCCGTCCCGCCTGCGCATCGACGGGCTGACCGGCAGCACGACGTACCAGGGGCTCTTCCTGCTGCCCAACCAGTTCCTCGACGTCGCGCCCACCTCCTTCGACCTGCGGCGCATCGTGCTGACCTCCGACACCAACAACCCCGAGGGCAAGGCCGGCTACCTGCTCTGGACGGCCGACTCGGCGCCCTGGATGCACGCCTCCGACATCACCCTCGTCGACCCTCGCCACGACCTCGCGTCGTTCTTGCGACCGGTCGACGTCTGGGCGCCCTCGGTGACGGTGCAGGCGAGCGCCAAGGGCGCGCCGCTGCCCCAGGGGACGCCCGGTGCCGGCTATGCGACGCCGGGCTACGCAGAAACCACCGGGTCGCCATGACCACCCTCCTGGTCTGCTCGGGTGGTGGGCACCTCAAGCAGCTGTGGACGTTGTGGCCGCGGTTCGGGATCGCGGAGGACCCGCTGTGGGTCACGTTCGACACGGGCCTGTCGCGGTCGCTGCTCGCCGACCAGGACGTCGTCTTCTCGATGTACACCCCGCCGAGGGACCTGCCCGGTGGGCTCAAGGTGGCGCGCCTCGCCGACCAGATCATGCGCGACCGCAGGATCGACCGGGTGATCTCGACGGGCGCCAGCCTCGCGGTGTCCTTCATGGCGCCGGCCCGCGCTCGTGGGATCACCTGCCACTACATCGAGAGCGCCGCGCGAGCGGCCGGCCCGTCGCTCAGCGGGCGCCTGGTCTCCCGGATCCCGGGGGTCAACCTCTACTCGCAGTATCCGAGCTGGGCCGGCGGACGCTGGCACCACGCCGGCGCCATCTACGACGGCTACCGTCAGGGACCGCCGGTGACCGGTGCGCCCGACAAGCCGCGCCGCGTCGTCGTCACGCTCGGCACGACGGAGTCCTACGGCTTCCGCCGGGCCGTCGAGGCGCTGATCGTCGCCCTTCCCGGTGACGCCGAGGTGCTGTGGCAGACGGGTGCCACCGACGTCTCCGGGCTCTCGATCGACGCGCGCGAGACCGTGCCCTCGGCGGAGCTTGCCCAGGCGGTCGCCGACGCGGACCTGGTGGTCGCGCACTCCGGGACCGGGTCCGCGATCACGGCGATGGATGCCGGGAGGTGCGCCGTGCTGCTGCCCCGGCTGCAGAAGTACGGCGAGCACATCGACGACCACCAGCTCCAGATCGCCGGGGAGCTCGATCGTCGGTCGCTGGCCATCCGGTGCCTGGTCGACGACCTCGCGCCCGACGTCTTCGTCCGCGCCATGTCCCGCAGCGTCGAGATCGTGCCGGACCCGCCGCCGTTCGTCCTGCTCCGCGACGGTGCCCGATGAGCCGCGCACGGGTCTGCTTCCTGGCCTGGGCGCCGACGGCCGGCCGCGCGCGCGACCTCGCGCACGACCTCGGCGGCGACGCTCTCACGATCTATCCCGCGAGCCTGTCGAGCCGTCGGCTGACGCCTGCTCGCTACGCGGTGAGCGCGCTCGTGACCCTCGGAGGGCTGACGTCGCGCCGACCTCGGTCGGTCGTCGTGCAGAACCCACCCGTCTACCCGGCCCTGATCGCGCTGGCGTACGCGCGCCTGACGCGGGGGCGCATGGTGCTCGACAACCATCCGACGTCGTTCGGGGTCAAGGACAACGCGCAGGCCCGACGCATGCTCGCGGTCACCCGGTGGCTCGTCCGCAGCGTCGACGGCGTGCTGGTGACCACCGAGGACTGGGCCGATGTCGTGCGCAGCTGGGGCGGTCGTCCGCTCGTGCTGCACGAGGCACCGCCGGTGTGGTCCGTGTCGGCACCCCGACGCCTGGACGGGCGCCCGCCTCGGGTCCTGTTCTCGTGCGTCTACGCCAGCGACGAACCGGTCGAGGCGGTCATCGCCGCCGCGCGCGCCCTGCCCGAGCTCGAGATCGTGATCACGGGAGACGAGCGCAAGGCCCCGCCCGGGCTGCTCGACGAGCTGCCTCCCAACGTCGTCACCACCGGCTGGCTCGACCAGGCCGCCTACGCGGCGGAGATCGAGCGCTGCGACATCGTGCTGGCGCTGACGACGGAGCCGTCGTCGGTGATGCGTGCCGCCTACGAGGCCGGCTACGCGGCTCGTGTCCTGGTGATGAGTGACACCGAGGCGATGGCTCGGCTGTTCCCTGAGGCGGTGCGCGTCGGCATCGACAGCGCAGGCATCGCCGCCGGCCTGCGTCGTGCGGTCGAGGAGCACGACCGCCTGCTCACGACGCTCGCGGAGGTGCGGGAGCGTCAGCACCGGCGTTGGGACCTCCAGCGAGCCGACCTCCTCGAGCTGCTCGGACTCGGTCCGACGCCGCACGACCTGCCAACGCGTTCGAGCGCCGACGACGTCGTCATCGCGATGGGTGCCACAGCCACGTCCGAGCCGAAGGTTGCACTGTGATGAGCGTCGCTGATATCTCCGGAACGACCGGCCAACGCCATTCGCTGCGGCGACTGCGCTCCGCGCTCGTCCGCCGCTGGTGGGTCGTCGTCCTCTGTGCCGTCCTCGGATCGCTCCTCGCCTTCGCCGTCGCTTCGAAGACGCCGTCGAAGTTCACGTCCGAGTCCGTCGTGATCGTTCCTGCGCTCGTCCCGGGCCAGACGCCGCCAGGGTCTCCCGACGCGGCGATCAAGCTGGCGAAGACCTACTCGACCCTGATCCCGCTCGACGACGAGATCGTGGCGGCGGCGGCGGCCAAGGCCCGTGTGAGCCCCGCCGAGCTGCGCAAGAACATGAGCGTCTCCAACGACCTCGGCACCGCGCTGGTCCGCATCGACGTGATCGCGTCGACGGCGGACTCGGCGGTGGCCCAGGCGGCGGCCGTCGCGACGATCATCACGAAGCCGTCGCCCCCGGGACAGATCACGTCGGGGAGCATGCGGCTCGTCACGGTGCCGGACTCCGCCACGGTCAGCAGCGAGACGGGCAAGTCGTCGCTGGCGATCGGCGGTCTGCTCGGCCTGATCGTCGGGCTGATCATGCTGAGCGCCCTCGAGCGGTCGGACAAGCGCATCGACACTCTCGAGGACCTCGCCGCGGCCACCGGCACCGGAGTGTCCGCCTGGGGCACCCTGACGCCGTTCGAGACCCGCGCACTGGCGCACCGGTGGCGTTCCCTGTCCGGCGTCTCGGTGCCGACAGTCGCGTTCGTCGGCACCGGCAAGGTGAGCAAGCACGACGTCGAGTCGATGCTGGGCGAGCTCGCGATCCGCGCCGAGGAGCCGGGGGAGTCCGTGACCTCGCCCAGCGCCCTACGCGCCGTGGAGTCCGGTGCCCCGAGCCGTCACGCGGTCGACGAGCCGTCGGGGGCGAAGCTGCTGGCGGCGGGGCGACCGGGATGCGGCGAGGGCGCCGAGCTCCTCGCCCAGACGTGCGACCTGGTGGTGCTGGTGGTCGCCCCCGGGTCCAAGCAGCGCCACATCGCCTACGCCCGGGAGCAGCTCGCGCAGTACGGCGCCGAGGTGTCCTGGGCCATGCTCGCGCCGCGGCACGTCGTCGCGGAGCACGACTTCGCGCCCCTCCCGGCGGCGCTCGAGTCGCAGGCATGACCCTGGTCGCCCCCGACACCGCGCCGGACCGCGCTCACGACCCCACGACGGGTCCGCCGGTACGGGAGCGGCACCTGCTCGACGTGGTGCCGCTGTCGACCGCGGCCGTCGTGGTGTCCGGCATCGGCGTGCTCGTCGTCGTGTCGGCCCTCGTCTCCCGCTCCCTCGTGCTGGCCGTCCTCGCCGCCGCGGCAGCAGCCCTGGCGCTCTTCCTCGCCCAGCGCCCCGTGCTGCTCGCCCTCGTCGCGATCACGCTCGTCCCGGTGACCTCCGGTCTCCGCCGGGATCTCCCGATCCCGGGCTACCGGCTCTCCGAGGTGCTGACCGTCGTCACGTCGATCGTCGTCCTGGGACTGTGCGCGCGAGCGCTGCCCGGTCCCCGCTGGCGGGCATGGGACTTCGCCGCCCTGGCCTACTGCACGGGCGCGGCCGCGTTCGGCGTCCTCGACGCGCTCCTCCACCAGGTGCCGATCACCAGCGCCGACGCCAGGGTCATCCTCGGCCCGGTCCAGTTCCTGCTCCTGTACCGCGTCGCAGCAGCGGCGTTCGGGACCGAGCACCTGCGCGTCATCGCCATGCGGTCGGTGATCCTGGCCAGCCTGCCGGTCAGCATCTTCGCCGCCCTGCAGCAGGTCGGTCCGCCGGTGTTCCAGGACCTCGCGGTGTCGATCACCGGCACCGGAGTGTTCAACACGCCGGGCTACGACCCGGTGCGCCGAGCGACCAGCGTGTTCCCCATCTGGCACGCCCTCGCCGGCTACCTGCTCATCGTGTGCCTGCTCGTCGTCGCCCTGCTCCTGCGCCGCGACCGCCGGGTCCTGCCGCCCATCGTTCTCGGGGTCGTCCTCGCCGCGGCGCTGATCGCGCTCGTCTACTCGCTCACCGCCACGATCGTCGCAGGGCTGCTCATCGGCGTCGTCGTGCTGGGGGCCATCCTGCGCCGGTTCGTCCTCGTCGTGACCGCCCTCGTCGGCGCCACGTTCGTGACCCTCGTCGCGTTCTTCCCGCTCGTCTCCGAGCGGATCGCCGCACAGTCGACGTCGACGCCGACCGTGACGGCCTCCGGCGACTCCTTCCTCCCGCAGACCATCCAGTACCGGCTCGACATCTGGACGGAGCAGTACCTGCCCGCGCTGCACGGCAGCTGGCTCAACGGCTACGGGCCCGCCGACCCGCCAGGTGTCTTCTGGCAGCACACCGAGTCCGGCTACCTGACGCTGATCCTGCGCGGCGGCCTGGCCTACGTGGCCGTGGCAGGCCTGCTCGTCTACCTCTCCTGGCGCAGTGGTCGCGTGCGCCTGCAGGTCGCCAGGACCGCCTCCGAGGCCGCCCTGGCGGCGACGGTGATGGCGCTCGCCGTGGTGCTGGTCATCATCAACCTGACCTTCCCGTATCTGGTCGACAGCGGGCTTCCGCAGCCCATGTGGGTCCTCTGGGGCCTCCTGGCGGCGGCCATCGGGGAAGGCGCCCGTGGCTCGGCGCCTCGCCGCGCGACCCTCAGGGGGGACGAGCCTGACGCCGTCGGGCACCTGGTGAACCTCGGGACGGTCGATCATGCCTAGCGCCAGCACTCGATCGCGTCCGGGCGGGAGGGGTCCCGCGCTGTCGCTGGTCGGCGCAGCGGTGGCGCTCGTCCTCGCAGGGTGCAGCTCGGCGTCCAGCGTCTATGTCGGTCCCGTCGGCCAGTCCTCGGCGTCCGCCACGGGTCCGAGCGCATCCGCCTCGCCCAAGGACGGGCCGGTCGTCCCCGGGCAACCCGGTGTCGGGCGGTTCATCACGTTGCGCACCGGGGAGCTCGAGCGTCGCTTCTGGATCCACCTCCCTCTGACCGCGCCCCAGGGGCCACGCCCTGTCGTCATCGCCTACCACGACAGCGGGTCCTCGGCGACGGGGCTGGCACGCGACTCCGGGATCGACGGGGCGGCGGACCGCAACGGCGTCATCGTGGTCTTCCCCGACGCTGTGGGCGGACGCTGGTCGTCCGGCCAGGCCGGCGCCGTCCGCAAGAACGGGGGAGTCGACGACGTCGCGTTCACGCGCGACATCCTCGCGGCCCTGCCGAACATCGCCCGCGTCGACCTCAAGCGGGTCGTGGTCACCGGCATCGGCGACGGTGCGCTCATGGCTCTGCGGTTCGCGGCCGAGCGGCCGACCGACGTCACCGGAGTCGTCGCCATCCAGGGCGGACTGGTGTCCGGCCCCACCCCGACCGTGCCCAAGACGCCGATGTCCGTCGCCTTCATCCGTGGCAACGCGGACCCGTCGCTCCCGTCGGACGGCCTTCCGGAGCGTACGAACGGCGGGCCACAGCTCGGCATGCAGCAGACGCTCGACACCTACCTCAGGCTCGACGGCCTGCTCGGTGCCACGCCGACGGAGTCGGTCCTCATGCCTGACCGTGACCCCGGTGACGGCACCCGCGTCCGGCGGACGACGTGGGGACCGGGGACCGCGGGGCGCACCGTGACGCTCTACCTGGTCGACGGTGGCGGAGGTCCGTTCCCCGGCGGGGCTGCGAACACCCGTGACTTCGCCAGCATCGGACGGGTGACCCGCGATCTCAGTGCCGCGAGCGTCATCGTGCGCTTCGCCCTCGAAGTGCGCCAACCTGCCTGACAGCGACCGCTCGGTCTCTCTTGGTCACCAGATGCGCCCGTTCGAGTGGCTCTTTCGCCACGGAGCGGAACGGTGATCAGCCGTTCGGCGGAATCGCTTGAGGGCTTTGGCGTGATGGAGTGATCACCGTGACGTTGAGCGACGTAAACAGCTGGTGACAGTCACGTGACATGGGAATCCAGCATCACCCGCCGGGATTGAATCGGTGGGAACGGGATCTGAATTCCAGGCGACGTCGGGGTGGATAGGGGGCGACATGTGGAAGCGTGATTCTGCGGGCGTGGGTCGCGCGTCGACGGCCTGGTCCATGACGGCGCCACAGGTCGACCTCCGTCCCGACTCCACGGTCCTGTCACCCTCGGTACCGTCCCAGCCGCGACCCTCTGACCGTCACGAGCACGGGCGGCGTCTGGACGTCCTCCTCGACGACTTCAGCGGCCCGCGTCCGGTCGAGGCCGCGCCGTCGCTGACGGCCGACCTCGGCTCCGTCCCCGAGCAGGCCACCCCACCGCTGTCCCTGGCCGACGGGGAGACCGTCACCCCGCTCACGATGGCACCCGCTCCGGCCGTCGGCCTGTTGCGGACCCAGTGGATCGCCCGCTACACGCGATGGGTCGTCGTCGGCGACGCGGTCTCGGCCCTCCTCGGTGCCGTCGTCGCCCTCGCCGTCCGGTTCGGGCTCGTGGCGGTCGAAGGGCCCAACGAGCTCTACCTCCCGCTGTCGTTGGTGTTCCCGTGCGTGTGGGTCGCGCTGCTGGCGATGGGTCGCTCCTACGAGCCCCGCTTCATCGGCGAGGGAACCGACGAGTTCCGTCGCGTGATCGATTCGGCGGTGCGCGTGATCGCCCTGGTCGCCGTCGTCTCGTACGTGCTGAACTGGGGCTTCGCCCGCGGATACCTGGTCGTGGCGCTGCCCGTGGCGACGCTGGGGAGCCTGGCCGTGCGCGCGATCGGCCGGCGGGCGCTGAAGAACGCCCAGGCCCAGGGCCGGGCCACCCGGAGAGTGCTGGTGACCGGCACGGAGCGGGCCACCGCCGAGATGATCCGGCGGCTCCAGCAGCGCGGGGACCACCCCTTCGACGTGGTCGGTGCGCTCGTCGACCACTCGCGGAGCACGACCATCGAAGGCGTCCCCGTCGTCGGTCGGGCCGCGGACACGAGCGCGGCCGTCGTCGCCATGGGTGCGGACACGGTCGCGATCGCCGCCTGGTCGACCTTCTCCCAGAACGACCTTCGTCGGCTGTCGTGGGAGCTCGAGGACAGCCACGTCGACATCCTGGTGACGCCCAACCTCGTCGACGTCTCGGGACCGCGCATCTCGATCCGGCCCGTGGCCGGGCTGCCTCTGCTCCACGTGGAGAAGCCTGAGTTCACCGGGTTCCGGCGCGTCGCGAAGGCGTTGTTCGACCGAGGGGTCGCGCTGATCGCTCTCCTCGTCCTCTGGCCCCTGCTCCTCGTGCTCGCCATCGCGGTGCGGCTGGACTCCGAAGGCCCGGCCTTCTTCAAGCAGGAGCGGGTCGGCAAGGGTGGTCGGACCTTCACGATGGTCAAGCTGCGGTCGATGTCCGTCGATGCCGAGGACCTGCTCGAGTCCGTGGCCGGTGACAACGTGCACGCTGAGGGACCGCTGTTCAAGGCTCACAGCGACCCGCGGATCACCCGCGTCGGTGCGCTCCTGCGTCGGACCTCGCTCGACGAGCTGCCCCAGCTGTTCAACATCCTGTTCGGCCAGATGTCGCTCGTGGGCCCGAGGCCGCCCCTGCTCAGCGAGGTGGAGCAGTACGAGAGCGACGTACGCCGCCGCTTCCTCGTCAAGCCCGGGCTCACCGGCCTCTGGCAGGTCAGCGGGAGGTCGGACCTCAGCTGGGAGGACTCGGTCCGTCTCGACCTGTTCTACGTGGAGAACTGGACCTTCCTGCTCGACATCGAGATCCTCGCCCGGACCTTCCGGGCCGTGGTCGCCGCCCGCGGTGCCTACTGACCCTGCGGTCGACCAGCGCCTGAGCCCGGCGGTGTCGACCGGTTCGCCGAGTGTCGCCCTCGCGGCGGACTACCTCACGCAGCGCGGCGGCGCCGAGCGAGTCGTGCTCGCCATGTCGGCAGCCTTCCCCGAGGCAGGGATCCTCGCCGCCGCG
>Ga0302322_100005941_pt1 | contig 10765 bp, 6 predicted proteins | sample Fen_T0_2_FD_203757 | JGI IMG/M metagenome (GOLD analysis project Ga0302322, IMG submission 203757) | Peat permafrost microbial communities from Stordalen Mire near Abisko, Sweden - Fen_T0_2 | ecosystem: Environmental > Terrestrial > Soil > Wetlands > Permafrost | place: Sweden: Abisko... | reverse complement strand
GTTGTGGCGGATCGCGGTCCTGGCGCTGACCGTCAGTTTGACCTGGGTGGCCTTGGCCGCTGAAGGCTGGCATCGCCCCTTCGCCGTCCTCGGTCCCGAACAGGGCATTCCAAATGGCGGCATCATCTGCATGGCCCAGGATGCTGACGGCTTCATTTGGCTCGGCACCGAGAACGGGCTCCTGCGCTATGAGGGTGGACAGTGCAGCCGATGGACGAGAAAAGAGGGCCTGCCTTCAGACCATGTTGATCGCCTGGTGGCCATTCCGGACGGGGGTCTGTGGGTTTCGACCAACCAAGGTCTTGTCCGATTTCGTCAGGGGCGGTTTGAAAAGGCCAGGTTCAAATCCCCAGGTACGATCCCCGGGCTTCGGGCGACCGCGCTGGATGCCACGGGTCGGCTGTGGGTAGCCACCAGCGAGGGCCTGTTTGTGCAGGCACAGGATCTGGATTTCAGCCTCCATCCCCATTCTTTTGGCGGCCAAGTCTTCACGGTGGCAAGTGGCCGCGCCGGCACCATGCATGTCGGTACCGATCGCGGCCTGCGCACGCTGCATCCGGACGGGAAGAGTGAATCGTGGGATGCCACTCTTGGGCTGCCAAAGGCCGGCGTGGAGCTGGTGGGAGAGGATGGGGCAGGGAGGCTTTGGGCGTGTTCAGGACGCCTGCTTGTCAGGAAAGAGCCTGGGGCACAGACGTTCTCGGATCAATCGCGGTTGTTGAAAGCACCCGTGACGCCCTACGGCGCCTTCTTCAAGGACTCGGATGGGTCGCTCTGGTTGCCCACGAAGGAGGGCGCCCTGTTGCTGCAGGGGGCTCAATCCTCCGTCCTGGATGCCTCTGCGGGCCTGCCCATGCGCTGGGTGCGCAATGTCTTCCGCGATCGTGAAGGCGGGCTGTGGATCCTGGGGACCACGCTGGCCCGCCTCCTAGGGGATGAGCGAGTCTGGAATCATCCTCTGACGACAGGTCCTTCCGGGGAGATCGTCTGGTCCATGTTGCGGGACCTTCAAGGCCAGCTTCTGGTGGGCACGGACGCCGGGGTGGCCCGGGTAGGGGCTTCCAGCGTCCAGTGGATTCCAGGGACGGGTGGGTACCGGGTCAAAGGACTGTCCTTTGATCGGTCCGGCCGGCTCTGGATGGTGGGCACCACCGGCCCAACCCTCTGGCTTGAACCGGGTGGCGTGAAAGCGGTAGTCGCCCCTTTGGGGGACTTGGGCTTCGGTTTGAACACCGTCATGACGGATTCCACGGGGCGAGTCTGGATCGGCCATGGCCGTCAAGGAATCTTGCGGTGGGATGGGGCTCGGCGGCGGTTGGTGCAGGAGGTTGGACCTGACAAGGCACCTGCTGGGATTCTTGGTGCGTTCCGGATCCGAGAAGATGCTGGCGGGCGCTTGTGGGCCGCCACGTCCATGGGCCTCTACATCCGCGAACGATCAGGCCAATGGCGGCTGTTCACCGAGAAGGATGGCATCTTGCCGTTCGGCCTGTTTGGCCTGGCCTTTCTACCGGATGGAAGCGCATGGATCTGTTCCAGCGAGGCTCAAGGCCTGATGCGGATCCGCGTTGAGGGTGAAAAAGTAACCGTTCTTGAACGGCGCCGAGCGGGGCAAGGGTTGCGATCCGACCTGATCTACGCCGTCGAGGTGGATCCGCAAGGCCGCACCTGGACGACCACCGACCAAGGTTTCGATTGTCTCGATAACCGGATTCATGTGGGGCGCAGGGAAGGCATCATCAGCGAAGATTGCGATCTGTTGGCGCTGCTTGCAGAAAAGGATCGCGTCCTGGTGGGGACCTCTGCTGGCCTCGTCCGCTACGAAGCCGGTGATGGGAAACCATCGCAGATTGCAGCCCCCACACCCCACATCCTGCATGTGGTGCAGGGGAACCAGCGTCTGGAGGCTCCGTTCGATTCCTTTGGCCCGGTGAGGCCCGGAAATTCCAGCCTGGCCTTCCGGGTGGCTGTTCCGAGCTACCGATACCAGGGACAGCTGAGGATCCAGGTGCGTCTGGTGGGCTTGGAGGAGAACTGGAGGGACTTGGATGCCCCCCAGACCCGATACCAGGCCCTTCCCAAGGGGGCCTATCGGTTTGAGGCTCGGGCGGCCCAGCCTGATGGGACCTTTGGCCCCATTGTAAGTCTTGGCTTTAAAGTGCTGCCACGTTGGTGGTTGACCTGGTGGGCGATCACGATTTGGGGGGCCTGTTCGGTGGGCCTGATTCTTTTGATCGTCCGTGCCAGAGTGGCCAGTCTGGCCCAAAGCAAGGCGGAGCTGGAGGTGCTGGTGGCCGAAAGAACCGAGGAACTGCGAGATCGGAACGATGAGCTCACGGATGCGCTTGGACGGGTCAAGCAGTTGTCCGGCCTGCTGCCCATCTGTGCCACCTGCAAGAAGATCCGTGACGACAAGGGGTACTGGAATCAGCTGGAACACTACATCAGTGAGCACTCCGAGGTCGGTTTCTCGCATGGAATTTGTCCGGATTGCGTCGGTACGATGTATCCAGCCTACGCCGCCCGTCAGGAGGCCCGTAATCACACCAAGGAATCGTGAGTCGAGGGCACCTTCGATTGTCGTTCACCTTTTTGAGAGGGGCACCTGTGACCTGTTTCGCGCATATGAGAGCAGGCTCCTGGATGGGGTTCTTCCCCTCGAATCCGCTTGTTTACCGGATATTTCCGCCACGATTTCAACCTTTCCGGGCTAGGCTGATCGCTCCTCTCTGAAGTCAAGAGGTGCTCATGTCAAGGCAGTGGAAGCCGTCATTCTGCTCTATGGACCCGCAGGTTGACGAGGATCACCGGGCCTTGTTCAGGCTCCTGGATCGGCTGGCCACCCATCGGAGGGAGTCAGATATAGAGGATCTGAATCCGCTGCTGGATGAACTGATGGAGTACACCTTTGTCCACTTCGCCCGCGAAGAAGGTGCCATGAAGGCGCGGAATTATCCGCGGCTCGCGAATCATTCCGAACAACATCAAGTCATGCGGAAGGCCTTGATCGAGTCGCTGAGGCAAGTCGCGAAGGGCAACCTGGTCATCCCTGTCTTCATTCAACACATCAAAGACAGCTTCAGTTACCACTTTGAGACGGACGACATGACCTTCGTCACCTGGCAGCGGCAACACCAAGTCAAAGCATCAGACCGTGATTCCGCGGTTCCGGTCGGCCCTTAGCTTGTGGGGCCCACGCCAAGGATGCGATCGGAGGCCTCGATGGCAAGGCTTACGAGGCTAGAGACAAAGGCGGCAAATTGTTGCTCTTCCGGCTGCCAGGCCCGGCGCGGTCCGGTGTGCTCGAGGCAGACCACCCCAGCCAGCCGGTCTCCGTTCTTGATGGGTACATCGAGCATGGACGTGATGCTGAGGGGAATGAGGTAGCCCTGCGCGAACTCACGGGTTCGGGGATCTTGAAGGGCATCTTCCGCGGCCACCACGCGCCCTCGCTCGATTTCCGCGAAATAGGCTGGATAGTGGCGGGCCAGCAGCTGCGCGCCTTCGCCATGGAGGCTCTCCAGGCCATCGAAGATGCAGGCACAGGTGAGATTGGCCCTGGAGTCGTCCAGGAACCAGATGCTGGCCCTCTGAACTTCGAGGGATAGGGCTGCCATCCGGGTGATGTCGCGAAGCGCACTGGAGAGGTCACCGGAGACAAGGGACCGATGGCGGGTCAGCAGTGTCATGGCGATGAGCAACCGGTTGAGGAAGCTCTCTTTGGTTCGCAATTGCTGGTTCTCGAGGGTCAGGGCCTCGACCAGATCACCACCTGAATCCAGGAAAGTGATCAAGGGCTCGTGAACCCGGATGGATTGGCTTTGCACTGGCACCCCTGATTGATGAGGGTCCAGTCTGCTTGATAACCAGGCTCGGCGGCCATGGCGGGCGTCACACTTTGGCTTGGGAATGGATTGTCTGGAAACCAATCTGTTGAAGCAGCTATTTGGAAATTCCAGATCCATTGTCCTCCGTTGTGAACAGCCCCGATGTGGCCACAACCCTTTGTCCACTGGCAAGGTTCGAGGGGTCCGTCCCTTTGACCAACGACCCCGCCCGGATGCCGATGAGGCGGAGTTTTCGGTCCAGGGCAACGCGTCTCAGGGAAGCGCGAGCGGCATCTCGCAGAGAGGAGGCATCGGCAATGGGACACGGAAGCGTCTGGTCGCGGGTAATCGTCGAGAAATCTTCGAAGCGAAGCTTGATTCCGACGCTGCGCGCCATGTAGTTCTGGCGGGTGAGGTCCAGTGATAGTCGCTCGCAGAGGTCCAGGAGGATGCGAGAGAGTTCATCACGATCCTGCCTGGGGTGGAGATCCCGTTCGAAAGTGGTCTCGCGGCTGATGGATTTGGGGTTCCGCAGAAAAGTCAGCGGGCGGTCGTCCCGACCAAACGCAGCTTCATGAAGCCAGGCCCCGTAGCTTCGGCCGAAGTTCTCCACCAGCCAAGCAGGATCAGCTTTTGCGAGGACCCCGATGGTTTCGATCTGGAAGCCCTTCAGCTTGGCAGTGGCTTTGGGCCCGATGCCGTTAATGGCGCTGCAGGGCAGGGGCCAGATTCGACTCGGAATGTCTTCGAGCCCAAGGATGGTCACGCCGTCCGGCTTCTTCAACTCGGAAGCCATCTTGGAAAGCAGCTTGTTCGGTGTGATTCCGAGGGAGCACGTAAGACCGGTCGCCTGCCAAACGGTTTCCTTGAGTCGCCGCGCCAGTTCCAGGGATTCTCCCGGGACATCCGTCAGGTCGATGTAGATCTCATCGATGCCGCGGTCTTCGATGAGCGGAGCCACCTGTGCCACGGCGGCTTTGAACGCTCGCGACGCTTTGGAATAGGCTTCGAAGTGGGCGGGCAGAAGGATCGCGTCCGGGGCCAACAACGCGGCTTTCATGAGCCCCATTCCGCTGTGCACCCCTAGGGCTCGGGCCTCGTAGGTCGCCGTGGTAGCCACCCCCCGGCCTGCGTAGTGCTTCAGTCTCGGGTAGTCCTTTCCGGCTTCGGATGCCGCAACTCGCCTGCCTCCGACGACGACAGGAACCCCTCGCAACTCCGGATGTTCAAGCAGTTCTACCGAAGCGAAAAAGGCATCCATGTCCAGGTGTGCAATCCGCCGGGACGTGCTGATCCCATTTCCCCCGACCCACTCAGGATTGATCACCGGAAGTCGCCGTGGACTGCGATTCCCGCGGACAGAATGGCCGTCAGGTGCAGTGGGTGTGTGCCTGAAACGAAATCCATCGGGGTTCCTTGCAGTGCCTTAGTATAGCGAAAATAAATCGAATGATTGACCAGGTTGACGATTCCCTTCCGGATTTTTTGACCTAGGTAGGTGTACAAAACACCGGAGCCGTTCGGCTCCGGTGGATTTGGTGGTGGCTGGAGGCGGACTCGAACCGCCGACCTGCGGATTATGAGACCGCTGCTCTAACCAGCTGAGCTACCCAGCCATGAAGAGATATCCTAGCGTAGGCGCGGGTCTTCGTCCAATGCTAAGCGCTCATAACAAAACCCGACCATGCCGCGATGAGGCCGGCAGGGATGCACCGGAAGGGCGTCATCCCTCGCGCGGCATCGTGGGGTTATGTATTGGGTCCTGGTTCAAATCATCCACCAGCACCACGATGAGGCGCTTGGGGCCATGAACGCCGTAGGCGAGGGTTTGTTCAATATCGGCGGTCTTGCTGGGGCCGGAGATCATCAGGGCATTGGGCGGCAGGGCGCGACCCCAGCCCAAATTCTTCACCGCGGCCCAGAAGCTGTCCTGAATGGTGGAGGCCCACAGAAGGGCGAGGTGAATGGGGGGCACCAGGGACATGAGCCGCGGCTCGGCGGGGCCGGGCATCAACAGCACACCACCCGTCTCGGCGATCCCACCCACCGTGCCCGTAAAGCCGGCATCGACGCCTGTGAAGAGTTCGTCTTTGAATGCCTCCACCGGGCGGTCATAGGGCATCAGCTGGGTGCCGCCGGGCGCCCAGGCCGCAGCGAGCGCCGCGCCAGCTTCACTGGTGGGGCCAAAAAGCAGATTCTTCAGGTCTTCCCGGTCGCAGAAAGAACGGACAACGGCGGGCCAGGTTGCAGGCGTGGCCTCAAGGAATTCTGTGTGGACGGCTTCCATGCCCTTGCGGAGCCGGACCACCCGCTCAGCGGCGGGCCACTGACGCCGCTCAAGAACTGCGGTATCGAGGGCAGGCAGGGGGCCCGTCTCGCCAGAGGCGCGCAGGCGGCCGAGGATGGCAGTGCGGGCATCAGACATGGGGAACCCCCTTGGCGCGAACTTGCTCATGGAGGGAGCGGTGAGCCGGAATGGGTTTGCTGCGCGTCTGGGTCCAATGCTTGATCAAGGGTGCACTCGCAGGCAGGGCCTTTCCAAACCGTGTGGCGAACCAGGAGGCCATGCGGTAGAGCGCGGGACGCTTGAGCACACCCGCCCAGATGCGCCAGGCCCAGTCCTCGGTGGCGGTGCGTCCAGTCCCCCTCCCAGCGACATTGGAACCCACATCTTCATGGGTGGCCTCTCTGCGCAGCCGGACCAGGATCTCGGGGATGGGAATCTCCACGGGGCAGACTTCGGCGCACGCTCCGCAAAGGCTGGAGCCGTGGATCAGGTCATGACGGACACCCACGCCTTCCATTTGTGGCGTAAGGATTTTGCCAATGGGGCCTGGATAGACGGCCTCGTAGGCATGGCCCCCCACGCGGGTGTAGACCGGGCAGTGATTCATGCAGGCACCGCAGCGGATGCAGCGCAAGGTGGCACGGAGCTGGGGATCGGCGTAGATCCGGGAACGGCCGTTGTCGAGGATGACCACATGCACTTCTCGGGGGCCGTCCTTTTCGCCGGCGCCCCGCGGAGCTGTGATCAGGTTGAAGTAGGTGCTCACGGCCTGGCCTGTGGCGGAACGGGTGAGGATGGCGTAGAGCGGCGCGACGTCCTCCAAAGTCGCCACGACCTTCTCCAACCCCATGACGGCGATATGGAGAGGGGGCACGTGGGTGCTCATGCGGCCGTTGCCTTCGTTCTCCACCAGGCAGAGGGTTCCGGTTTCAGCCACCGCGAAGTTCACGCCGGACAGCCCGGCATCAGCGTCCAGGAACTTTTGACGGAGCACTTTGCGGGCCATGGCGGTGAGTTCGTCCACATCTTCGGTGTATTTCGCGTCTTTGATTTTCTGGCTGAACTGGCGCGCGATCTGATTCTTGTTCTTGTGGATGGCCGGCATGATGATGTGGCTCGGCGTCTCACCGTCCAGTTGGATGATGTATTCACCGAGGTCGGATTCCAGGGCCTCGATGCCCTTGGATTCGAGGAAGTCGTTGAGATGCATCTCCTCGGAGACCATGCTCTTGCCCTTGACCAGGGTCTTGGCGCCTTTGGAACGAAGGATGCCCAGGATGAGTTCGTTGCCCTGTTCACAGGTTTCGGCCCAATGAACCCGGACGCCGTTCTTGGTGCAGTTGGCTTCGAATTGCTCCAGCAGTTCGGGCAGAGCCAGCAGGCTTCTCGACCGGATCGCCGTACTGAGGTCCCGCAGATCCTGGAGATCGCGGGGATCCGGGAACTGCGCCTTGCGCTTGGTGATGAGGCCATCCATGGCTCTGCGAAAGTTCGCCCGAAGCTGGGGATCCAGCAGGGCTTTGGCGGCGGCATCGCGGAAGTGGATTTCGGTCTCAGCGTGCATGGGTGCGCTCCCGGAGGAACTCGGCAATGTGCTGGACACGCAGCGGGCTGCGTTTCGCCTCCAACGTGCCATTCACATTCAGCAGGCAGCCGCCATCCGTGGACAGGATCACGGAAGCCCCCGTGGCCTCGGCATCGGCCGCTTTGTCGCAGGACATGGCTCCCGAAATCTCCGGCTGGCGCACGGAGAAAGTGCCGCCGAAGCCGCAACATTCATGTTCCCGGACCAGGGGGGCCAGTTCCACGTTCGAAAGCTGGCTGAGCAGGGACTGGGGCTCACCCTTCAAGCCCAGGTCGCGAACGGCATGACAGGAACTATGCCAGGTCACTTTCACCGGCTCACCCAGGTCCGTCAGCTTCACATGGAGCACATCCACCAGATACTGGGTCAGCTCGTAGACGCGGCCGCTGAAGGCGCGCACCTGGGCCTCATCCGGCTGGCCGTGAAACAGCTCGGGGTAGTGGACCTTCATCATCCCCGCGCAGCTGCCGGAAGGCAGGATCACCGGCAGGTCCCTGGGGAAGAGGGCCACCTGGGTGCGGGCCACTTCGCGAGCCTCTTCCCAGTAGCCGCAGTTGAAGGCCGGTTGCCCGCAGCAGGTCTGACCCTGAGGGAAGATGACCCGCACACCGGCATCCTGAAGCAGCTCAATCCCAGCCATCCCGGCTTCGGGATAGAACAGATCCACCAGACAGGTTGCATAGAAATAGGCCTCATTCACGCCATGTCTCCTTCAGGTGGCCATCACAACATCAAAATCGGGAATCCAGAGCGAAGCCTGATTCCTCTCCCGGGTTGGGTCAAGGGCGGCCTGCTTCGATGGTTGTGAAGGCTCTCCCCCGTTATCAGGAAAGAATCACGGAAGATGATTGAAAGCGATGAAGTTAGGCAGAGTTGCTAGAGGCGGAATTCAAAACTGGTCGCCTCTAGCGGTCCGGGCGTCCTGACCAGTCACGGCCGGCCCTACTTGAATCGGTCCGACAGGCGCTCGACCGTGTGCTCCGCCTGAATGGGCGCCCCGTCCTTATCGAGACCTCCCCGGATCTGCATGACGCAGCCCGGGCAGTCCATGACCACCTTGGAAGCGCCGGTATCTTTGATGTTTTTCAGTTTGCGTTCCAGGATCGGCGCCGAGATCTCGGGCAACTTCAACGAATAGGACCCGGCCATCCCGCAGCAGGTGTCGCACTCGTACATCTCGGCGATCTCGTGACCGGCCTGCTTGAGCAGTTCCCGGGGCTCATCGCTGGCCTTCAGGGTCCGCTTCAGGTGACAGGAGTCGTGGTAGGTGATCTTGCCCAGTTCCTCCCCTTCCTTGAAGGTGAGTCGGCCCGCATCCACCAGCTGCTTGATCAGGCTGGAGAAGTCGATGGTCTTGGCCGAGAGCTTCTTGGCCGCGTCCATGTCCTCGGTCATGCCGAGGCTCTTGAAGGTATCGATGAAATCATGCTTCAGGGCCACGGTGCAGGTGGGGCAGGCCGAGACAACATGCGTGACTTCGGTTTCAAGCAGGGCCTTGATGTTGTCCCGGGCGTTCTGCGCCGCCACTTCATAGGCGCCGTTGTAACGCGCAGGGGCACCACAGCAGGTCTGGGCATCGGGGAAGATGACCTCGATGCCAGCCTTGTTCAGGATCTTCACCAGGGACTCGCCCATTTCCGGGTAGCAGAAATCGATGAGGCACCCGGCGTAGAAGGCGACCTTTTCTCCACCCTTGGGCTGGGAGATCTCCTTGACCTTGTCGCGGAACGGCACAGCGGCCACGGCCGGCAGGCTGCGGAAATCCGTCATGTCTGAGAGGAACAAGGGCAGATGCCGAATGAATCGGCCCTGCTTGAAGGGCTTCTGGGTGACCGAGGCCATGCGCAGCATGGAGTGGAACAGGCGGCGATTGTTCACCACACCGAAGATGGCCTTCATGGCCAGCGACTGGCCCTTTTCGACCACCAGGCGGCGGCGCAGTTCCAAGATGAGACCGGGAATGTCGATCTTGCCGGGGCACACGGGCACGCAGCTGCCGCACTGGATGCAGAGCCCCTGGATGTCATCGGCTTTCTTGAGCTCGTCGAACCAGGCCGTGAGGATGGTGCCGATGCCGCCCGTGTAAGTCTTGCCGAACACATGGCCACCCACCAGCCGGAAGACGGGGCACACGTTCAGGCAGGTGGCGCAGCGGATGCACTGGAGCGCCTCCTTGAACATGGGATCCTTGGCCATGTCCGAGCGGTGGTTGTCCATCAGGATGATGTGGAGTTCCTTGGGGGAGCCATCGGGATTGGGAACCTGGCCTGAAAGGATCGACACGTAGCTGGTGAGCAACTGTCCCGTGGCGCTGCGGGGCAAGGCGGTGAGGATGGGCTCGATGTCCTTGACCAGGGCCACGAGTTTTTCGATGCCCACGATGGCCACGTGGATTTTGGGAAGGGTGGAGACCAGGCGGGCGTTGCCTTCATTGGTGACGATGACGAGGCTGCCGGATTCCGCCACGGCAATGTTGGCGCCCGTGATGCCCATGTCCGCCTGCAGGAACTTGGGGCGGAGCTTGGCGCGGGCGAACTTCACCAGCTTGGGGATGTCCGGGGCCTGCCCTTCTTCCACTTCCTGGCTGAAGACCGTGGCGACTTCCTCCTTGGTCATGTGGATGGCAGGCATCACCATGTGCGACGGCGTCTGGTGCGCCAGCTGAATGATCCACTCGCCCAGATCCGTCTCATCCACTTCGATGCCCGCCTGCTCAAGCGCCTTGTTCAGGTGGATTTCTTCCGAAGCCATGGACTTCGATTTGACGACCCGCTTGACGCCCTTGTCCTTGGCGAGATCGAGGATGTACTGCTTCACCTGGGCTGGGTCGGCGGTCCGGAAGACCTTGGCCCCACGGGCCTCTGCACTCTTCTTGAACTGTTCGGCCAGGGCCTCGAAGTTCGACGAGGCGCTGCACTTGATCTCGGCGATACGATCCCGCACGGCTTCGAAGTCAATGCCTTCGTAGGCTTTGGCCCGGCTGATGCGGTAGGCCTCGGAGAACCGGCCCAGAGCGCCGGTGAGGTTTCCATTGTTCAGAGCGGTTTCGATGGATTCTTTGAACTG
>Ga0302322_100005940_pt1 | contig 10766 bp, 5 predicted proteins | sample Fen_T0_2_FD_203757 | JGI IMG/M metagenome (GOLD analysis project Ga0302322, IMG submission 203757) | Peat permafrost microbial communities from Stordalen Mire near Abisko, Sweden - Fen_T0_2 | ecosystem: Environmental > Terrestrial > Soil > Wetlands > Permafrost | place: Sweden: Abisko... | reverse complement strand
TTGGTGACGTTGATGGTGATGGGGGTGCCGTTGGCCTGGACGGCCTTGGCACCGACCACCCGGCCGCCGTTGCCGAGGATGAACTCGGTGCCCCGGGTCTCGGTGTACACCTTGACGCCCACTTCGGCAGCCTTCTTCTCCAGCTGGGGAACCCGTTCGGCTCCGATCATGAACGAGTGGGTCCGGGGCCACATGGCTCCGAGGACGGTCGACAGCCCCGTGGTACCACCGTACAAGGAGGTGTTTCCGTACTGGGCCCGTAGCCCCAGGCTGTCCATCCACTTAAAGCTGTCCAGGGCACTGGTGGTTAGCTTCCGGGCCAGATCGAGTCGGGGTGCAATCCACGAGCCGTCGTTCATCTCCCGCAGGCCGCCTGTGTAAATGTGCCACATGTGCAAGGAAATGGCGTCAAAGCCCGGAAGGTCGACGCCGGCGGTCTTGCCGGAATTCTTGGCGTAGAACGCGTTGATGTCGGTCTTCAGCTCGTCCAAGACTCCCTTCCACTCGGGAAACACGTCGAATTTGAGGGTGGGGTCCGTTGGGCTGAGGGCCCGGTACTCATCGAGGGCCTGCTTCTGGGCCTTGGTGAGGATCATGGTGGCCTGGGCCTCGGGATCCACGGCGTTGTAGGCCGCGCCGGCCATCATGGTGTTTCCCCCCACGACGGAGCCTTTCTCGATGAGGATGACCTTGGCTCCGGTCTGGGCGGCGCTGATGGCCGCCGTGAGGCCGGCTCCGCCGCCTCCGATGACCAAGACGTCGGCTGTCCAGGTTTGGGCCGGGCCCTGGGTTGAAGCAACCGGTTTCGCCTTCAGATCGGCGACCACAAAGCCTGCTTTTTTGGCTGCGTCAGCCACGGCATTCTTGATCCCGTTGCTGGCGTAGGTGGCCCCTGTGACCGAGTCGATCTTCAGACTTTGGGTCTCGACAATCCTGGCCGGAATTCGCTCAAGAGCGACCCTGGCCACCATTTTGGTTTCCTTCGAAGAAAGGATATCGACGGTGGCGATCCTCCCTTCGGCCACCCGAATCTGGACCTTGATCGGCCCCTGCATACCGTAGCTGTTGCCTTCGTACACCCCGTCCTTGGGACTGGGTACGGTGGCCGAACTCGAGGCACAGCCCACCATAGCGATGACCATCGCTATGGTGGCGATGATCGATGTGATCCTTTTCATTTCTCTTCTCCCAATGTGCGCAAACTCAGTTAAGGATAGTGCCCTCGTCAAACTTATGTCAATTAACAACTTTACTGGACCGAACTTTTCATGAGATCACGGGTTTGGGTGCCCAAGGATTTCTGAGTATATTTCTCACCTAGCAAAAGCCAAAGGGAGGCGCGTGTGGATTTGAAACTCATCGGCAGGAAGGCCTTGGTGACCGGTTCAACCCAGGGCATTGGGAGGGCCATCGCCCTAGGACTGGCCCGGGAAGGGGCCCGGGTGGTGGTCACCGGGCGGACGGCGGCCAGGGTGGACGAGGCCGTGGTGGCCTTGAACAAGGAGACTTCTGGGGCCCTGATCGAGGGGTTTTCCGGTGATCTGGCCTCCGAGTCGGGGGCATCGGCCCTGGTCAAAGCCCACCCGCATTTCGATATCGTGGTCAACAACCTGGGGATCTTCGAACCTCAGGACTTCCTCGACATCAGTGACGAAACCTGGCGTCGGTTTTTCGAAGTCAACGTGTTATCTGGAGTGAGGTTGTCCCGGGCCTACCTTCCGTCGATGAAGGCCCAGAACTGGGGGCGCATTGTGTTCATCAGCAGCGAGAGCGCCGTGCAGATTCCCACCGAGATGATCCACTACGGCATGACCAAGACGGCCCAACTCGCCGTTTCCCGGGGCATCGCCGAGACCCTGGCGGGAACCGGGGTCACCTGCAACGCCGTGCTCCCGGGGCCGACCCGGTCCCAGGGCGTGGAGGAGTTCGTCCACAAGATGTCGGGCGGGAAGGCCTTTGAAGTCGCCCAGGAGGAGTTCTTCCGGACGGCCCGGCCCAGTTCCCTGCTGAAGCGGTTTGCCGAGCCCGAAGAGGTGGCCAACCTCGTCGTCTACCTTTGCGGCGTGGGCTCGTCGGCCACCAACGGAGCTGCCCTCCGGGTGGACGGCGGCGTGGTCAGGTCCATCGTATAGAAAATCCCCCCCATCCCTAGGAGCCCGGGCATCCACAGGGTATGGTGACCGGATGACCCCTGAACGCATCAAGTCCTTCGCCCTCATCAATCTGGGCCTGCTCCTCACGGCCCTGGGCATCGTCCTGTTCAAGATCCCCAACCACTTCGTGACGGGAGGCGTGAGCGGCCTGTCCATCCTGGTCGCAGCCCTGCTTCCCGGGGTCACCGTCGGTCCGGCAATGACGGCGATCAACCTCGTCCTCGTGGTTTGGGGTTTCTGGATGCTCGGCCCCAAGTTTGGTTGGGCCACCATCTATTCCAGTTTTGCGCTTTCGGGGCTGGTCTGGGGCCTCGATCTCTGGGTTCCCCTGACAGCCCCGCTGACCCACGACGCCTTGTTGGAACTGTTCTTTGCCATTGGGCTGCCGGCCGTGGGGTCGGCCATTGTCTTCAACCAGAACGCGTCGACGGGAGGCACCGACATCGTGGCGAAGGTGCTGAGCACGAAAACGCCCATCAACACGGGAATGGCGCTTCTGCTCAGCGACTTCGTCATCGCCGCCTCGGCGCTGCTGGTGTTTGGTGTCCAGACCGGGCTGTACTCCATCCTGGGCCTCATCCTCAAGGCCTTCCTCATCGACTTGGTGATCGAGAACCTCAACGTGCACAAGAAGATGGAGATCATCACGGCCAACCCCGACCCCGTTCTGGAGTTCATCCTCCACACCCTTCATCGGGGCGCGACGATCTACCCGGCCACCGGGGCCTACACGGGCCAAGCCTGGAAGGTCATTCACACCGTCGTCGGTCGGCGCCAGGCCCTGGCCATCCGTCGGGTGCTCAAGGAGGCCGACCCCAAGGCCTTCGTGACCATCACGACCACATCGGAGACCCTGGGCAAAGGATTTCGCTAAAACCTTGATGAAATTTCCCAAAAACAGGGTTTCTTCCCGGTTCCCGGATTAACCTAGGGAGAGGACCTCCGAAACCTGGGGGGTAAGGAGAGGGAATCCGAAAAGACGATGATCCGTTACCAGCCGACGCCGTCGGCGGTGAAATCCTTCTCAAGGCCGACGCCCTTCAGAACGCCATCTTCAACAGTGCGAACTTTTCGAGCATCGCCACCGACGCCCGGGGGGTCATCCAGATCTTCAACGTCGGGGCCGAGCGCATGCTGGGGTACACCGCCTCCGAGGTGGTGAACAAGATCACCCCGGCCGACATTTCCGACCCCCAGGAAGTCATTGCCCGGGCCGAGGAACTGAGCCTGGAACTGGGCACCCCCATCACCCCCGGGTTCGAGGCCCTGGTCTTCAAGGCCTCCCGGGGCATCGAGGACATCTACGAGCTGACTTACATCCGCAAGAACGGGAGCCGGTTCCCGGCCGTGGTGTCGGTCACCGCCCTGCGGGACGAATCGGAAACCATCATCGGCTACCTGCTCATCGGCACCGACAACACCGCCCGGAAGGCGGCCGAAGAGGCCCTGCTCAAGGCCGGGGCCCTCCAGAGCGCCATCTTCAACAGCGCGAACTTTTCAAGCATTGCCACCGACGCCAAGGGCGTCATCCAGATCTTCAACGTTGGCGCCGAGCGTATGCTGGGGTACACCGCTGGCGAGGTGATGAACCAGATTACCCCGGCCGACATCTCCGACCCCCTGGAGGTCATTGCCCGGGCCGAGGAACTGAGCCTGGAACTGGGCACCCCCATCACCCCTGGGTTCGAGGCCCTGGTCTTCAAGGCATCGAGGGGCATCGAGGACATCTACGAGCTGACCTACATCCGCAAGGACGGCAGCCGGTTCCCCGCCGTGGTGTCGGTCACCGCCCTGCGGGACGAGTCGGAAGCCATCATCGGCTACCTGCTCATCGGCACCGACAACACCGCCCGGAAGCAGATCGAGGCCGAGCAGATGGTCCTCAGCCAGAGGCTCCGGGATCACCAGTTCTACACCCGGTCGCTGTTCGAATCCAACATCGACGCTATCATGACCACCGACCCTTCGGGCATCATCACCGACGTGAACAAGCAGATGGAAGTGCTCACCGGATCCACCCGGGACGAACTCATCGGTGCGCCGTTCAAGGACTACTTCACCGATCCGGATCGGGCCGAAAAGAGCACCAAACAGGTGCTGCGCGAAAAGAAAGTCACCGACTACGAGCTCACCGCCCGGGCCCGGGACGGCAAGGAGACCGAGGTGTCGTTCAACGCCACCACGTTCTACGACCGGGACCGCAAGTTGCAGGGGGTGTTCGCCGCCGCCCGGGACATCACCGAGCGCAAACGCCTGGACGAGGTGCTCCAGGAAAAGAACGTCCAGCTCAAGACCGCCACCCTGTTGGCCGAGAAGGCCAACCTTTCCAAGTCCGACTTCCTTTCGAGCATGAGCCATGAACTGCGATCACCGCTCAACGCCATCCTGGGCTTTGCCCAGCTCATGGCCACCGGCCAGCCCGAACTCACCGTCACCCAAAAGGCGAGCATCGACCAGATCCTCAGGGCCGGTTGGTACCTGCTCGAGCTGATCAACGAGATCCTCGACCTCGCCCTGGTCGAATCGGGACGGCTTTCGTTGTCCCTGGAACCCATCTCCTTGGTGGAGATCATGCTCGAATGCCAGGACATGATCGAACCCCAGGCGAAGAAGAACGCCATCGCCATGAGTTTCCCGACCTTCGACCTCCCCGTGGTGGTCCACGCCGACCGGATGCGGATGAAGCAGGTGTTGATCAACCTCCTCTCGAACGCCCTCAAGTACAATCGGGTCCACGGAACCGTTGAGGTGAAGTGCGCCGAGACCGACCGCCGGGTCAGGGTCAGCGTCCACGACACCGGCGAGGGACTGTCACCCGAGAAGCTGACCCACCTCTTCCAGCCGTTCAACCGCCTGGGCCAGGAGGCCAGCGCCGAACAGGGGTCGGGCATCGGCCTGGTGATGAGCAAGCGGCTGGTCGAACTGATGGGAGGGGAAATCGGGGTCGAGAGCGTCGTCGGCGAAGGGAGCGTGTTCTGGTTCGAGCTCGATCTCGCCTCGGCCCTGCCCACCCTGGGAGGGGCCCAGCTCCCCTTGCTGGCCCCGGAACGGCTGGGCCACGGGTCTGAGCCGAGCACCGTGCTCTACGTGGAAGACAACCAGGCGAACCTTCAGTTGGTTGAACAGTTGATCGGTAGGCGTGCGGATTTGTCGCTGCTGACGGCGTTGGAGGCCGTGGCGGGCATCGAGCTGGCCCGGGTCCGCCAGCCGAACGTCATTATCATGGACATCAACCTTCCGGGACTGACCGGACTCCAGGCCTTGAAAATCCTGAGGGAGGACCCCATGACTGCCCACATTCCTGTGTTGGCCCTGAGCGCCAACGCCATGCCTAACGACATTCAAAAGGGCCTGGCCGCCGGGTTTTTTCGGTACATCACCAAGCCCATCGACGTCCACAGCTTCATGGCGTCGGTGGACGTTGCGTTGGAGCACGCGGAGAAAAACCCAGCATGATCAGCGCCGCCGCCATCCTCGACGCCGCCATCTTGATCGTGGACGACCAACAAGCCAACGTCCAACTCCTCGAACAAATGCTCCGGGGCGCCGGGTATACGGGCATCGCCTCGACCCAGGATCCCCAGGAGGTCTGGGCCCTCCACAAGGAAAACCACTACGACCTCATCCTCCTCGACCTGCTCATGCCCGGGATGGATGGATTCGAGGTCATGGAAGGCCTCAAGGATCTGGAAATCGATGGATACCTGCCCGTGCTGGCCATCACTGTGGAGCCGGCCCACAAACTCCGGGCCCTCCAAAGCGGGGCCAAGGACTTCGTCAGCAAACCCTTCGACCTGGCTGAGGTTCTGACCCGGGTGCACAACATGCTCGAAGTGCGGCTCCTCCACAAGGAGGCCAGGATGTACAGCAAGACTCTCGAGTCTTTGGCGTTGAATGACCCCCTCACGGGGCTGGCAAACCGGCGGTTGCTTTCGGACCGCCTGCAGATGGCCCTGGTCCACGCCCGCCGAACCCAGGGCTCCACGGCCGTGGTCTACCTCGATCTCGACGGGTTCAAGCAGGTCAACGACACCTGGGGACACGGGTGCGGCGACATCCTGCTCCAGCTTGTCGCCCAGCGGCTGTTGGCCACCGTCAGGGAGGAAGACACCGTGGCCAGGCTGGGGGGCGACGAGTTCGTGCTTCTGCTCTGGCAGGTCAGCGGAATCGAGTACGCCGTCAAGGCGGCCACCCGGGCCATCCAGGCTGTCTTGAAGCCCTACACCGTCGAGGGTCACACCGTCCAGATCACCACCAGCGCCGGGGTGAGCCTCTTTCCAGGCCACGGCGAAGACCCGGAGTCGTTGATGAAGAGCGCCGACGGGGCGCTCTATGCTGCCAAGGCGGCGGGCAAGAACCAATGCCGGGTCGGATCACTCTCTCAGTCCTGAGCCTCCTGTTCGTCCCAAACCAGAGCGAATTCCTCGGCCATAGCCCTGGCAACCTCGGCGGGAGCCAGTCTGGCGATTCTTGTCTGCAACTCCTGGGCCTGGGTTCGGAGGGTCGATTCCCTTTCGGGGTCGTCGAGACTTTCGTCTCCGAGCACCTGGGCTCCCATGAGCAGGATCCGGGCAGCCCAGACGACGGCGTCGGTCACCGTCAGCCCGGCGCAGGCCGGGGGTTGGGCCACCACATCGCCCCCGTGGGCCAGGGGTTCGGCCTGGGGCCCGAGCGAGGCGATCAGTGTCCTTCCCAACGAAGTGGCCACCTCGGCCACCCGGGTCACCAGCTCGGATTTGCGGGCCTCGGTCTGGTCGTCCAGCTGGGTCTCGAGCACCTTGAGCGTGGCCATGGGAGAAATCACGCTGGCGCTGTAGAACACCTGGGTCTTCTCGCCGGTCGTCAGGGTCACGGAGCCGCCCAGGAGGGTGGCAAACGTCTGGCGGACCTGGCGGACGAACCCTAGGCACCATTCCACGGGGAGGGACCGGTCCGAGCCGCTTTCAAAGCTTTCCAAAAGCTGGGGTTCGGAGAGGTAGAACCGAGTCCTCTGCATCTCCTGAAACTCGTCCCGCAGGGCCTCGAACCGGGAAACCAACTGGGCTACGGCGGCATCGATCTTCGCCTGGATGTCGGGGGCGCCGTCGAAGGCGTCGGTGGGAAAGTACTCCCCAGGTTCGGCCAGGACCACCTCTTCCCACGACACGGCCCGCCGGGTCTTGAGCATCTGTTGGGCCCGCAGAAGGTTGGGCAGGCTGACCAGATCGGTCCGGGGTTCGAGCAACGTCCGCAGCGAATCCAGACCGCCTAGTCGGTCTTGTTCCGGCAAGCGGAGGGTCCGGCACGCCGCATTCCAGGCGTCGAGGGTCTTGTTTCTCAGATCGGGAGCCGTCCAGAACAACAGCAGCGCTGGCAGCACCGACTCCCAGGTCCATTCCCGGCCCTCTAGCCGAAGGCAGAGGTCCCTGAGGGCCACCAGGAGGTTGTATTCGAACTTCGTCAAATGGAGCCACCCTTGGGATACCACCTTGGGAAGGTTCTTTTGGAACACAGGGAGCACTTCGGCGACCAGGGCCTGGTGCTGGCATCGTTGGGCCCCGGCGCTCAGGGTGAGGGTGAAGGGAAAGAATCCCCTGACCAGGGTGCCCGATTCGATACCGAACCTGAGGATGCGCCCGTGCTCCCCGAACCAGTAGGCCCAGCGTCCCCCCACCCTGTAGGTCCGGGCCAGGCTCCGCCTCCAGTGGGACACCCGAAGGATCTCGTCCTCGTGGGGCGAGGTGCCCGACCCGGGAGCCGGGGGCGCCTCGAACCTGCGGGTTCGGATGAGGGGACCGTGGTGACGTCTCGGAGCGTTGGGAGGTTCCACTGTTTCTGGCAGTAGATCGATCATTTCGATCCGAAGAGCCTTGTCGGCCGGTTCCACCGACAGGGCCATGACGGCCTGAACCAGGCTCTCCTTCTGTTCGGTGCGGGTCTTGCGCAACAGAAGATCGAGCTTGGCTAACGTTTCGCGTTGGCCCATGATGGTCCCAGTGTAGCCCTTTTCCCGGAGGAACCATGGATTTTCAGGATGTGTTGTCGAGACAAGCCTCAAGAGAGGTGTTCGACACACTAACTACCCAGACCCTCCCCCTGGTCCCGGCTTGGGTGCAGCAAGCCCAGGACGATGACAGAGCGCAGTTTGGGGTGCCTGCCCCGCCCAGCGACCTCCTGGCCCGGTGCGGCAGGCTGTACTACTGGCTCAACCGCAGCCGGGACGAGTTTGAAGTCGAGTGGGACCAGTGGAAGCGCGACGAGGAACTCTGGGGGCGCCACCCCGTGGCCCGGGCCTGCACCCACCTGCTGGAGAGCGGCTACTTGTTTCTGTTGATGCCCACCGACCCCGGGGTGGACCAAGGGGCGTTCAGCGACCGCCTGGTAGCCTCGGCCGAGGCCGCGGTGAAAGAATTCGAAGCCGCGGGGTGCCCGCATCTGGCCCAATTCGGCCGGGACCAGCTGGCCCGGACCCTCATTGGCAGGGGCGAACACGAACAATCGCTCAAGTCCACCGCTTCCCGAGCCGTCCTGCCCCCGGGCGACTCCTTCGAGGAGGGAGTTTGCCAGGCCTTGCTGAACCGGAGTTGCCAGGAGTTGACCGAATGGAGCAATGGCGTTGACCTGAGCGTGAGGGGGTACCTGGCCAACCTCATGGGACTGTTCGCCGAGGCCGGAGAGCATCTGGCGGCCATGCCCGAAACTGCCCACCGGGGCCGGGACCTCTGGGCCTTCGCTTCGTCTCTCAACCTGGCCGCCCACGTGGCCTGGCAAAGCGGCGACGTCGACCTCGCCGACAAGACAAGCCGGCTTCTGTTCGCCACCTGCGTCGTGACGGGCAACAACCTGCTGGGCCACCAGGCCATGGCCGGCATCGCCCAGGCCTGGGGTCTGGGCCAGGGGTTGGAAAGCGGCCTGGCGCTGTTCGAAGACCTGATCCCCGGACTCGAGGAGCACGCTGCCCACTTCTACCACCTGGGCCACCAGCGGTGGCCCTACATCCAGCTTCTTGTCGGTGCCGGCCTTTGGGACCGGGCCGAAGAACAAACCCAGAAGTTGCTCGACGGTCTGCTTTCTCCTTCTTTGGCAGGTCCGCGGATCGACACGCTGAAAATGCTCTACTCCCTCCAAAAGGCTTCGGGCAAGACCGAGGCGGCGTTCGCCACCCTCGAGATCCTTCAGGAACACCAGGAAAGGCGCTACAGGATCGAGGTGAAGGACAAGTTCAGCATCATCCGTCGGGTCTACCAGGAGGAACTGCTCAGGGTGCGAACCCAGGAGCTGGAACGCTTCGACGCCCTCAAGGACGCCTTCTTGTCGAACACGTCGCACGAGTTACGCACTCCCCTCCACGGCATGGTGGGCCTGGCCGAGTCCCTCCTCGACGGAGCCGCCGGGCCCCTCCCCGACAGGGCCGTCCGGGGGCTGGATCTCATCGTCAAGAGCGGGCAGCGCCTGGGGTCGCTGGTGAACGACCTCTTGGACTACTCGCTCCTCAAGAAGGGAGAGCTGAAGATGGACCGGCGGTCGGTAGCCCTGGAGCCTCTGTTCAAGAGCGTGGCCGAGCTTCTGACGCCCTTGGCCGAAGCCAGGGGACTGGCCTTGCGGGTCACGATGTCCCCGGATCTGCCGCCGGTCTGGGCCGACCCCCACCGTCTCGAGCAAATCCTCCAGAATCTGGTGGGAAACGCCATCAAATTCACCGTCCGTGGTTGGGTGGAGATCTCGGGTCGGCCGACCGCCTCGGGGGCCACAGAAATCTCGGTAAGGGACACCGGGGTGGGCATTTCTCCCGATCGAAGGGACGACGTGTTCCTTCCGTTCGAAAGGCTGGAGACCTCGGACGCCGCCCCGACCCAGGGCTCGGGTCTGGGGCTGGCGATCACCCAGCAGCTGGTGGAGCTCCACGGCGGCCCCCTGACGCTGGAGTCCGAACCTGGTCGCGGGTCGGTGTTCACCTTTCTCCTTCCCCAGGCTCCCTCTCCCGCGACCCTGGCCAGGCCCCGGGTTCGCCAAGCCGGGGCTTCCACCGCCCCCCTGGTGCTCGTGGTCGATGACGACCCGGCGAACCGGGAGGTTCTCGAGAACCAGCTGACCCTCGAAGGGTGCCGGGTGGTCCAGGCCACTTCGGGGGCCGAGGCCCTGGAACTCTGCGAAGCCCGGCTCCCCGACCTCGTCCTCCTCGACCTGATGATGCCCGGCCTGGACGGGTACGAAGTGCTGCGCCGGCTGAGGCTCAACCACCCCGCCGCCGAACTGCCCGTGTTGGTCCTCACCGCCAAGAACCTGGTGGCCGACGTGGTCGAAGGCTTTGCCCAAGGGGCCAACGACTACCTCCTCAAGCCGTTTTCCCGAAAGGAATTGGCGGCCAGGCTCAAGTCGCACCTGGAAGTTTCAAGGCGGTACAAGTCGTACTCCCGGCTGGCGCCCCGGGGCATTTTGGCCCTCCTCGAAGGGGCCTCGGCTCCCCTCGAGGCCCGGGGCGTGAGTCGCCGGGAGCGCGAGGTGCTTGAGCTGGTGCTCTGCGGCTACGGCATCCCCGAGGTGGCCCAACGGCTCTTCGTCAGCCGCCGGACCGTCGAGAAGCACGTCGAGCACCTCTACGACAAGCTTGGAGTGGGCAACCGCGAAGAACTG
>Ga0302322_100005938_pt1 | contig 10766 bp, 9 predicted proteins | sample Fen_T0_2_FD_203757 | JGI IMG/M metagenome (GOLD analysis project Ga0302322, IMG submission 203757) | Peat permafrost microbial communities from Stordalen Mire near Abisko, Sweden - Fen_T0_2 | ecosystem: Environmental > Terrestrial > Soil > Wetlands > Permafrost | place: Sweden: Abisko... | reverse complement strand
CGGATGAGAAGATTCGCTTGGTCAGGGTTTTCACGGTCGCCAGGCAAAAGGGAAAACTCACGCCATTCACCTTTGGGAAGGTTCGGCTTTTTCGCCCAGCTCGGCACAACCAACAAGTCAGCGCCAAGCAAGAAAGCCGACTCCTCGCGGCGCAGGCTCAGATCGCTCGGCTCAGCCATGAAGACCGGTCGCATGACCGGCAAACCGGTGACGCTGGCCTCGCGGAATTTTGTGTAGAGATAGGGCAACAACCGGTAGCGACTCTCCAAAGCCATGCGCGCCGTGCGCGCGACCAGAGCTCGGGCGTGGCATTCTCCGCAAAACCGCCCAAGTCGGGCCCGGCAAACGGCTGTCCCGACAAGCCCAGCGTGAGCGTCATCGGGATCGAGAGTTTCATGTGTGCTTCGCTCGAAACGTTGTCGCCAGTCCAAGTAGCCGCATAGCGCTGGCCACCGAGAAAACTCGCACGCGTAAGTACAAATGGCCGTTTCTCCGGTCGTGCCGCCTGAATGCCTTCGCGGGTCGCCCGCACCATGAGCATCCCATAAATATTCCGGTAACGCAGATGCGAACCGGCCGGGATTTCGCCGCCGCCTCGGTGTAAATTATCCAACGGCATCGCTTTCGTCGGCACGTTGAAAATGGCAGGTTCGTTCATGTCATTCCACACGCCGTCCACGCCAGTTCCGACAAAATCTCGGTACAGTCCGGCCCACCACGTACGCGTTTCAGGTCGTGTGAAATCAGGGAAAACACACGCCCCAGGCCAGACGTCGCCCTGGAAATCCGTCCCCGAATCTGTCTTCACCCACACATCCCAGGCCGAACCATCGGTAAAGATCCTGTATCCAGAATCTACCTTCACACCCGGATCAATCATCCAGACACTCTTAAAACCGCGCTCATGGAGGTAGGTATTGAGCTCGGTCGGATCAGGGAACCCTTTCTTATCAAAGGTAAATATTCGGAATCCGTCCATGTAATCGATGTCCATCCAGATTACATCGCACGGGATCTTTCGCGTGCGGAAGCCGTCGGCGATCTCTTTAACTTTCGCCGAGGGATAATAGGACCAGCGACATTGCTGATAACCGAGCGCCCAGCGCGGCGGCAGCGGCATTTTACCGGTAAGGTCCGCCAACGCACTGACGACCGCCTGTGGCGAACTACGCTCAATCACCAAGACTGGGAACCCGGGGCCTTCGCTGGTAAAGGTGATCACGCTCTCGCAGACCAGCTCAGCCTTCCACGTCGAATCGAAAAGGACACCATAGGCTGAACCGTCGCGTCGAACGCCCAGCACCCATGGATGCGATTGGTAGAGCCGACGTCCGCCGTCGGTTTCGTAGGTGTAGTTATCGGTATTCCAAAGCGCGATCGACGTGTCGTTGCGCCGTAGCGGCCCCGTGACTTCGCCACCGCCATAGAGATCGTCGTCTTTCGCAATCGCGACCGTCGCCCGAAACTGTTTCCCGTTGCTCGAAAAAATCGGCGCCTCGTGCCAGTTGGACGGCAAGGTCGCTTGGATTTTGGGCGCCTGGATCAAGCAGGGCGAATACGGCAGTTGCGCCGGATCGAGTCCGGCGGGCACAAAGAGCGCAATTCCTTCACCAACCAATCCAGCCGCACCTGTCTTCACCAGAACGAAGGGTACATCGGCGCCACGCAGCTCCAGCAAGACGGCCAGTAGCGCAGCCGTTGCCATGAAACGCCTCAAGCCATGGGGAAAACTTACATTGTTCATCGTCAGGTGTATCCGAGGTTAACCTACGCTCACGTGCGAGACAGCCACAGAAGCGCGCCAAGCTCAACGTCCAATCGCGCGGTAAATACCAACGGTTTCATCTGTGCCGGTGCATAAACCAGTTCGCTGACGCAGAGTGCGTTATCTACCGGTTTGCGCCATTCGCCAGAGTTCCGCAGAACAAACCGATGCAGCCCGTACAGCCCGCCGCGAACATCCAAGATCGTCCCCCCGTCGAGACGACGGCCATGGGCGTCCTGCTGGCGTTGAGCCTCTCGCACATGCTCAACGACACGCTGCAGGCGGTGCTTCCGGCGATCTATCCGATTCTAAAGCAGTCGTTCCAACTCAACCTCACCCAGATCGGGCTGATCACGTTCACCTACCAGGTCACGGCATCGTTATTGCAACCACTCGTCGGACTCTACACGGATCGTTATCCACGACCGTATGCGCTCGCGGTCGGCATGGGCCTTACCCTCATCGGACTGGTTATGCTTTCACAGGCGGCCAGTTTTCACGCGCTCCTCTGTGCGGTATCGCTGACCGGAATGGGCTCGGCAATTTTTCACCCCGGTGCCTCGCGTCTTACCCGACTGGCATCGGGCGGCCGGCACGGTTTTGCGCAGTCGCTCTTTCAGGTGGGCGGCAACTTCGGGACTTCGCTCGGACCGCTCCTGGTCGCGTTCGTGATCGGCACACGCGGGCAAGCCAACGTCCTCTGGTTCTCACTGCTGGCCATGCTCGGCATCGTCGTGCTCACCCGGCTCGGCCGGTGGCACCAAGACAAATTACAGAAACAAAAGGTATCCACCGAAGCAGGACGCCACCACATCGTGCCACGGCTGCCCAGAGGCCAGGTCGCACAAGCGCTGGCCGTACTCCTCGCGTTGATCTTTTCGAAGTATTTCTACCTAGCGAGCATCGCGAGCTACTACACGTTTTATTTGATCGAGAAGTTCGGCGTCTCGATCAAGCAGGCGCAACTTTGTCTCTTTGTTTTTCTCTTCGCAGCCGCGCTCGGGACGATTCTGGGCGGACCGGTCGGCGACCGATTTGGGCGCAAGATCGTCATCTGGTTTTCCATTCTCGGCGTCGCACCGTTCACGCTCCTGCTGCCTTTCGCGAACCTTGCGTGGACGATTGTGCTCACGGTTTTTATCGGCGCGATCCTGGCCTCGGCGTTTTCGGCTATTCTCGTTTACGCGCAGGATCTGCTTCCGGGCAACGTGGGCCTCGTCGCTGGACTGTTTTTCGGTCTCGCCTTCGGCATCGCGGGCGCCGGCTCAGCGCTGCTCGGGCGTCTGGCCGATCACACGAGCATCGATTACGTTTACCGTGTTTGTAGTTTTCTGCCGTTGATTGGTTTGCTGACCATTTTCCTGCCCGATCTTAATATCCGTCGCGCACCGGTAAACAACCGCGCGTGATCACCCAAGCCTTCTGGGTACACGGGAAAACTGCCTACTAACAGGATGGTTATGTTTCACTTTTAGGGGATCTGTGTTAATTGTCGCCGTGTTCAGTTCGCCAGTGCTTCACCCTCCCCACTCTATCCACGATGGCCAACATCCTGCTTCTCGATGACAACGAGGTCGCCTGCCGGGCGATGCAGGGAATTCTCACCCGCGGACACCACCGCTGCCTCATCGCCAACGACTCGGGCACGGCGTTCAAACTGCTGCGCGAACTCCTGAAGTTCGACCTCGTCTTACTCGAGCTCAAACTCTCGAAGGGCGAGAACGGCATGCACTTTCTTCAGCAACTTCGCGAAGATTGCTTCCTCAAGCAAATCCCCGTCGTGGTCTATACATCAGTGACGCACCAGGAAATCGTGAAGAAAGCGCTCTCACTCAAGATCCAGAATTACCTAATCAAGCCTTACCGCGACGAAGCCGTCTACGCCGAGATCGGCAAAGCCGTCGCCAATCCCTGGCGCAACCTCCACTTCGAGGAAGAAAAATCCTTCTGCACCCAGATGGGCCTCAAGCCCAGCGAACTGAAAAAAATGCTCCACGAACTGCGTGTGGCGCTGCATGCCGCCGTCGAGCCACTCCAAGAATGCGCCGAAACCCGCAACCAGAAGGAAGCCATCGAACGAATCGAGCCGCTCGCCGTGCGCGCCGAAGCCGCTGGCGCCTGGGGCATCGTCGAATACCTGCAGTTACTGAAGACAAAACTCGACCTGCGCAACTGGCCCGCGCTCACCCAAAGCAAGGACGACCTCGCCTTTATCTGCCTGCTGATCGACTGCCACCTCGACCACAACTATACGCCAGCAGCCTTTTATTCCGGAGAAGAACAAAAAGAACAGGAAGAGGCCAAACTTCGCGCGCACTGGCTCGACGCTGACCTCAGTCACGGTCCACTCGTCCACCAAAGTGACCTTGAGCGAAAACTCGACGAACTCCAAGCAGGTCCAGTTGTCGACACGGTTGCGGCGGCCTTTTTGATGAACGCCGACGGACGCGCCCCAAGCCTGAATCAGTTGATAGATCTAGTTTCGAGAGATCCCTGGCTCACCGCGCAGGTGCTTATCACGGCAAATCAACTCGAACACGACGAGATGTCTTCCATCGATGATATCCGTCTCGCCGTGACGATGATGGGCTACGAAAAGCTCACCGCGATGGCCAAGCTCATGCCCGTCGTCGAGGAACGGCACCTCGGAGTGCTGCCCTCAACGTGGGCGCATTACTGGATGTTTCAAGTGGCCGTCGCCCATATCGCGCAGTTTACGGCGATCAATCTTGAGCTTACCGATCTAGCGTCCACCGCCTACGCGGCTGGCCTGCTGCACGACTATGGGCGCCTTCTGCTCGTGCAACAATACCCGTTCTACTTTCAAGCCACCGTCACCTACGCCAAAAGAAATTCCATCTCCCTGCACGACGCGGAAAAAAAATACGTAGGCTGCACCTCGCGGGAAATCGGCGATTATTTCGCCCAAAAGCTTGGCCTGCCTGCCGTGTACCGCGAGGTCATCCGCTGGGTTGGCACGCCGGAGCAAATCGGCGAGAAAGCGTACATGGTATCACTGATCACACTCGCCCGATTGCTCTGCCTGCAAAACCAGATCGGCTTCTCCGGCGAACCGCATCTTCCCCTGCCTGCGCTCGAAGAAACACCTGCCTGGCAGATCCTGCGCAATCGCGTCTTCCCCAGCTTTAATTTGAAGAAATTCGAGTCGCAGACCCACAACCTCTGCACGACGCTAAAACAGGAACTCTCAGGACGTATCAAGTGATCGACCCTAAGCCAGGCCGAACCACTCACGATTCCTATTTTAACCTACGCAAAGTAACGCGTGAGCACATCCATGTTATGGATGTGCCCGATATGCCGCGCAAACACGTCACCGGCCGTGACGGTCCTGTTTCTTGTCTGAGTCACCCCCGGAAGGAGCCGCAGTCGCCGCTGGTGTAGGCCGGTGCGAAGAACCTTGAACCGCGCCCTGTGGAGTCGGCGCACTTTGACGGGACACTGGAGCGGCGGCAGGGACCGCAGCGGGCATCCGCGGCGTCGGGCTGGTGGTTGTTGGCGTGTGCGATGGAGGCCGTGGAGTCTGCGGTGCCAATTGATGATCGCGCGGCGGTTGGCCAGTGGGCTGAACCTGCGGAGCCGATGGGTGATCTTGGTTCCTGTCGTGACGATCGCGTTGAGGCTGAGACTGTGGACCTACCGCTTGGTGTGGACGGGACACCGGAGGCGGAGGCGTGACAGTATGCTGCGGCGCCCTCGGCGAACCCTGTGCGGGGCCGACGAATCGATCAGACCGGGCATCGGGTCTTATATTTTGATGATCGCGCTCACTGCGCCCGTGAAAATCCCGGCGCTGGTCATCCATGCCTCGAGGGCGAACGGCCATGGGCATTGGCGCGTGCGTCGGCCGCCCGGGATGGAAACGCCGGGGATCAGGCCGCCATGGCGCGCCCACGACTACATGCACCTCGTTCGATGGCCGATGCCAACCTGGACGATAGACCCAACCCGGAGTCCGGTGATGCACCCAGATACCGCGGTCGTGCCAGTCACAATCATAGAACAACCAGTTTCCAACACCAAATCCAATGCCAAACGTCATAAATGTCCCATAGTAGGGGCGCCTCATCCACAGAATTTCCGGATCGTAGCGCGGCACATAAATAATGTCAGGTTGGGCAGGGACGATACAGATTTCCTCTTCCTGCATGACGACCTTTTGCTGCGGCGTATCGGTCAATAAGCCGACCGCTCTGGCTTGCGCACGCATCCGCTGGATCGCACTCATCACATCGGCAGGCTGCGCTTCAAACACGTCGCCCATCTGCCGCGTCCAGGCGAGATTTTCGTCCATCCACTTCACGACATCCGGATAGTGTGCGAGCGACTTGACACTGTCGCTCCACGGTTGGTTGTCGATGGCAGCCTGATCGCCACCATCACTGAGAAAACGCGCGGCAAGTACAACATCCGAGGACGTCGTCGACGACGGCAGGATCAGCGCAATCAGCGAGTCTGGATAAAGCGCAATGGGCGCCACGAGTTTATCCAGCTCCTCTTGCGGAAATTTCGGCGCGGCGGCCTCTTGCTGCGCAAGAAGCGGAATGCTGAAAGAGAGGGCCAACAGAAAGCAGACAAATGTTTTCATGGCGGGATATGGGTTGGGTGATAAGACCGAGCATTCACCCCAGAAGTGCGAGGCCCTGCCACCCCGCACCGCGCAACGACCTCGCCATAAGCGCTTAACAATTTTAATATTCTTGGGAGAGCCATCCAAATGTGGCCCTAACCACTCAATCGAGTGCCAGTTCGGACATCGGCTTCCGTAGGTAATCAGCCAATACATCAACCACCGTCTTGTGATCCTCACGCTGCGGCAGGCCGGAAACCGTGATCGCACCGACCACGCCCGTAGCTTTGACCCGGATAGGGAAGGATCCGCCATGCACCGCGTAATCGCTCAGTGGGAGGCCGAATTTGCCCGCGAGGTCCGTCTTGTCATGCTCGAGCTGTAAGCCCATTCCGTACGAGCTGCGGTGAAAATGCAGCACGGTGTTACGCTTACGTCGTACCCAGTTGGCATTGTTCGGCGAAGTGCCGGGCAGCGCGCACGAAAACACGGTGTATCCGCAAAATGTTACATCGATCGCGATAGCGGCACCGCGTTTCTCCGCGGCCGCATGGAGGCGTGAGCCAATCTCCCACGCCGTGCGTTCGTCGAATTGCTCAAAGCACAGCGTCTTTTCCTGCAAAGTGATTTTCGCCAGATCCTGTTCGATGTTCATACCTTTCTTCACATCACGCGTGCGGCGAAATGTCAGCGGGAAAAGACTCTGGCTTCGAATGACTGAAGAAAACTCCACGCGAAGCTTGAGCCCGGCCACCGTTTCCCGTTCAAATCCTTAACCCCCAAAAAACAACATGAGCGAACTTCCCGATTGTTTCTACTGCCGCAAAGACCAACGCCTGCACGACCTCATGATCGAGATCGCGCCGTTGAGCGCCTCGACGCTTTTCCTGTTTAAAGAACAAACTCATCCCGGCCGTTGCGTCGTCGCCTACCGCGGACACGTCAACGAACTTTTTGAACTGCCCGACGCCGAACTAGCGCTTTTCGCCAAAGACGTCGCGCGTGCCGCCAAGGCCATCAAGACCGCCTTCGGGGCGACCAAAATAAACTACGGCGCCTACTCCGACAAACTCCCGCACTTGCACTTCCATTTGGTACCGAAGTACAAGGACGGCCCGAGCTTTGGCACCACATTTGAGATGATGCCTGCCAACAAAAAGCTCCTTTCCGACGCCGAGTACGCCGACGCCATCAAAACGATCAAAGCCGCACTCTGATCGCACCGCGTGGCATGGAGGACCAACCGGGTATCAACCGGGTGGTTCTCCTTATTCCGTTTTGGCCGGTTTTCGTAGATCATGACGAATCATGATCTCCACGGTTGGACCCAATATTTCGGCCGGCCTTTTTACCGCCCCGGCACAGGGCATGAAGCGCGGTTTGGACGAAGCAGCCGGTGCCGCGCAGAAAATCGCCGAGGGAGCGATCACGCCCGACAATTTCACCGCACTGATTCAAGCCGGCATCGAAATCAAAGCAAACCGCGCCGTTGCCATCACGGCCGATGAAATGATCGGTACGTTGTTAGACCGTAAAGCCTGACGTATCCAAAAACTGGAGCCGAACTGGCTACCCGGTTCAAGGTAGCTTCGCCTGCACGAGTTTGCTCGCCGCACCGAAATCTATCAGCCCTGCCTCAGGACGTTTCTTGAGCGCGCCGATCACTTTGCCCATTTCTTTCTTCGACTGAGCTCCGGTCTCGGCGATGACCTCGACGACCAGCGCTTCAAGTTTGGCAGCATCGAGCCCTTGCGGCAGATATTTCTCGAGCAACTTGATCTCGATATCGTTAGCTGCGATGAGATCGGTGCGACCGCCTTTCTCAAATTCAACTTTCGCGTCGGCGAGATTCTTAACCGTCTTACGCAGCGTCGTGATGACCATCGCGTCGTCGATCGGCTTCGATAGATCGAGCGAAGCGCGCTGGATCGCGGCATCCACTGTTCGCAGGCTGAGCGTAACGGAGGAAGCATGCGCCTTCATCGCCACAACGATGTCGGCCCGGATTGTTTCGTAGATCGTAGGCATGCAACTGAGGGTGCCGACTGCCGCCCGTTTGTCGAGCGGTCAGGCGCCGACGGTCGCTCAATGCGTCGCCGGCAGGAAATAAAACAAGATGCCGATGATCAGATAAAGCGCGAGGAGTTGCACACCCTCCAACCAGTTGCTCTCGCCGTCGCCACTGATCTGATCCGCCACAAACGCGGCCATCACCACCGCGACGATTTCGGGAAGCGTAAACTCAAGATTGAGCCGCTGCGGAAACAGATAGCTCGCAAAAACCAGCACCGGCGTGACGAAGAGCGCGATCTGCAGACTAGAACCAATTGCTATGCCTAGCGAGAGATCCATCTTATTCTTCAACGCCATCGTGATCGCCGTGGAGTGCTCGGCCGCGTTGCCCACCACCGCCACGATGATCACGCCGACAAAGGTCTCGGTCACACCCAGCGAATGCTGCGCCGCCTCGACTGCGCCAACAAGAAACTCCGAAACCCAAGCCACCGCTACGGTGGCCACGAGCAACAACGCCACCGCTTTTTTGACCGGCCAGGGCTGCTCAAGATCAGCCGGCGTCGGTTGGCCATCGTCACTGCCACCGCCAAAGAGTTTTTTGTGTGTTACCAGCGTAAACACGAGGATTGCGACGTAGGTGACCAAAAGCACCACGGCGATCGCCAGCGATAGTTTTTGCTCCGCTTCGGGCTGCCAGCCTCCCGGAGAACCGGCCGCCGTGTAATGAAACACCGAAGGTATAACCAACGCTGCTGCGGCAAGAATCAGCGCCGTGCACGAGGCGCGGGCAGCGGTTTTATTGAAACGCTGATGCTGAAAACGCAGGCCGCCCGTGAAGATCGCCGCACCGAGTACAAGCAGCAGGTTGCCGACGATCGAGCCGGTGATCGAGGCCTTCACGACATCGATGAGTCCGGCACGCAGCGCCATCAGCGCGATGATGAGCTCGGCCGCGTTTCCAAAAGAGGCGTTGAGCAGTCCTCCGACGCCCTCGCCCAGCCGGTGGGTGAGTTGCTCTGTGGCATTGCCCATCCAGCCCGCGAGCGGAATAATCGCCAAGGCCGAACAAATAAAAAGAGCTGTATCGTGACGCCAGCCTGGCACGTAGCGCAACGCAAAGGCCACCGGAACAAACACGAGCAACCAGCTAAGCGAGGGTCGCCACCAAGAACGTGAAACAGCGGTCATGCCGCCACCATCGCGACGGAAACGGAGTTGTCCAGCCCAAGCGATTCGGCACGGCCAAAGGTCGCATCGGATCAATGCGCGGCAGCCGCCGGAAACTTTTCGCGCCAGACTTTATACTCCTTAAGCGCCGTCACCGGCCAGCCATTGTACCAGCTATAGCCGTGCTGACGCTCAGGAGAAATTTCATCGACGACATAATGGATCGTACGGTCGCGATCACCGAAGACCGGTTTATCGGTTTCGATCTCATACATGCGCGCCCAAATCTCATCCGCACCGGGCTTGGGTACCAGTCGACTAGGCGCACTCATCCGGTCCCAGGTAACATCATGCAAAGCCACCTTGCCGAACCACGTGATTGCACTATCTACCGCGGTGATCAATGCTGGCGTTGGATCTGGCTGGCGCATGAGAAGGCTGACTAGTCCTGCACTCTCAGCCGCCGAAACGGCGATGGGCTCGAAGTTGCGCGCCGCACAGGGCCTCAGCGTCAGCATATCGTGCTGCTGACACCACGCGGTCCGGCGTCCTGATGGCTCCACAATCTGCGACTTAAGCACGCACTCGATTCCGAGCGCCAATCTTCGCCCTGACTCGGCCCGTAGATCGGCGGGGACAAACGTAAACTCCGGCAGCCCCGCCGCGACATCGCTCAAGAGGGCAAGCACGCGCACCATCGCATTGTCATTATAGGTGATCGCATCGTGATAACCGCCTACCAGCGGGTAAATCTGCGGAAATCCACCGTTTGGATACTGTGCGTCGAAAATATATTTTAGCCCCTTGATGAAAGTCGCCCGCCAAACAGCTGCTCGCGGATCAGCAGGTGCTGCCGCAACTACGCGGACCAAAAATCGTAGCTCGGTGATGGTCGCGTCGTTGTCGAAAGTCCCTGTGCTCCAGATATCGGCCTTGGTCTTTTCCGGGCCGGAACGCGGTGATTGTGAATAATCTATTCCCTTGGTCCAGCCTCCTGAGGCGGTTTGCCATTGGCCAACCCGGTCGGCCAACACCCGCGCTTCTTCACTCGCAAACCACTTGGCATCGGCATTGAGCTTCAGTCCCTTGGTGATCCTTGCGCCGCTATGGGGTGCCTTGAGCGGCTCCATCGGGGAGAAATCCGCCTCGGTGGTAACCGGCATCGTCGCCGCGGTCTCGCGCGATATCTCGAGGTATTTCCGCCAAGCGCCTTGGTCGATCTGAGGC
>Ga0302322_100005937_pt1 | contig 10766 bp, 7 predicted proteins | sample Fen_T0_2_FD_203757 | JGI IMG/M metagenome (GOLD analysis project Ga0302322, IMG submission 203757) | Peat permafrost microbial communities from Stordalen Mire near Abisko, Sweden - Fen_T0_2 | ecosystem: Environmental > Terrestrial > Soil > Wetlands > Permafrost | place: Sweden: Abisko... | reverse complement strand
GTTCCCCTTCGCCTCACCTCCTTTTATTAAAATTTCACTCCCAAGATCAAGATTCAGGAATGTTATTATACTTGCTTTGAACTTTCACGAACGACAAGGCATGGCTGTATAAACCTTGATTGCGCAACAAGAGAATGGTTTCCCTGCCGAGCCTGGATCATTTCCACGATGTTTTGAACAGCCTGCCCGCCAAGCAATTGGAGGTCTTGAGAAATTGTTGTCAAGGAAGGGTAAAAGTAGGCTGACTCAGGTAAGTTGTCAAATCCGACGACAGCCAATTGTTCAGGAACTCTGATATTTCGACGGCAGGTTTCGCGTAAGACGCTCAGTGCCATCTGGTCGTTGGCGGCAAAGACTGCATCCATATCTGGAAATGTTTCAAGCAATTGAACAAACGCCTGTTCCCCGCTGGCAGATGACCAGTTTCCTTCAGCACAATGTTGGGCTGAAGCATTAATCCCTGCCGCATTCAGAGTCTCATACCAGGCGCGCTTGCGCTCATCCGCTTCCCACCAACCCAGTGGCCCTGAAATATGTCCGATTTTTTTTCGCCCTTGGACCAGTAAGTGCTGAACCGCCATCACTGCGCCCTGGAAATTATCCGTTGAAACACTGGCGGTACCATCCCGTGGTTGCATGGCGAGGAATAATACCGGCACGGGAATTTTCTCCAGACGTTCATCAACCCAAGCGTGGTTGTCACCAATCTCTGGTGCCACCCATATTATCCCATCCACCTGGCGGGCAAGCAATGAGTCGATCACATCATCAATTCTACTTGTATTGAAATTATCGATCTCTTTCATCAAAAGCATATAGCCAAGTTCGTCTGCTTTATCGGCTATCCCATTGAGAGTGCGTGACGGTCCGATGTATTTCAATCCAAAAGTGACTATACCCAAAGTATAACTACGTTGTTGGCTTAAACTGCGGGCAAGGGTACTGGGGTTATAACCTAATTGCTCCACGACCGCTTCCACACGTTGACGCGTTTCCCCCGAAACATAAGAAAACTTATTCATCACGCGCGAGACTGTCTGTGTCGAAACTCCCGCCGCTTGCGCCACATCTTTGATGGTAATACGTTTTCTTCGACCAGACACAATCAAAATAATATCCTTATTAATTTCATTATGTTATCGATAACATGGTAGCGCTAACATGTTATCGATAACATAATATCAAAAATACCGACCAGAGTCAAGGGGAGCTGTATTTCTTTTTTATTATGGTCAAGGCTTTCGCTTGAACACCTATCCTTCGACTATGCTCAGGACGAAGAATCTTCGCGCTGGGCGTAGTCGAAGCGTGAAATTTGCAATTTTTATCTTGAAAGCAAAAGTCCTAAACAATAATAAAATATAAGGGCTATCTTTTAGGAATGTTTTTTTCTCATATAGAACAGGCTTTGAATTCCGATAAAGATCAATGTGAGCGCACCCACGCCAATGCGGGTCCACCACGAACTCAAGGTGCCATTGAATTGCAGAATGGAGACGATGGTGCCGTTGATCAAGACCCCAAACAGGGTTCCAATTACATTACCTACACCACCGGTTAACATAGTTCCGCCGATGACCACCGATGCAATTGCATCCAATTCCATCCCCGGAGCATATCCGCCATAACCCGAGAGCAAGGAAATACTGAACACAATCCCCGCCAGGGCAGAGCAAAAGCCGCCGAAGGCATATACGGCAATTTTTGTGCGCGCAACCGGCAAACCCATTAGCATTGCAGATTGTTCATTATTACCAATGGCATAAACAGTTCGGCCAAAGCGTGTGAAATTTGCAAGGTAAATTGCCACCAGCAATAGCACCGGGCCGACAAGGGAAGGAATATATACGTATGCCTTTGCGAACAAGGGAATGGGAAGTTTTGTCAATGCGAGATAGCGATAGACAGGATCCTTAATGGTTAAAGAGGAAAGGGTGATGATGAAAGCCATCCCACGCGCGAAAAAGAGTCCCATCAAGGTCACGATGAATGGCTCCACCTTGAGGTAATGAATAATACTGCCCATGGCAATCCCAAATACAATGCCCATTAGTAACATTAATAGCATTACAACTACAGGGTTGAAGCCATTTACAAGCAGTGCGGCTGATGCGGCAGATGTCAGGGCGATCATGCCTGCCACAGAAAGATCGATCCCCTTGGTAAGGATCACAAAAGTCATTCCAATGGATACAATCAACAAAGCGGCAGTGTTGATGAACAGATTAAAAAACACCTGCGGTTTTTGCATGGCAGGATACAACCGGCCTCCAGCAACATAGACAAGGACAAATATCGTTATGGTGGTCAGCAGGGGACCATTATTTATCAGAAAAAATTTAATTCGTTGCATCATGTCGGGGTCCTTTTCGCTCTACAAATCTATTCAAAATTAGACGAGCGTAATCAGAATAAAGGAGAATTACCACCAAAACCAGCACGGCTCTGCCAGCCAATAAGGCATTCGCCGGTACACCAAAGATATACATGGTGATCGTGAAAGTCCAAATGATAAGCGCACCAACCACACTGGCGAGCAGGGAGAACCGGCCACCCGACATTAGGGTACCGCCAATGACAACCGCAAAGATTGCGTCCAGTTCATAATTGAGACCAATGTTATTGGCATCGATAGCATGGATGTAGGAACCGAGGATCAGTCCCGCGATGGCGCCACAAAAACCGCAAAAAGCATAGGCGAACAACTTGACATTCTTCTCGCTAATGCCGCTGTAATAAGTCGATTTTGAATTGAGCCCAACCGACTCGATAAACAGACCGATCGAGGTTTTACGAACCAACAACCAGGCTAATATATACACAATGGCAACGATGTAGATTGAAACGGGGAGACCCAATATAAAACCATTTCCAAACCAAAAATAGGGCGTGTAGTAAACGGTCATGATTTGTCCATTTGTAATCAGTTGGGCAATTCCACGGCCCGCCACCATCAAAATCAGGGTCGCCACCATGGGCGAGATTTTTCCCCGTGAAACCAGCATCCCGTTCCACAAACCGCACAGGGTGCCAGCCAGCATAGTAACCACCACAACCAGCCACAAAGGGGTATGGGTTAAATTCGGGTCTGCTGCGACGGCATTTGTTATTTGTACATTGCCCAAGACTGGATTAATCAATACCGAGCCCATTGCAGCCGAAATGGCAATCACCGCGCCAACCGAAAGATCAACGCCTCCAGTGGCAATCACCAGGGTCATCCCAAGCGCCACCAACATCAAAGGAGCCGCATTGTTAAAAACATCAATCAGATTCCCGAATAAATGGCCATCCAGGATTCCGAGTTTAAAGAATCCGGGGGAGAAAATTGCATCAAAAATGAAAATCAAAGCCAGCGCAACAAGCGGCCAGAACAAACGATTTTCACGAATGCGTTTTATTAAAGGAGTGTTGTTGTTCATAAAATCCCTGCCATTGTTTGGATTATGGTGTGATCATCCACATCGCCGGGGTACTCAGCGGCTTTCTTATGGTCTCGCATCACAACAATGCGATGACTGGTACGTAATACTTCTTCCAATTCAGAGGATATGAATATGATCGACTTGCCTTCCTGAGCCAACTGCAGCACCAACTTTTGAATTTCCGCTTTTGCTCCCACGTCTATACCGCGAGTGGGTTCATCCAGGATCAAAACCTGTGGGTCTGTGGCAAGCCAGCGCGCCAGGATAACTTTTTGCTGGTTTCCGCCGCTCAAATTTTTAACCAACTGATCCGGGGATGGTGTGGCAATTCCCAAAAGTTTTATATATTTTTCGGCAATTTCATATTGTTTCTGAGTACCTATGAATTTAAACCATCCGTAGCGGGCCTGCAAAGCCAGGATAATGTTCTCGCGAATTGTTAAATCGCCTACAATTCCTTCTGCTTTACGGTCTTCAGGACATAAAGCAATTCCATTTTCAAGAGATGCCAAAGGTGAAAAATGGCTGATCTTTTTACCCCTGATTGTGAGCGAGCCTGTGTCGGGGGTATCAATACCAAAAATCAGGTTCGCTAATTCAGTACGCCCGGAACCCAACAGTCCAGCAAACCCGACAACCTCGTTGAATTTCAACTCAAAATCAATCGGTTCTATGGAACCTGTGAGTCCCAGTCCTTTTGCTTCGACCAGGATTTCTTTATCTTTCTTTTGTTCGCTCTTTTGTTTGGTTTTTGACACTTCGTCCAGTTCGGTCAAACTGCGCCCCAACATTTTGCCGATAAGTTCGATACGAGGCAGTGAAGCCGTATTATAGGTGCCGACCAGTTTACCATTACGCAATACCGTGATCCGGTCAGCTATTTCATAAACCTGGTCAAGAAAATGAGTAATAAAAACAATACCTATCCCCTCGCCTTTTAATTTACGTATCACTCCAAAAAGTTGATCGGTTTCATTGACATCCAAGCTTGAAGTGGGTTCATCGAGGATTAATATTTTCGCAGAAGCAACTTCAAGAGAGCGCACAATCGCCACCATTTGTTGGATGGCAACTGAAAAATTCCCCAAGGGTTGTGTAACATCAATATCAACATCCAGTCTTTTCATCGCCTGACTGGCCAAGGCATTCATCTTTTTCCAATCAATGCCGCTAAAATTGTGGGGTTCAAACCCAAGCATAATGTTTTCGGCGACAGAAATATTGGTACACAGGTTGATTTCTTGATAAACAGTGCTAATACCAAGTTCCTGGGAATGCTGGGGAGACCGAACTTGTATGAGCTTGCCATCCAATTCAATTGAACCCGCATCAGGATGCTCCACTCCGGTCAAGGCTTTGATCAAAGTAGACTTCCCAGCCCCATTCTCTCCTATCAAAGCATGGACTTCCCCTTTTCGCAGGGAAAAATCAACATCCTCAAGGGCGACAACACCAGGAAAGGATTTTGTGATTCCTTTCATACTTAGAATATTTTGAGAATCTGCCATAATATTTTCACCTATCTTTTATTTTAATTATAACCCAATTTGGTATGTGTCTCATACACAGGGTTTTGGGGAAGAAGCGGCGTTGTTTCAAACGCCGCTTCTTTTTATTGCATGATTCTAAGAAATCTTAGTACTGGCGAGTCGGCAGCAATTCGGCAGCCTTATCAGGGTAGAAGACGCTCTCAATGGTGAGAACTTCCTTATCAATAGGTTCACCATTCATAAGTTTCAGCGCCAATTCCATGGTTTGCGGTCCAAGCAGAGGATTACATTCAACATCAGCCTGTACCCAACCATCGATCATCATCTGGAAACCACCGCGGGTACCATCAACAGATACGATCTTGATGTCACCGGGCTTCAAACCAGCAGATTTGATGGCTTCAACAGCCGCTTGTGCCATGCCGTCGTTATGGATGAACATGCCATCGATTTTGCCAGCGTATTTCTTCAAGAAGGCTTCCACAACGGGTTTGGCTTCAGTAGGATTGAAGTTACCAGTCTGGGTATCCAGAATTGTGATGTTCTTAGCAAGGGTCTCGCGGAAGCCCTGTGCACGGCCATTTGCAGCGCCGGAGCCTGTGGTACCACTTACTTCGACGATGTTACCGCCGTTGGGCAGCAATTTATTCATTTCCTCGCCGGATTTCCTACCTTCAACTACCATGTCAGAGCCAATATGAGCAGCATACAGGGAGGCATCTGCAGATACGGAACGATCGACAATGATGACCGGGATATTCGCATCTTTGGCTTCTTGAAGGACAGCGTCCCAACCATCTTCAACGACTGGGGGCAGAGCAATCACATTCACACCCTGCTGGATGCAGGCGCGCATGGCAGAGATCTGGTTTTCCTGCTTCTGTTGGGCATCAGAGAAGACCAATTTGACGCCTAACTTCTCAGCAGTCGCTTTGAAGGAAGCAGTGTTGGCAGTGCGCCAATCGCTTTCAGCGCCGAGTTGAGGATAGCACAACGTCATATCAGCATAGGTATAGACCTTTTTGGCAGGAGCTTCGGTCGCAACGGGAGCAGCAGTGGCAGGGGCTTCAGTAGCGGCAGGAGCAGCAGTAGCGGCGGGTTTTTCAGTAGCAACCGGAGCAGGAGCACCGCAAGCTGAAAGTACGAGGCTCGCCAGCATCAAAACAGCCAGCAGGTTGAAAAGCAATTTCTTGGACATTTTCTTCTCCTTATTAGTAGGTATAGGATTTTATATTAGCGTAATAGTCTAGCAAGAGCAGAGTTAATCATCAAACTGTCTCGCGGAGCATGCACTTCGGACGCCAAATTACCGATGTGCGCTTCCTTACTTAACTTAGTTTTGTTCCCCTTTCACCTCACCTCCTTTTGATTCTGATTCCATTTTTTATCAAGATAGATACAAACTAAGGGACGAGATAAAACATAATCAAACTTGATTCGCTTTCACGAATAACAAGGGATGATCGTATAAACTTTGCTTGTGCGAAGAATAAAAGTAAAAAGATTTAGGGGTGTCGTATCGTTCCACTACTGCTTTCGTACATTGACGAATTTCCCCCGAAACATAAAACTTGTTCATCACGCGCAAAACTGTCTGCGTAGAAACGCCTGCTGTTTGTACTACATCTTTTTTGGTGATACGTTTTCTTCCAACAGATACAATCAAGGTATTATCCTTTGAATTACATCATGCAAAACATCAACCAGATTCAATACTGAAGCATATACGTGTCAACAGGATACATCACTGCAGTTTGAAAATCCATGATTTCTTTTTAGGAAGAAGTTGACTTTTCCGTTACGTAAACAAATAAAGAATCTGCCATTTTATAAAATGGCAGATTCTTTTCGAAAAGAGTTAATTTTCTTTCGATAGCGGTGTTTTTTGAGGTCCGATTAGTATTTGCGGGTTGGCAAAATCTCGCTGGCATCCTCTGGGAAGAAGACACCTTCAATGGACGGAACCCACTTGGGAATGGGTTTGCCATTGACCACTTTTAGCGCCAGATCAAAGAACTGCGGACCAAGCAAGGGATTACATTCAACTGTCGCATTTAGTTTACCTGCGATCATCGCTTCAAAAGCGCCTCGCGTGGCATCAACTGAAACGATCTTGATATCCACCCCGGGCTTGAGTCCATAATCTTCGATTGCCTGGATCGCGCCAAGCGCCATATCATCATTATGGGCATAAACCGCCGTGATTTTATTACCATACTTTTGCAAAAAAGTTGCCATTATTTCTTTGCCCCTGGCAAGCGTAAAATCACCGGACTGCGAATCGATAATATTCATCTCCGGAAAGCCTTTAAGAATTTCTCGAAAACCTGTGTAGCGGTCATTTGCGGGAGCAGAACCGATCGTGCCTACCAATTCGACAATATTTGCCTTCCCATTTACCAATTCTGCCATGATCCGCGCAGCTTTGCGCCCTTCTTCAAGAAAATCTGAACCCAGATAAGACACGTAAAGGTCTTCTGGGACTACCGCGCGCCGGTCCACAAAGATGATGGGGATACCAGCATCTTTGGCTTCCTGGAAAACCTCATCCCACCCTGTTTCGACAATGGGTGAAATCCCAATGACATCCACTTTCTGGATAATGAGCTTGCGTACTGCCTCGATCTGGTTTGCCTGTTTCTGCTGAGCGTCCAGGAAACGCAATTCCACACCCAGTTTTTCCGCCGTCTCTTTGATGGAAATGGTGTTCGCAACGCGCCACTCACTCTCAGCTCCCAACTGGGCGTAACCGACAATCAAGTCTCTATAGATTTTCTCGGGTTTGATTTCCAAATTGGAGTTAGCCGGCGAAACTGGCTGTTGAGTACTACAACCAGGGGATCCAAGAACAGTCGCACAAATTGCAAATAAAAGTAAAACATGTAAAATCTTCATCAAAACCGCTCCTTGGATTTTCCCATAACGATCCTTAATTCTGATCGTGGGAAGTCGTCTCCACTTTGGCAGGAATCACCAAAGTCACACAGGTGCCGGTGGTGTATTCGCTTTGAACAGAAAGCCCGTACGGCTTCCCGTAATATAACCTGATGCGCTTGTTGACATTGCCAATTCCAAAGCCGCTTTCAAGTTTGATGTCACCAGAATCATCATCCAACTCGGCGCGCAATTGAGCGAGTTTCCCAGGCGTGAAGCCGATGCCATCATCTTCCACTTCGAGCAGAATTTCGTTTTCACCCTTCCGCCTGGCTCGCACGCTGATCATGCCTTTCTGCCGTTTATTCTTGATTCCATGATAAAGGGCATTTTCCACCAATGGTTGGAGAATCAGTTTCAAGATGGTATTCTCCGATACGTCCTCATCCACTTCGATTTTGAAATCCAGAATATCCCGATAACGCATTTTCTGGATGATCAGATAGCTTCTGATGCGTTCAACTTCTTCGCCAATAGTAATCCAATCCATGCCTTTGCTGAGGCTGATGCGAAAGAATTTTGACAATGCGCTGACAATCTTCACCACCTGGTCGGTCTTTTTGGACTCAGCCATCCAGATGATCGTATCGAGGGTGTTATACAGAAAATGAGGATTGATCTGCGCCTGAAGCGCGCGCAGTTCAGCCTTCTTAAGTTCCTCCTGCTCCTTGATCTTGGAATCGAGCAGTTCCTTGATCTTGCCGATCATGATGTTGAAGCTCATGCCCAGTTCAGTGATTTCATCCACGTTATCGCTGGTCATCAAGGCTTGCAGGTCATTTTTGGTGATGGTGGTGGTCACATCATGCAATTTTTTGATGGGGGCATAAATGCTCTTGGATAAACTCCAAGCCGCCACCACCGAAAAGCCCACTGCGCTGAAAATTAGAATGATGGAAAAAATTTGCCAGCGGTTAAAGCTTTCACGCATCACCTGGTACTGACCATCTGTGCGTTGCACCTCGTATAGGACATAATTCTGGACAACCTCCTCCAGCACAGAAGTAACAAAGCGGATATTTTCCAGCACCGCTTCGTTTTCAGTAGCAGTGCTATTATGGGCGATTTTGTCACCCATCTGGTCAACATATCCTTTCAGCGATTGCAATGTCCTGAGAATTAAATCAAGTTTGAGCCTGGCTCGCTGCGAATCGGTATTGTCCATCATCCAACGCACTTTTGCGTTTACATTGTCGAGGATTTCATACTGTTTCCCCTCTGAAAATTTTACTTTTCCAGATACGATCTTCCACATTTCATTATCGATATCAGGTTTGATGCTGCCACTGATGCTGTTGGCTGTGGTAATGTTTGTGATGATGGCATCATACTGGCGGCTATATCTCAACACCTGCAACATCGAGACTACATTGGTGGTACCCATTAAAAAAATGACAATAACCAGCGAGACCAAAATCTTCACGCGGATGGATACATTAACCCCGGCAAGAAAATCAGCCAGCCATCCAAAATATTTAAACGGAGATTTGCTCGCGGCACTCGCTTGCGCGCTAATCCTCGTTAGAAATTGTCTGAAGCCGGACGTTACTATTTTTTGAGTCACGTTGTTCTCCTGCAAAGAGTACTATGTCTGCGATCGGAATTCAATTGGTGAAAGACCAGTATTCTTTTTGAAAACAGAACTGAAATAATGCGGGTCGTTATAACCAACTTGATAAGCAATGTCGGCTGATCTTAATGAGGTCATCCGCAATAATTCCTTTGCCCTGTTAATGCGAATTTCAGTCAGATACTCCTTGAATGTCTGGCCGGCTTCCTGGCTGAATACAACGCTAAAGTGGCTGGCGCTAAGGTTTGCCTGAGCCGCTACATCGTTAAGCGTAATTTCCGAATCCATGTAATGGCGCTCGATGTATTCTTTTGCCTGGTGGATCAGTTGTTTATATTGACCATTAGGCTGACTGTCTCGATAAACTAGAACCGTGGAAAGAATTTTATAAGCCTGTTCGCGCAGATGTTCAACTGATTTGACATTTGACAGGATCGTTTCGATGGAATTCAACTCTGGGATAACCTTGTCAACCTCCCCGCCCAGTTCGCTCACCAGTTTGGCGGCAGCCAGGATGACATCTACAAAAATATAATTCTTAATCAGGGTTGATTTCAGTGCGGTTTCGCCCAACGGTCGGAGGTAGGCATTAAAGAATTCGTCGAACCCGTCTTTAACACCGGAACGTAGATAATTTTCGACCGCCAATTTGTCCACTTTGAGCAATTCCGCCCGTTCGACAACATGGTTCAGCCCGGACCTACTCTCGCCATTTGGATTCTGGATACTTATCAACGCATCCACAAACGATTGACGGATATCCGCAATCCGTTTTTTGGAAGCCCCCACACCAATGGTGAGCTGGTAACGAGACTTTGCGACCTCGTGCTTGATCTCATCCAGAAGCAGGTCGCGCTCTTCTTCGAGATATTCCGGGGTACTCCCTTTCATAATCAAGATCAGGTCGCCCCAATCCCTTTTCAGCACAAAAATATCAGGGTTTTTTTCAATCAACCCAACGATGTTATTTTGGATCTGCTGGTATTCATCGTGATCGTATTGCTCGGTACGGTCGCCCAATTCAATTTTCAGGATCACAACCAAATAATATCTGGCGGTCAGGTCAAGTTCCAACAATTGCCCTTTTTCGATGGCTTCCGTTGGGGAAACCGCCCCTACAACCAGTTTGAACAAAAGCCTTTCACGGAGCGTTTCCCGATTTTCCTCCACCTGTTCTTGAAGTTTTTTCAGGTTCTCCTGCTCTTTTCTTTCCCGGTCCAACTGCACGGTTAATTTTTGCAGTGCAGTTTGCAATTTCTGCACGGTGACAGGTTTTAAAAGATAATCTGTAACCCCCAAGTTGATGGCTTTCTGGGCATATTCAAATTCATCATGACCGCTGAGAAT
>Ga0302322_100005936_pt1 | contig 10767 bp, 7 predicted proteins | sample Fen_T0_2_FD_203757 | JGI IMG/M metagenome (GOLD analysis project Ga0302322, IMG submission 203757) | Peat permafrost microbial communities from Stordalen Mire near Abisko, Sweden - Fen_T0_2 | ecosystem: Environmental > Terrestrial > Soil > Wetlands > Permafrost | place: Sweden: Abisko... | reverse complement strand
TCTCCTCGCCGGCGCGCGGGTAGGGCCCGTTCTCGACCTGCGGCGTGCCGGGCACGTCGTCGACCAGCGTCCAGAGCGGCACGCCCTTCTCGTCGAGCTGCAGGAAGGCGATCTCGTCGGAGTCGGGACTCCACCAGTAGCTCTTGAAGTTGCCACGGCCGTAGACCTCCTCCTGGTAGAGCCAGTCGAGCTTGCCGTTGAGCACGCTCGCGCTGCCGTCGCGCGTCAGGCGCCGCTCGGCGGGAGGGTCGATGTCGCACACGTAGAGATCGTTGTTGCGCACGAAAGCCACGCGCTTGCCGTCGGGGCTGAAACTCGGCTCCTCCTCGGCGGCCTCGGGCGTGTTGGTCAGGCGCACGACCGTGTCGGACTTCGAGAGCCAGACGTACAGGTCGCGGCGCATGCTGAAGAAGAGCGCGCTGCGGTCGGCGCTCATGTGCGCGGGATCGAGCAGGCCCAGGCGCGCGGCGTCGTCCTCGCGCGCTCCGGTCGCGGCCATGATCGCGGCCTTGGCGCGCGCGGGATCGCCGAAGCTCTCCTCCTTGCCGGTCGCGGCCTCGACGTTCTTCCACTCGCCGCGGCGGCCCTTGGCCTCGGCGTGCGAGACGAGATAGTTCTCGTCATCGACCCAGACGAAGCCCGTCTGCGGATGGCCGTTGAAGTCGACGGGCTTCTGCGCGTCGTAGAGGTCGTCGAGACCGACACGCTTCTTGTCCCCGGGCGGGAGCTCGTTCGCGGCTGCGCCGCTCGGACGCTTCTCGAGCGCTTGGCAGGCGCACAGGCACAGGCACAGGAGCACGAGGCGGGTCGGGTTGGGTGTCGTCATGGCCATGGCGGGATGGGGGCGGGGAGCGCTGATGATCCACGCGGCGACCCCGCTTGGCCAGGACGGACCGGCCCGCGAGGGGCTGCGCGGAGGGTTCGGGCGGCTTGCGCGGCCAGCGTGTTGCATGCGCGGGCCTCGCTCGCCATCCTCTTCGCCCTTCTGCCTCGAAAACAGCCCCTCCACGGATGGCGCCAAGACCCATGACCCACCTCTTCACGACTCTCCCCTTCCTCGTCCAGAACAGCGTCCCGGCCCAGCACCCGAGCCTGCTCGGAGCGGCACTCGGCCTCGTGCTCGGCGTGGTGCAATTCCTCGTCGGCCTCTCGATCGCGGCCTTCGCGATCAACAAGGGCTTCGCGCTCGTGAGCCGCATGCTCGACGGCCTGAACATCTGGGCCGAGGTCAAGAAGCGCAACTCGGCGGTCGCGCTGCTCGCGGCCGGCGTCGTGCTGAGCTACACCAACGTGATCGGCGGCGGCATCGCCAGCATGACCAGGGGCCTCGGCTCGCTCGCCGGCGCCGACTGGTCGAGCGGCGTCTCGGCCATCGTGGGCGGCGTCTTCAGCCTGGTGATCGCGCTGCTCGTGGCCGGCTTCGGCATCAGCGTGACGTTCAAGGTCATGGACAAGCTCACGACCGACATCGACGAGAAGGAAGAGCTGCGCAGCGGCAACGTCGCGATCGGCATCGTCTACGCCGGCATCCTGATCGGCGTCAGCAGCATGATCTCGGCCGGCGTCGCGGGCATCGGCCAGGCGCTGACGGGCTTCCTCGACCAGCTCATCTGAGCGCTCGCGCGCGCTCGCCTGTTGCGGGCGCAAGCCGCAAGGCGCACTCTGGCGCGCCTTGCCGATGGAAGCCGGACGGGTGAAGCTCGCGTGCACGGTGCGCGGCTGCGGGCGCGAGCTCGCCGCCGCGGGTGCGAGCTACAGCTGCCTCGCGGGCCACAGCTTCGACCTCGCGCGCAGCGGCTACCTGAACCTCCTGCAGGTGCTCGACCGGCGTTCCAACGAGCCCGGTGATTCGAGCGAGGTCGTGGCCGCGCGCCGGCGCTGGATGAAGTCCGGGCGCGCGGCGCCGCTCGTCGAGACGCTGCTCGAGGAGGCGCGCAAGCTCGAGCTTGGGCCGGGTTGGCGCGTGCTCGACGTCGGCTGCGGCGAGGGCTCGCTGCTCGGAGAGATCCAGTCCGCGACAGGCTGCGAGGCCTGGGGTGTCGACATCTCGCGCGCCGCGATCGAGGCCGCGGCGCGGCGCTGGCCGGCCGCGCGCTGGGTCGTCTGCAACGCGGATCTGGGCCTGCCCTTCGCGCCGCAGAGCTTCGAGCTCGTGCTCTCGATCACCGCGCGGCGCAACGCGAGCGAGTTCGCGCGCGTGCTCGCTCCCGGCGGCGCGCTGCTCTTCGCGGTGCCGGCCGAGGACGACCAGCACGAGCTGCGCGCGCTGTTGCACGGCGAGGCGCACCGCGTGGACCGGCTGCCGGGTCTCGTGGCCGAACTCGCGGGCCGCTTCCGGCTCGAACGCAGCTGGACGATCCGCTGGCTGAACGCGCTCGACCGCGACGGCTTCGACGACCTGCTCGCGGCGGCCTATCGCGGCGCGCGCGACAGCGAGCGCGCACGCCTCGAGCAGCGCGAGCGCGTCGAGGTCACCTCGAGCTACACGCTGGCGCTCTTCCGGGCGCAGTCGGTTCCATGAGCAAGCTGCGCCCCGGCCTCACGCTGCTCGGCGTGGTGGCGCTGATCGTGGGCAACATGGTCGGCACGTCGATCTACACGCTGCCGGCGAGCCTCTCCGCGGCGGCCGGGCCGCTCTCGATCGCGGCCTGGGTGCTGACCGGACTGGGCTACTGGTTCGTGGCGCTCGTCTATGCGCGCTTGGGCACGCTCTTCCCGCGCACCGGCGGCCCGTACGTGTACGCGCGCGCGGCCTTCGGCGACTACGCCGGCTTCCTGGCGCTCTGGGCCTACTGGTTCAGCGCCACCGTGGGCAACGCGGCGATCGCGCTGGGAGTGGTCGGCTACTTGAAGCAGCTCGTGCCGGGCGCGCTCGGCTTGCCGGGCATCGACTGCGGCCTCGCACTCGGGCTGCTCTGGATCCTGACGCTGCTCAACGTGCTGGGCCTGAAGTGGGGCGCGCGCATCTCGATCGCGATCCTGTTCCTGAACGTGCTGCCGCTGCTCGCGATCACCTTGCTGTGCGCGCCGCACGTGCAGGCCGCGAACTACGCGCCCTTCGCGCCCGAGGGCTGGAGCTCGCTGCCCGCCGCGGCGGCGCTGGTCGTGTGGGCCTACTCGGGCATCGAGTCGGGTGCCGTGCCCGCGGAGGAGGTCGTCGATCCCGTGCGCACGATCCGCCTCGGCACGCTGCTCGGGTATGCGCTCGGAACGCTCGTGTTCCTCGGCACGGCGCTGGTGATCGTCGGCGTGCTGCCGCGCGCGCAACTCTCGCACTCCGAGGAGCCGATGGCTCTGATGGCGCAGCAGAGCTTCGGCAGCGCCGGCGCCTGGGCCATCCGCTGCGCCGCGATCCTGGCCGGTATCGGCACGCTCAACGGCTGGATCCTGATGGCCGGACGCATCCCGGTCGCGGCCGCGCAGGATGGACTCTTCTTCAAGCAACTCGCGCGCGTTCACCCGCGCTTTGGCACGCCGGCTGCGGCACTCGTCGTGGGCACGCTGGTCGCGAGCGCGGCGCTGCTCGCGAACCTCTCGCACAGCCTGCTGCAGGCCTTCGAGTTCGTGGTCGCGCTGACGGTCCTGACCTCGCTCGTCGCGCACCTGCTCGCCGCCGCGGCGCAGTGGAAGCTCGTGCGCGAGAGCCGCGCGCGCCTCGTCGCGGCCTGCGCCTGCGCCGCGATCGTCTTCTTCATCGCCGGCTGCGGACTCGAGGTCGGGCTGTGGGGCCTCGGGGTCGTGCTGGCCGGGACACCGCTCTACTTCTGGCTCGAGCGCGAGCGCATCAGGGCTTCGCGAGCTTCGTGAGCTGCATCAGGCGCAGCACGGGCTCGAGCTGCGCGATCAAGGCCGGCATGTCGCCCTTGCGCAGGATCGCGCCGTGGAACGTGTGCTTGCGGTAGTCGCGCTGTTCCTTGTTGTCGGTCGTGTAGATGTAGAAGCGCACGTTCGAGGGCGGGTTCGCGCGCGCGCGGATCTCCTGCAGCAGCTGCACTCCGTCGGTGCCCGGCATGTGGAAGTCGATCAGGCCGAGTTCGACCTTGCCGTCCTCCATGCACGCGAGCGCCTCGTCGAGCGTGCTCGCGATGCGCACCTCGTGGCCTTTCTCGGTCAGGGTCTTCTGGACGCAATCGAGCTGGGTCTGGCTGTCGTCGACGTAGAGGATGCAGGTCATGACGTTCTCCTGGAGGAGCGTTGGAGCGAGCAGAACTTGTGCCGCAGCGTGATGCGCGTGTGCCGGGCGGGAACGGAGTCGACCTCGACCTCGTAGCCCGCGGACTCGAGCTCCGTCTGCACGGCGCCCATGCCGACGCCGCGCCCGGAGTACTCGTCGGGCACGCAGGCGGTGGAGAGTCCCGCGACGAAGACCAGGCGCCACTCCTCGCCCTCGACGACCGCGTGTCCGAGCGCGCGCGCCTTGCGCGCGAGCGCCACGAGGTCGAGGCCCGCGCCATCGTCCTCGACGACGATCAGCGGGCCCTGCTCGTCGAGCGTCGCGGACAGGCGCACCCTGCCGCAGGGATCCTTGCCCAGCGCCTCGCGCTGCTCGGGCAGTTCGATGCCGTGCGAGAGCGCGTTGCGCAGCAGGTGCGTCAGCGGGCCCGAGAGCCGCCGCGCGAGCGCGGGCGGGATCGGGACGTCACGGCCTTCGATCTCGAGTTGCGCACGCTTGCCGAGCTTCTCGGCCCACAGCGGCAGGCGCTCGGCGAAGGCCGCGCACAGCTCGCCGAAGGGCCGCGAGTGCAGGCGCTCGACGAGGTCGCGCAGCACATGCACGAGCGGGCCCGCGCCGGAGCGCTCGAGCTCGCCGGTCAGTTCCTCGAGCGCCTGCACGTCCGTGCGGCGCACGGCCATCTGGTCCAGGATCGCCTCGCCGATGGGCGAGGCGCGCACGAAGAGCTCCTGCGCTTCCGCGAGCGCCGTGCGCGCGGCAGCCACGAGTTCGTGAAGCCGCGCGAGGCGAGCGCCGGCGCGGGCCTTGCCGCCGCGCGCCTCGTCGCGCAGCTCGCAGAGCAGCTCCTCGAGCTCGCGGCTCACCTGCTCGAGCCTCTCGATGTCGAAGACGCGCGCTTCGCCCTTGAGCGTGTGCGCGTGGCGGAAAGCCAGTTCCACGTCGGCGGGGCTGAGCGCCTCGGGGCGCTCGCGCAGGAGCGCACCGAGTTCGTCGAGGCGCTCGTGGCTCGAGCGCACGAAGTTGACGAAGATCTGCGCTCCGCCCGCGAGCAGCTTGCGCATGGCAACGAGCTGCCGCTCGTGCGCGCTCTCGAGCTCGGCCTGCTGGCGCAGCAGCCTGTGCTTCTCGGTCTCGTCGGCCGCGATCAGGATCACGCGCTGGATGCGGCCGTCCTGCACCAGGGCGCGGAACTCGAGCGCGAGGTGCGTCTCGCCGGCTTGCCTCGCGCCGAGCAGCGCCTTGCGCGGCGCGAGCTGCTTGACCTCTTCCCAGGCCTCGACGGGCTGCGTGAAGGCCACGGTCAGCCAGGCCTGGAAGGCCTCGGCCTCGATGTCGTACTCGTCGGCGCTGGGGTAGAGCAGGTCGCGCAGCGCGACGCCTGCGAGCGTGCTGCGGCCGAAGACCTCGTGCGCCTTGCGCGAGGCGTGGCCGGTGACGCGGCCGTCGGGCCCGAAGGCCACGATCGCCTCGGCCATGCCGTCGAACAGGCGTGCGATCTCCTCGTGCGCGCTCTTGAGCGCCTCCTCGCGCTCGCAGATCGCGTCCGACATCTGGTTGAAGTCGTGCGCCAGCGCCTCGAACTCGTCGCCGCTCTTGATCACGACGTGCGAGTGCTCGCCGCGCCGCAGCTTGTGCGTGCCGCTCAAGAGGCGCTGCAGCGGGCGCAGCGCCCCGCGCCCCGTGGCCCAGATCGAGAGCATGCACAGGACGAGGCCGCCACAGAGCAGCGAGATCATCGTCCAGCTGACGATCTGCTTGCCGCGCGCGCGCACGTTGCGACCGCGCGAAACGTGCAGCACCACGGCCGTTTTGCCGTAGATGTCGGGCAGCTGGCCATAGCCGGAGATGAGCTCCTCGCTCGTCTCGGCCACGAAGTCGAGGTCGCCCGCGGAGAGCGCCTCGCGCGCCGCGAGCTCCTCTTCCTCCATCGGCGTCTCGAGCGTGCGCGAGAAGCCGAGCTGGAGGAAGGTCAGGCCCTCGAGACGGTGGATCCAGGCGTCGTCGATTCTCCGGGCGGTGACGAGGCGGCCCGCTACCGGGCCCTGCGTGCCGTCGCTCTTGTGGATCGGTCGCGAGCTCACGCAGTAGGTCCGGCCCGGGAAGGTCAGGAGGCCCGCGAAGGATTCGCCGGGCCGCAGCAGTCCGCGCGAGGTGACGTGCGCCAGGAATTCGCTCGCGCAAGGCTCGAGCGCATCGCGCTTGGCGTTCACCTGCGTGGCGTAGACGAGCGTGCCGTCGTTGCGCTCGACGACGAAGAAGTCGGCGTGCTTCTGCTCGGCCATCGAGGCCAGGTTGACGTTCGAGTCGAGGAAGGACTGCTTGCCGTCGGCGAGGAACTGCGCCATGTCGTCCCACTCGGTCCAGTCCGACCAGGAGTCGCTGTACTCCTGCATGCAGCGCTGCACGATCGAGCGCAGGTCCGCGACCTTGCGCGAGGTTTCCTCGTGCTCGGCCTGCGTCAACTCGTGCATCACGAGGCCGTCGACGACCCAGAGCGTCGAGCCCACGAGGGCCGCGACCGCGAGGATCACGAAGACGAGCGTCTTGCGGCGCAGGCTCATGCGCGGCCGCCGCGGACAGGGGGAACGGGGGACATGTGTCGCCCGAATCGACGCTCCCGGGTGCACATCTTGAGACGGCGCGGCCCGGAACCGGAAAGTCCTTCCGTCGCCGGGCTGGGCGAGCCGGGGCGCGTCCTCTATCCTCGCCCCCCAAACCGGAGGTCCCCTTGATCACAGCACTCGTCCTTGCCCTGGCGCAGAGCGCCACCGACACGCATCCCTTCTCGGTCCACGACATGCTGGCGATGGAGCGGCTCTCCGGATGGGAGGTCTCGCCCGACGGCAAAGCGCTGCTCTTCGAACAGCGCACGACCGATCTCGTCGCGAACCGCGGTCGCATGGACCTGTGGTTCATGAACGCGGACGGGACGGGTTTGCGTCGGTTGACGACGAACGAAGCCAGCGACACGAGTCCGCACTGGCTGCCGGATGGACGATCGTTCGTGTTCCTCTCGACGCGCGGCGGCTCGAGTCAGGTCTGGCGCATGTCGCTCGACGGGGGAGAAGCGGCGCAGGTCACGAGCTTCGCGCTCGACGTCGACAACATGAAGGTCTTCCCCGACGGCAAGCATCTGCTGCTCGGCTTCGCGGTGAAGCCCGATGCGGCGGCGGGCAAGGAGCTCGAGGAGACGGCGGCGGCCGACGAGCTCGCGGCGAAGAGCAAGGTCAAGGCGCAGATCTTCGACAGCCTGCTCTTCCGCCACTGGGACACCTTCGACGACGGCAAGCGCAACCACGTGTTCGTCTGGGAGATGGGCGGCGGCGCGCCGCGCGATCTGATGCACGGCATGGATGCCGACAGCCCGCCCAAGCCCTTCGGCGGCGCGGAGGAGTTCGCGATCGCGCCCGATGGCAAGAGCGTCGTCTTCACGGCGCGCCTGCGCACGAAGGACGCGGCCTGGACGACCGACTTGAACCTGTTCTACGCGCCGGCGGACGGTTCGGCGGCGCCGCGCAACCTGACGGCCGACAACAAGGCGCAGGACACGGCCCCGAGCTTCTCGCCCGACGGCAAGACGCTCGGCTGGCTCGCGATGGCGCGGCCGGGATACGAGTCCGACCGCCAGCGCATTGCGCTGATGGATGTCGGCGCGAGTGGTTTCGGCAAAGCGCGCATGCTCACGGAAGCCTGGGACCGCAGCCCGGGCGAGATCGTCTGGTCGAAGGACGGCAAGACGATCTTCGCCGGCGCCGACAACCTCGGGCAGCACTCGCTCTTCGCGATCGATGCGCAGAACGGCAATGTGAAGACGCTCGTCGAGCAGGGCACGACTTCAGGCCCCGCGGAACTCGCTGGCGGACGCGTGCTCTTCGGCATGGACATGCTCGACGCGCCGCTCGAGCTCTTCAGCGTCGCGGCTTCAGGCGGCGCGCCGACGCAGCTCACGCACGTGAACAGCGAGCGCATCGCGAAGACGCAACGCGGCAGCTTCGAGCAGTTCACGTTCACCGGCGCGCACGGCGACAAGGTCTACGCCTACGCCGGCAAGCCGGCCAACTACAAGGAAGGCCAGAAGTACCCGGTCGCGTTCCTGATCCACGGCGGGCCGCAGGGCTCGTTCGGGAACCACTTCCACTACCGCTGGAATCCGCAGGCGTATGCGGGTGCGGGGTATGCGACGGTGTTCGTCGATTTCCACGCTTCGACCGGGTACGGCCAGGCGTTCGTCGATGCGGTCAATCACGACTGGGGCGGCGCGCCCTACGAGGACCTGATGAAGGGCCTCGACGCGGCGCTGGCGAAGTATCCGTGGATGGATGGATCGCGCTGCGCGGCGCTCGGTGCGTCGTTCGGCGGCTACATGATCAACTGGATCGCGGGCCAGACGGATCGCTTCAAGTGCCTCGTCGCGCACGACGGCAACATCGACGAGCGCCTCGCGTACCTCGACACCGAGGAACTCTGGTTCCCCGAGTGGGAGCACGGCGGCACGCCCTGGGAAAACCCCGAGGGCTACGCCAAGCACAACCCGATCGACTTCGTGAAGAACTGGAAGACACCGATGCTCGTCGTGCACGGCGGCAAGGACTTCCGCGTGGTCGAGACGCAGGGGATGAGCACGTTCACCGCCTGCCAGCGCAAGGGCATCCCGTCGAAGTTCCTCTACTTTCCGGATGAGAACCACTGGGTGCTGAAGCCGCAGAACTCGATTTTGTGGCACGACACCGTGATCGGCTGGCTCGACCAGTGGACGAAGGGCAGCGGCGCCGGCGGAGCCAGCGGCGGAAAGCCCGCGCAGGGGCGCTGATCTGACCCGTTTCCCGGGCGCTGGCCCGATCCGTTAGCATCCTCGCATGAAGATCTCGCCTCTTCTGCTCGGGGGTATTGTCGCTATGGCCGTTTGTGTGGCGCTGTGGTGGCGAACAGGCTCGCATGAGCCGGCGAGCAGCGGCGTCGGCGTCGAGATCGCCCAGAGCAAGGTTTCGAGCGACGCTCCAGCAGCGCGGCTCGAGGCGCCAAATGATTCGCAAGCACGCGAGGGTCTCGCCTCGCCCGCGCAGTCGACTCCCGCCACGGCATCCAAGCATTCGCTGTCGCAGGCTGAGATCGCAAAGGCAACCAACGAGGAACTGGAAGCGGAGGCCAAGCGGCTGCGCGACCAAGTCGCAACGGCGGCCCAGCCGATTCTGAATGCCCAACTGGCCAGGGGGCAGGCCGAGTTCCTCTCGACGGAGCTGAAGTACACTGGCCGAAAAGAGGATGCGTCCGACATCTTCTCGATCAACCAAGTGCGGGACGTGGGGGTCTATCGAGTTGTGCTCTCACGCGAGGAATACCCCGACCTCTACGCAGTCAAGGCGCAGGCGCAGGCAATCGACAAGGTGCTCCGCGAACGGGAGCTCCAAGCGGCCGTCTTGAAGTCTGGAAAGTAGCCCCTCGATCGCGAGGGTCGCGCGAATCGCGATTCAGTTCTTCGGCTTCGCCGTCGCCTCGAACATCTCCGCCACCGGCACGGTCTGGATCGCGCCCGCGCTGATCTTGAGCGGGAACTTCGCGATCTCCGCGTCCTCCGCGAGCACTTCGGGGCTCTTCGTGATGCCTTCGCCGTAGGCGATCGGGCTCGGGTCGCCTGCGGCGAGTGCCGCGGCGATGCCGGCCGCGTCCTTCGTCACGATCGCGATCACCGCGTCGTCGAGCTTCATGTACTTCTTGATCGCCGCGTTGCACTCCTCGAGCGTGACCTCGTCCATCATCTTGCGGAACGTGGCGAGGTCGTCCTTGCAGCCGAAGTAGCGGTCGTCGATCGCATAGCCGAGACGCTCGCCGGGCGACTCGGCGAAGTGCAGCGAGTAGCCCTTCAAGAACTTCTTGGTGAACTCGAACTGCTCCTTGGTCAAGCCGTTCGCGACGAGCTTCTCCGTCTCGCGCAGCGCGGCGCGCAGCGAGAAGAGCGTCTTCTCGGTCGGCACCGTGCGCACCCAGAGCTCGAAGAGCTGCGCGCGCCGGCCGACGCCGGTCGGGGGCTTGGTGCGCTGGCCGCCGTTCGGATAGGCCTCCATGTAGGAGTAGTCGCCGTAGTTGATGCCGCGCTCCTCGCGGATCACGTTGTAGAGATGGCTCGAGCTGTTGCGGTGCTCGCCGAGCCACGAATTCGCGATCCAGAGCGCGTAGTACTCGCGCGAACCGCGGTGCAGGTCGATCGGCGCGCCGACCGAGATCGAGCTGCCGATGGCGCTCGGGTTGTCGACCAGCACGACCTGCCGGCCTTCGATGCGGCCTGCGACCGAGACGGGCGTCGGCGCCGGCTTGCCCGCGGCGAGCACGCCGAGGTCGCGCGCCATGCGCTCGGGCATGTCCTTGGGATAGGCACCCGCGAGACCGATCACGATGTTGTCGCGCGTCCAGTGCGCGGCCCAGAAGGCGCGCACGTCCTCGGCGGTCAGCGCCTTGAGCGACTGCACCGTGCCCGACTCGATGTGCGCGTAGGGCGTGCCGGCGAAGACGCGGCCGTAGAGCGTGGCCTTGCCGAGCTCCTCGCCCGAGGCGAAGCGCAGCTGGTTCTCGATGCCCGAGACCTCGGCGTCGCGCAC
>Ga0302322_100005934_pt1 | contig 10768 bp, 7 predicted proteins | sample Fen_T0_2_FD_203757 | JGI IMG/M metagenome (GOLD analysis project Ga0302322, IMG submission 203757) | Peat permafrost microbial communities from Stordalen Mire near Abisko, Sweden - Fen_T0_2 | ecosystem: Environmental > Terrestrial > Soil > Wetlands > Permafrost | place: Sweden: Abisko... | reverse complement strand
GCCGCCGGCGGCATCCTCTACGCGCTGAACTACCCCTCGATCGACCCGCTGATGGGCGTGATGCCCGGCCTCAAGGCCTTCGTCGCCGCCATCCTCGGCGGCATCGGCAACATTCCTGGCGCCGCGCTCGGCGGCCTCATCCTCGGCACGGTCGAGACATTCGTGGCCGGCAGCGAGTGGTCCACGTACAAGGACGCCATCGCCTTCGCGATCCTCATCATCATCCTGCTCTTCCGCCCCGCCGGCCTGCTCGGCAAGTTCACGGTGGAGAAGGTCTGACGCCCCGCGGCCGCACCCCATGCCCCCGAAACCGCACCTCGCCCTCCTCGCCGCCCTGCTCGTGGCCTTCGGCGTCCAGCATTTTTCGGATTCGATCAACCCCTACTATCTCGACGTCCTCACCGGCATCGGGATCAACGTCATCCTCGCCGTCTCGCTCAACCTCGTGAACGGCTACACCGGCCAGTTCTCGCTCGGCCATGCGGGCTTCATGTCCGTTGGCGCGTACCTGTCGGCGGCGGTGTCGATGTACCTCGCGCCGCGGCTGTTCGGCGAGGACGGCGGCACGGCCCTGCAGGAGGGCGGGCTCTTTCTCGTCGCGCTCCTCGCCGGCGGCCTGAGCGCCGCCCTGGCCGGCCTGTTCGTCGGCGTGCCCTCGCTGCGGCTCAAGGGCGACTACCTCGCGCTGGTCACGCTCGGCTTTGGCGAGATCATCCGCGTCACGTTCCAGAACGTGGAGTCGCTCGGCGGGGCCCTCGGCCTGAACGGCATCCCGGCGTACACGACGATCTTCTGGGTCCTCGCCTTCGTCGCCCTCACGGTCTTCGTCGTGACCTGCCTCGTCCACTCGACCTACGGCCGCGGCTTCCTCGCCACGCACGACGACGAGATTGCCGCCGAGGCCGTCGGGCTCAACACCACGCGCTACAAGATCGTCGCCTTCGTGATCGGCGCGTTTTTCGCCGGCATCGCCGGCGGCCTCTACGGCCACTTCAAGCTCACCATCACGCCCACCGGCTTCGACTTCACCAAGTCGATCGAGATCGTCGTCATGGTCATCCTTGGCGGCATGGGCAACACGGTGGGCGTCATCCTCGCCGCCATCCTGCTGACGCTCCTGCCCGAGGTGCTGCGGCCCGTCGCCGAGTACCGCATGGTGCTCTATTCCTTCCTGCTCATCGTGCTGATGCTCTCCCGGCCCCAGGGCCTGTTTAATTTCAAGTTCGGAAAGGCCCGGGTCTGATGGCCGCCGCCCTTCTCCAGCTGGACCAGACCACCGTCCGCTTCGGCGGCCTCACCGCCGTCAACGGCGTGGATTTCACGGTCGGCGAGGGCGAACTCTGCGGGCTCATCGGCCCCAACGGCGCGGGCAAGACCACCGTCTTCAATGTCATCACCGGCGTGTACCCGCCGTCCGAGGGCACGGTCACCTTCGCCGGCCGCGACCTCGCCGGCCTCGCGGTCAACGAGATCGTCGAGTGCGGCATCGCGCGCACCTTCCAGAACATCCGGCTCTTCGGCAGCCTCTCGGTCTTCGACAACGTCCGCGTCGCCTGCAATCTTCACCGGGGCACCCACCCGGCGCATACCCTCCTCCGGCTCCGCGCCTTCCGGACCGACGAGGCCGCCATCACCCGGAACGTCGAGGCGCTGCTGGATATTTTCAACCTGCGGCGCTTCCGCGACGCCCCGGCCAAGAGCCTCCCCTACGGCGAGCAGCGCCGGCTGGAGATTGTCCGCTGCCTCGCGACCAAGCCGCGGCTCCTCCTGCTCGATGAGCCCGCCGCCGGCATGAACCCGACGGAGAAGGTCGAGCTCGTCCGCCTCATCCAGCAGATCCAGAAGCAGTTCAACCTCTCCATCCTCCTCGTCGAGCACTCGATGAAGGTGGTCATGGGCGTCTGCCAGCGCATCGCCGTCCTCGACTACGGCGTCAAGATCGCCGAGGGCGACCCCGCCACGATCCAAAGCGACCCGAAGGTCATCGAGGCCTACCTGGGCGAGGACCACACCAAGAGCCTCGCGCATCACTGAGCATGCTGACCGTCACCGACCTTTCCGTCAGCTACGGCGCCATCTCCGCGCTCGGCGGCATTTCCCTCACGATTGAGCAGGGCACGATTGTCACCCTCATCGGCGGCAACGGCGCCGGCAAGACCACCACCCTCCGCACCATCTCCGGCCTGCTGCGCCCGAAGGCCGGCCGCATCGAGTTTCTCGGCGAGGACATCACCAAGCTCGCCGCGCACAAGATCGTCGCCCGCGGGCTCTGCCACGTGCCCGAGGGCCGGATGATTTTTTCCAACCTCACCGTCGATGAGAATCTCGCGATGGGCGCCTACCTGCAGCACGACAAGGAGCTCATCGCGAAGAACCGTGACTACGTGTTCAGCGTCTTCCCGCGCCTCAAGGAACGCATCAAGCAGATGGCCGGCACGCTGTCCGGCGGCGAACAGCAGATGCTCGCCATCGGCCGCGCCCTGATGGGCAGCCCAAAGTTCCTGATGCTCGACGAACCCTCCCTCGGCATCGCCCCGCGCCTGATCAGCACCATCTTCGAGAAGATCGTGGAAATTAACCGAAACCACGGCATCACCATCCTGCTCGTCGAGCAGAACGCCAACCTCGCCCTCGAGGTCAGCAGCTCGGCCTACGTGCTCGAAACCGGGCGCATCGTGATGCAGGGCCCCAGTAAGCAGCTCCGCACCGACCCCCAGCTCAAGGCCACCTACCTCGGGGGCTGAGTTTCCCGCTCCCTCGCTTGCTTTTTTCCCGGGCCCGCTAAACTAGCGGGCTCTTTGCATTTCCGACCCTTACAGCTTATCCCTTACACCTTACAACTCATCCTCCCATGTCCACCGCCACGCCGCAAAAATTCGAGTTCCAAGCCGAGATCGCCCAGCTCCTCGATATCGTCACCCACTCACTCTACACGGAGAAGGAAATCTTCGTCCGCGAGCTGGTGTCCAACGCCTCCGACGCCCTCGAGAAACTCCGCCACCTCCGGATCACCGAGAAGGACATCTTCGACGACACCCTCGAGCCGGAGATCAACGTCACCACCGACGACAAGGCCAAGACCATCACGATCCAGGACTTCGGCCTGGGCATGACGAGCGCCGAGCTCGTCCAGAACCTCGGCACCATCGCCCACTCCGGCTCCAAGGCCTTCCTCAAGGCCCTCGGCGAGGGCGAGGCCAAGAACACCAGCCTCATCGGCCAGTTCGGCGTCGGCTTCTACTCCGCGTTCATGGTGGCCAAGACCGTCAAGGTCTACTCCCACTCCTGGCGCGCCGCCGAGCCCGGCCACCTCTGGACCAGCGACGGCTCCGGCAGCTACGAGATCGAGGAGAGCGAGGGCCAGCGCCGCGGCACGAAGATCGTCATTGAGCTGAAGGACGACTGCGCCGCCTTCGCGTCGGACTCGAAAATCAAGGAAATCCTCGAGCGCTACAGCGCCTTCGTCTCCTTCCCGATCAACCTCAACGGCAAGCGCATCAACACCGTCCAGGCCCTCTGGCTCCGCTCCAAGAAGGAGATCAAGGACGAGGAATACACCGAGTTCTACAAGTTCCAGGCCCACGCCTTCGACGAGCCCCGGCTGCGCCTCCATTTCTCCGCCGACGCCCCGCTGGCGATCAACGCCCTCCTCTTCGTCCCGAAGGAGAACACCGAGAAGTTCGGCTTTGCGCGCACCGAGGCCAGTGTCGCGCTCTACTGTCGCAAGGTCCTGATCGACGCCAAACCCAAGCTGCTCCTCCCCGAGTGGCTGCGTTTCCTCAAGGGCGTCGTGGACAGCGAGGACCTCCCGCTGAACATCTCGCGCGAGACGATGCAGGACAAGGCGCTGATCGAGAAGCTGAACAAGGTCATCACGAAGCGCTTCCTCAAGTTCCTCGACGACGAGGCCAAGAACCGCGCCGACGCCTACGCGGAATTCTACACGGAGTTCGGCATCTTCCTGAAGGAGGGCGCCGCGATGGACTTCACGCACAAGGACGCCCTCGTGAAGCTGCTCCGCTTCGAGTCTTCGCTCACCGAGAAAGGCAAGTCCACCAGCCTGGCCGACTACGTCACCCGCATGGGCGCCGACCAGAAGGAAATCTATTACCTCGTCGGCCCCAACCGCGCCGCCCTCGAGAGCGGCCCGTACCTGGAGGGCTTCAAGGCCCGCAACCTCGAGGTGCTCTTCTGCTACGAGGCGGTGGACGAATATGTGATGAACAACGTCCGCGAGTTCGACGGCAAGAAGCTCACCGCCGCCGACCATGCCGACGTGAAGCTCGCCGACCTCCCGAAGCCCGAGGGTGCGCTGAGCGAAGCCGACACCAAAACCCTCACCGCCTGGCTCAAGACCACCCTTGGCGAGCGCGTCGCCGAGGTGAAGGCCAGCGACCGCCTCGTGGACTCGCCCGCCCTTGCGCTCAACGCCGACAAGTTCATGTCCCCCCACATGCGCCGCATGATGAAAGCCATGAACAAGGACGGCGCCGAGACGCCGCTCCGCGTCAACCTCGAGATCAACCCGCGTTCCGCCGTGATGAAGCGGCTGTTCGACTTGGCCGCCTTAGGCTCGGCGACGGAGGCGACGCACACCGCCGCGCCCGAGAAGGCGAAGCTCGTCGCCGAGCAGATCCTCGACAATGCGCTGATTTCCGCCGGCCTCTTGGACGACGCCACGCCGATGGTCGCCCGGCTCTACAAGCTGCTCGAGTCGGTCTGAGCGCTCCCCGGCCATGTCACTTAATCGGTGACATTGCCCGGAAATGCGGTCCGACCGGGCTGGGTTGGCGACTCTTGCGCGGCGCGCCTGCGATCGCTTCATTCAGCGCGCCATGCCGAAGGCCATCCCCCAGTCCGTCTGGCTCGACACCGATATCGGTGATGACACGGACGACATCCTCGCACTCAGCCTGATCTGCGCGAGTCCCGAGCTCGCCCTCGCCGGGGTCAGCACGGTGTGGGGCGACACCGCCGGCCGGGCGCGCCTCGCCCGCACGCTGCTCACCACGCTGCCGGGCTCCGTCGCCCGCACTTCCGTGGCCGCCGGCTGCGGCCGCCCGTTGCCCGGCCTGCACCAGCATCACCTGGCCATGTGGCCAAACGGCCCGGCGGCCCGGAAGGGCTTTGTCCAGCGCGCCTGCGCCCGGCCCGCAGCCGCGTTGCCGCGGGCGCCGCGCGCGCACGGCGTCGATCTCCTCGCCGCGCACCTGCGCGCGCATCCCGGGAAAACCGTGCCCATCGGCATCGGCGCGATGACGAATTTTGCGACCCTGCTGCTGCGCCATCCGGAGCTGCAATCCGCCATCCCGCGGCTGGCGCTCATGGCGGGTGACTTCAAGCGAGGCGAATGGGAATGGAATGTGCGCTGCGATCCGCTCGCCGCGGCCATCGTGCTCGAGAGCGGGCTGCCCATCGATTTTCTCCCGTGGGAGGTCGGCATGGCCTGCACGGTCAGCGCCGAGCAGGTCCGACGTCTCCACGCCGCGCGCTCCCGCCCCGGCCGGCTCCTCAGCCGCGCGGTGCGCTTGTGGCAGGATTCCCGCCGCCGGATCACCGGCCGCTCGGACCGGCCGCATCTCTACGATCCCATGGCCGTGGCCATGGTCAGCCATCCCGGGTGGTTCCGCTGGCGCCGCGGCCGCGTGCGGCTCTCGCTCGCGCCCCGGACCTTCGCCCGGACTTATTTCACCGCGGATCCGAACGGGCCCCACCGGGTGGCTTGGAAAATCAAGAGCCTAAGTTCCGTCGAGGCGGTGTGGACCCGCATCCTGTCGCTTTGAGAAAAAACGCCGCGCCGGCTGACCCCCCGCCGCTCAGCAGTTCGCGTATTTCCAATTCCGCGCCTTGCCCGCGGCCAGCCACTGGACCGTGGTGGCGAGCCGCTTCGCCCGCGTCCCGGGCCGCTTCGCCTCGGTGATCCACTCGATGTATTCGCGCCGCGGACTCGGGGTGAAATTTGCAAACGTCTTCGCCGCCTTCGCGTTTTTACTCAACGCCGCGGCCAAGTCAGCTGGCACCGGCAGCGCCGGCCTGGGTTTCGGCTTCGGCCGGGCCGGGCCGCCGGCCTCGTTCAACTTCGCCGCCTGCCGGATATAGCGCAGCATGCTCCGGTCATCGGGCAAGTCCGCCAGGCTCGTGATCCGCCCGAGACTGCCCATCGCCTGCTTCGCCTTGGCGCCATCCCGGCCGATGACGGCCGTCATGCCGCGGCGCCAGAAACCGAAGGTGCTGTGCGCCTTGAAGGCCGCCATGCCGCAGAGAATCCCGTGATGCGTAAACGAGGGCATGCCCCACTTGATCGTCTCCTGCGCTGCGGGGCACGCCGCGTGCACCAGCGCACGGAGATGGCGCAGGATCGGCCGGGCAAATCCGGCCGACTTCGCAATGTAGGCGTCAACCCGGGGATCGGTCGATTGCTTCATGCCTCGATTTCTACAACGCGGCCGCCGCCGCGAGCCAGCCCGGATTCATCCGGGTTGGCCGCCCGGGGTCATTTTTTGATGCCAACGTATTCGAGGAACGGCTGCATCGAGCGCGGGCGCCCGAGGAATTTCTCGACCGACTCGCCGACGTCACGCGTGTTGCCCACGCCATAGACCTCGTCCCGCAGGCGGCGGCCGACCTTCTCGTCGAGGAATCCGCCCGGCGCCCGCCGGAACTCGCTGGCCATGTCGATCGCCATGACCTTGGCCCAGAGATAGCCGTAAATGCCGGCATCGTAGCCGGCAAAATGGCCGATGTACGCCGCCCAGCAGCTGCCGGCCGGCGTCGGTAGCGAGACCCGGGTGGTGGTGTCGTTGACGAGCTTCACCACATCCGTCACCCACGCCGCATCGGCCGGCAGCGTGTGCATTTCCAAGTCCATGAGGCCGATCGCCAGTTGCCGGCGGTTGAGGTAACCCTCGGTGGCCTGGCGCGCGGCAATCAGCGCGGCGATGGTCTCGGCGGGAATCTTCTTCGCCGGGTCGCGGTAGTCGGCGGCAAAGGTGTCGAGCACCGCCTTGTCCCACACCCAGTTCTCCAGCATCTGCGACGGGGCCTCGACGAAGTCCAGCGGCACGGCGAAAGCGGCCTGCGCCACATAGCGCGAGCGGCTCAGCATGTCATGCATCACGTGGCCGAACTCGTGAAAGAGCGTTTCCACGTCCGCGTGCTTCAGCAGCGAGGGCTGATCCGCGGAAGGCGCGGGGAAATTGCACAGCAGCGTGGACACCGGCAGGTCATAGCGCCCGTCGGCCAGGACGCCGCCCGACTTCAGCCCGAAGCAGGCGAAGTGGTTGAACTTTCCGTCGCGCGGAAACATGTCGAGGTAGAACGCCCCCATCGGCGCCCCGGTGGCGGAATCCTGCACCACATAGAGCTGCACGCCCGCCGCCCAGACATAGGGCGGCGCCACGGCGGTGAACTTCAGGCCGAAGATCCTCTGGTAGATGGCGAACATCCCCTCGAGCGTCGCCTGGTAGGGAAAATACACGCGGAGCTTCTCCGTATCGACCGCGTATTTTTCCTTCTTCAATTTGTTCATGTAGTAGGTGACGTCGGCCAGCCCGATCGTGGCGCCGGCCTGGCCGGTCTGGGCTGCCTTCAGCTGCCGCAGGACCGCCAGCTCCGCGTCGACCTTGGGCTGCAGGCCCTGCACGAGCTCCTCCTCGAATTTCACGGCGGTGGCCCCGGTCTTGGCCATGCGCACCTCCAGCTGGTAGTCGGCCCAGTTGGCGTAGCCCAGCCGGCGGGCAATTTCCGCGCGCAGGATGACGAGCTTGGTGAGGACGACGGTGTTCGTCTCCTGTGCCAGCCGGCTGCGCGCGATGATCATGCGGTCGCGCACGCCGGGATTGTCCGCCGATTCCATCACGGTCTGGTAATGCCAGGTGATGTTCGCCATCACGCGATAGCGGCCGTCGGGCTGGCGGATCCCGGGGCTGTCCAGCAGGCTCTGCGGCACGCCCGCGACCTCGGCGGCGGTGAGGTCCAGCGGGGCGCGCGCCTCATTGATGTTGACGGCAAACGTCGTGTTCAAACCCGCCAGGTCCTTGCGCAGCTGTTCGACCACCGCCCGCTCGGCCGGCGGCAGCGCGAGGCCGGCCCGGCGGTACGTGCGCATCTGCTCGTCCACCAGCCGCTGCTGCGGCGCGTCGAGCGCCGGCTTCCGGTCGGCGACCGTCTTGAGCGCCCGATAGAGCGGCTCGCGGTAATCCAGCCCAACGCCCCACTCCTGCAGCTTGACCGACATCTCGTTGGCCGTGTCGCGCACGGCCTGGTCGGTGCTGCACTCGGCCAGGGTCCCGATCACGAGGGAAACATCGCCCAGCCTCGCCGTGATGGCGTCGTAGGCGGCAAACGTGTTGGCGAAGTCCAGCTTCGCGGAGTCCTGCGCCGCCAGGGCCTCCAGCGCCTGGTCGGCGGTGGCGATGGCTTGCCCGGCCTGGGCCCTGACCTCGGCGGGCGTGGTCGGGAACACCGGCAGCACCAGCGAGGAATGGCTGCCCGCAGCCTTGGCTTGGAAATCAGCCAGGGTGGGAGATTTGGCTGACGCCGGGATCCCGGCGGCCAGGGGCAACAGCAGGCAGAGGGCGGAGCGACCCAGTCGGATGGAAGTTTGCATGGGAGGTTGGAGCCCAAACCTAGCCCGGTCCGGCGACTCCTCTCAACCCCGAAACAAGGCAACGTCAGCCTCAGGCGCCAATCGGGCCCCCGGCCCTTGGCCAGCCCGATTGCCGGGTATAAAAAAGCGCCGCCGACTCATCGCGAGGACGAGCCGGCGGCGCGATCTGGAATAAATCACTTCTTGATGCCGACGTACTCGAGGAAGGGCTGCATCGAGCGCTTGTGGCCGAGGAAGGCCTCGACCGACTCCGCCACCTCGCGTGTGTTGCCCTTGCCGTAGACCTCGTTGCGCAGGCGGAGGCCGACCGCGGCGTCCAGGAAGCCGTCGGGCGACTGCTTGAACACGCTGGCCATGTCGATCGCCATGACCTTGGCCCAGAGATAGCCGTAATAACCGGCGTCGTAGCCCGCGAGGTGGCCGATGTAGGCCGCCCAGAAGGTGTCGGCCGGCGGGGCGATGGACACCCGGGCCGTCGTGTCATTCACGATCTTCACCACGTCCGCCTGCCAGGCCGCGTCCGGCGACAGGGTGTGCAGGTTGAGGTCGAGCAGGCCGATCGAAAGCTGGCGGCGCTCGACGTAGCCCTCGGTGGCCTGGCGCGCCGCCACGAGCGAGGCGATGGCCTCGGCGGGGATCTTCTTTGACGGGTCGCGATAATCGGCGGCAAAGGTGTCGAGCACCGCCTTGTCCCAGACCCAGTTCTCCAGCATCTGCGAGGGGGCCTCGACAAAGTCCCGCGGCACGGTGAACGCGCCCTGCGCCGCGAAGCGCGAGCGGGCGAGCATGCCGTGCATCACGTGGCCAAACTCATGGAACAGCGTCTCCACGTCGGCGTGCTTCAACAGCGAGGGCTTGTCGGCGGACGGCGCCGGGAAATTGCAGAGCAGCGCCGCCACGGGCAGGTCGTAGCGCCCGTCGGCCATCACGCCCCCCGACTTCTGCGAGAAGCAGGCGAAGTGGTTGAACTTCCCGTCGCGCGGGAACATGTCGAGGTAGAACGCGCCCATCGGCACCCCGGTGGTCTTGTCCTGCACGACATAGAGCTTCACGCCGTCCGCCCAGACGTAGGGCGCGGCCACCTCGGTGAACTTCAGGCTGAAGATCTTCTGGTAGATGGCGAACATGCCCTGGAGCGTCGCCTGGTAGGGGAAGTACACGCGGAGCTTCTCGGCATCGACCGCGTACTTCTCCTTCTTCAGCTTGTTGATGTAATAGTTGATGTCCGAGGCCTCGAGCGCGGCGTCCGGCTTGCCGGTCTGGGCCGCCTTCAGCGAGCGGAGGGTTTCCATCTCCGCGGCGAACTTGGGCTGGAGCCCGGCCACCAGGTCCTCCTCGAACTTCTGGGCCGTGGCCCCCGTCTTGGCCATGCGGTCCTCCGTCCGGTAATCGGCCCAGTTGGCGTAACCCAGGCGGTGGGCGATGTCGGCGCGGAGGGCGACCAGCTTGGCGAGCACCGGGGTGTTCATCCCCCGGGCGAGGTTGCCGCGGGCGGTCAGCACGCGGCGGCGCACGTCGGGATTGTCGGCGTTCTCGCCGATGGCCTGGGCGTGCCAGGTGATGTTCGCCATCACGCGGTAGCGGCCGTCGGGCTGCTTGACGCCGGGACTGTCCAGAAAGCTCTGCGGCACGCCGGCCAGCTCGGCGGCGGTGAAGTCGAGCGGGGCGCGGGCCTCGTTGATGTTGATGGCAAACTGGGTGGTCAGCCCGGCGAGGACCTTGCGCAGGCGCTCGACCTCGGCCCGCTCGCCCGCGGGCAGCGACAAGCCGGCCCGGCGGTAGCTGCGCATCTGGTCGTCCACCAGGCGCTGCTGCTCGGCGTCGAGGGCGGGCTTGGCGTCCGCCACGGTCTTCAACGCCCGGTACAGCGGCTCGCGGTAGTCGAGCCCGACGCCCCACTCCTCGAGCTTGACCGACATCTCGTTGGCCATGTCGCGCATGGCCTTGTCGGTGCTGGACTCGGACACGGTGCCGATGACCAGCGCCACGTCGGTGACCCTGGCCCCGATCGCGTCGGCGGCGGCAAACGTGTTCGCGAAGTTCAGCTTGGCCGGATCCTGCGCCGCGAGCGCGTCGAAGGCGGCGTCGGCCGCCTTGATCGCGTTCTCCGCCTGGGCCTTGAGCTCGGCCGGGCTGACAGGATAAACGGGCAGGGTGAGC
>Ga0302322_100005933_pt1 | contig 10770 bp, 8 predicted proteins | sample Fen_T0_2_FD_203757 | JGI IMG/M metagenome (GOLD analysis project Ga0302322, IMG submission 203757) | Peat permafrost microbial communities from Stordalen Mire near Abisko, Sweden - Fen_T0_2 | ecosystem: Environmental > Terrestrial > Soil > Wetlands > Permafrost | place: Sweden: Abisko... | reverse complement strand
CCCACGCGCTTGGATGGCAGCAGGTCATGATTCACCACGACCTTTTTGGGCGCGAGCGCTACCTGCTCGCGCAGAGGAGCGAGATCCCGTGATTTCGGACAAGGCGCAGGAATTGGGACGTCTGATTGGCCAGTCGAGCGAGTACCAGGCGCTGAGGCGCTCGGAGCAGGACCTCCGCGGCGACGTGGACACGCAGCAGAAGCTGGATCGCATCTCGACCCTGGCGAAACAGGTCGACTCGGTCATCGCGCAGGGGCAGATGCCCGATGAGGCGACGACGCTCGACTACGAGACGGCCGTCCGCGACCTCGAGACGAGCAGCATCGGACAGCGCTACGTCTCGGCGCGCGCCAACTTCGAGAAGCTCATGGTGAAGGTGAACGAGCAGATCAGCGCCGGCATGGAGAAGGGCGCCGCGAGCAGCATCATCACGCTGGGCTGATGCGCGGATTCTTCCTCGTACTCGAGGGTCCGGAGGGTGCAGGGAAGAGCACGCTTGCCGCAACACTGACGGCGCGTGCACGCGCAACGGGCGCGGGGGTGGTGGCGGTACGCGAGCCGGGCGGCACGACGGCCGCTGAGGCGGCCCGCGCGATCGTCCTGGATCACGCGCACGCGGTCGGGGCGGAGGCGGAACTGCTCCTGATGCTCGCGGCCCGTGCCGATCTCGTCCGGCGGGTCATCACGCCGGCACTCGAGACGGGGTCGCTGGTCATCGCCGACCGCTTCGATCTCTCGACGCGGGCGTACCAGGTGGCCGGGCGCGGACTGTCGGCTGATCTGGTGGCGGCGGCGAACCGCATCGCCACCGGCGGGCTGGTGCCTGACTTGACGCTGGTGCTGGACGTGACGCCGGGCTCCGGCCGGGCGAGGCAGGCGGCCGCGGGCAAGACGCGCGACCGGATGGAAGCGGAGGATGCGACCTTTCACGCCCGCGTGGCCGCCGAATATCTGGCGGCAGCCGGACCGGGTGTGCAACATTTGGATGCAGAGCTGCCTGCCGACCGCCTCGCCGAGGCGGCGTGGGCAGAGCTGGAACAGCGGTGGAGGCAGACATGAAGCAACGCTGGGGCATCACCGTCCTCATCGCCGTACTGTCGTTCCTGAGCGGCGGGTGGCTCCTGCAGCGCGGTACGGGCGGCGACGGCGGCGTGTACAAGCAGGCGCGGCTCTTCGACGACGTCCTGAGCCACGTGCGCAATTTTTACGTCGACTCGATCCCGGAGGCCGATCTCTACACCAAGGCCACCAACGGGATGCTCGACGAGCTCAAGGATCCCTACTCGGTGCTGCTGACCGGTGCTGACTTCAAGGAGCTGACCGAGAAGACGTCAGGCAACTACGCGGGTCTCGGCATCCAGATCGACGTGCGCGACGGGTGGATCACCGTGGTGGCGCCACTGCCTGACTCGCCGGCGGAGCGTGCCGGCATCCAGACCGGCGACCAGATCGTCGAGGTGGACGGCAAGACGACGCAGGGATGGAACAGCGACCAGGCGGTGAAGTCGCTGCGTGGCGAGCCGGGTTCCGACGTGGCCATCCTGATCCGGCGGGCCGGCATCGATGAGGCCATTCCGTACAAGCTCAATCGCGCCACCATTCACTTCAAGTCGGTGCCGGTCGGCACCGAGTTTGACGGCGGCGTCGGATACATCTCGCTCAATCCGGTGCAGGAGACGTCGGCGCAGGAGCTGCGCGACGAGATGGTGGCGATGCGGGGCAAGGGGATGAAGTCGATGGTCCTCGACCTGCGCAACAACCCCGGTGGCCTGCTCGACCAGGGCATCAAGGTGTCCGACATCTTCCTCGACCCCGGCCAGGAAGTGGTCTCCACTCGTGGTCGCGCACGGGGCAGCACCCGCCAGTTCTTCGACGAGGAAAAGCAGACGGACCCGTCACTCCCGATCGTGGTGCTGGTCAGTGAGGGAACGGCGAGCGCCGCGGAGATCATCGCGGGCGCGCTGCAGGATCACGATCGCGCCCTGATCGTGGGCACGCCAACGTTCGGCAAGGGGCTGGTGCAGACGCTGTATCCGCTGGGCGAGGAGACCGCGCTCAAGCTGACCACGGCACGCTGGTTCACGCCAAGCGGCCGCACCATCCAGCGCAAGGCGAACAGCGAGCAGGACCAGGTGCTGCAGGCGATTGCCGAGGGTAACCCGCTGTCGGCGGGTGACTCGCTGTCCGCGGCGGACTCGGCGATCAAGGCGCGGCCCATCTACCACACCGATGGTGGCCGGATTGTCCGGGGCGGCGGCGGCATCGTGCCTGACCTCATCGTCCGGCCCGACACGCTGACGACCCCCGAGCGCGAGTTCATCAAGGGACTGGGCGAAAAGGTCCAGGCGTACCGCGATGTGCTCACCACCTACGCACTCGACATCAAGCGCGACAAGACGGTGCGCAGCGAGAACTTCACGGTGACACCGCAGATGCGGCAGCAAGTCTACGACCGGCTCAAGGCGAAGGGCGTTACGATGTCCCCCGCCACCTTCCAGGCTGGCGCGCCACTGCTCGACCAGCAGCTCGGGTACGAGATCAGCCGCTACGTCTTCGGCCGGCCGGCCGAGTTCCGGCGCCGGGCGCAGGACGATCCCCAGGTGCAGACGGCCATCACCCTGCTGCGGAAGGCACAGTCGCCGAAGCAGCTCCTGACGCTTGCGAGCGCCACGCCGGCGCCAGGGACCGTCGCACGCTGACGCGATGACATTTCAAGGGGCGCCCTTCCCGACCGTCGCCATCATCGGTGCCGGCCGGGCGGGGAGGGCCCTCGCCCTCGCCCTGACACGCGCATCGGTCCCGGTGCTCGTCTGTTCCCGCCGCAAGTCCGACCTTCCCCCCGCCATTGAGTGTTCGCTCGAGCCATGGACGCTCGCCCTCGAGCGTGCGCAGGTCATTCTCGTCGCCGTGCCCGACGACGCCATCGAAGATGTGGCACACCGGCTCCGTGATGTGTCCCTGGCCGCCACCGTCGTGCTGCACTGTTCCGGCCTGCGGGATCGCTCGGCGCTGTCGGCGCTTGAAGGCCGTACGGCGGGCCTTGGTTCATTCCACCCGCTGCAGACCCTGGCGGGGGACACGGAGGCGGCGGAGCGGCTGCACGCGGCGTACGCCGTGCTGGAAGGCGATGCGACGGCGGTGCTCGCGGGGCGGCGCCTCGCCGGACTGCTCGGGATGGCGCCGCTCGAGATCCGCGCCGCTGACAAGCCGCGCTACCATGCGGCGGCCGTAATCGTGAGCAACTACACCGTGGCGCTGGTTGCCGTGGCGGAGCGGCTCGCTGCGGCGGCGGGCATACCCGCGGAGGCCGCCGGGCGAATCTTCCTCCCACTGCTGGAAGGCACGTGGCGGAACCTCGAAATGCGCGGCACGACGGACGCGCTGACGGGGCCGATCATGAGGGGCGACACGGGGACGGTGCGGGCGCACCTGAGCGTGCTCGACGACGAGACGCGCCGGCTCTATGCGGTGATGGGACTGGAAGCGGTGAAGGTGGCGCGGCGCGGTGGACTGGAGGAGGGAAGGGCCGCCGAGATCGAGGTGGCCCTGCGCGAGGCTATGACTGCTCGATGACCCGAACGCCGCTTGGGACCTCGAACTGAAAGGTCTTGTCGGTCACGGGGTCGTTGGTCTTGAGTTTCGACAGCGTGAGCGTACGGGTGCCTCCGGCGCGCTCCTCGATGACCACCTTGCGCGGCAGCGCCGTATCGCGGTCGAGCCAGAGCGTCGCCTTCTTGAACGGGAGGTCGTCGGCGAGCGGCACCAGTTCCACCACGTCCGTTTGCGCGAAATCAACAAAGTCCCGCCGGAGATAGCGTGACCGGTAGCGCTCCGTCGGCTTGTCCAGCAGCCAGGCCAGCACGTTGAAGCCGTACACCGGCCCGGTGGGAATCGGCATCCGCAGCACCTGGCCCGGCGTCGTGCTCGGGGTGTAGACCCACACATACTGGCCGTCGAGGACGATCGCGTCCCCCTTCGGATCGCTGAACCGCATCGTCAGCTTGTTCTGTCCCGACTGCACCATGACCCCGTGGCTCTCGAACGTCCCCACCGCGTCGTCGTCGATCACCTGCTTGAAATCGGCCCGCAGTGACGTGAGGCTCCGGTAGACCTTTGCCGCGCGCCCCACGATGACGTTGGCATCGTCCTGGGGCAGCGGGGCGGACCAGCTCGTGAGCGCAGACACCACGGCGAGACTGAAGAGCACCTTCACGCGGTTACCCCGACAGGCACGGGAATGCCGCGGCCAATGGCCTCGGCGATGACCCGGGCTTCGCGCATCAGCGTGCCGAACTGTGCCGGGTCGAGACTCTGCACCCCATCGGACAGCGCGCGCTCGGGGATCGGGTGGACCTCGATGAGGAGCCCATCGGCACCGGCGGCGACGGCGGCGCGGGCCATCGGGATCACCATGTCACGGCGACCGGTGCCATGGCTCGGGTCGGCAACGATGGGCAGGTGCGACAGGTGATGCACCACGGGAATCGCCGACAGGTCGAAGAGGTTGCGCGTGACACTGTCGAAGCCGCGCAGGCCGCGCTCGCAGAGAATGACGTCGGGATTGCCCTCGGCGAGCAGGTACTCGGCGGACAACAGGAGGTCCTGGATGGTTGCCGACAGCCCCCGCTTGAGCAGGACCGGCTTGCCGCTCCGGCCGGCACTCTTGAGCAGGGAATAGTTCTGCATGTTGCGCGCGCCGATCTGCACGATGTCGGCCACCTCGACCACCAGGTCGAGCTGCTCGGCGTCCATCGCCTCCGTGACGATGAGGAGCCCGGTCTCGGCGCGGGCCAGTGCCAGGAGCCTCAGACCCTCGGGCCCGAGACCCTGGAAGGCATAGGGTGACGAGCGCGGCTTGAACGCCCCGCCCCGGAGAATGGAGGCACCGGCGGCGCGCACCGCGCGCGCGGCCTCGAGGATCTGCGACTCGCTCTCGACGGAGCACGGCCCCGCCATGACCGCGAGATCCGGCCCACCGATGGTCACCCCGCCCGCGAGGCGCACGACTGTCGGTTCGGCCCGCCATTCGCGCGACACCTGCTTGTACGGCTTGGTGACGTGTATGAGCTCGGCCACGCCGGCCAGCGCGGCGATGCGCGAGCCGTCCACCCGCCCGTCATTGCCGACCAGCCCCACGGTGGTGCGCTGGCGGCCGGGCATGGGGCGCGCTTCGTAGCCCAGCTCCTCGATCGTAGCGACCACCAACCGAACCTCTTCGGCGGTGGCGCCGGGGCGCATGACTACCAGCACGGTCGAGCTCCGTGCCTGGGCGGCAAGAAGTCAGGGCGGCAAGGCGGCAGGAGGATGCTCCTCATGCCGTCACTTCTTCCTCGACATCCGAACTCTTGGCATCCTGCCGCCCTGACTTCTTGCCGCCTTCTTCATGCTCGCCGAGCCGCACTCCGACAATCGTCGACACACCGGGCTCCTGCATCGTGACGCCATAGACCGCGTCGGCCGCCTGCATGGTGCGCGGGTTGTGCGTAATGACGATGAACTGGGTCGAGTGCTTGAATTCGTCGAGCAGCCGGGTAAACCGTCCGACGTTCGCGTCATCCAGCGGCGCGTCCACTTCGTCCATGAGGCAGAAGGGGCTCGGCTTGGTGAGGTAGATGCTGAACAGCAGCGACGTCGCCACCAGCGTCCGCTCACCGGACGACAGCAGGTGGATCCGCTGGGTCTTCTTGCCACGGGGCGACGCATGGATCTCGATTTCGCTCTCGAGCGGATCGTCGGGATCGGCCAGGCGCAACTCACACTCGCCGCCACCAAACAGCGTCTGGAAGACCGTGAGGAAGTGTGCCTGCACGGCGGTAAACGTTTCCATGAACAGGTTGCGGGCCGTGCCGTCAATTTCGCGGATGGCCTGGAGCAGTGACTGGCGTGCGCTCACGAGGTCGTCGCGCTGGGTCGTGAGGAACTCGAGGCGGGTGCTCTCCTCGGCGTGCTCCTCCACCGCAAGGGGATTGACCGGCCCGATGCCCTCGAGCTGCTCGACCACCCGCGCGGCCTCGGCTTCCAGCGTCTCGAGGTCCAGGTCGAGCGCGACGAAGCCCTCGAGCAGTGTCGCGAGCGGCTTCCGCCATTCCGCCTCGATGCGCTCCTCGATGCGCCGCCGCTGCCCCGCCGATTCGGTGAGTTCCACCTGCAATCGATGACTCTCTTCCACCAGCGCCTCGACCTCGCTGCGCGTGGCGCTGAGGGTGCGCTCGGCGAGGGCCAGCTCCGCTTCTCCCTCCGCCAGGGCCAGTTCGGTGTCCGTTGCCGCTGCCTCCAGTTCGAGCCGTGCCACGCGCCGCTCGTCCCGCGCCGTGTGCCACTCCGCCTGCTGCAGCTGCAGCGCCTGGGTGGTGCGGTCGAGTTCGTCGAGCTCGACGCCGAGCGCCGCCGCCGATGCCGCCGCCTGGGCGCGCATTTCACTGACGCGATCGGCCCGCTCCACGGCGGCCCGGAGACGCGCGGCAACGTGCGCCTCCTGGACCTGCCAGTGGACCCGCTGTTCCCGCGCAGTCTCCTGATCGGCCTCGAGGGCCTGCTGCTGGCTGCGGGCGGCACCGATCGCCTCGTCACGACGGGCACGCCCCACGCCCAGCTCCTCGAGCTGGGTGCTGATCTCGGCGACACGCCGCTCCGCCGACTGCAGGCGCTCGCGCAGGCGGTCGAGCTGCTGCTCGCTGGAGGTGAGCTCGCGCTGCAGCGAGGCCACGTGACGAAGCGTCTCTTCCCGGGCCGAGACCGCCTGGCGCTCGAGCTCGCGCGCGGCGTCGAACGCACTCACCGCGGACGCAAGCGCCATTTCCGCCGCGGCGAAGCTCGCCAGGGTGCCGTTCAGTGCCGACTCGGTCGACTGGAAGTGCTGCTCGGCCGCCTGCACATCGTGCCCGAGGCTGCCCAGCTCGGCGCGACGGCGGAGCGGGCCACCCTGGGTGACCGCACCGGCCAGGAAGACGGCGCCGGATGCGCGACGCAGCACAAGGCCAGCCGCATCGAGCACCTCGGAGCCCTGCAGGATCGCCTGCACCCACGCCGCGGCCGGCCCATCGGCGCGGACGCGCTCGGCGAGGGGATGCCGATCCCCGCTGAATCGCGGTCCGGGATCGGCGGGCAGCAGGACCAGCGCGCCGGGCTGGTGCTCGGCGTGCCACGCCTGGATGGCCGGGATCGCGTCGAGGTCGCGCACCAGTACCGCGTGCACCCAGTCACCGAGCAGTCGCTCAGCCAGGTCGGCGTCGTCGCGTGACGTGCTGAGGAAGTCGCTCAGGGGCCCGAGGATGCTGCTCCCGAAGCGCTCGCGCGCGCCGAGCAGGGCGACGGCGCCGGGGGCCAGGCCCACGCGCTCGCGTTCCAGTTCCTCGAGCGCCTGCCGGCGCGCGGTGAGCTGGGCAAGACTTTCCTCGGCGCTGCGCCGTGCCGCGCGGTCATGCGCCTCGCGTTCGCGCACTTCGGCAACGTGGTGCCGGGCCGCCTCCACCTCGGCGCCCGAGCGCCGCAGCTCGAAGCCATGGAACGCGGCACGCTCGACCTGGTGATCCCGCCGGCGCTCACCGTCGGCGAGTTCGTGGCGCAGCGCCTCGCGCTGGGCCAGCGCCTGTTCCGCCCGCTCACGCAATCCGGTGAGCTCATGCTCGAGTGCCGCCCGCTCACTTTCGAGCGAGGTGCTGGTCTGGAGTGCCTGCTGGGCCTCCTGCTCCAGCCGCCGCACGACGTCGCGCTGGTCGGCCAGGCGCTGCCGCACGCCCTCCTCATTCTCCGCCCGAGATCCGAGTTCCGCCTGCAACCGCGCGTGCTCCGCATCGGCATCACTGCGCTCGACCAGTGCTGCCTCGTGCTCCACGGCCGCCTGCGCAGTGCGCGCCTCCATCTGGCCCCGCTCGTCGCTGGCCCGGAAGCGGCGCGCCGCGGCATTGGCAAGCCGCTCGGCGGCCACGGCGAGGTCACCCTCGAGCCGGCCGAGCTCTACCCGCACCGAGGCGAGGCGCGAGGAAACCTCGGTGCGTTCCGCCTCGGCCGCGTGGCGGGCGCGGCCTGCCGCCTCACGCCGCTGCTCCGACTCCGCGAGCGCCTGGCGCCTCGCCGGCAGCACCGGCTCGAGCTCGGCGTAGCGCTGGTTCATGCTCTCGGCGTCGACCGACAGCCGATCGAGCAGTCGCTGCGCCAGCGTCAGCTGCAGCGCGAACTTCTCCTCCGTGAGCTTGACGTGGCGCTCGGCGCGGCCCTTCTGCCGCGCGAGGCTGCGAAGCTGGGACTGCACTTCGGCGATCAGGTCCTCCACCCGCTGCAGGTCCTGGTGGGTCTCCTCCAGCCGGCGCTCGGTGCTGTGCTTCCGGTCGCGATAGAGGCTGATCCCGGCCGCTTCCTCGAACAGCGACCGCCGCTCGTCGGCACGATCGGAGAGGAGCAGCTCGATCATCTTGGCCTCGATGACGACGCCCGCGTCACTACCCAGGCCGGTGCCGCGCAAGAGGTCCTGGATGTCCCGCAGGCGTACGGGGGACTTGTTCAGGAGGTACTCGCTGTTGCCGGAGCGAGAGAGGCGGCGGGTGATGACCACCTCACGGTACGCGATGGGAAGGTCGCCGTCCGCGTTGTCGAGGTAGAGCGAGACCTCGGTGAAGTTCACCGGTCGCCTGGTCGCGGCGCCCTGGAAGATGACATCCTCCATCTTGCCGCCGCGCAGCAGCCGGGCCGACTGTTCGCCGAGCACCCAGCGGACCGCGTCGGACACGTTCGACTTGCCGCAGCCGTTGGGCCCCACGATCGCGGTGACGCCGGGCTCGAACGTCAGCTCAACGGTGTCGGCGAATGACTTGAAGCCGGAGAGCTCGAGTTTCGTGAGCTTCATCGGGGAATCCTGGACAGTGAAGGGTTGGTCAGGGCACCGGCGCGCCGGGCCCGCTGATGACGAACGACGGCATGCCAAGGGAGCGACTGGCAGAATCGGCCTGCTCGCGCGACGCGAACGGGCCCACCACGACACGATATACGTCGTCGGCATTGGCAGGGTCAACGACGCTTGCCTTGATGCCGGCCGCGGCAATCTTCTCGGCGAGTTCCCGCGCCCACGCGGGATTCCGCGAGCTGCTCACCTGCAGGAAGAATCGCTGGGCGGAGCCCCCGGCGGCGGAGTCGGCGGGTCCGGCCAGGGTGTCGCTCGCTGCCACGACCTCATCCGCGGCTGTCGACGGCGCCCATGCCAGCGGCACCCAGATATCGTCGGCGGCTTTTGCCACCAGGCCCCGCGGGTGCAGGCCGTCGCGCTCGAGGTCGAGCCCCACGACGTCGCGCCCCTTGCGCACCAGCAACAGGAAGGGCGGCGCAATCAGGGGCAGGTCGTCGTCCCAGGCGGTGACGGTGCGTGCCACGACGCTGCGCGCCGTCAGGTCCACCACGCTCAGCGTATCGCCCTTGCGGGAGCGGACCAGCATCCAGAGGCCGTACAGGTCCCCGCGTAGGTCGATCGCCCCGCCGGGCACCTCGATGCCATCGCGCTCCCGCGCGGAGTAGCGGTCGAGGGCCATCACCTCATCCTCGTCTCGCCCGACATATAACCGGTGACCGGAGGGGGAGAACATCACCGCCCTCGCATGGTCGGAAACGTCGATGACGGTCGGCTTCTTCGCGCCCGACGGATCAGCCAGCACGACAGCCGAGTCGGCCGCCACGGCCACCAGGTCGCCGGCCAGCGTGGCGGTCGCGTTGCCGGACGGCACGGAGAACGACTCGGCTGGTCCCTCGGGTTCGAAGACGGTCAGGTCGGCGCGCCGCGGCGTCGGCAGCACGAGCAGTCGGCCCGATGAGGTGCCGACGAGGGCCGTGGCACTCGCCGGAAGTGCATCCGTGAGCGTCAGGGGACGACGTCCCCTCACCTCCGTGACCCTGCCGGTGGTGTCGACCGAGAAAAGGGTTCCGTCGGGTCCCACCACCGCGTTGCGAACCCCCTTGCGCAGCGTGCGTGCGCGACGGGCCCGCAAGTCGATGGCAATGAGGGACCGGGTGGAATCGAGGGCGTAGACCAGGCCCTGGTCGAGATCAACGCCGACATACCGCCGGATGGGCGGCACCTTCGCGACCGACCAGCCGAGCGGCGTGAGGTCGGTGCTCCGGTAGGCCACCGCCTCGCCCCCGTGTGCGGGGAGCCGGAGCAAGGTCGTCGGGCCGGGGGAGTGGAGCACCAGGGGAAGCGCGGCGAGTGGCTCGCGACCGGATTTGTCGCAGGCCGCGAGCAGGGTGCCGATCAGGAGGATGTGGCGGACGTTCACGCCGGCAAAGATAATGACGCCGGCGCGGTGCCGGGGGGGGAATTCGGGCTAGAACGTCGGTCCGAGGCTCAGGGTCACGAGGCTGCCGTAGTACGGCTGTCGCGCCAGTGGAAACGCCCAGTCGAGTCGCAGGATCATGAGCCCGTACAGGTTCATCCGGGCGCCGATGCCCCAGGCGGCGATCGGCGACCTGAAGTTGACCGGGCTGGCGTCGCTTGTTGACCAGCGAATGACACTGCCCTGGTTCCAGGAGAGGCCTGCGTCGAAGAAGGCGACGCCCTCGATGGGCGGCAGCCCCTTCGGCGCGAACTTCATCTGGGGCGTCAACAGGGGGAAGCGCAACTCGAAGCTCGCAACGGCCAACTGCTGCCCGACCAGCCGCAGCAGCGGCTGGCAGATGATGTTGGCTCCCGGTGCCAGACACTCATTGCGCTGGTATGAACCCGACGTATTACCGCGGACCAGGTCCGGTACGCCGATGAACACGTCGAACTGGTTGGCGTCGGGGCCC
>Ga0302322_100005932_pt1 | contig 10771 bp, 11 predicted proteins | sample Fen_T0_2_FD_203757 | JGI IMG/M metagenome (GOLD analysis project Ga0302322, IMG submission 203757) | Peat permafrost microbial communities from Stordalen Mire near Abisko, Sweden - Fen_T0_2 | ecosystem: Environmental > Terrestrial > Soil > Wetlands > Permafrost | place: Sweden: Abisko... | reverse complement strand
CTCGGGACCCCGGCGTCGGCCGCATCCTGGGTGAACCGCGTGGCGCGCAGCGGGTTGACCGCGAGGATCACCGTGTCGGGGCGCTCGGGCAGGTCGCCGAGCGTGGGGTAGCAGCGCTGGCCGCTCAGCTCCTCGTACCTGGGGTTCACGTAGTAGCAGCGTGTCTCGCTGCCCATGATCCGCAGGTTCTCGCTGACGGTCTGGCCCAGCCAGCCGCGCGGGCTGGCGCCAACGACCGCGATCGACCGCGGGGCGAACAGCGGCCGCAGGTCGATGGCGGGGGCGAGCGGGTCGGGCATGGGACGCAGCCTTTGGTGGTCTGGAGCTGTCCGGGGCTCAGCCGACCACGGGGCCGACGCCGCGCTTCTCGAGCGCGCGGGCGATCACCACGCGCTGGATCTCCGAGGTGCCCTCCCAGATGCGATCGACGCGCAGCTCGCGCAGGTAGCGCTCTGCGGGGAACTCCCGCATGTAGCCGCGCCCGCCGAACACCTGGACCACGCGGTCGGCGCAGCGGAATGCGGCCTCGGACGCGAAGAGCTTGGCGATCGACGCCTTGGCGTGGACGAGCTTGGGGTCCGCGCCCGTGTCCATGAGCCACGCCGCCTCGCGGGTCAGCAGTCGTGCCGCCGACGCGTCCGCCGCGGAGTCCGCCAGCGGGAACGCCACGCCCTGGAAGTCGTAGATCCGCTGGTCGAACTGGATCCGCTCCGTGGCCCACGCGACGCCCAGCCCGAGCAACCGCTCCATGGCGCCCGTGCAGCGCGCGCCGATGTGCAGCCGCTCCTCGATGAACCACTCATTGGTCATCACGTCGGCCTCGCCGATCTCGCCGAGGATGGCGTCGGGCTTGACGCGCACGTCGGTCAGGCGGAACTGCGGGTGGCGGTCGGCGAACGTGTGCGTGTAGTCGGGGTCGTGGATCTGGTCCACGCCCAGCGCGTCGTAGTCCACGAGGAACAGCGTCGGCAGGCGCGCGCCGTCGCGCAGCAGGTGGCAGTGGAAGATCATGAAGTCCGTGTCGGGCGGCCCGGTCACGAACCACTTCTCGCCGTTGAGGACATAGTCGCCCGTGGCGGCGTCGAGCACCGCCGTGGCGGTCAACGTGCGCGCGTCGGAGCCCTGGCCGGCCTCGGTGATGGCGTAGCTCCCGTTGCGCTCGCCGCGCAGGCTCGGCTCGAGGTAGCGGGCGCGCTGCTCGGGGTTGCAGTGGAGGAGCGCGTTGTAGGCGCCCGGGATGAAGCCCCACAGGCCGCCCGTGGCCTGGCCCAGCTGCTCGTGGACGAGGACCTGCTCGAGCGACGACCAGCCCTGCCCGCCGACTTCGCGCGGGAGGCTGCCGCCGTGGAGCCGCAGCTCGATGGCGCGCGCCTTGATGGCCGCGATCGTGTCGGCGGGGAGCTGGCCTCGGTTGCGCTCGAAGTCGGCCTCGAGCGGCTGGAGGGTCGTGCGGACGAATTCCCGGGCGCGGTCGCGAAGCTCCGTCTGGGCGGGGGTCAACGTGAAGTCCATGCCCCCAGTGTCCCCGACCGAAGCCCTGAGCGGGCGGTGTGGTTCTAGGGCGCGGGACAGGATCCGCGGCCGCTAGCTCGTCTCCACCAGATCATCGAGATACACGACCTCCAGCCCGCGTCGCGACTGGAACCGCCGGTCGTTCGTCAGGAAGGCCGTCGCGCCGGCAGCTCGGGCGCAGGCGAGGTGGACGGCGTCGGGCAGGCGCGAGCCCGTGCGCCCAGCGATCCACGCCGCGTCCTCGGCGGCGGCGGCGTCGAGCACGGGGTTGTCGAAGCCGAGGTCACGAAGGGCCGCCGCGAGCATTTCAAACCCAACCGGGTCGTCCTTGCGGGCCGGCCCCGCGAGCACCTCGATCACGCCGATCGAGGCCAGGACGCCCGTCGAGCCGTCCGCGGCCAGGTTGTCGATGACCGTGGCGACCGCCTCCGCCCGCGCGTCGTCCCGCTCGAGCAGGTAGATCAGGACATTGCTGTCAAACGCGATCCGGTGGTGCCGCGTCGTCAGATCCCGGGTCGAGGCGACGCTCTCGGTCACTCGCCATGTCCTCCCACTCATCGCGCACCCGCCGAACGAACGTCACCGGGTCTGGATCGAACCAGCCGCGTCCCGCCGAGAGGCCGCGCAGCCGGTCGGACGGCCGCTCCGGGCTTCGGCGCAGGACGATCGCGTCTCCGGCGAGCTGGACATCGAGGCGGTCGCCCGCCTGGATCCCCAGCTGCCGACGGGCCTCGCTGGGCACGGCGATCTGGTACTTAGTGCTGACCTTGACGCTTAGCATGATTGCAAATGCTAAGGATGCGGCGCCCTCGCGTCAATCTCGGGTGCCCTTTTCGACGCCGAGCGCCAAGGCCGCAGCCGACCGCCAGGACCCGGGAATCGAGGCACCGGGCACGAGGCCCGGCGCGGCGTGCGCGTCGGCGATCGACGCGCGGTCAGGAGCACCGGTCGCGGGCAGAGCTACGGGCTGCCCGCGGCCGGGGTGATCGTCAGTCGGTCAGGCCTTCACGCCCGCCGGCACGCAGGGCTTCATCTTCACGTCCACGGCGACGATGTGCTGCGTGATCCACTTGGAGATCTCCTGCTGGACGCGCATCGCCAGGGTGGCGGTGGGACCGGTTCGGTCGAACTCGGCCTTGAGGTTCATGAACGTCTGGATGAACGCGGCGTGGGCCGCCTTGTTCTGCGTGGCCGCGGGGCAGCTGAACCGCGCCATGCAGGACTCTTCATGCGCGAAGTGGCTCACGGCGTACTTGGCGAGTTCCCCGAGGACGGCGCCGACCTCGTCCTTGCCCTTGCCGGCCGCCATGTCTGCGGTCAGCTTGTTGATGAGGTCGAAGAGCTGGCGATGCTGGGCGTCGACGCTGTCGACACCGGTGCCCATCGTCGTGGGGTTGAAGACAAGGCCCACGGTGCGTACTCCTGCGCGTCGGAATCAGGCCGAGGACCGACCACCGGAATCCCGATCCGAGGGTGCGATTCTTGACCTCGCCAGCAGGTCAGTCGCTGCCCGAGAACGGGGGCCCGACCGGGGGGAGGCGGGCCGCGTCGAGGAGCAGGCGGGCGGGCAGCCGGTCTACTGGGGCCAGGCGAGCACCATGATGCGCAGCTCGGTCATGTCCTCGATCGCCCAGCGCAGGCCCTCGCGGCCCTGCCCCGAGTCCTTCACGCCGCCGTAGGGCATGTGGTCGATCCGGTAGGACGGGATGTCGTTGATGATCACCCCGCCGACCTCGAGCTCGTTGAAGGCGGTCCAGGCGTCGCCGATGTCCGAGGTGAACACGCCGGTCTGGAGCCCGAAGTCCGAGTCGTTCACCCGGCGGATGGCCTCGTCCATGGTGCTGAACTTGAAGGCGACCACGAGCGGGGCGAATGCCTCCGACGAGCACACGCGGGCGGTGACCGGCACGTGGGTCATGATCGTGGGCGGGAAGAACGTGCCCTGCGCCTTGCCGCCGAGCAGCACCTTGCCGCCCATCGCCACGGCCTCGTCGACCCATTCCTGGGTCCGGCTGGCGTTCGCCGCGTCCACCATCGGCCCGACGTCCGTGGTCGGGTCCATGGGGTCGCCCACCTTGAGCTGGGCGGCGGCCGCGGTGAACTTGCCCATGAACTCGTCCCAGATGTCCTCGTGGATGAAGGCGCGCTGGACGCTGATGCAGGTCTGGCCCGAGTAGGCGAAGGAGCCGGTGACGGCGCGCTTGACCGCCCAGTCGATGTTGGCCGACTTGTCGACGATCAGCCCGGCGTTGCCGCCCAGCTCGAGCACGACCTTCTTCTTGCCGGCGCGGTTCTTCATGCGCCAGCCCACCGCCGGGGAGCCCGTGAAGGTGAGCAGCTTGAAGCGGTCGTCGGCGACCATCTTGTCGCCCATCTCGCGGGTCATGGGCAGGATGCTGACCATGCCCTCGGGCACGCCCACTTCCTCGATGAGCTCTGCAAGGCGGAGCATCACGAGCGGGTCCTTGGACGCGGGCTTGAGGACGATAGGGTTGCCCGACGCGATGGCCGGCGCCACCTTGTGCACCGCGAGGTTGAGCGGAAAGTTGAACGGGCTGATCCCGGCGATGGGCCCGATCGGGAAGCGCCGGGTGATGCCCACGCGCTCCTTGGACGACGGCATGAGGTCGAGCGGGATGACCTCGCCGTGCATGCGCTCGGCCTCCTCGGCACCGAGCCGGAAGACGAGGGACGCCCGGTCCACCTCGACCCGCGCGTCGCGGATGGGCTTGCCGGCCTCGGCCACGATGATCTCGGCCAGCTCGTCGCGGTGCTCGGCGACCTTGGCGGCGATGTCGCGCAGGATGCGCCCGCGCTCGTACGCCGGCAGCTTGCGGGTGACCTCGAAGGCGCGCTCGGCGGCCGTGACCGCAGCGTCGTACTGCTCGGGCGTCGCGAGGTAGGTGCGGCCGACCTCCTCGCCCGTGGCCGGGTTGACCACGATGAGCTCGTCGGGCGAGGTCACCCAGGTGCCGGCGAGGAAGATCTTGTGCGGGGTGGTTCCGACGGTCACGGTCATGACGGGCTCCTGCGGGACGGCACGGCATCGCTCGGCCCCGATTCTACGGCGAACCCGCCAATTCCGAGTCACACCCTAGGGATTGTCCCGCGTCGCGCGCTCGGGAGCTGCCGTGATGAGTCAGGGGCAACTCAACGGCCCTCCGAACGTGTGTGTCGATGGCTGGGACGGAGGGAGACCACCTGCGGTCGGGCGCTACTTCTTGCCGCTGCCGAGGATCCCGAACAGCCCGCGCAGCAGGTTCTGGCCCTCCCTGGAGCCGATGACCTTGCCCGCGGTCCGCATGGCGGTCTGCATCGTCCTCGCACGCTCCTTCTCGGCCGCCGCGGCAGCGCGCTGCTGGGCCACCCGATCGCGCTCAGCCTGCCTCGCCGCGACTTCCGCCGCTCGGCGCTCCTGGTCCATCTCGCGGGCCTGGGCCTTTGCCTCGCGGGTGATCTCCGCCTGCTGTTGCGCGGCCGTCATCGGCGGCGGCGCGGCCAGGACCGGGCCGTCGGCGGCGCCCGGGACGCCGGTCCCCGCAGCCTGTGCCTGGGCCGCCGCAATGCGCGCGGTGATGATCTCGTGCGCGCTCTGCGGGTCCACCGTCTGGCCGTATTTCGCGGTCAGCGGCGACGCGTTCGCAGACGCCGTGAGCTCGTCGGGCGTCAGCGGCGCCATGCGTGAGTCGGGCGGCAGCAGCCGGGTCGCCGCGAGCGGCGTGGGGACCCCCTTGGGGGAGAGCACGGTCACCAGCGCCTCGCCGATGCCCAGGCTCGTGATCGTCTTCTCGACGTCGTAGAAGGTCGTCATGGGGAAGGTGCGCGCGGTCTTGCGCAGCGCGTCGGCGTCGTCGGGAGTGAACGCGCGCAGGGCGTGCTGCACGCGGTTGCCGAGCTGCGAGAGGACCGAGGACGGCACGTCGGTTGGGGCCTGGGTGACGAAGTAGACGCCCACGCCCTTGGAGCGGATGAGCCGCGCCGTGCGCTCGATCTGGTCGAGCAGCGCCTGCGAGGCGTCCTTGAACAGCAGGTGCGCCTCGTCGAAGAAGAACGCGAGCTTGGGCTTGGGCAGGTCCCCCACCTCAGGCAGCGCGTCGTACAGCCGGGCGAGCATCCACAGCACGAACGTGGAGTACAGGCGCGGGCGGTCCATGACGTCCGCGACCTCGAGCAGGCTGATGATCCCCTTGCCGTCGGCCGTGGTGCGCAGCATGTCGGCCACGTCGAACTCGGGCTCGCCGAAGAACACCGCCGAGCCGTCCTGCTCGAGCCCGACGATCGCCCGGAGGATGACGCCGAGTGTGGCAGGGGCGATCCCGCCGAGATCGTCGAGGACCGACTTTCCGTCGTCGGAGCCGAGGTACTTGAGGGTCGTCCGGAGGTCGGCGAGGTCCAGGAGCGGGAGCTGCTGCTGGTCGCAGTAGTGGAAGACGAGCGAGAGGACCGAGACCTGGGTGTCGTTGAGGTCGAGCACCTTGCCCAGCAGGAGCGGGCCGAAGGAGGACACGCTGGCCCGGACGTGCGCGCCGACCTTGCCCGAGAGCGACATCACCTCGATGGGGTGGCCCTGCGCGGTGAAGCTCCAGCCCATCGCCTGGGTGCGCGCCACCACGTTGGGGTCGGCCGGGTTGCCCGGAGCGCCGATCCCCGAGAGGTCGCCCTTGACGTCCACAGCAAAGACCGGGACGCCCGCCGCGGACAGCTGGCCCGCGATCATCTGGAGCGTCTTGGTCTTGCCGGTGCCGGTGGCGCCCGCGATCAGGCCGTGGCGGTTGACCCGAGAGAGGGGCATGGCGATCCGGATATCGCCTGCGAGCTCGCTGCCGAGCATGGGGGCGCCCAGCACGATCACCGGCTCGTTGAACGTGTAGCCGGTGGTCATCTCGGTGCGGAATGCGTCGTCCATGCTCTCCCTCCAAACCCCGTCATGGCGTTCCGGGCCGGGCATATCATCGCATCCTGCGTTGGGGGGCGGCGCTTGGGGACCGCTCCCACGCGATCGGAGGGAACCCACATGGCGCGCATTGACGAGGTCGAGGGCATCGGCCCGGCCTACGCCGAGAAGCTGGCCGCGGCCGGCGTGAAGACCACCGACGACCTGCTCGAGACCGGCGCCTCGGCGAGCGGCCGCGACAAGCTCGAGGCCGCGACCGGGATCTCGGGCAAGCTGATCCTCGAGTGGGTCAACCACGTGGATCTCATGCGCCTCAACGGCGTCGGCTCCGAGTACGCCGACCTGCTCGAGGGCGCAGGCGTGGACTCCCCCGCGGAACTCGCCCAGCGCAACGCCGCCAACCTCGCGGGAACCATCGCCGAGCTTGTCGCCGCTCGCCCCAACATCGTGCGCCGCGCTCCCGGCGAGGCGACGATCCAGGGCTGGATCGACGAGGCCAAGACGCTCGGCAAGACCGTCACCCACTGACCACACGGCGCGGGGACCGACCCGCGCCGATCGTGACGAGCCGCGTCCCCAACGCCGGCCCAGGCCAAGCCCGGGCCGGTTTCGTCTGTCTTCATGAGGCTTTGCACAGGCGGCTGGCCTTCGTCACCAAGGGGAAAGGTTTGCGGCGCAACGTCGGCCGAGGCGACCCACGGAGGGCCGCCAGAACCGAAAGGAGCACCGCTTGCGGAAGAACCTCATCGCATCCGGGGTCGTCGCCGGAGCTCTCCTCGTGGGGAGCGCCGGGGCGGCCCTGATCCTGCCCTCGCTCGCTGCGGCAGCGGACCCGAGCGCGGCCCCGGCCGCGAGCGCCACCGCCTCCGGAGCGCCCTCGACCGACAACCTCGCCGGCCAGGGCATGGGCGGCACCAGCGAGGCCGTCACGGACGCCTCGGTGGTTGCCAAGGCCATCGGCATCACGGAGGCCGATCTGAACGCCGCCCTCTCGGGTGGCCAGACGATCGCCGCGGTGGCCAAGGCCCACAGCGTGGACATCGGGAAGGTCATCGACGCGCTCGTCGCCGACAAGAAGGACGAGGTCGCCGCGGCCCTCAAGGCCGGGACGATCACGCAAACCCGGGCGGATCAGGAGCTCGCGAACGCGACCCAGTTCGCCACCGACCAGGTCAACGGGTCCGGCTTCGGCCCCGGCGGCCGGGGCGGTCCGGGCGGCGGCCACGGGTTCGGCGGCGGTCCCAACGAGGCCGTCACCGACACGTCGGTCGTGGCCAAGGCCATCGGCATCTCGGAATCCGATCTGACCACCGCCCTCTCGGGCGGCCAGACGGTCGCCGCGGTGGCGAAGGCGCACAACGTGACCGTGCAGACGGTCATCGACGCGCTCGTTGCCGACGGCAAGACCGAGATCGCCGCCGCCGTCCAGGCGGGGACGATGACCCAGGCCCAGGCGGACCGGGAGCTGGCGAACCTGACCCAGCGCGCCACCGACCAGGTCAACGGGACCGGCTTCGGCCCCGGCGGCAGGGGCGGTCCGGGCGGCGGCTTCGGCGGCCGCGGTCATGGCGGCCCGGGGACCGGCAACGGCGCCCCGAACGCCAGCCCGTCGGCCAGTGCCGGCACCAGCGGCTGAGTCTCCGGCTCACGCCTGACCCCCGGGCTCGGCACGCCGTCGGCCCCGGGGGCCTTCTCTTCATCCCTTGGCACGCCTCGGCCGCTCGCGCCAGTCAAACGTGCCTCGCGGCGCCGCACGACTGAGAACGGACGAGTCGCGACGGCGCTACTCGTCGACGGCGCGCGGGTAGGTGCCGAGGATCCGGACGAGCTCCGTCTCCTCGGCCAGCGCCTCGAGCGCGGCGGCGCACGCGGGGTCCGCGGGGTCGCCGTCGAGGTCCACCCAGAAGACGTACTCCCAGCGCGACCCGCGCTCGGTCCAGGGGCGCGACTCCAGCCGCCACAGGTTGATCCCGCGGGTGGCGAACGCTCCGAGCGAGCGGTACAGCGACCCCGGCACGTTGCGGACAGCGAAGACGAGTGACGTGCGCGGCGCGCCCGTGACCGCCTGCGCCTGCGCTGCCGTCCGCACGCTCGCCTCCTCGCCCCGACGCGCGAGCACCGCGAACCGGGTGCGGTTGTCGTCGCCCGCCTGGATGTCGTCGGCGATAACCTCGAGGCCGTAGATGGGCGCCACGCGCGCCGATGCAACCGCTCCCGCCCCGCGCTCCGAGCGATCCGCGATGCCCTTCGCGGCGCCCGCGGTGTTGTACGCCGTCTCGACGGTCCACGGGCGCGACCGCAGGAACGCGTCCGCCTGGGCGAGCGCCGCGGAGATGGAGTAGACGCGCTCGATCGACTCGAGCCGCTCGCCGGGCAGCGCGAGCAGCGCCAGACGCACGGGCACGGTCACCTCGCCGGCGATGGGCAGGTCGAACGCCCACAGCAGGTCGAGGTTCTCGCGGATGGTCCCGAGCAGGGAGCTCTCGACCGGAACGACCCCGGCGTCCACGACCCCGTCGCGCACAGCCTCGAAGACCGCGCGGAAGGACGGCATGGGCACCGCGTCGGGCGACGCGAAGAACCGCAGCACGGCCTCCTCGGCAAAGGCGCCGGGTTCGCCCGTGTACGCGACACGCATGCCGCCAGCCGACGTGCCGCTCATGGGCGACGCCCCTGGATCACCTGGATGCTCACGGGGATCGCGAACGAGCCGTCGGGGCGTTGGTGGACCGCCGCGAGCCGGTCGAACGCCCTGCGGATGCGCGCCTGCACGTCGGCCGGCTGGCGGATGATGCTGGGCGGGATGCGCACGGCGGAGTCGAGGACGCCCGACCACAGCGTGTCGAGGTCCGGCACCGGCGTCTCGAACATGAGCCGCTGCACGCCGATCGACTCGAGGCCGGCGGCGGCGAACAAACCGCGCAGCTCCTCGTCGGAACGGAAGTTCGTGGGCCCGGCGGGGACACCGTCGGGCGCGGGCGGATCGACCGCGGCCACGGCATCGGTGAAGAGCCCCAGCACGCGGTTGCGGCGCGGCGCATCCCAGACAGAGAGCGCGAGCCGACCGCCCGGCCTGAGGACGCGCATCGCCTCGGCCAGCGCCTGCTCGGGATGGCCGACGTGGTTGAAGACGAAGTTGCCGACGAGCGCGTCGAACGCGGCGGCGCCTCCGGGGATCGCCTCGAACGAGCCGACGCGGAACGGGATCGACGGGTTGGCGAGCGCGGCGCGGCGGACCATCGAGGGCGCCACGTCGATCCCCGCGGCGTCGGCGCCTGCCAGCGCCGCCGCTGCCGCCAGGTCGCCGGGTCCGCACCCGACGTCGAGCAGCTGCCTGCCGGGCGCGGCGCCGACCGCCGCCAGCAGGGTGCCGATGGCTCGCGCCGTGATGGGGCGCAGGAACTGGTAGGAGCCCGCCCGGGCCTCCCAGCCCTCGGCCTCGAACCGGTTGAAGGCGTCGACGTCGACCGCGGGCGAACCGTCGGCGGGCGTCGCGCCCCCAGCGGGCGTCGCGCCCGGGGTCAGCGGTTGAACCACGCCGTCGTGTCGATGGTGCGGGCCGCCTCGTCGTCGTACTCGGTCTCGCCCGCGCCGGGCTCAGCGCCGGGCGCCTTCCCGCGGCGCGCCCCGGCATCCTCGGCCGCCCCTGCCCACGCGCCCGCGCCGAGCATCGCGTTGAGCGCCACGACGTACGCCTCGACCGAGGCCGCGACCGTGTTCGGGGACGCCACATCGCCCGTGTACCGCCCGTCGGCGCGCCCGCCGGTGGCGTTGAGCGGCGGCGCGATCCGCACCGTCACCCTGCCCTCGGCGTCGGGGCCCTCGGCGAGGGCGTGAACGTCATAGGCGAGCAGCAGCGGGGCGCCGTCGAGCACCTCGGCGAGCGCGAGGTTGACCGCCCGCAGGAGCGCGTCCACGGCGCCGTTGCCCTCGGCGGACGCCTGCCAGTCGCGGTGGGCGGCGCGCAGGACCACGGCGGCCCGGCTGTTGACGTTGCTCCCCGAGGTCACGGTCCAGCGCACGAGGCGAACGGTCGTCGAGGCCCCGTCGCTCATCCTGCTCCCTCCTCGTGCCCGTTGGTCGTGGTGAAGTGGCGCTCGTCGCGACGCCGCAGCTGCGCCCCGGACTTCCACACCGCGTACTCGAGCGAGTCGGCGAGTGCCTGCGCCGAGGCCGCGATGATGTTCGTGTCGCTGCCCATGGTGGACCATGTCCGCGACCCGTCCTGCGAGTCGATGATGACGCGCGTCTTCGCGGCTGTCGCGGTCGTCCCGTCGAGGATTCGCACCTTGTAGTCCACCAGGTGGACGGCGTCGAGCACGGGGTAGAACGCGCCGAGCGCCTTGCGCAGCGCGCCGTCGAGCG
>Ga0302322_100005929_pt1 | contig 10773 bp, 10 predicted proteins | sample Fen_T0_2_FD_203757 | JGI IMG/M metagenome (GOLD analysis project Ga0302322, IMG submission 203757) | Peat permafrost microbial communities from Stordalen Mire near Abisko, Sweden - Fen_T0_2 | ecosystem: Environmental > Terrestrial > Soil > Wetlands > Permafrost | place: Sweden: Abisko... | reverse complement strand
TGCAGAAGTGGAAAAAGATCTCAGGCACCTGATCATCTTTCTAAAACACCCTGCGGCCATGGTTTGCCAGAGTAGCCGCCCGGCAGGAATCCCTGCAAGGTGCTCGTCAAAGACGCCACTTGCCCAGACTACTTTTACCGAAACACGCGACTGATCTAATGAATCGCCCATTGGGCCAGGCGGCGGTGGTGTGGCTCACCCCGATATTGGCGATTTATGAAATCGTCCCGCCCTTATTTTTTGGGTTTAGTCTTCCTGGAACTTTTCTTGGCTAATCTCTTTTCGGCCTTAAGCGCCTTGCGGGCCTGCTTAGCCTGAACTTTGGCCTCCTTGAGACCGGCTCGCTCCTGCTTCAGGTTTTCCTTCGCGGCATGAACGCGAGCGCGCGCGGCCTCGACTTCCTGTTCGATATTGGCGGCATTGAGTTTCAAAGCGGCGATTTTTTTGGCTAGTACAGATTCAGATTTCTTCGGAGTGGTCATGGCAGAGTGATCGATTCTTCAGAGCCCGCTCCGAAAACACCGGATGCGTATAACCCTAAAAACGTCACCATTGCGTAACATTGCATTTACGCCGCCGCAAGGCTCTAAATGTAACGTTTTCATAGACTCCGAACCGAGTTTGAGATCGAGACCTCTGATGCACCTTATTAACAACCAAGCTCTTGCTTGGATTCGTAAGCTCAATTTCTACCGCTCGTTACGGGGGCTCGCTTACCTATTTGTTTGCGCACAAAAGTTAATTTTCAGCGCGACCTTGGCCGAACGGGAATCTGCATTTGCGGCCAAAACACGGGCATTCTCTTGCTCGGCCTCCTCTGCGCAGCCTTTCATTCTTACGTGGTTTCCGAGCCGGAATGCATAGAGGACGGCGTATCGGCTGTGGACTCGGGCAGGACTAAGCTCCGAGGGAGTGCTGTGATCAAGTTATCAGTCGTGGAAACACCTGTTGCCTTGAGCCTAGGTTGAACAAAACGGGCTCAATGGCTGACTATATCTACGATTTCGGCGAAGGTCCGGGACTGCAGGGCGCGATCAGAAGCGCTAACTGATAGCCAAGGAAGTGGCTGTAGCTCCATTGCTAAGCTCAGCCGCAGCACATGTTCACTCATGGTAGGCGACTCGGGTTCGCGCGCGGCCCGCTGTGCTAACGTCGGCCGCTTTTCTTCTTCGGCTTGGTTGCGTCATGCACGGCGGCACGGGCGGCTTCGGTCACGCCATCAATTTCCTTTTGGACAGTACGTATCGTTCGCTGGCTCTTATTGACTACGGCTGCGCCGATATCGGCAAACTGACTCACTTTGCGATCTGCTGCGCCATCTGGCGTGAGCGTCACGCCCAGCTCGGAGAGCTTGGAGGCGATCTTGCGTTTTAACGTGTTGGATTTCATAGCCAGGAATTTTAGAGCTCAGGGGGTAGTTTGGGCCGCTGCTTTCAGCCCTTCCTTCAGGTTGTTTTCAAGCACGATCATCTCTCGCGCCGCCTCAATACGCTTCGTCTTCGCTTCGCCGCTGATCCGAATCGCGTCTTGGATGCTCTGCAGCAGCTTGTCGTTGCATTCTGTGAGCGTTGCCATGTCGATTACGCCGCGTTCGATTTGCTCGCGCGCATCACGATTTTGTACGCTCAGCATATCCGCATTCTGCCGTAGCATCTCATTCGTGGCGTCGTCCACCGCCTTGCCGTGTCGAAGCGCGACTTGTTGCCGGGCGAGCGTGATTCCCATCGCGATTTGCTGCCGCCAGATTGGAATCGTCGTAAGTATGCTCGTCTGAATTTTATCCACCAATGAGCGGTCAACATCCTGGATCAGGCGTATCTGCGGCAGACTCTGGAGCGTCGCGATCCGCGTAACCCTTAGATTGTGCAGACGTCGGTCGAGCATGGTGCGAGCGTTTTGGGCGTCGCGTACCGCTTGCGCGTCGAGCATCGCGTTCGAAGCGGTTGCTTTCGCCTGCATGGCGGGAATGGCCTTTTCATCCCAATTTCGAAGAATTTCTTCACCCGCCAGGATGTAGACAGTGAGATCTCGAAACTGGCTGACGCTTGCCGTAAAAAGTTTGTCCAGGCTCACGACGTCGCGCGAGAGCGTCATGCGGTCGCCCTCGAGTTCATTCACGGTCTTGGCGATCTGATTGCTCACGGTCTCGAACCTTTGCTGGAAACGCACGATGGGGTCGGCGACGAAAGAGAAGACCCGTTCCGTCAACGAGGGCTTGTGACCGAGAGTTGAAATATCGATGCCCTTAAACTGTACCATCAGGTTGGTTAGGGTTTTCCCCATTTCGCCAGACTGTGAATTGCGGACCTTCTCGATCATGGCCTCAGATGCGGCGGAAAGGCCTTTCTGCGCCTCTACGCCAAACGTGAGGATCGCCTGCGGATTGTTAAGGTCAGCCTTCGCGGCTATCTCGCTGGCGCGGCTGCGCATTTCGGGAGTCGCCTCGCCCGCTTCTTCGAGGCCGACGTTCGTGGCCAACGGAGCGAGCTGGGTGAGTTGGGTCGACGGCACAACTTGGGTCTCTGGGGTGGTTTTGGTTGAATTTGGATTCGTCGCTGACATTGGAAGTTTCGTTTGAGGTTGAATTAATTAGAGGAGGTTGCGGGCAGAAGTTGTTCAAGCACTTCGACCGGAGGCATGGGCACGACCGCTATTATGTTCGATGGCAGGTTGGGAAGTCCGGGCACTGTAGCCGATGTGATCGTCGCTTTCTCCGTGCGGAAACCGTGTGCGGTCCAGGCAATGGCTTGAATCTCAGGATCGCGCATTGCTTCGAGCAGTCGGCGGCCATTTTTCGAAAGCGCAATCATTGGATGCGTGGACCAAACGGTTGGCACGGGATACATGATCCGAAGCTTTGCCTGGATCTGTTTGGCAAAATCGGGATTTTCGACGGCGAACTCGATAAGCTGATTCTCGTAGCCCGCCACGAGTGGGAATGCGCCGACTCCCTGCTTGAGATATTGCGAAAACAAATCCCCGCTCGACGCGGGCAACATACCCTGCGCGTCGATCATACTTTTGATTTTAGGCGCTACGGCGGCGACATCCGCGCTCGTCAACGCATCACCACCCGACAACACGGTCGCCATCAACGCGAGATACTGGGCCCCGCTGTTCGATTTTTGCGGATCGGTAAACGTGATCTTGATCGACCCGAATAGTTCGGTAACGCCAAGATCGCGCCACTTTGAACGCTCGGCAATTGCCTTTGCCAGCCGGGGCAGGTCAGAAATGTAATACGTGCCATTTTCAACGCGCACGATGCCGGACTTTGTCAGTCCTGCCTGGGGGATGTCCCACGAAAAAATGACGATCGGTGAAACGAACAAGACCTCTTCGGCCATCGCGGTGCGCCCGTTCCGATGGAAGACTTCCACCTGCGTCTGGCTGCCCGGCCAGATGAAGTCGATCCCTTCAAGCGATTCAGTCGTGACCATTTGCAGTGATCCCCGACGATCGGCTGTGAGCGAGATGCCGTATTTCCGTTCGAGAATTTCCAGAAGCTTGGCGTCCTGCATCAGTCCCACTTTTTCTCCGCCAATATAACCACGCACCATCACCTTCTCGCGAGCCTTCGTTACTCCCATAGCAGCGCCGATGCCACCGGGGGCAATGGATGAGGAAGTCGAATTACTATGGGTGAAAAACCACACAGCTCCAACCATGAGCACAACCACCAAGGCGCCGACGATGCGTGAAGTCATAGAGAAAATCAGGGTTGGCGCGCGGGGCCGCCTTCGAGTTCGAGGGTTTGCTGCAGAACGTCGAGCTCTGTGCTGAGCCTGAGCACATCATCTGCCATCAGACTCTCCCGCTGCTCTTGAAAACTCTTGCGCACCAAGGCGAGAACGGAAGCCACTTTCCCCTCGAGTTGAGCGGTGAGCTGTGTCGACTGGCGACTGCGGAGCCGTTGATAATAATCGAGCACCTTTTGCGTGCTATCAAGATAGTGCGTCAAAAACCGGCGTCCTGAATCGAGTTTTTGCGGCTGCTCAGAAATGTCGGTAATGATTTTTTTCGCGGTATCGGCGATGGCGGTTGTTTCACGCCCAAGTGCTGTCGGAAGCTGTGCCGACAATGCCGCCAAAGCTCGAACTCGGCCATCAGCCTCGCCCAACACCGTATTCGCGTCCGCTGGCGCATTCTCCTGCTCGACAAAACGCCGCGGAGCCAACACGAGCGTCAGCCCGTAGTAGGTTGCTCCACCAATCGCGCCAGCCAGCAAGAGCGGCAGACCGGCCGCCGCTGCCACACCCCCGACCAGGGCTCCACCGGCTGTCGCTCCGAGAATTCTATTGAGTGGCACCATTGGTTTGAAGCTCTTGGAATCGGTCGCGACGCTGCTCAGTTATAACCTTTTGCCTCGCGAAAGGCTCCGATGAGGTTCTTGCGACCATCAAACGTTCGTGCGTGGGTGTATCGCGAAATTCGCTCGAGTTGGGTCGGATCGGCCTCGGCAAACATGATTGTGAAGACCGGGAACTTAAGCTTCTCCCATTCGGCCGCGAAGGTGTCGAAACTTCCCTCGCTCTTACCATCGGTCATAAGGATCACCGAAACGTGATAGTCTTCTAGATTACGGAATTGTGCGATCCGGTTCAACGCCGTGGTTGCGGCTGCATAGATGTCGGTTCCGCCTCCTGCGCGTTCACTCATCACTGCGGTGAGCAACCGCTCCAGGTCGTCATGAGCGTCTCCGTTCGCTTCCAATATACGCCGGGGCACTGCGTCGAAGGGGATTATCAGGCTCACATCCTTTTCGCCGGTCGAGAGCAGGTAGCGTTGCGCCTGCTGCTCATCGAGCAGAAGCTTCATCGCCGTTTGGAGTTGCCGCTCGCCCACGCCTTTCATGCTGCCACTGAAATCGAGCACAAACGCGGTCAACGACGGTTTCTTGAAAGTTTTCTGGTAAAGGCCAAGAGCCTTGCGAATCGTATCGGCATTAGGAAGCGGGAATGGCTGTAAAATACGGCGCGTGTCCAGTCCCCATTCCGGTCGAAACGCTGGGCTTACCGCGTCGGTGCCGACGAGGCCGGCACGGCGACCGAGCGCGCCAAGTTGAGCTTGGACTGCAGGTGTCAGAAGGTATTTCTGCAGTTCCATAAAATTTGCTTCCTTGTCGGTGGCGTTATGATCGATGTATGCAAGCGGACTGTCCGAGATCGCCTGTCCTTCCGCCGGGTAAAAAACCAGCAGCGGTTCTTGATGCGCTGCCTCAAGCGCTTGGTTAGTTTCGATGATCACCGACTCGTAATTCACCATCGCGTCGTAGAGCGTGGCGTTAGCGAGAAACAGGTCCTTTAGCCACGCGCTGGATGAACTCGTGCGGTCGATCGCATTGAGGATGGATTGAATGCCATCGCGGACTTCGGTGCGATCAAGATCTTCGGAAAGCAACGCGTCTTCACGTCCACTCAACGCGTGCAAGAAACCCAGGTAAGCCATCGCCCCGGAATTTGACTGCGTTGGATTGGTCATTAAAAAATTCAACTTTCGCGCTTTGGTCAGTTCGATGATGTGGCGAATAGGGAGCGCCTCGCCGATCTTGAGCCCAAGTCGGTCCGCGACGCTTTTCTTGATGCCGAATACGACGGGGCTGCGCATGATGCTCGCAGATTGCTTCACGTTTTTGTTGCCGGAGAGGTCCACCCACAGGCTATTCGCCGCCCATACTGCATCGTATTCATTGGCACCTTCCTGCAATTGCAGCATGATATCGACGGAGCCCTCGTAAGTCGGTTGCACGGCAATACCGGTCTTTTCGGTGAACTGCTGCAGGATCGGTTCCAGCACCTTGTTCTCCGAACCGGACAATACGCGCAACGTGGCCGTAGTCCGACGTGGCGTCGACGCTTTCTCAGACCGGCCGCAACCGGCGCAGACCGCGACAATCACACCAAGCAACAACAGAAGATTGAAGGATCTCATGGTGAAATGTAATAAGCGTCCGAAACTAGGTCGATTTTGGGTAGTTTGCCTGGCGAGAATGAAGACCGACAAACCGGAGGCAATCTCCGAAGCGGTGTTTTGGAATCTTCAGCCAAGTTTATAATTGCCTGTCGCGTGTGGGACGGCTCGGTGACGACAGCGGGTCAAAAGACTGAAATCATAGGAGCGAGATTTCTTTGTAAGTCATTTTATTTCCGTGTTTGGCAGAGCTGGCTCAGTTGGTAGAGCAACGCTTTCGTAATCCAGTTCAATTTCGATGTCATGCACCGGTCTGTGCGCTCATGGTTCCCTGAACCTCTTTGATGAGACTGGCATAAGTCTCCGCCGGTCGGTCCCCATACGGATCGATGGCGTCTCGTTCGGTACCGCGAGTAAAGTCGATGGCATAAAGCCCAAAGCGAGGCGTGAATGTGCCCCATTCATAATTGTCGAAGAGCGACCAATGCAAATATCCCACCAGGGGAATGCCTTCTCGGGCAATGCGCGCCACTTCCCGTACGTGGAGTTGCAGGTATTGGCTGCGGGTCATGCGATCGCGTCGCGGCCTCCGACCGTCTTCCCGCCTTCGCAGGGCCATGCCATTTTCTGCGATAAGGACGGGGCGATTGAAGTCTTCCGCATAGTGCCGGCAAAAAAAGTGCAGCCCTAAAGGAAGGACGCGCCAGTCCCACCATTTGCTGGTGACCGTGGCGAGCATCCAGGAACGAAACGAGCGGTTCTTGAATTCGTGATCCCACCAGACCGGGAGTCGAAAAGCGTGCGCTGCGAAAGGATCGTAGTAGTCGAGCCCAATATAGTCGAGCAGTTGGACGCGAGGCGAGGCATAGAGTTCGTCCAGAAACGTAGCGAAAGGCGCAGCCGAAAATAGCTTGTAGCCGAACCAATTGGCCAGTCGTTTGGCGATGGAGCCAACGTAAAAGGCGGGATCGCGATGGAGCGGCAAGCGCGCGGCTCGAAAGGCTTGGTCAAAAGAACGCGCCCGTTCGATGATATACGCAGCGATCTTCGAGCGATCCACTCCTCTTTCTCTCGCGCACACTAAATCGAGCAGCACTTTATCCGACCAATATACATCGCTGCAATAGTTATTGAAACTGACCTTTGGAGTCGGCCAACCGCGTTCAGTATACAGATCATGAAGGCTATTGTAGGCGAGGACGTGTGCCCGCAGGAGGTGGTTGTAGGCGCGCATCATGGTGGCCACTCCTCCGCGGGCCTGCGCCGGGAATTGCCGGCCGAGATAGGAATTCAGCACGAGCATGTTCGGTTCATTGATCGTGATAAACCACTGGATCGGGCGCGGAAGGCGCTCATTTACATGACCGACGGCCGTCTTCACGTAATCGGCAAACCGCTGGGGGGTGTTTTCGTCGAGCCAGGCGTCGGCACCTAACCAGGCGGGATGAACAAAATGATGCAGCGTTACGATCGGCTCCAAGCCGCGGGCCAGACACGCGGTCAAGATGGCGACGTAATGGTCCAAAGCCGCAGCATCAAAGGGAGGGGGCTTGGCGGACTGATCGTCTCGGCTGGGTTGAATGCGACTCCATTCGAGACCGAGTCGGAAGGCATTGAGGCCGAGGGCACGGCAGCGGTCGAAATCCTCTTCATAGCGTCGCCAGAAATCAGCGGAGCGACCGAGTGATGCGACTTGCCCGCACTTCTCCGCCTCGGCCCAATTGGTCTGTGGTTCTTGAGCTCTATTATAGCCGCCCTCCGCTTGGTAGGCGGAAATGGCCACGCCCCAGAGAAAAGGCTTCACGACGCGGCGGTGCGCACTGCTGCTTGCGCGATGGCGTCTCGTTGCTCGGATTCCAGCACGAGCGTGGGAAGGTGATCCGCGAGGAGTGTTTTCACGACGGTTCGGGCAGCCTCAGGCCGACCTAACGCTTTCGCCGCAGCTCGCATCGCCGCGAGTCGCTTGGGTTGCTCCAGCAAGCGATCGATCTTGAAGGGAAGAGTGGTGAGCTCGTGGCAGCGGATTGCAACCCCCTGCTCCAGCAGATGGTCGCTGTTGCGTTCTTCCTGTCCGGGAATAGGCGCGAAGATCGCCATCGGAAGACCGCAAGCGAGTGCTTCGGAGGTCGTAAGTCCGCCCGGTTTGCCAATGTAGAGATCGCTCAGCTGCATCAGTTCGTGCATGCGGTCCGAATAGCCGAGAATGTGAAAAAGGCCGGGCTGAGATCGAGCCACCTCTTCAACCCGCGATTTGATCTCAGGATTCTTGCCGCAGACCACGACGCACTGGAACCGGTGGCGCAATTGAGCCAACCGTTCGACGATGAGTTCCGTAGGCCCGACGCCCAGAGCCCCGGCCGACAGCAGCAAGGTGAAAACCCGTGGCTCAAGACCATAAGACCGACGAAGGGACGCGCGCGGCCGCGTCTCGGCGAAGGCGGAGTCGATGGGAATACCGGACACGGTGATCCGTTCACCGGGAAGCCCCAAGGCTTGGAGATGAGCCTTGGTTTCGTCGATCGCGACAAAGTACCGGTGGAATTGCCGTGTAAGCCACATGGCGTGGCAGTCGAAGTCGGTCACCGTGATCGCGAGGCGGGTCTGGAATTTCTCCTTTTCCATCAGATGGGAAATGATACCCGCGGGCATGAAGTGCGTGCAGACGGTGATGTGGGGCCTGAAGTTTCTGATGAATTCCACGAGCTTGCGCGTGTTCAACCGGTCGAGTTGGGTGCGCATCGCTTCGCCTTTCCAGGGCTCGTCGCTCGCACGATAAACCCAGCCCAGAACATTCGGAGCGGAGCGCACCAGCTGCAGATAGAGTGATGAGTAGAATTCTCGGAAAAGTTTGTTGGTGAATTTAAGCGCGTCTTCATGCACGACCTCGCCGACCCTTGGGTCGCGCGCGAACTCTTTTTCCAAGGCTTGCGCAGCCCGGACGTGGCCGGTGCCGGCGCTGGTCGATATAATCAGAACGCGTTGTTTCTCCATAGGAAGAGCTGATAGTGTGACATCGGGCTTGGGGCCAGTCTTTGCGAAAAGCGTTTCGTTGCGGAATTGTCACACGGTCGTGGTCGCGACTGCTCCGCAGTCAAGTCGTGGTACTTCGTCTAACAATGAAGTCGTGCTGAAAGGCCGGAGCCGGAATCGTAGCGGAGCGCCGGAGTGACGAACCTGCACGCTCGCACTGGCAAATCCCGGCGCTAGCCGGCGTCCTCATTTCGTATCCATTTTTTGGATTGTCGTGAAAACGGGCGGGCTTAGCCCGCCCCTTGCAGGCACAAGGCAAATCTAATCCGGCGCGTAGGCATTCCCGAAAAGCGTGATGAAAACGCCATCCGGTCCAAACGTCGAAAGTTCGCCGCGCACTTCGTAACTCCGGCGATAATTCCAGATACCGAATGGTTTAGCATTCGCAGAAAACCGCCACATGATCGTTACTTTCCGGTCAGCCGATGGACGTGTGTCCGGCTGAATGCCGGGAAGCATTTCCTGGATTTCGGAGAGCGTAAGGCCTTTGAGCGTGCCTGTTCGGTATGGAGGTTCGTGTAGGGAGGATTCGATATGCATAACGAGAAACGCCGCGCCTCGTCGCCGGCACTCGGAAGTGAGTGCGTGTTGCGCTCTGGCAGCGGACGTTCCCGCGCACCGGGCGCAGTCAAGCGAGGGCGCGCGCGGAGGAGCGGACGGACTGCCGTCCCGACGAAGGGGAAGCGCGTCCTCGCGGAGGAAGCAAAGCGACCTTGACCGCCTGGTAAGCTGGAGAACGCTGCGGCCAGTCGCCGTATTCAGACATCAAATACGAACTATCAGCGGGAATATCAAATCTGCGTACCTGACCGGTCTCGGTGTTAGTATATTCATGCAAGCGAGGAAAAACCTTCTGTTCTATGGTTCGGCAGTCGCCTTTGCATGCAGGCACGGACAAAGACCGTATTGGAAGTACACGCGGTCTGATCGCGGATCAGCATAAGGCTTAGGTTGAGGTAGCATTTCTCGCGGAGGTGGCCTCTCCGATATAGTGTGGCATGCCCGCTTTTTCAGAAAACGAACTCAATGCTATCGAGCCCGACAGCGCTTGCGCGGACTCTATCCCGGCCTCCTTCGCCGTTCGCGTACTGATCACCATCGCGGAACGCCGCAAGGGGATCGACGCCGCGAGCTGCCGACTGGCATTGCTCCACCTCGAAACCGCGACGCTGCTCCACCGCAGCCTTCGCCGCGCGCTGGCGCCCCATAATTTGACCGACCTGCAGTTCGCCGTGCTGGTGGTCTTGTTTTCCACCGAACCCGAGCCGATCGCCGCCTCGGTCCTCGCCGAACACGCAGCGGTTTCGCGCGCGGCGATCACCGATGCACTGGACGGGCTCGAGTCACTTCAATTCGCGAGCCGCGTTCGAGACGACTCGGACCGTCGCATGATTTACGTGAGAATCACGGCGGCGGGACAGGAGACTGTCGATGCGGCCATCGTTGATTACCTCGGCGCGGCGGAAGAAGCCACCCGCTACGTACGACCCACCGCGCAACGCGCCGTGCTCGTCGCTTACCTGCAACTTTTGCGCGGGCTCTCCGCTTCCGGGAAACCGCGGCGCAGCGCGGCTCCGCGTTCATAAGCCCACTCGATCCATTCCCAACCAAATACAGAACCAATAATGAATACTCACTTCAACAGAATCGCGACCGCGTTTGCCGCCCTTGTGCTGGCCGGCGGTTGCCACCGCGATCGTGCCGAGTCCACCCTCGAGCCCAGATCCATCATGGCGCACGTCGTGCGTGCGCAGGAGGTGCCCGTCGAGGTTATCTCGTCCGGCGCCATCGAAGCGATCGACAAGGCCGACCTCGCCTTCCAAGTGCCCGGCC
>Ga0302322_100005925_pt1 | contig 10776 bp, 10 predicted proteins | sample Fen_T0_2_FD_203757 | JGI IMG/M metagenome (GOLD analysis project Ga0302322, IMG submission 203757) | Peat permafrost microbial communities from Stordalen Mire near Abisko, Sweden - Fen_T0_2 | ecosystem: Environmental > Terrestrial > Soil > Wetlands > Permafrost | place: Sweden: Abisko... | reverse complement strand
GCGACCGACGGCAGAGGAGCTCGCCCGGCACTACCGCGAGCGGCGGATGATGGCCGTCGTGTTCACCGTCGACTCGGAGTCGGTCACCGGGCAGCCGCGCGTCCCCAACGAGGAGATCGCCGAGGTGGCGAGGGCCAACACCGACGTGCTGATCCCGTTCGCGAGCATCGATCCCCACAAGGGCCGCCGCGGGGTCGACGAGGCACGCCGCCTGATCACGGACCACGGCGTCCGCGGCTTCAAGTTCCACCCCAACGTGCAGGGGTTCTTCCCGAACGACCGCCTGGCCTATCCGCTCTACGAGGTGATCGAGGAAGCCGGGCTGCCGGCGCTGTTCCATACCGGCCACTCGGGCGTCGGCTCCGGCCTTCCCGGCGGCGGCGGGATCCGGCTCAAGTACTCCAACCCGATCCACGTGGACGACGTGGCCGTGGACTTCCCCACCCTCAAGATCGTGCTCGCCCACCCGTCGTTCCCCTGGCAGGACGAGGCGATCTCGATCGCGATGCACAAGCCCCAGGTGTGCATCGACCTCTCCGGGTGGTCGCCCAAGTACTTCCCGCCGCAACTCGTCCACTACGCGAACACGCTGCTGCGCAACCAGGTGCTGTTCGGCACCGACTACCCGTTCATCACCCCCGAGCGATGGCTCGCGGACTTCGACCTGCTCGACATCAAGCCCGACGTGCGTCCGTTGATCCTGAAGGAGAACGCCGTCCGCCTGCTCGGGCTCGATCCGGCTCTCAAGGAGGAATCGTGAGCGACAAGCGCCCCGTCGTCGTCTACGGCGCCAGCGGGTTCTCCGCCCGGCTGATCATCGAGTTCCTGCGTGAGTACGACGTCCCGTTCATCGCCGCGGGACGCAACCGCGAGAAGATCGAGGATGTTCTCGCGCACGTGCCGGGCATCGGCACGGCCGACTACGAGATCGTCCAGGTCGACCACGACGTCGATGCGCTCGCGTCACTGCTCGCGGGCACGAGGGTCGTCTGCAACACGGTTGGCCCCTGCATCTACCACGCGCCGACGGTGGCCGAGGCCGCCCTGAAGGCAGGTTGCCACTACATCGACACGGGTGGCGAGACGCCGTGGGTGAAGCTCGCGAAGGAGGAATTCGGCGCGCGGTTCGCCGCCGCGGGGCTGCTCCTGGCGCCGGCGACCGCCTACATGTCGGCAGTCGCGGACGCCTGCGCCCGAATCGCGATCGAGCAGGCACCGGGGATCGACTCGCTCGAGATCCTCACCATGTTCAAGGGCTTCCCCACCTACGGGTCGACCCAGACGATCTTCGGCCAGCTGCAGTGGGAGTCGCTCTACCTCGAGCAGAACGAGTACGTGGAGTGGCCACCCGTGACGACGGTCGAGGTGACGATCCCCGGCTCGGTCACGACCCAGCTCGCGCTCCCGTGGGGCGGCTTCCCGCATCCGGTCTGGTTCAAGGACCACCCGCAGATCGCCAACGTGAAGGCGTTCGGCGGCCTGCTCGACCGCTCGATCATGGAGGGCATCGTCGCGGGCCAGCGCGAGTACCAGGAGAAGATTCGGCCCTTGCCGCCGGAGGAGCAGAAGCAGGTGCTCGCCGGGATCGCCGAGTCCATGCAGCCGGGCGTGCCGCCGCGCGAGAACCGCCGCGAGCAGCGCACGGTCGACGTCATCGTCGGGCGGGGCGGCCTCGAGACGGTCCGCGTGTCCGCGCACGGCCAGGGAGCCTACCTCCAGACAGGGCTGATCCAGGCCTTCGCGGCCCACCATCTCGTGCACGCGGAACCGCGCAGGGTCGGCTTCGCCTCGCCGTGCGAGGCCTTCGGCCACCGGGAGCTGCTGGGGGCGCTCGAGGCCTACGGCTTCGTCCGGGTCGAGGTCGGCTAGGCGTCGTCGAGCTGCCGGAGCCACCCGGCCGCGGCCGAGGCGACGCGCGGGCTGACGCCGAGCTCCTCGACGTAGGCGGCGGCTGCGGTCATCTCGGCGACCCGCCGGGCCGCGTGGGCCTGGGAGCCGGTCAGCAACCGCTCCAGGAGCGGCTCGCCGATCACGTCGGCGATGTCGGCACGGAGACGCTCTTCGACGCCGGCCGCCCGGGCAGCCTCGATCGCCTCGATCGCGGCGGCCGCCGTCCCCTTCATGAACACGCTGCGCAGCAGCTTCAGCCCGGCGGCGTCGCCGGGGCGCAGACCGACGACCTCGACCGGCATGCCGAGCGGCCGGAAGAGCCCGGCGAAACGCTCGGCTCCCGCCCCGGAAGCGAGCGCGGGCGTCCGGAGGCCCGAGACGGGCACCACTCCGACCAGCGCGACGTCCACGAACTGCACCGGGAGGGCACTCGCGAGCTTCTGCTTGAGCTGCGGCGAGGCCGTGTTCAGATCGGCGTAGAGCGCGTCACCAGCAAGCGCGTCCGCGACGCCGATCGCTGCGTCGAGGGCGACGGCCGCCGCATTGACGCTGAGGACGACGTCGGCGCCGTCGACCGCCTCACGGGCGCCGCCGGCGTTCGTGATTCCCTCGAGGCGCCGCGCAGGATCGAATCCGCGCACCGCTCACCCCGCCGCGGCGAGATCGGCCGCAAGCCTGCCGCCGGCCTCGCCGAGGCCGAGCACCGCGACCTCCATCATCCCTCCACGATCTCGCGCAGCCCGTTCAGGTCGTAGGAGAGCTCGCCCGCCGCATACCGCTGCCGCATAGCTAGCTCCTTCTCCGCCCTCTCGAGCGCGAGCGGCAGCGCTGCTGCCAGCTGCTCGCTCGGGAGCGACATGGCGCCGTCGCAGTCCATCACCACGACGTCTCCCGGCCGGATCTCGACGCCCCCGATGACGACGGGCACGTCCAGTTCTCCCACCTCGCCCTTGGTCGCGCCCTGGGCGCGCACGAACCGGGCCCAGATGGGGAGGCCGAGCTCGGCGAGCTCCTCCACGTCGCGCACGGCGCCGTCGACGAGGATCCCCGCGACGCCGCGCGCCTGCGCCTGCGTTGCCAGCAGCTCGCCGACGAGCGCCACCGGAGCCGGCTCGACGCACGTCAGCACCAGCACGTCGCCCGGGCCTGCGTGGGCGATCAGCGCGTGCACCATCGTGTTGTCGCCGGGCGCGCAGAGGGCCGTGCGCGCCGGGCCTGCGACCCGTGAGCCCGGCACGACCTGGGTCAGCGGCAGGTCGATGACGCCCGTCCGGCCCGCGGCCTCGTGGACGGTCGCGACGCCGAGCCGCGCGACGGCTGCGTAGTCGGTCACAGTGCGTCGACCACGACCGGGATCTCACGCTGGAACGCCTCGGCGTAGCGAATGTCGCCCCGCCCGGAGATCCGCCGCGCGTGATTGGCACGGTGCTCGGCACGCTCGGAGTAGTACTGCCGGAGGTAGGCCTGCGCTCCCATTGCCTCCATCGCCGCCACCTTCTTGCTCCACACGGCCGTGATGTCGAGGAACGTGGTTGGGACGAAGCCGCAGAGCTCGGGCTGATGGGGCTCGAACAGCAGCAGCTCGGGCGGCGCGATCGTCTTGAACGCGCTCGCGACGCCGGCGCCGCTCGCGAGCTGGCGCGCCTGCACGGTCGCCTCGTAGGCGACCGCGTGATCGGGGTTGAACGGATCCCTGGAGGCGTGCGTGAGGATCACCTGCGGCTCGAGCTCGCGGATCAGATCCGTGAGCCGTTCGACCGCGGCCGCGTCCAGCACGAGTGGATAGTCACCGAGATCGAATGCGCGAAAGCCGGCGCCCAGCACAGCTGCAGCAGTTTCGGCTTCTGCGTGACGGATCCCCTTGACGCGCTCCTCTGTCTGCCCGTCCTCCTTCCAGAGCTCACCCGATTCGCCGCGCTCGCCGTACGACAGGGCGACGATCTCCGCCGTCCCGCCCCCGGCGACGAGGGTCGCGATCGCGCCGGCGGCACGCCAGACGAAGTCCGCGGAATGCGCGCTCACGACGAGCAGGCGCCTAGACACCGGCGAGCCTCCGCGTGTTCACGACCGCCATCGTACGGATCTCGTCGTCCGAGAACCCGGCTCCGAGCAGCGCGTCGGCCATCAGCGCGAGACCGTCCTCGACCGGCGGGTTCGCAACCTGGCCGAGATCGGTCGAGAGGACGTTCCGCGCCGGGCCCGTCGCGCGGATCGCGGCGAAGGTCTCCTCCCACGACACCTTGCCGGAGTGAACCGGCGCGAAGCATCGCTCGAGGATCGCGCCCCGGTCGGCGAACTCGACCTGCTCGGCTATCGGCACGCCCTGGGTCGGGTAGTCCGGGTGCGTCACCATCACGTGCTCGACACCCGCTGCCAGAGCTGCGTCGACGACGGTGTCGATCTCGGCTCGACCGAGATGCCCGGTCGCGAGGACCAGCCGATGTCGTGCGACGACTTCGAGTACGGGTGCGAGAGCCGACGCGGTGACCGGTACGGGCCCGCTCGCGACCCCCGCGGCGACGAACTCGTCTTGAATCCGTCTCCAGACCGGCTGCTTCACGGGCTTGGGCCCCTCCTCGCGCGCCTCGTTCTCCGAGTCGACCGTGGGCAGCCACACGATGCGCGCCCCACTCCGCGCCGCGATCTCCACCGCCTGCGCGTTCAATCCACCGACGCCCGCGTTGAGCGTGATCGCACCGAGCGCGTCGACGCCGGGAACTGCCGCGCGCACCACGGCGGCGCGCTCGGCGGTCGGCACGTAGTGGGACTTGAGCACGAATCCCGCCAACCCGCATTCGGCGCAGCGGCGTGCCAGCCCGAGGTCGTCGATCCGCCGCTTCGCGAGATCGGGCTCGACGTGAACGTGCAGGTCGTAGGCGCCGCGAACGAGCTCGCGCGCCCGGGCCGAGGGCTCAGTGGCCGGCGTCGGCAAGCAGCACGTCCTCCTCGGGCACGGGGGGCGTCCCCTTGATGTGGAACGAGGCGACCGTCTTCATCCCCCACGCCTGGCCCTTCGCACGCTCCGCCTGCGACCAGACCACCGGCTCGTGGTCGGGGTCGAGAATCAGGTGCCCCCCGGAGGCGATCTCGATCCGGTTGCCGCCCGGCTCCCACGTGTAGAGGAAGAACGTCTGCTGGATCGCGTGCTTGTGCGGCCCCGACTCCATCACGATCCCGTGCTCGAGGAAGATGTCCGCGCCTCGCAGCACGTCCTCGCGCTGGTCGACCAGGAAGGCTATGTGGTGGAGCCTGCCGCGGGTCCGCGTCTGGTCGTGCGTGTAGACGACCTCGTACGACTTCTGATTGGACGTCAGCCAGACACCGGCCTCGATGCCGTTGTCGAGCACGATCTGCTCCGTCAGCCGCAGACCCAGGTGCTGCTCGGCGAAGACGCGGTTCTCGGCGGGGTCGACGGCGAGGAAGTTGACGTGGTCGAGGCCGCGCACGGCGACCCCCCTTCCGGTGAAGCGCTGCGGCTGGTTCTTCAGGGCCGGCCGGAGCTCGGGGGGCGGCTGGTAGCGCTCCGACTCGTAGAACAGCTCGAGCCGGTGGCCGTCGGGATCGTGGAAGCTGTACGCGCGGCCGTGACCGACGTCCCCGTCGAGCCACTCACCTCGCATCCCGGCCAGCTCGAGGGCGGCGGCCCGGCGCTCGAGGGCCTCAGGGCTCTGCATACGCAAGGCGATGTGCCCGACCCCTGCCTGGCCGGCCGCCGTCAGCTTCACCGACGACCGCTCGTAGTCGCCGAACCCGCGCAGATACACGGAACCGCCGGACTCGCCCGAGACCTCCATCCCGAGGATCTCCTGGAAGTAGAAGAGGCTCTCCTCCGGCTTCGGCGTCAGCAGCTCGACGTGGGAGAGGTGGGCGACGTCGCGAATCGGCTCAGTCACGAAGGTATCCGTGTGGATCTGCGTGCAGATGAGCCGCCAGCCGATCCGCGAGCGCCATGAACGTGAGCGACGGGTTCACGGAGAGCGTCCGCGGCACGACCGAGCCGTCGCCGACGTAGAGCCGCTTGACGTCCCAGGACTGGGCGTCGGCGTCGACGACCGAGCGCGCCGGGTCGCTGCCCATCCGACACGTCCCCTGTACGTGCGTGCTGATGAGCCCCGTCCACCTGACGGTCGCCGCGCCTGCGGTCGTGAGGACGTCTCGCGCGAAGTCGAGCGCAGCGTCCGTACGCGAGAGCTCGCTCTCGGTGAACGCTGCGGCGAAGGACTCGGTCCCGTCTTCGCCCACGGTCACGCTGCCGTTGTTGTCGTCGTTGACCATCGCGAGCATGCCGATCCAGTGGCGAAAGCCCCGCAGCGTCTCGATGAGGGCGTCGCCCCACAGCGGCCCGTTCTCGTCCTCGACGCTGGTCGCGAATCCGATCGGGTCCATCATGGTGGTCGCCTCGATCACGAACCCGCCGTCCTCGTCGTGCTGGTGCGCCATCGAATGTGCCGTGATCGGATACACCATGTGGGCGTCCTGGGGCTCGTCGAAGAGGCCGAAGACGAGGCGCACCGGATGGAAGCCGAGGTTGCGGCCCACGAGCCGGCTGCTCGGGGTGTCAGGCAGGCCCGATCGCAGGAGAAGCTGCGGTGTGTTCAAAGCACCCGCAGCGATGACGACCGCACCCGCGTCGACGCGGCGCAGCACGCCGTCGCTGACGTACTCGACCCCGTGCGCCTCCCCGTCCTCGATCACGACGCGCTCGACGCGCGCACCCGCGCGCAATTCGAGTCGCCCGGTCGCCCACGCGTCGTGGATGTAGGTGTTCAACGTCGACTTGCCCGCATTCGTCGGGCAGCCCTGCAGGCACGAGCCGCAGCTCATGCAGTTCGCGTCGGTGTAGGACATGACGGGCTCGAGCGGCGCGCCGAGGGCGCGGAATGCCGGCTCGACCGTGCGCACGCTCTTGCGCCAGTCGCTGCGCTCGCGAACGCCGAGCCGTCTCTCGACCCGGTCGTAGTTCGGGTCGAGATCGGAAGCGCCGAACGGCGTGCCCCCGGAGCCCACGATCCCGGTCGCCGCGTGCCACTTCGCGTAGTCCTTCTCGTGCGCGCGCAGCGCGACCTTGGTGTTGACCGTCGTCGTGCCGCCGACGCAGCGGCCGCCCAGCAGCGGCATTGCACCGCCGGCGCCGCCGTTGATCAGCGCGAACCGGATCGGCCACCAGAGGTCGTGCGTCGCCTTCGCCTCCCAGCGGGTGAAGTCGGCCGCCGTGAGATGAGGGCCGAGCTCGAGCAGGAGCACCCGGCGGCCCCTGTCCGCAAGCTCGCCTGCCACGACGCCGCCGCCCGCGCCGGAGCCGACAACGACGACGTCGAACCGCTCGCTCATCCGATCCCCAGGTAGGACCAGTCCTTCGCCAGCCGCGTGGCGAGAGGAGTGTTGAAGTCGATCTCGGCCCACGCACCGGCGGCGTCGACGCCCGGCGCCACGAAGTCGCTGTAGAACGCCTCGATCGCCAGCGCGCGCACCCAGAGAAACTCCGGCGTCCCCACGTGCTGCTCGATCGGGCCGCTCGCAAGCGAGGCGAACGCGGCCAGCGCCGCTCCCCGTGTTCCCTCGTCCATCCGCGCCAGCAGCGCGTCGACGTAAACGGCCGGCCGCACGCGCGCGGAGCCGGGAACGATCGCGTCGCAGATCCCCTCCACCACTCCGGCCGTGTCGGCGTCGAGCACCTGGAGGTCGGGGCCGGCCATCAGGCGATGATAGACGGGGATCCGTTCTGCACCAAATATCAGGTTGCCTGACATAATTGGCCGGATACTCAGACGAGAGGAGAGCACCGTGTCGTACGAGGGCCGATGGAAGACAGTTCGGGTCGAGGTCGACGGGCGCATCGCCTGGGTCGAGCTGAACCGGCCCGAGAAGCGCAACGCGATGAGCCCGACCCTCAACGCCGAGATGGTCGCGGTGCTCGAGACGCTGGACGCCGACGACGACTGCGGGGTGCTCGTGCTCACGGGTGCGGGCGAGGCGTGGTCGGCCGGCATGGACCTGAAGGAGTACTTCCGTGAGATCGACGGCGGCCCCGAGCACGTCCAGCGGAAGGTACGTCGGGACGCTGCGCTGTGGCAGTGGCGGCTGTTGCGCACCTATGCGAAGCCGACGATCGCGATGGTCAACGGCTGGTGCTTCGGCGGCGCCTTCACGCCTCTCGTCGCCTGCGATCTCGCGATCGCCGCGGACGAGGCGACGTTCGGCCTCTCCGAGATCAACTGGGGCATTCCACCCGGGAGCGTCGTCAGCAAGGCCCTCGCCGACACCGTCGGCTCGCGGGCCGGGCTGCTCTATGTGATGACCGGCCGCACCTTCGGCGGCCGGCAGGCGGCGGAGATGGGCCTGGTCAACTCGAGCGTCCCGCTCGCGCAGCTTCGCACCGAGGTCGAGGCGCTGGCGCGGGAGCTGCTGGACAAGAACCCGGTCGTGCTGCGTGCGGCCAAGCTCGGCTACAAGCACTGCGGCGACATGAGCTGGGACCAGGCGGAGGACTACCTCTACGCCAAGCTCGAGCAGTCGCAGTTCCTCGACGCAGAGCGTGGGCGCGAACAGGGGCTCGAGCAGTTCCTCGACGAGAAGCGGATCAAGCCGGGGCTGCAGACCTACGAGCGGCCTGCCGCGTCCTGAGATGGAGCCGCGGCTCAGCTACGTGATCGGCCGCCTCGACCGCGTGCTGCGCCGTCGCCTCGCGGCCGCGGTCGAGCCGATCGGCCTGACGCTGCCGGCCTACACGGCGCTCTCGGTGCTGCGGGTCAGGGACGGCCTTTCCAACGCACATCTCGCCCGCCTCTCCCTGGTGACGCCGCAGTCGATGAGCGAGGTGCTCGCCCTGCTCGTCGAGAAGGGCTACGTTCGGCGGCGGGCGGAGCCGGGGCACGGCCGTGTGATCCGAATCGAGCTGACGCGAGCGGGAAGCCGTGCGCTCGAGCGCGGCGACCGCGCGGTCGACGAAGTCGAGCGGGAGATGCTGGCCGAGCTCGCCGCCGCCGAGGCGGCAGACCTCCGCGCCGTCCTGCTTCGCTGCGGCCGCGCGCTCGAGGCCGGCCTCGCGCAAAGCACGACGCTGTGAGACCATGTCACGCTCCGGACGACGACCCGCGCTGACACGCATCGAGGAGATCGCATGAGCAACGACTTCCCCAGTCCCTTCGACGTGGAGACACCGGCCGGGGCGGAAGGCTGGGAGGAGATGTACCCCTACTACCTGCTCTTCGACCCGGCCCGGCGCGAGGAGGAGGAGAGCCGCTTCTGGTTCTACAACGGGATGCACTTCCCGGAGCCGATGCCGGCGTTCGACATGATCACGGCCGAGTCGTGCTACCTCTCGATCGGCCTCTACCAGGGGCGCGTCTTCTCGATTCCCACCGTGCTCGGCATCGAACATCGCGTGGTCAACGGGTACGTGTACATCACCTCGAACGAGGTGAGCGACCCGGCCGAGATCGAGAAGCGGCTGGAGACGTTCCTGCCGCGGATCGGCTACTACTACGCGAACTGGGACACGCTCGTCGAGCGCTGGCAGGTCGAGGTCGACACGCGCATCGCCGAGCTGACGGCCCTGGAGATCCCGCGGCTGGCGGAGCTAGAGGACGAGCAGGAGCTGATCCACGACCATAAGCTCGGCTCGAACTACCGCCTGATGGCGGCCTACGACGAGGCGATCCACCTCTACAACGAGCTCAACCAGCTGCACTTCGAGCTGCTCCTGCTCGCCTACGGCGCCTACCTGACGTTCTTCCAGTTCTGCCAGAGCGCCTTCCCGGACATGGGGCTACAGACGATGTCGCAGATGATCGCCGGCTTCGACACGACGATGATGCGCCCCGACGACGAGCTGAAGGCGCTCGCCGCGAAGGCGATCGAGCTCGGCGTCGACGGCACGTTCGCCGAGGGGCGATCGGCGGAGGAGATCCTCGAGGAGCTGTGGGCGAGCGAGGCCGGCCGCGAGTGGATCGCGGACCTCGAAGCACGTAAGCACCCGTGGTTCATGATGTCGACCGGCGACGGCTTCTACCATCACCATCGAGCATGGGCAGACGACCTGCGGCTGCCGTTCACGGCGATCGTCGGGTACGTCGCGCAGCTGCGTGACGGGCAGGATCTCGACCGGCCACGCGAGCGGCTGCTCGCCGAGCGGGAGCGGATCGCCGACGAGTACCGAGACCTACTCGCGACAGACGAGGAGCGCACGCAGTTCGCGGAGATGCTCGGCCTCTGCCGCCACGTGTTCCCGCACGCGGAGTCGCACAAGTTCTTCATCGAGCACTGGGGCACATCGCTCTTCTTCAACGCAATCCGCAAGGTTGGCGGGGTGCTGGCCGAGAACGGTTTCTTCCCGGACGCAGACGACATCTTCTACCTCAACATCCACGAGGTGCACGAAGCGCTGTCCGACGTGGGGCTTGCGTGGGCGGGCGGGGCGGCCGGACGCGGAACGGTCTACTGGCCGCAGCGCGTCGAGCGACGCAAGGCGATCCTCGCGACGCTGGCCGAGTGGGTGCCGCCGCCGGCGCTCGGCGTCGTGCCCGAGGTGATCAACGATCCCACCGTCCAGCTGCTCTGGGGCGTCACCGCCGAGCGGCTCCGTGCCTGGGCGAGCGGGGCGGGCGACGAGGGCGGCGTGCACGGGTACGCAGCGTCCCCCGGCGTCGCCGAGGGCCCCGCGCGCGTCGTACGCGACGTCAACGAGATCGGCTCGGTGCAACAAGGCGAGGTGCTCGTCTGCTCGGTGACGGCGCCGAGCTGGGCGCCGGTGTTCCCCAAGATCGCCGCCGCCGTCTCGGACATCGGCGGGATGATGTCCCACGCGGCGATCATCGCCCGCGAGTACGGCCTCCCCGCCGTCGTCGGCACAGGCCACGCGACGAAGCAGATCAAGACGGGAGACCG
>Ga0302322_100005924_pt1 | contig 10776 bp, 10 predicted proteins | sample Fen_T0_2_FD_203757 | JGI IMG/M metagenome (GOLD analysis project Ga0302322, IMG submission 203757) | Peat permafrost microbial communities from Stordalen Mire near Abisko, Sweden - Fen_T0_2 | ecosystem: Environmental > Terrestrial > Soil > Wetlands > Permafrost | place: Sweden: Abisko... | reverse complement strand
GCATCGAGCTCGGACTCGCCGTGGCCAGGGAGATCGGCGCCGAGGTCGGCCGTCCGGGTGCGGTGCGCGCCTTCGATCTCGACGTCACCGACGCGGCGAGCGTGCGCGCAGGCGTCGCGCGGGCCGGCGCTGAATTCGGCGTGCCTGACATCCTCATCAACAACGCGGGCACGGTGGTGCGCGCACCAAGCCTGGACGTGAGCGAGGAGGACTGGAGCGGCGTCGTCGACGTCAACCTCTCGGGCGTGTTCCGCGTCGCGCAGGCCTGCGCGCGGGAAATGGTCCGCGCGGGCAAGCCCGGCACGATCGTCAACATCGCCTCGATCCTCGGCCTGCGCGTGCGAGCACAGGTTGCCTCCTATGCCGCGACCAAGGCCGCGGTGGTGCAGCTCACCAAGGCGCTCGCCCTCGAGTGGGCAGCGCACGGCATCCGGGTCAATGCGATCGCGCCGGGCTACTTCGAAACCGACATCAACCGTGAGTTCCTGCACTCCGACGCCGGGCGGGCGATCGTCGTGCGCATCCCGCAGCAGCGCGTCGGCCGGCTCGCCGACCTCGATGGCCCGCTACTGCTGCTGGCTTCCGACGCATCGTCCTACATGACCGGCACGGTGATCCCGGTCGATGGCGGGCACCTCGTGAACACGCTGTGATGGCCCACCGGGTTTAGCATCCGACGATGTCCGGAACCCGCCTCATTGCCTTGGACCGTCTGCGCGACGCGGTGGGCTCGCTCATGGCGGGCTTCGGCAGCGAGGCGCGCGAAGTCGAGCTCGTCACCGACAACCTGCTTGAGGCCAACCTCACGGGGCACGACTCGCACGGCATCGGCATGCTGCCGCGCTACGCCAACGCCTTCCTCGAGGGCGGGTTGCGGCCGAACGCGCATGTGCTGACCCGGCTCGACAGCGGGACCCTGCTCGCCCTGGACGGCCAGGCCGGCTTCGGGCAGGTCATCGGCCGCGAGAGCATGGAGCTCGGCATCGAAAGAGCGCAGCGGCACGGCAGCTGCATCGTCGCGCTCGCCAATTCGCACCACTTGTGCCGCATCGGCGCCTGGGCCGAGATGGCGGTGGCCGCGGGGCTGATCTCGGTGCACTTCGTCAACGTCATCGCGCGGCCCATCGTCGCCCCCTGGGGCGGGCGCGACGCACGCTTCGGCACCAATCCGTTCGCGGTGGGCATCCCGGTGCCGGGGCGGGACCCCGTGATCCTGGACATGGCCACCAGCGTCATCGCGCAGGGCAAGGCCCGGGTCGCCTTCAACAAGGGCCAGGCGCTGGCACCCGGCCAGATGATCGACGATCGCGGCGAGCCGACGACGGAGCCCAGATTCGGCGTTGTCGAGCCGCTGGGCGCGTTGCGCGCCTTCGGCGAACACAAGGGTTTCGGGCTGGCCCTGGTGTGCGAGTTGCTGGGTGGCGCGCTGGCCGGCGGGCTGGCCCTGCACGAGGCGGGGAGCACGAAGCAGCGCGTGCTCAACGGCATGCTCACGATCCTGCTCGATCCGGGCCGCCTCGCCGATGCCAGCGTCTTCACGTCCGAGATGCAGGCGTTCCTGGATTGGGTGCAGGCTTCGCCGCCCCAAACCGGCGTGGACCGCGTGCTGGTGGCCGGCGAGCCCGAACGCCTGGCCAGGGCCGAGCGGAAGGCCAACGGCATCCCCGTCGACGACAACACGTGGAAGGAGTTGCTGGCCACCGCCACGAAGCTCGGATGCGACCCGGCCGAACTGAATCGACTCGCGGGCATCACCCCGGGCTGATAGCGCGGCCCATCTCTCATCGCCGCGCGCTCAGGCGCCGCGCCATGAGCTCACCGAGGCAGCCACCAGAAGGCCCCGGCGGTGCGAGTGAGGCCGAGTAGGCTTGTCGACGTGCACTGCAGGGGACGCTGAGGGCCGACCGCGACTCCCGGCCCACGGCAGAATCGAAGCCTGCCCATGGGAGGACATGCCGTGCGATTCGGTCGTGGAATGCTCGAACACTGGTGGCTCGATCCCGAGGCGGTCTACCTCAACCACGGCACGGTCGGCGTCACGCCGCGCCGGGTGCTGGACGCACAACTGGCGCTGCGGCAAACGATTGAGCGCCACCCGGCCCGCTTCCTGCTGCGTGAGCTGATGAGCCTCGACGCGGTGCCGCCCGAAACGCCGACCCGGCTGCGCGCAGCTGCCGAGAGCGTCGGCGCCTTCCTCGGCGCGAACGGCTACGACATCGCCTTCGTCGACAACGCGAGCGCCGGCGTCAACGCCGTGTTGCGCTCGCTGCGGCTGCAGCCGGGCGACGAGATCCTGCTGTTCGACCAGGCCTACGGCGCCGTCGGGCGGACTGCGGCCTATGTCGCGCGAGAGCAGGGCGCGCACGTGGTGACCGTGCCCTTGCCCTTTCCGGTGATCGACGAGGCAGATGTCATCGCGGCCCTGGAGGCCGGCCTCTCACCGCACACTCGCCTGGCCGTGCTCGACCATGTCACCTCCGAGACGGCGCTCGTGCTGCCGCTGCAGCAGATGGCGGCCCTGTGCCGCAGCCGCCACGTGCCCGTGCTCGCCGACGGCGCCCACGCCCCCGGGGCCATCGCCCTGGACATCCCCGCACTCGGCGTGGACTGGTACGTCGCCAACCTGCACAAGTGGGCCTTCGCGCCGCGGGGCTGCGGCGTGCTTTGGGCGGCGCCCGACCGGCGGGAGGGGCTGCATCCGAGCGTGATCTCGTGGGGACTCGACGTGGGCTGGCACCAGGAGTTCGACTGGACCGGCACGCGCGATCCCACGCCCTTCCTGTGCGCACCGGCCGGGATCGAATTCATGACCGGCTTCCTCGGCCTCCAGGCCATGCGCGAGCACAACCACGCGCTGGCATGGCGCGCGGCCCAGCGGCTGGCTGCGCGATCGGCGCTGGACTGGGCCACACCCGAGAACATGGTGGGCTGCATGGCCACCGCGCCGCTGCAGTCGCAGCTTGGCAGCGTGGCGGCCGACGCGGCGCGCCTGAAGGACTGGCTGTTGTTCGAACGGCGCATCGAGATCCCCGTCATCGCTCGGGACGGCAGGCTCTGGGCGCGCGTGTCGGCGCAGGTCTACAACGACGACGACGACATCGACCGCCTCGTCGATGCTCTGGACGAGTACATCGCCCTGCCCTGAGCGCCGCGCCGTCGTCGACGACACGCCTCGGGCGGGCCGCGAGCCGAGGGTCCGCGCCATGGGCCCGGCCCGAGGTCCGGGCGTCCCGCCTCAGAAGATCGCCATGCTCAGCTTGCGCCGGTAGGCGTCGAGCACCGGGTCCGAAGGCGCTGCAGCGGCCTTGCCTGCCAGTTCGACCTTGCCCGCCGGCGCCGCGGCTTCGGCCTTGGCCGGCGCGGGCTTGCGCATGAGTTCGAGGATGGCGACGTAGGTCTTGCGCGCGAGTTCGTCGCGCCAGGATTTGTCGCGCATCACGATCTCGAGCAGTTCGTCCATCGCGTTCGTAAAGCGCTGCGCGGCAAAGTGGTGCTGCGCCAGTTCGAAGCGGGCATCGAAGTCCCGCTTGTTCGCAGCGATGGCCGCCGCGAGCTCGGCCGCCGGCCGGCCGTGCGCCGCCTGTTCGCACGCGGCCAGCCAGTGGCCCGCAGCGGCAAGGCGCGGATCGAGCAGCACCTTCGAGGCGACGGGCTCGAAGAGCTGGCGTGCGTCGTCGAGGCGGCCCTCGCCGAGCAGTGCCCTAAGGCAATCGAAGCGCGCCCCGTCGTTGCCGGGGTCGGCGGCGACGGCCTCCTGCAGCATCTGCAGTGCACTCGCGGCGTCGCCGTCGGCGAGCAGCCGCTGCGCCTCGGCCAGGTCATCGGCTGCGTCCAGCGCCTCGGGGCTGGGCACGTGGCGGTCGAGGAAGGCGCGGATCTCGGCTTCGGGCAGGGCGCCGACGAAGCCGTCCACCGGCTGCCCGTCCTTGAACAACACGCACAGCGGAATGCTGCGCACGCCGAACATCTGCGAGAGCTGGCCGGCGATGTCGGGCTGGTCGTCGGCATTGAGCTTGGCCAGCTTGAAGCGGCCCGCGTAGGCCGCCTCGACCTTCTCGAGCATGGGCCCCAGCACCTTGCACGGCCCGCACCACGGCGCCCAGATGTCGAGCAGGACCGGTTGCTGCGCCGACGCATGGATCAGCTCGGCCTCGAAGTTCTTGACGGTGATGTCCATCTTGGTCTGGTGAGTGGTAAGCGCCGATTTTGGCCTGTGCCGGGAGATTTCAAGGGCGGGCGCCCTGGAACCGAGCCGGTGCATGCCCTGCAGTGTGCCGCACGGCCGGGACGTCGCGCCCGATCTATCCTGGGTCGACAGGGGCGACGACCTGTGCGGCGTTCCCGTATGCTGCGCACGCGACCCGGCGCGTGCACTGCGGCGGCGCGACCGCAGGAGCAGCGATGTCCGGACCCCAACCTCCCCGCCAGCACTTCTCGATGCTCCGCGGATTTCGCCTGGCCGACTTCTTCACGCTGGGCAACGCCGCCTGCGGCATGGCCTCGGTGTTCCTGGCGATGCTGCATGTGGCCAGCGGCGCGTTGTCGCACTTCTTCTGGGCGGCGGCGATGGCGCCACTGGCGTTTGCCTTCGACGTCCTCGACGGGCGCGTCGCGCGCTGGCGCCAGGAGCACTCACCGCTGGGGCGCGAGCTCGATTCGCTGGCCGACATCATATCGTTCGGCGTCGGCCCGGCAGCGCTCGGCTTCGCCGCCGGACTGCGCGGCGGCTGGGACGCACTGGTGATGACGTACTTCGTCTGCTGCGGCGTCAGCCGCCTGGCGCGCTACAACGTGACCGCCGAGAGCCTGGCCGCCGGCGCCGACAAGGTGGCCTACTTCGAAGGAACGCCGATCCCGACGAGCGTCCTGCTGACCGCGGTGCTGGCCGTGGTCGCCTGGCAGGGCGGGCTCGGCGAGGCGTTGCCCGGCGGCGTGTGGGAGGCCGGCCCGTGGCGGCTGCACCCGCTCGTGCTGATGTTCGCGCTGTCGGGCACCCTGATGATCAGCAAGACCCTGCGCATCCCCAAATTCTGAACTGCGTTGGGCCGGCCCCGCCCGCGCCCGGCAAGGCATCTCACCGACAGGAAGCGGTCATGTCCACCCACCCCATCCTCCAGGTCAAGCCCCTCGGTTTTCCGTGGGAGACGACGGACCCGTTCCTCTTCTGCGTGTACCACGACGACGCGTATCCGAAGGCCAATGCGCAGATGGGGCCGGACGCCTCGCTCGCCGGTCGAGACCTGGGGCAGGACTTCAGCCGCAGGGACGGCTGGAGCATGTACCACGGCCAGACCATCCCCGGGTTCCCGGCGCATCCGCATCGCGGGTTCGAGACCGTCACCGTCGTGCGCAAGGGACTGGTCGACCATGCGGACTCGCTCGGCGCGGCGGCTCGCTACGGCGGCGGCGACGTGCAGTGGCTCACCGCCGGCCGGGGGGTGATGCACTCGGAGATGATGCCGCTGCTCGACACGGCCGTGCCCAATCCGCTGGAGTTGTTCCAGATCTGGCTCAACCTGCCTGCGGCCGCCAAGATGGCCGCGCCCCACTTCACGATGTTCTGGTCCGAGGCCATCGCGCGCCAGACCGTCAGGGACAGGGCGGGCTGTGTGACCGAGATCTCTGTCATCGCCGGCCGGATGCAGGCCACGAGCACCACGGCGGCGCTGGCTGCAGTGCTCGCGCCGCCACCGGCTTCCTGGGCCGCGCGCGAGGACGCCGACGTGGCCATCTGGACGATCCGCATGGCGCCCGGCGCGCGCTGGACGCTTCCCGCAGCCGCGGGCCCGGCGTCGCGGCGCAACCTGTACTTCTTCAAGGGCCGATCGGTGCGCGTGGCCGGGCGCGACGTGGGCGGCCCGGCGTCGATCGAACTCGACGCCGCGTTGGCCGTCGAGCTGGTCAACGCCGAGGAGACGAGCGAGTTCCTGCTGCTGCAGGGCCGGCCCATAGGCGAGCCGGTCGTCCAGCACGGGCCGTTCGTGATGAACACTTCGGCCGAGATCATGCAGGCGTTCGCCGACTATCGGCGAACGCAGTTCGGCGGCTGGCCCTGGCCCGACACCGCGCCGGTCCATGGGCGCGACGCGGCACGCTTTGCCAGGCACGCCGACGGGCGCGAGGACAGGCCAGCGGCCACGCGATGAGCGCGCTCGTCGGCATCGCAGCCCTGGTCCTGTTCGCCGGCCTGGCGTGGTATCTCGCGCCGTTGGAGCCGGGCGTGCTCGCGCTCCAGTTCGCCTTCACGCCGAGGTCGTTCGCTGCCATCGTGCAGGCCTGGGGGCCGGAGCAGCTGCTGCGCTACCGCGCGCACTTCCCGGTCGACTTCCTGCTCCTTGGCTGCTACGGCACGTTCGGCTGGCTGCTCGCGACGCGCACGGCGTTGTTCGACAGGTACCCGCCGCCACGGCGTCGGGCTGCGGCCTGGGTTTTGCCCCTGGCTGCCCTGTTCGACGCCGCGGAAAACGGGCTGCACCTGTGGCTGACCGAGGCCCCAGGCCAGGGCATCGCGCTGCCTTACGCCATATCGGCCACCTGCTCCGCGCTCAAGTGGGCACTGCTGCTGGGCTTTGCGGTGGCGGTCCTGCACGCCCTCGCGCGGGACCGGGTCTGACGCCGGCCCGGCGCAGTACGGCGCGCACCCCGCGCCGCCGCCGACGAGCCAGCGCCAGCGCTCACGCGCGCGTCACGCGGTCCCGCCCGCCCTTCTTGGACTCGTACAGGGCCGCGTCGGCACGCGAGATCAGCGCGGCGGCGTCGTCACCGTGCTGCATGGCCGTCACGCCGCCGGAGATCGTCACCGTGAGCAGCACCTCCTGCGTCGTGCGATTGCGAATCTTCATCGCCTTCGTGCGCGTGCGCACGGTTTCAGCCAACTGGGCGCACTGCTCGATCGGGGTCCGAGGCAGCAGGATCGCAAACTCCTCGCCGCCATACCGCGCCGCCGCATGAGCGGCGTTCGTCACCGAAGCACGCAGGATCTCGCCGACGGCCTGGATCACACGGTCACCCATCAAGTGACCGTGGGTGTCGTTGACCTTCTTGAAGTGGTCGATGTCGAGCATCACCAGGCAATGGCTGGCCCCGTCCGCGAGCGGCTCCGCGAGCAGCGCCTGGAGTCTCTGGTCGAAACCCTTGCGGTTGAGGATGCCCGTCAGCGGGTCGAGCAGGGCTTCGCCGCGCGCGCGCTCGAGGTCACTGCGCAAGCGGTTGATCTCGTCCTGCCCGGCCGACACCTTCGATTGCAGGGCTTCGACCGAGCTCTTCATGCCGGCCGTGCCGGCCAGCACTTCGCTTAGCCGCGGCCTGAGCTGTTCGGCGTCGCGCGACATCAGCGCCGCGCTGAGCCCGTCGAGTTGCGCCTCGAAGGCACCGGCGTGGTTGCCGGTCTGGGAGGCCGACTGGGCCACGCTCGTCATCAGGCGCTGCAACTCGCCGCCGATCCGCTCGATCGTCTCCGCGTCGGCGGGCGCGACATGCTCCTTGTACAGGTGCAGCACCGTCGCGTCGTCGATGCGGGCCGATCCTCCTTCGAGCGTGTCGAGTGCCGCGTTGAGCTTGGGGTTGATCCCGGCGACGTACTCGTACCAAAGCGTGAACGTGACGGGATTGAACGCGGCTTCGTGCCGGCCCATGTGCCCGAGCGCCAGGCGCAGCAACTCGGCGCTTCGTTCTTTCGGTTCGATGTATCGCATCGGGCACATACTCCACGGCAGGTCGACGGGCGGAAGTTTAGCGGCGCTGCGGCATCCCCCATCCATTGGAGTCTTCAAGGGAACGGGCTGCCGGAGCCCACCGATGCGCCGGATCGAGCGCTCGTGCGGCCGACTCGCGCGCGGCACGATCGGGCCGCGGCCGTACGTGCCTCCTTCGCGACCCCGAACTCACGTCGAACTTCGTCTCCGACGCTGTGCGCACCTGAACTTCGCGCGGCCCGCGAATGCCGCTAGCATCGTGCAGGCCCGTCGCGGCGCGGAGAAACACATGCTCGAGCTGCTGCAGTTCCGTCACTCGCCTTACAACGAAAAGGTGCGTTGGGCGTTGGACATCAAGCATGTCGTGCACCGTCGGCGCAGCCTGCTGCCAGGGCCGCACCTGGCGGTGGTGCGCAAGCTGACCGGCCGCACCAGCACGCCCGTACTCTTGCACGACGGCGTTGCGCTCGACGGCTCGGCACGCATCATCGACTGGCTCGATGCGCACGGCGGCGCGCCCGCGCTGGTGCCCGCCGATTTGGCGCAGCGCGACGAGGCGCTGCGCATCCAGCGCCGGTTCGACGAGGACCTGACGCCGCGCATCCGACGCATCGTGCTCGATGCGTTGCTGCAGCAGCCGGGCTACTTCGCCCGCATCTTTGCGGACGGTGCCCCGACTCTCAAGCGCCGGGCCTATGCCTGCATCGTCCCGATGGCCGCACCGCTGGTTCGCAAAGGCAACGGCATCACCGGCGCAGATGCGATCGCCGACGGCCATCGCGCGGCAGAGGAGGCGCTCGACTTCGTGGCCATGCGCAGCACCGCCACCGGCTACCTGTGCGGCAGCTCGTTCAGCGTGGCCGACCTGACCGCCGCGTCGACCTTGGCAGTGTTGATCCGGCCCGCGGATTCGCCGATGTCGTGTCCGGTACCGGTGTCGCGCGCCTTCGGCGAGCTGATGCAGCGCTACGCCCGCCATCCCGGTGCAGCCTGGGTGCGCCGGATGTATGCATTGCATCGCGAGGCGCGCAGCGACTTCGACGGGCCGAGCGACGCCGCCCAGTGACCGGGCGGGCGCGAGCGCCCGCGCATTCCTGCCACGGGGCGATGCGATAATTCGCCGGTCACCCACTTGAAAACTGCCTTGGACAGCTCTCACTCTCGGTGACCGTCCGCTCCAGCATCGCGCAGGGGTGGGACGGTCGCGATCCGCCAACCCTGCCCGCACTGCCGGCCACGAGCCGCGTCCGTGCTGGAGAGTTCAATGCTCAACGTCTTCACGCTGGCCAACGGCCGGCTCTTTCAGGAAGAGATCGCCAGCGCCGCGGCCCTCACCCGCGTCGACCCGGTCTGGGTCGACATGGAGTCGCCCACGCCCCAGGAAAAGGGCTGGATAACGAGCCGCTTCGGCCTCACCATCCCCGATGACATCGTCGACGACGACCTCGAGGAGTCGGCCCGCTTCTACGAAGAAGACAACGGCGAGTTGCACATCCGGTCCGACTTCCTGATCGACGACAACGAGGATCCGCGCAACGTCCGCGTGGCGTTCATCCTGTTCAACAAGGTGCTGTTCTCGGTCCATGGCGAGGACCTGCCGGTGTTCCGGCTGCTGCGCCTGCGGGCACGGCGCATCCCGGCGCTGATCGACGATGCCAAGGACGTGCTGCTCAAGCTCTACGACGCCGACGCGGAATATTCAGCCGACGCGCTGGAGAGCATCTACGATGCGCTCGAGGCGGTGAGCGCGAGTGTGCTCAAGCACAACATCAACGACGAGGCGGCGGGCAAGGCGCTTGCCGCCATCGCCAAGGAAGAGGACCTGAACGGCCGCATCCGCCGCAACGTGATGGATACGCGGCGTGCCGTGAGCTTCATGATGCGCACGCGCATGCTCAACGCCGAACAGTTCGAGGAAGCGCGCCAGATCCTGCGCGACATCGACTCGCTGGACAGCCACACGACCTTCCTGTTCGACAAGATCAACTTCCTGATGAACGCGACCGTCGGCTTCATCAACATCAACCAGAACCGCATCATCAAGATCTTCTCGGTGGCCAGCGTCGCGCTGCTGCCGCCGACGCTCATCGCCAGCATCTACGGCATGAACTTCAAGTTCATGCCGGAACTCGACTCGCCGGTCGGCTATCCGTTCGCGCTCGCGTTGATGGCGGCGAGCGTGATCGCCCCATTCTGGTACTTCCGGCGCAAGGGCTGGCTGTAACGCCCGTCAGCGCAAGGCCCGCCGGCGCAGCCAGCGCATCAGCAGGCCGAGCACGGGCAGCTTCTCGTAGAGCTCTTCGGCAGCGTCCCAGTAGTCGCGGTGGTAGGCGATGCGGCCGTCGGCAGCGAGCCGCAGGTGCGAGCTGCCTTGCACCGTCTGCAGCGCGTCGCTGAAACGGCGGAAGCGGAACACGAAGTCCCAGCTCAGGAAGCACTGGTCGCCCTGCACGAGGATGTCGTGCACGTCGAAGCGAGGCTCGGCGAGCGACGCGAACATGTGCTCGAAGACGCGCTGCACCTGCGTCACGCCCTGTACCTGGTTGAATGGGTCCTTGAACTGCGCGTCGGCGGTGTAGAACTCGCCCAGCCGCGCCACGTCGGCCGGGACGAGCTGTTCGAACAGCACGACGATGCGCGCGATGCGCGCGTCGGCATGGCGCGGCGGCACGCTCACAAGCCCGTCGCGCGGCGCACGGCGCGGAAGTACAGGCTATCGGGAAGAATCTTGAGCGCCTTCAGCCAGCGCGTGAAGCGCTTCGGGAAGTCGATCTCGAAGCGACCCGCCGCCCAGCCCTCGAGCATCGCCAGGGCAGCCTGTTCGGGGCTGATCAGCGCCGGCATCGTGAAGCCATTCTGCGCCGTCAGCGGCGTGTCGACGAAGCCGGGGTTGACGATCGAAACGCCGATGCCCAGCGGCGCGAGGTCGAGGTACAGCGTCTCGGCCAGGTTGATCAGTGCCGCCTTGGTCGGCCCATAGGCAATCGAATTGGGCAGCCCTCGGTAGCCTGCGACGCTGGAGATGAGGCTCAGGTGCCCGCGCCGCTGCCGCAGAAGCCGCGGGAGCACGGCGGCGAGCAGG
>Ga0302322_100005923_pt1 | contig 10777 bp, 11 predicted proteins | sample Fen_T0_2_FD_203757 | JGI IMG/M metagenome (GOLD analysis project Ga0302322, IMG submission 203757) | Peat permafrost microbial communities from Stordalen Mire near Abisko, Sweden - Fen_T0_2 | ecosystem: Environmental > Terrestrial > Soil > Wetlands > Permafrost | place: Sweden: Abisko... | reverse complement strand
TCGGTTACTCCTATTATCAGGCTGACGAACAATTGCCGGGTTCTGCGCCGGCTTATTTATATGGTTCGTCGGTTAAAAATCTTAACCTGGGGCAACCTGCCCACAAGGTTTCCGCCAGTGGGACTTTTCATCTAACCCGAAAGCTGGATTGGAATCTCAACGGTGCATACTATTCCGCCACCCGGGCCTGGGCTTATCCAGGAACAGAGCAGTGGCTTTCCCACCCGTTCATCCTGAATACGTTCATCAATTATCGCTGGAACGACCTGGACCTTGGGGCTGGTTTCCAAAACCTGCTCGATCAAAACACCCAATTAGGTCAGGCTTACAATGGCGGTGCCGCCCCACTGCCGCTTCTGGGCCGCACTTTCTTTCTTCGACTGGCCAGTCATTTCTAACCGAATGCAGCAACCCGTCCGCCGAAGCTAGGACTCTTTGCGACTTGACTTGAAATCTTCCAATCCCCTCAAAAGCAAAGCTGCCTATGAACAGATATCCGGTGGTTCGGAGAGACAGGAATCCGGAAAGGCCGGCTGACGCCGCAGCCACGCCATGAGGCAGCGGCTATTCGTGAGAGCTTCGCGCAAAGCCGAACCAAAGTCGTAGGAGCGGTCATCGTAATCGGCAGTCTCGATGGCTTCGTCCAAACCCATGCGGACCGCGAAGAGCCGGGCCCGCAGCGCCGGGATGTAAACCTTGGTGATGTTGACCGCGGGGTCCGACTGGTTCGCGGCACACACGGCGGCATCACTACTGTGGTGACAACGGCACGCTTCAGGGCGCCCGGCGTAGATCGAACACGAACCGCCTTGATCAAGCAACGCGCACGGCTGCCGGCTGGTGTTGCGTGCGCCGGCCGTGAAGCGGGAAACGCGGCGGCGATGAGCACCGAGATGGTCAATCACCTGCTCGAGTGCTGCCGGAGAAAAATGACGTTGGATATGATCCGCCGCGAAGAAAACTTCATGGGCCTGCACATCCACCGGCACGCTGCAGCAATGGTCGCACCCAGCATGGCAGGCCACGAGTGCCTTCACGCCCGCAGGGGATTCTGCGTAGGTTTTCTCCAGCTCCGTCATGCCCCAATCGAGGGCGGTCATCATCGCAGCGGGCGCCCGCACCGTGAGCAGGCGATTGCCCATCTCTCGCACAGTTCGGTCGAACATCTGGAAACGTCGGGCAGTAGAGAGAGGAACGGGCACGGTTGAACCAATCACTCACCGGATCAGACCGCAATCATGAGAACAACCGAGCGAACCACCCGCAGTCTCCTTGGCTCGACCGCTTGCGATTCGTCGGAAAGTGACTGCCTTCCTCGCTCAGGGCACTCCCCTCCAGCGATGAAAACCTCCACGGCCCTGATTCTCACCTGCATCGCCATGCTGGCGTTCGCGGCCAATTCGGTCTTGTGCCGGCTGGCATTGGGCGCGGCGGCAATTGATGCGGCGAGCTTCACAGCGATACGGTTGAGTTCGGGTGCGGCCGTGCTGGTGTTGGTCGCAGCGGGACGACGGCGTGAAATCATTTCGGGTCAACGCGGTTCCTGGCGATCGGCCATCATGCTGTTCCTCTACGCGGCGGCCTTTTCGTTTGCCTACCGGAATCTCAGTGCAGGGACGGGCGCGCTGATCCTGTTCGCTTCAGTCCAACTCACGATGCTGCTCTTCGCGATTTTCTCCGGGGAGCGTCCGGGCGCAGCTGAATGGTTCGGTCTGGCGCTGGCCTTTGGCGGTCTCGTCTATCTCGTCTCGCCCGGGCTGAGCGCTCCGCCAGCCCTCAACGCCGGCCTGATGGCAATCGCAGGCGTGGCCTGGGGCGTGTATTCACTCCGTGGACGCGGTGCGAGCGACGCGCTTGGCGTGACGGCAGGCAACTTTCTTCGCACGGTGCCGTTCGCGCTCGTCGTCGCCTTCGCGATGCTTGAAGCCGAACATATCACTCAACGGGGTGTGCTCCTCGCGATTTTGTCGGGCGCGCTCACCTCGGGAATTGGTTACGCGATCTGGTATGCCGCACTGCGCAGTCTCACCGCAACGCGAGCGGCGCTGGTGCAATTATCGGTGCCGGTCATCGCAGCGCTGGGTGGCGTCTCGCTCCTTCAGGAGAACGTTACCGTACGACTCGTCATCGCCTCACTGCTCGTGCTAAGCGGCATCGCATTGGCGGTAAGCACGCGACCCCTCAAGCACAAGAGCACCAAGTAAAGGACGTCAGCATCTCGTGCCATTTTCGAAGTCGTGTCACGCAGCTGGATGGGCAAACCTGGAAAACAATGAAGACATTATTGTCGGTATTCATTGCCATCGGAATGGCGGCGACTGGCCTCTCGGCCATGAACTTCGTCCATCCCGGCGCGCTCGACTCCCGAGCTGAGCTGGATTTCATCAAGACCAAAATTCAAGCAGGCGCCCAACCGTGGAGCGGTGAGTTGGATCGGTTGAAAAATTCGAGTGCTGCCACGCGAGGCCCGCACGGGCTGCCCCACATCAATTCCGACAGCCATGAGGCCGAAGTTTCGCGCGACGACGCAACCGCTGCCTACGCCCAAGCCCTCCTCTGGTATTACACAAACGACGAAGCCTACGCCAAACGAGCCGTTGCGATTCTCAACGCGTGGGCGCAGCTGCAAGGCTTCACCGCCGGCACCGAGCAGGATCGTTTGCAGGCGGGGTGGCTCGGTGCGGTCCTGGCTCCTGCGGCGGAGATCATGCACCTGTATCCCGGTTGGACTGTGCGCGAGATCGGGGATTTTCAAGCAATGTTCAAACGCGCATTTTATCCGCAGTTAAACACTGCGAGCTTCTGGAATGGCAACGTCGATCTGACCCAAATCGATGCGCTGATGGCTATCGCGGTCTTCAACGACGACGAAGCCGAGTTCAACCTGGGTCTGGCGCGTTTGAAAAGCAGGACTCCCGCGTATTTTTACCTGACCTCCGACGGCCCCAAGCCCAAACCAATCGCCGGCGACAGCAGTGATCCGGACAAATTCTGGTTTCATCCGGCGAAGTGGGTTGATGGCCTCACCCAGGAAACCTGTCGCGACAACGGCCATCATGCGCAGTTCGCACTGGGCTCGGCGTTGCACGCAGCCGAGGTAGCCTGGCATCAAGGCGTGGACGTGTATTCAGAAAACCAGGACCGATACACTGCGGCGATGGAGTTGCTGGCCGCGCAGTTTCTCACCGGCTCGATGCAAGGGGTGTCTCGTAATGACATTCCGGATACCGAGCGATGTGACACGTGGGAGGTGGGCTACAACCATTACCACAACCGCGCCGGCGTTGCGTTGCCAAGCACCCGAAAGCTGATTCTGGAGCAAATCCGCCCGCGCGCGTCGCGAGCCATCTTGAATCTCAACTACGAAACACTGACCCACGCCGAACTACCGGGTGACCTCTCGCGCAAGCCTAACAAAGCCGAGCAGTAGAACTAAGTTATGCGCTGTAGCCGGGCCAGGCGATCCGGACCGGCCACAACGAAAGCGACTACACCAACGCCTAGGTAGAAAGCACCCAGGCCAAACAATCAGGCATAGGTGGCGAGATGCTTGCCGGTTTTGTCATCGGGATCAGGCGCGGAGGCCGACTCCCCAGACTCTTCTTTCGCCGAACCATTTTGCACACTCTGTTCCTTGGCTTTCAAGGCAACGGCAATGCTGTAGTCTTGCCGGGAGCTCGCCCCCTGTACATCGGCTGCGTTGAGTTGTGACAGATTAACCGAAGACGAAATGTTCATGGCGGACGATAGGTAACCGGACGCCTGTTCTCAACCCGTGAACTCAAAATTGCACCCGAATGAGCAATGGGCCTGAGCACACCTAGGGTGTTCTCCTCAGGGTTTCGATCGCTGAACCGTTGCTCAACGAAATCCTATCAGGCGGATCGCAGAAACGCGGAGGTGCGGCCGCCCCTCCGCGTATCCGCGACGAAAGGACCGACCACCGCCGAGTTGCCATGGGCGGTTCATTGCCCTTGGTTGATTTCAACTCCACACAACCATGACACTTTGGGGATTAGACTTAGGTGGCACAAAAATCGAAGGCGCGATCATCGATCCATCCCAACCGGAAGTCGCGCTGCACCGACTGCGCTTGCCGACGGAAGCAACTCAAGGCTATGACGCGATCATTTCGCAGATTGAGCGGGTCGTAATCCAACTCGAAAAAGCCTCCGGCCAACCACGACCGAAACTCATCGGCATCGGCACACCCGGAGCCACCGAACCAGCCACAGGTCTGCTGAAAAATTCCAACACGACGTGTTTAAACGGTCGTCCGCTCCGCGCCGATCTGATCTCACGATTGCAGACCAACGTCCGTCTCGCCAACGATGCCAATTGCTGCGCGCTCGCTGAAGCGACGCTCGGCAGCGCGCGTGGACACTCCGTGGTAGTTGGGTTGATTTTAGGCACCGGCGTGGGCGGTGGTATTGTGGTCAATGGACACCTTGTCGAAGGCTGCCACGGGATTGCAGGCGAATGGGGACACAATCCCATGCGAGGCGAAACCACGCCCTGTTATTGCGGCCACGTTGGTTGCGTTGAAACGGTCATTTCCGGCCCCGGCCTCGAACGCTATTACCGCGCCCAAGGCGGCGACGCGATCCGTCTGCCCGAGATCGCAACCCGAGCGCAGGCCGGTGAACCGCTGGCGTGTGCGACGCTCGCCCGGCTTCGTGACAAGTTTGGTGAAGCCATCGCCGCGGTGATCAACATTCTCGATCCCGATGCGATCGTGATTGGTGGCGGTGTCGGCAATCTTGATTTGCTATACGAAGACGCAACCCGCGCCGCGATTCTCCGCCACTTGTTCAACCCCGAGTTGCGCACCGAACTCTTACGCCCCGCCCTCGGCGACAGCGCGGGTGTGTTTGGTGCAGCGATGCTGGGTACGTAAGCGGTGCCGACCTGAGCCATCATTAAAACGCCCACCGAACGAACGGTTGTTTATAATGAAAACCTCGATCAAGTGCGCCCACACACAAAAGCAGCGCGCGAAGCTCTACGCGGTCAATCCCCTCGACTTTGCGTGCCCCACCCGTCTTTTTATCTTTGTCCGAAATTCGAAACTGCGCCGGAGACCGAACCATGCCCCAATCAAGAAACTCGCACCTCAATTTCTACAAAGCTAAACTCAGCTGCACCTTGCCGTCTTCACCCGTAAAACGCAGTACAGGCTAATAACACTGTTCGGCAAAACATGAATACTGAACACCCCAAAGCCGACGCTGAGTTGATTCCGCTCACTCGGCCGTTTACGTCGGAAATACCGAAGTACAGAAAGATTGCAGCCGACCAAGGTCTCTCTGGCTTGGCGAACAACACTAAGTGGAACGAGCTGCTGCAAAATATGCGCGTACGCGACGTGAAGCAATGGTCCCCGGGGTATCGGTGGCAGTGCATTGAATCGGGCTACATCTCCAGGTGGGACGCGGAGTGGTGGCATCACTTACCATTTCCTTTTATTTCGGTTCGATGGTTCGATCTTACGTTCCAAGAGGAAATCACGATAGCGCGCCTGCTGCCTCCAAAAGTGATTGATCACTCAGAAGAGCTCCAAGCCCTGCTTTCCGCGATTGGGTTTGATTTCGAGAAAGGCTCTGAAGCGATCAGGGTTTTCGGTTACGCGCCGCGAGATTACACGGATTTCAAGAGAGAGCCGAGTAAATCGCCAGTGCCAACAGCCACATCCGTCAAGCCCGCGGCACAGTTTTGACGTTGAGAACATGCAAGCACAGCCACCACCGCTCGCAGTACCATCGCGCAATTGGTTCGAGCGAAATTTGAAGTGGATTATTCCGGCAATTTGCCTCGTCGCGATCGGGGCCATCTTTGGCTTTATCGCCCTCCTGATGGGAGCCATGAAGTCTTCCGATGCCTATTTAGGTGCCATTACGCGTGTAAAAGCTGCGCCAGCAGTAATCCATATTCTTGGGGAACCCATCAAAGAGGGATTTTTCGTTAGAGGTAATATCAGCGTAAGTGGCCCGTCTGGCCGTGCAGAATTGGCTATTCCTATAGCCGGATCAAATGAAACAGCGACAATCTATGTAGAAGCGACGAAGTCGCTCGGGATTTGGCATTTCGATGCTCTGGTTGTCCAGGTCGACAAGACTAAGGAGCGGATAGATTTATCGGAAAAGGAAACAGGGCCCAACCAAGCCGAAAAAGCGCAACGCCTGTGATCATCCGCTTTCTGCTGATCTCGACTCTCAAGTACAGCGTTGCGACCCTGTAACGTTGAGCAAAATGAAATACTGCTTCCGCATTTTTGTCATTGTGACCCTATGCCTGACTTGTGTGGCGTGCCAGACTACGCCCCAATCAAAACCGCTGACTGAAATGTCGACCGACGAGAAGCAAGCGGCCTACATGTATGGCCCCGTCAGTTCTCCAAAACAAGAGCACCACGCTTTGAAAAAGGCCCTTGTAATCACGGGCGTCATTCTTGTCGCGTTACCGATAGCTATTTTGACCGGCTTTGCTGCTACAGGGAAACAGATTCACGTGGGAAAGTGAAAACGGAGCCAAATTAGTAAGAATGAAAAGATCGATCGGACAGGACTAATCTGGCAGGGTCAGCTTGGCGGTTTGGGGTTGATCGGATCTGGCTCGCGACATCGGATCGGTCCGGTGGCCGGCGGACCGCACCCCGCTTCCATCAGCAACTCATACCAAGTTGCATTCAAAGGTACAAAGGGTAGGGACGACCCGCCGGGTCGTCCGCCAGCGTTGCCTGCGAACGGGCCAATAAAACACGGCCGGCCCGGCGGTCCGTCCCTACCCTTCAAACCCCGGCATCTTAATGCCTTTGAAGGCAACTTGATATCACAACGCTTGGCGGTTATTTGTGGTTCATTATTCCCCACTCCGAACGATCGCCGTCGCCGAAGGAGTTGCGTTCGCAACCGCCAACCCATTCTCGGAGACATGAAGCCTTGGCGTAGGCCCGCCCGGCCTGGGGGAGCGCGACAGACTGACGCCGGCGGCGGAGTTTCGATCTTAGCCGTCTTCCCCTGCAGGAAAGCCGAGATCACGACGGAACGAACCGTCAGGCCACGACGCCCAGCGATCTTCTCATATTTGGCGCACAGCACCGGATCGGCACCCACCGTACGAGCATAAGCCGAGGCTTGGGCGAAGCGTTTCCGCCCGTCCTGCTGGGCGGTTGACCACTGGCCGGAAAACGTGGGCGCACGAGTAACCACGACCTTGTCGGCATAGTGCTTGAACACCAGACCGCCGACTTTTCCGCGCAGGGGTTTACATAAAGGATTAAACTGAACAATTGCCATGGGCTTCAAAGGCCGGACTTCCGCGCTGCCTTCGTGAATCTCTCACTCCGCCTCCGCTCATCCTGCGACTCTTTCCCGGCGAATCTTCAGATTTCCCACGACCTGACAAGCGGGAACTGGTGTCTCATCTGGCGCCCCTCCATCGCCAACCACCTCAGACTATCTCTTGTTTTGCGGCTACAAACGCCTAGCTTCCTTGCCCCATCGCCTTCATGCCTCGTCTGCTCAAAGCTTCCAAGACCACCACCGCCAGCCGCTGGATCGAAACCCGCCAGTCGACCATCCACGGTCGCGGCGTTTACGCACGCTGTATCATTCCGTCCGATACACGCGTCATCGAATACACTGGCGAACGCATCACAAAAACCGAAGCCCGCCTGCGCGAAGAACAACGTCTCGAACGCCAAAAGCTCGGCGGTGACGACTGCGTTTACATTTTCGATCTCAACAAAAAGTGGGATCTCGACGGCCGGTCGACGAGCAACCTCGCCCGTCTGATCAACCACTCCTGCACACCGAACTGTCGAGCTGAGACAATTCGCGGCCGCGTCTGGATCATCGCCCGGCGCGAGATCGCCGTGGGAGAGGAAATTACCTTCGATTACGGTTTCCCCTACGCCGAGTGGCGGCTCCATCCGTGCCGTTGCGGTTCGCCGCGCTGCGTCGGCTTCATCGTCAACAAGCCCCAACGCTGGCGCGTGCGCCGCCTGCTGCGCGGCCAGCGCAAACCTAAAGCTGCAGCCAAAACAAACAGCTGACTCCCGGCCTCGAACCTGTCTTCAACCTAAACGCAGCCCCCACTTTTCCTCCATGCTCTTTGCCGAACTACCGCCACCACTACCACCAGCCGCCATCGTTGCCTCGGCCACGATCGACACGCGCATTCGTTTAAACACAATCGGCTTTTTGCCCGAGGCCCAAAAGCAGGCCACGATCGGCGCGCCCTGCGGAAAATTCAGCGTCGTCCGCGTGAGCGACAAAGCCGTCGTCTTCAACGGCACGGCCGGCAAATCCACGCCCACCCCCGGCAACGACACGCGCGAGGACGTGCAAATCATCGATTTTTCCGAGCTGACAACACCCGGCCAGTACCGGGTGGAGGTTGCGGACATTGGCGCATCCGCGCCGTTCACCATCGACCGCGGAATCTGGAACCAGCCGTTTGAGGTCACGATGCGGGCGATGTATTTGTGGCGTTGCGGCACGGCGGTCGAATCCGTTTGGAACGGCGTAACCTACCGCCACGGCGCCTGCCACACCGACGACGGCTGGCTCGATTACGTGGGCGACGGACACACCCAACGCCAATCGACTGGAGGCTGGCACGACGCTGGCGATTACAACAAGTACGTCGTCAACGCCGGCGTCACGGTCGGCATGATGCTAAAGGCGTGGGAACAGTTTCCCGAACGTGTTGCCACCGACACGCTCGGCATTCCCGAAAGCGGAAACAAGGTGCCCGACCTGCTCGACGAAGTGCGTTTTGAGGCCGAATGGCTTTTCACGATGCAGGGCGACGACGGCCGCGTTTACTGCAAGGTCAGCGCACTCAATTTCAAATATTGGGGACCTCCGGACAAGGACGAATCGCCGCGTTACTTCGCGCCGTGGAGCACGGTCGCGACCGCCGATTTCACCGCAATGATGGCCGAAACCGCCCGCGCCTGGCGCCCTTTCGACGCGAAGTTTTCCACACGCTGCCTCGACGCCGCGAAGAAAAGCTGGGCCGTTCTCCTGAAGCATCCCGAACAAGTCGACGCCGACCAAGCCGCGTTTAAGACCGGCGGTTATGCACCCAAAGACACCAGCCACCGCCTCTGGGCCGCCGTGGAACTCTGGGAAGCAACGGGTGAAACTGCCTTCCTCAAGGAATTTGAAACGCGCGCCAAGGAATCTTCCTACGAGCTCAGTCGCTTCGGCCCCAACTGGGGCGACGTGCAGGATCTGGCCTACGCCACCTACCTCTTGTCGAGCCAACCCAAGGATCGTGACGCCAACACCGTTTCGCTCCTGACCAAGAACGTTCTCTCGCGAGCGAACGAGATCGTCGCAACGTCGCTGAATCACGAATACCGGCGCCCGATGGGCGGCGAGCGCCCCTCGTGGTGGTGGGGCTCCAACGGCAACGTTGCCAGCCAGACGCTCATCCTCCACCTCGCCGACCGCCTCAAGCCCAACCCAAGCTACCGCGCCACGGCGCAATGCGCACTCGACCACCTCTTTGGCCGCAACTTTAACGGTCGCTCCTACGTCACCGGCCTCGGCGCGCTCCCACCCCAGCATCTCCACGACCGGCGCGGCGAACCAGCCTGGCCCGGTTATCTCGTCGGCGGCAGCTGGCCGGACGGCCGCAGCTGGAGTGATACACTCGCGAGTTATCAGACGAACGAAATCGCCATCAACTGGAACGGCTCGCTCATCTATGCGATCGCGGCATTTGCCGAACCAACAGCAGCGAAGTAATTAATAAACTGCCCGCCGACCTCTGGCGTTCTCCAAGGTAACCTGAAATGCCGGTTTGCGTCAGAGTAGTCGTCCCCTATCACTTGCTCACTCTTTCGATGAAAAAATTATCCAGGTTATTCGATGCGTTCCATGGTTTTCCACTGTTTGCGACGCTCGCAATCATACTTGTGAGCGGATGTAAACGCGATGCCGCCGCGACTCGCACCGCGCCGCCGGTGCCCGTACAAGTCGCCAGCGCGACGAAACAAGCGCTCCCCGTTACCCAAAAGGCCATCGGCACCGTGCAAGTGCTCCGCAGCGTAGCGGTCAAAAGCCAGGTCGACGGCATCATCCAACGCATCAACTTTAAAGAGGGCGACGAAGTGAAGGCTGGCGACCTGCTCTTCTCGCTCGACCGGCGCCCCTTCGAAAACAGCCTGCAAATGGCCAAGGCCGAACTCGCCAACGCCCAAGCCCAAGCTTCCCGCGCCGCGACTGATGCCGGCCGTTACGAACGCCTCGACCAAGCTTCGGTTGTATCCAAAGAACAATACGCCCAGCTCATCACTGCGGCCCAAACCACCAAAGCGCAGGTCGACGCCAAAGAAGCCGCTGTAGCCAACGCTCAACTCCAACTCGACTACGCCGAAATTCGCGCGCCGATCGAAGGTCGCACCGGCCAACTCAGCCTTTTCGAAGGCTCGTTGGTCAAAGCCAACGACGCGGCGTTTTCCCTCGTAAAAATCAACCAGATGGCACCCATCTCCGTCGCTTTCTCCGTGCCTGAACGCACGCTCGACGCCGTGCGCGCCGCCCTCACCGCCGGCAGTGTCGCCGCTCATGTCTCGGGTCGCGACAACGAAGCCGTGCAGGCCGATGGCGTCGTGGATTTCATCGACAACACCGTCGATCCGACCACCGGCATGATCACGCTCAAAGCCCGTTTCGCGAACGCCGACCATGCGCTCTGGCCAGGCCAATTCGTCAACGTCGAGCTGCGCCTCAGCGTCGAGGCCGATCAAATCGTTGTCCCCACG
>Ga0302322_100005921_pt1 | contig 10778 bp, 11 predicted proteins | sample Fen_T0_2_FD_203757 | JGI IMG/M metagenome (GOLD analysis project Ga0302322, IMG submission 203757) | Peat permafrost microbial communities from Stordalen Mire near Abisko, Sweden - Fen_T0_2 | ecosystem: Environmental > Terrestrial > Soil > Wetlands > Permafrost | place: Sweden: Abisko... | reverse complement strand
GAGCGGACGAACCCGCCAACGGACGGCACAGGTGGGGAACAACCAGCCCCACGATGCCCACCGGACCGCACACACCCACGGCGCCTCCCACGGCGAGCGCCGTGCCCGCCAGCACGGCCGTGCGGGCTCGATCCAGGGGCACTCCCACCGCCTGGGCGTGGTCGTCGCCCAGGGCGAGCGCATCCAGCCAACGGGAAACCGACAGTAAAACGCCTATCCCCAGGAAGATGGGCGGCGCCGACAGGGCGACATGGGTCCAACCGCGCGCTTCCGCGCCGCCGGAGAGCCAGAACACGAGCTGACGCAATTGATATTCGTCGGAAAGGAGAAGGGCGAGCGATGTGCAGGAAGTGAACACGAGCAGAAGGGCCACGGCGAAGCACCCGAGGAATGTGGCCACCGGCAATGCCCAGATCGGAGCCCAGGGCATGTGAAAGAGCACGAAGACGGCCGCGAACGATCCGCCGCTGGCGATGCCCAGAAGCGATGGATCCGCCATGGGGTTGCGAAACAATGCCTGGAAGGCGGTCCCGGAGGCGGAAAGCGCAGCACCCACCATGGCCACCACCAGGATGCGCGGTGCCCGCACCTGCCAGACGATTCCCGTCTCCATCCCGGCACCCCTCGGGCCTTCCCACAAGGCGCGCAGCGCGGCGTGCCAGGAGAGGTCTGAGCTTCCGGTCAGGAGAGAAGCCAGCATGGCACCCAGGAGTGCCAGCAGCAGAAGTGGTAGAAGGCGATTCACCTGTGGGAGGTCACGCGCCGGGACGCCAAAGCGGCTCTTCGACTCCGGCCTTGGCGTTTTCCAGGCGGGGGGCGGCGAAGAGCCAATCCGAAAGGCGGTTGAGGTACTGGATCACCAACGGTGCCACGGTTTCTTCTTCCGCTAGCCGAACGCACAGGCGTTCCGCCCTGCGACACACGGTGCGGGCCACGTGGAGGGACGCAGCGGCACGACTCCCGCCGGGGAGGATGAAATTGGCCAGTGGCCCCGTCTGGGACTGCATGGAGTCGATCTCCTGCTCCAGGGTCTCGATCTGGTCCGGCCGCACCTGGGGAAGAGGCCATTTTCCCTTGTCTTCTTCCAAGAAGCAGAGATCCGAACCCAGATCGAAGAGTTCGTTCTGGATCCGAAGGAGAGGCTCGGCGATCTCGGCGCAAGGCTCCAGAGCGCGAACCAGCCCCAGGACCGAATTCAGTTCGTCCACGGTCCCGTAGCACTCCAGGCGCAGGTCGGACTTGGCGACGATTTGCCCTCCGCCCAGCCGGGTCTGACCCTGGTCGCCGGCGCGCGTGTAGAGCCTGCTCAGTGGCGGCATTCGGTCTCCTCCAAAGACCTCCCAAAGTAACCGGTCCATCTTCCCCGAGCACTCTGCTCGTGCTAGGTTGGGAGGAAATGGCCCCCAATGGAAAGGAAGCATCCGAGGAAGCGGCAAGGGGTCTGCCAGCCCACATCCGTCCTCGCCGCGTGCTTGTCTGCGCCTTGGACTGGGGTTTGGGCCACGTGGCGCGCACCACCCCGCTGGTACGGGAGCTTTTGTCGCGGGGGGCCACCGTGGTCCTGGCTTCCAATGGAAGGTCGGCGGACTGGTGGCGCCGGGAATTTCCGGACCTGGAATTGCGCGAACTTCCCGACTACGCGGTGCGCTATTCCCCGGGACCGTGGCTGATTCCCTCCCTTCTCTTCTCCCTTCGGCGGGTGCGCCGGGCGATCCGGGAGGAATCGCTGTTGCTGAATTCCTGGCGGGGCGAGGGGTTCGACCTTGTCCTCTCCGACAACCGGTACGGATGCGCGATGCCCGGCGTTTTCTCCATCCTTCTGACCCACCAACTGCGACTGGCCGCTCCGGCGGGGCTGGGGTGGACCGAACCCCTGGGCGAGCGCTTGATGGCCCGGATCGCCAAGCCGTTCTCGGAGATCTGGATTCCCGATCGGGCCTGGGGTCCAACTCTGTCGGGAAGACTGGGGCATCCATCCAAACCCGGCCTATTCCCGCCACTGCGCTACCTGGGCCCCCTTTCGCGATTTACCACGGCGGTTCCCGATCCCGCATGGTCCGGTCCCTGGGACACCGTCGGGCTCATCAGCGGACCCGAGCCCACTCGCACCCGTTTCGAGGCGGCTCTGCGGGATTTGTTCGGGCGCCGTCCAGGGAGGCACCTGCTCGTCCGAGGTCGCCCGGACTTGGATGCCACCTCGGTACCGCACTCGGGAAACGTCGTCGAGGTCCCGCACCTGGATACCGCCCAACTCGCGGCGGCCCTGCGTGGCGCGACGGAAATCGTCACCCGCGGAGGCTACTCCACGGTGATGGACCTGGACGCATTGGGCCTGCTGGGTCCCCGCTGCCTGTTCGTGCCCACGCCGGGCCAGACCGAGCAGGAGTCGCTCGTGCGCGACCTCGCCTCGCGGGGGCTGGCGCGCACCTGCCGGCAACGGGACCTCTCCTCCCCGGCCTGAGCGCTCAACCCAGGTCCGAGGCCTCGAGGGAGCACAGGACCTTGTCGGACAGATCCTGACCATTCGCGACCCGGTCGGCCTGGCGGGATACCGCCGCCTCGAACAGGTTCCGCACGGCGCGCGCGTTCCCCGAGGATCCGTCGCGTCCTCCGTGGAGGGACTTCAAACGCGGAGTCAACGCCTGGAGCGCCTGGGGGGAAAGGTCCAACTGGTAGCGCCGGCAGAGGGACAGGAAGATCTCGGTCATTTCGGAAGGAGAATAGTCGGGGAATTCCCAGATTCGGGGAAAGCGGGAGCGAAGTCCGGGGTTGGACTCCAGGAAGGTCTCCATCTCCGGACCATAACCGGCGGCGACCACCACCAGCCGGTCCCGGTGGCTTTCCATCCGTGCGATCAGCGCCGCCACAGCTTCCTTTCCATAGTCCGCGGAATCCCCGGTGGTGAGGGAGTAGGCTTCGTCCACGAACAGAACCCCGTCCATCGCCGATTTCACGATCTCGTCGACCTTTTCCGACGTCTGGCCCATGTATCCGGCCACCATACCCGCGCGGTCGGTTTCCACAAGGTGTCCGCGTTCCAGGAGTCCCAACCCCTTGAGGATGCGCGCGTACAATCGCGCCACGGTGGTCTTTCCGGTACCCGGGTTGCCCGTGAACACCACGTGCAGGCTCACCGGGACCTGCGTCAGGTGGCGCTCCCGGCGCAGGATCTGGACCTTGAGAAGGTTGGACAATTTCCGGACCTCGTCCTTCACGGATCCCAGGCCCACCAGGGCCGCCAGTTCGTCCAGCGCCGATGCGAGTTCGGTCTCGCGGGCGGCTGGACTCGGAACCGGCGGAGGTCCGACAATTTCCGGTTCGGGAGATTCGACGCTGTCCGCGATCGGCGGCGCGGGCCTCTTTGGCGGCGAAGTCGGATCCGATCGCGCCAGGTCGGTCATTCCCCACGCCTGTGGGACGAACTTCGGAGCTGGGGTCGACGTCGGCGCGATCGTGGCCGGTGGCGGTCCGGCAGGCGCCGGTACAGTATTCGATGTGACAGAATCCGATTTCTTCAGCGACTTGTAGGCGGCCCAGAAAGCTTGGAATCCCCGCACTTCGCCGTTCTCCACCTTCCCGTCCAGGCGCACCACCAGGGAGAAGTACGCGTACAGTCCGGTGGCCAGCCGGGAGAGTCCCTCGGACAACACGGGATTGGATTCGAAGGATTCGGCCCAATGGGGAACCTGGAGGCGTGTTTCGTCGCCGTGGTCTCGCAAGAGAAACCGGTACCGGTCGAGCTCGCCTTCTTCGAAGGTCTTGGCGACCCAATCCCCCCGCAGGGAGAGCTGCTGGAGCTTCGCGGAGAAGGCCAGGTTCTGCACCAGGGCCCAATCCAGAGCGGCCAGTGCGGCGAGCTCGCGGTCGCCGATGCGGTCCCAGGAATAGCCCAGCAGGATCTGGATGCAGAGAATGTCGTGGCGCAAGGCCTCGCGATACTCGGGAAGACAACGGGCTTCGGACAGAGCCGCCACCAGCGGGGCCAACTGGAATTGCAAGGCCAGAGCTCGCTCGTCCAGACGTTCCAGGTAAGGGTCCATGCCGGAACAAGGGTAGCACCGGCCCAACGCGATGTCCCGTGGTTCCCTCTCGTTTTGCCCGGCAATGTTCTCCGGTTACCGGTCGAAGATTGCCGCATCCGCGGTTCGGAGAACTCCGATCACCCGGAAATTGCGACTGGCTCGCGAATTGATTAAAGCCTCCGGCATTCCGATCCGATCCTGGGGTTGGATGGAGGCCTCTGCCCTGTGGCCTTCGGGAGTCCAGACTTCCAAACCGTCACATCCAGTAAGAAGCAGGTAACTCCATATGAGCAGCATATCCAGCGTCTCGTCCAACAACGATCTCACAAGTCTTCTCAATTCGACCTCCACCAAGCACAAGAAGGGAGGAGGGAAGATCGGCGAAGACTTCGAGAACCTCCAGAAGGCCTTGACCTCCGGAGATCTTTCCGCGGCCAAGACCGCGTTCTCCACGTTGCAGACGGACATGAAGAATGGCCCCAAGCCGCCGGACGGCGATTCGGACGATTCATCCAGCGTCTCCGGGAAATCCTCCAAGTCCAAGGGACCGGATCTTTCCGCCTTGGAAAGCGCCTTGAATTCCGGAGACCTCTCCGCCGCCAAGTCCGCTTTCACCGATCTGATGAAGAACGCCCCGAAACCCCCGAAGAACCACGGGGAAGGCTCGGGGTCCGCGAACGGGGTTTCCGGCACGGATGCCGCCAGCGCCTTGGAAGCCTTCTTGCAGGCCCTCCAAGGGACGAGCACGACCAGTTCGACGTCTTCGACCACCAGCACGACCTCCTCCTCCGATCCATTCGGTGTCTCGGGTCAGAACGTCGACGTCCAAGCGTAGGGATTCGCGGTCAGCGCTGGTCAGGGGCGAGTTCGTCCTTCCAACCACGGCCGGTGCAGCCTCCGCTGCATCGGCTTTTTCCATTCCCCGGGCCGGCTCGGAATGGTTCAATCGGTTTCCAACCAGCTGGGAGCACCATCGGTCATGACCTACCTGTCGATCTATCTTACCCGCTGATGGCCAATCCATCGGCACTTCTCCAACCGCTCGGTTCGATCCTCATGGGAATCGACAGGTTGGTGGTTTGGGTTGGAAACTGGATGCTGGGAGCCTTCGACACGGTCTTCGACTACCTGGAATTCCTGGGTCGGACCTTGACCGCCGGATGGAAGTTCTACCGCCATCCCCACTTCACCGTGGAGCAGTTGTACATCATCGGAATCAGCTCCATTCCCTTGGTAGCCACCACCTCGCTCTTCACCGGTGCAGTCACGGCTTGGCAGGCCGCCTACCTGTTTTCCGACTACATCCCCTTGACCTTCCTGGGTACCGCGGTGGGGAAGTCCATCATGCTGGAGATGGGCCCGGTCCTCACAGCCCTGGTCGTGGCCGGTCGCACTGGAGCGGGAATGACCTCCGAACTCGGTTCCATGGCTGTCACCGAACAGCTGGATGCCATGGACGTCCTGGGTTTGGACCGCCACCAGTTCCTGGTCGCGCCTCGAGTCCTGTCCGGCCTGGTCATGCTTCCGGTGCTTTGCGTCCTTTCCGCCTTCGTCGGCCTCATGGGAGCCTTGGGGGTGGCGGTGGTCTTCAAAGGCATGGAACCCAGTCTTTTCTGGAAGGGCGTGCGATTCTTCTACGACGACTGGGACGTGATCGTTGCGCTGATCAAAGCCGTGGTCTTCGGATTCATCATCACCACCTTCGGGTGCTACTCCGGCATTCGCGCCAAGAACGGAGCCGAGGGCGTGGGACGCGCCATCGAACAATCCGTGCAGGCCTCCTCGGTCTCGATCCTCATCGCCAACTTCCTCCTTGGATACATCCTGCTGTGAAGACTCGGACCGCTGAAAATCCCGTCGGATGGGGGATGGCGGGCCATTGGCGTCCCTCTGTCGTTGCAACGGGATCCTCTTTCCGGCACATTCCTACCACGGGCCGATGCCCGGGAAGGAGCCGTGGGGCATGGACGTGAAAATCGACGCGACGAAGGTGAAGGCTCTCCGCATGGAGAGATCCTGGTCGCAGGAGCATCTCTCCGGCGCCTCCGGCGTGAGCTTGCGAACCGTGCAGAGGATCGAGACGGAAGGAAACGCCTCGGCGGAATCCCGGCTTTCACTGGCGGCGGCCTTCGGCGTCGATCCAGCCGAATTGCTGGCGACTTCCCCGCTGCAGGGTCCAGTCCCCGAGACCTTTCCCGAGAAAGATCGAAACCGGCTCATGCGCCACGCAGCCCTCTACGTGGTGGTCTGTACGGGGCTGTGCCTCCTGGACTTCACCCAGTCCGGCACCATCACCTGGTCCAAATGGCCGTTTCTGGGTTGGGGAATCGGAATCCTCTCCCACGGATTCAAGGTCCTCTGGCCTGTGACGGCCTGAGGCGCCCCAGTCAAAGCCCTGAGGTTCCCTCCGGGTTCGATCCCTCGATGGCGGCCCGGAACGCGCGACCCAGCAGCTTGATCTGGCGGCCGTAGCGACGGCAGTGCACGCACATGGCCAGGTGCAAGGTGAGAGCGACACGCTCACCGGGTGACAGCTTTTCCTCCCTCGCGCGCGACAGGAGTTCGCTCGCCTGCCGGCAGTGGACGATTCCGAAGGGCTGTTTCACGAACGACCCCATTTCTCGCCCACGCATCCGCGCAGCCTGAGTCTCGCCCTGTGCAGGAGCACGTGGCAGTTGGATTCGGAAAGCGACAATTCCCGGCAAATGCTGACCACGTCCATCTCCTCCACTTCGCGCAGCACGAAGACCCGGTACATGCGCTCGGGCAGGATGCGCGCGCACAGCTCCAGCACCTTCCAGAAGCCCTCGGTGTGCAGAGCCTCCTCGGGATCTCCCCAGTCCGCCACCGGCTCCCGCCAGTGGTCCGTTTCGTCGAATGGATCCTCTCCGCAAGTGGGACAGGGGTCCACATCGCTGGCGGGGACTCGCCGCCAATGGTCAACCACCTTGTGGCGCAGGATCCCCGCAAGCCAGCCGCGTGTTACATCCCCTCGCAAACTCTCCACACCGACCCATGCGGCGACCAAGGTCTCCTGGACCACATCCTCCGCCGCGGACGCCTGGACGCCCAATCGCCATCGCGCCTGGCGCAGGAGCCACGGCCGGTGCTCGGCCAGGCGACGCTGGAAATCGACCGACGGATCCATCATAGCCGGAAAGATACCCGCAACCGACTTTGAGAATTATTTCCAGATTCATTGTAAGAGTGGCCCTGTTCCGCGCGACTCTTTCGATGAGCGACCGAAGGCTCGGCGCTTTGCACAACCGGGTCCAAGATGGCCTCGGAATCGTTCCAACATTTCCAACCTGGAGAGCACCATGAAGAACACCGTCCTGCGCACCCGTCTGTCCGCCCTCGCCCTCGCCGGGATCGCCACCGGCTTCGCCGCCGGTCCCGTCTTCGCCGGCGGAGGCTGCGATTCCACCAAGATGGACAAGAAGGGATGCAAGGGGAAAACCTGCTGCAAGGGCATGGCTCACGACAGCGCCATGGGCAAGGAAGACCGCTCCTGTTCGGGCACCGGCCATTGCGGCGGCACCGACACCACCAAGGGAGCCAGCATGGATTCGACCGGCACCGCATCCAAACTGATGATGGCCAAGACCGAGAAGGAGTTCACTGCAGCGGCCAAGATGGCGGGCAAGAAGGTGGAGAAGACCTCCTGCGCGGGGAAGAATTCCTGCAAAGGCGTGTACTTCAAGGACGGCAAGACCACCGAACTCTCCTGCAAGGGAACCGCTTCATGCCACGGGCTCAAGGTCGCGATGTAAGAAGGAATTTCGCTCGCGACGCCGTGGGGGTCGGTTTGCGCCCCCCCCACTTCGCGGACGCGTTCGAGGATCCTTCGGGCGTCGACTTCTTCGAGGTGATCGCCGAAAACTACACGGGGACAGGACCTGTCCCCGCGTCCAACCTCGCCCGCGCGCGGAGCCTGCGACCCGTGGCTCTGCACGGCGTTTCGCTGGACCTCCTGGGGTCCGATCCGATCGACCAGGACCATGTCCGTCGCGTGTCCGAGCTCGCCGCCAACCTGGACGCGCCCTGCTTCTCCGACCACCTGTGCTGGACGCGACTGGACGGGTGGCATTCGCACGACCTGCTTCCTACCCCGTTCACGGAGAAGATCGCCGACCACGCCGCGGCCCGGGCGGAAATCGTCCAGAGCCTCCTGCCGATTCCCTTCGGGATCGAGAACCTCTCGAGCTACGCGGCCTTCGAAGGTTCAACCCTCACCGAATGGGAGTTCTACAAACGGGTGGTCGACCTAGCCAAGGTCTGGCGGATGCTCGACATCAACAACATCTACGTGTCCGCGATGAATCACGGCTTCGATCCCCGTTCCTACCTGGAATCGATCGACTGGGACCGGGTCCTCTACGTCCACCTGGCAGGACACCACATCCGCCCCGACGGTCTGCGCATCGACACACACGACGCCCCGGTCTGCGAGGAAGTCTGGGACCTCTACCGCGACGCATGGACCCTGGGCGGCCCTTTCCCCACCCTGATCGAATGGGACGACAACCTTCCCTCGTGGGGGCGACTTGTGGAAGAAGCGGATACGGCGCGTCTTTGCCGGAAGGTGCGCAGGACTTTGGTGACGGAATCCGTCTTGGAATCCGCGGCATGACCGCTCTGCGCGATTTCCAGGAGCGCTGGGCGGATTCGACCTCCGCCCCGCTTCGCTTCCTGGGGCAAGGCCGGGCCGAAGTCCCCGCGGAGGACTACGACCGGAAACTCCTCGCCTCCATCCTCCCGGGGAACGGAGTCGATGCCGTAGCCCGGCTGGGCGCCTACCGCCTGCAATATTGGTTCCGACTGATCACCCTGATGCAGAAGGATTTCCCCTTGGCCGGACACCTCCTGGGCTGGGAGGAGTTCAATCCGCTGGCGGCGAGCTACCTGAAAGAGCATCCGCCGACAAGCGACCTCGACCTTCTGGGGCGGGACTTCCCCACTTGGCTCGGAAAGCAGGACTTGCCTGCGCTTCTGGTGGAATCGACCCGAGTCGATCTCGCTTGGAACCTGGCGTTCGGAGCGGCTGATCTTCCCGTTCCCGGTCCCGAGGATGTGGATCGCTTGGCAGCGGGCGAGATCGGGATCGTCCTTCAACCCTCGGTCCGGATTCTGTCCGCCTCCAGGAACTGGTTCCCCCTTCGCATCTCGCTGGCGGAAGGGGATGCGGTACCGGCGGGACCCCCCAAACCGCGTCGGGGAACGTTCGTGGTGTCGCGCACCGGATCCGTCCTGCGCGCGGAATCCGTGGAACCGCTCCTGGCGAAGGTCCTGCGGGGAATGCGCAACCGTTCCTGGATCGAATCGCTGGAGCGAATCGTCGGCACCCATCCGGAGGCGGAAGAGAGGGTTTCCGATTGGTTCTCCCTGGGGATCTCGCTGGGGTGGTGGGGCGTGGTGGAGACCTCGCACCGGTCCGGATGAGACGAAAAACGGCGGCCTTTTGGACCGCCGTGCAATTTCCCCGGATCCCTCGAATTTCCTAGACGATCGTCGGCTCTTCGTTGCGCAGCCAAAGATCTTCCGGACGCGCGGCCAGGATCTCACGCCCTTGCCAGTTCCTTGGATCCGTCCCGACGATGCGGTTCGAGCCGACATTCTGCTCCACTTCCCCGGCTCGGGTCGCCGATAGCGAATCCGCCACCCGGATCGAATCGGCACGGTGGAGGGAGTCCACGCGGGGAAGGGAGTCCATGCTGCTCCACATCCGGGATACAGAATCCGCGCGCACCAGGGAATCCAACCTGCGCAGAGAGTCTTGGAAATGCTGGATCTTGACCGTGGAGTCCACCAGACCGAGGGAATCCACTCTCCATAGGGAGTCCTTGTCGGGATTGGAGTATTTCACCTGGAGATAGGCCACCCTCCCCAACGACCCGTCCATGGTCCTGATCCTGACGTAGTAGAGGATGGTCCTGGTGGCGTAATCCTTCCAGAAATTGTCGACGAAGACCGTGCTGTCCGCCACTCCCCGGTCGGTGGGATTCTCCGAACCGGTGGCCGACTGGATGAGGAAGTCGCGCACTGGAGGAGTACCTGCGGGCACCGCCCATACGAGCTTCAGCCCGTTGTGGGGATAATCCATGATGGCAGTCAAATTCTGTACCGGCGGGATTCCGATGTAGTTCATCGCGACCGTATCCACCTTCACCCCGACCTTGGACTTGGACTGGACCACCACGTAGGTGTTGGTGTACCCGGACAAGCTCGTGGCGAACTTGAGCTTCCAGGAGCCGGCGCCGAGCCCGTCGAGCCTATAGGTGCCGTCCATGTTCACGGTCACCACGGAAGCGTCAGAACCGAGCACGGAAACTTCCACCGACTGTGGATTGTCGTCCCCGACCATTTCGACCACGCCGAACAGGCTGCCCGGCGAACGCACCGTGTCGGTACGGACCTGGAGCTTGCCCTGGTTCGTGTACACGGAATCCTGGACGGCGGTCTTCCCCGAGGCAACTCGTGCCACCACGCGATACATCCCGTCGGCGACTACCGGGAGAGAGTAGGAACCGTTGGCCAGGGTCACCCCGGTGGTGATGGGGTTCCTGGATGTGTCCTGGGGTCGGAACACGAGCAGGTTGGCTCCTGCCACCGGAGCTCCCGCGGTGTCGAGAAGGCGCGCGGCCGAGGCGTTGGTCTCGTCCACCGTGCCCGTCACCTTCTGCGAATCGCAGGAAGCGATCCACAGGCCGGACGTAGCCAGGACCAATGTTGACAAGATCTGGCGTTTCATGGGGT
>Ga0302322_100005920_pt1 | contig 10778 bp, 9 predicted proteins | sample Fen_T0_2_FD_203757 | JGI IMG/M metagenome (GOLD analysis project Ga0302322, IMG submission 203757) | Peat permafrost microbial communities from Stordalen Mire near Abisko, Sweden - Fen_T0_2 | ecosystem: Environmental > Terrestrial > Soil > Wetlands > Permafrost | place: Sweden: Abisko... | reverse complement strand
CGTCGACGACGTGCTGCTCAACGTGGCCGGCGTGCTGCTCGGGTACGGGCTGTTCGCGGCGGCGCGGCGGGTGCGTGCAGCGCCGGGGCGTCAGCGGTCAGTGCACGAGTAGCAGGGGTCGATGGAAGCCTGGATCAGCGGCACGTCGGCCAGCGTCTGCTCCCGTACCATGAGCGCGACGGTGGGCATGTTCTGGAACGTCGGCGTGCGGATGCGCACGCGCAGCGGCACGTCCGAGCCATCCGAGGCGACATAGTAAAAGACCTCGCCGCGCGGCCCTTCGATGCGCGCGCAGGCCTCGCCGGCGGGGACGGGGATGAAGTCGCCGGCGTCGATCGGCCCTGACGGCATGCCGTCCACGGCCTGCTCGATGATGCGGCAGCTCTCGACGATCTCCAGGGCCCGGACGACGATGCGCGCCAGCACGTCGCCCTCCGGGCGCACCGGCACCTCGAAGTCGAGCTGGTCGTAGATCTCGTACGGCGCCGCCTTGCGGATGTCCTGGGGCAGGCCAGAGGCGCGCGCCACGGGCCCGAGAGCCCCCCAGGCGAGCGCCTCGTCGCGCGTGAGCACGCCGACCCCCGCGCACCGCGCGCGCACCGTCCGGTCCGTGGTGAACACGGGGATGATGTCCCGCTCCATGGCCGCGCGAATCGCTTGCGCCGTGGCGGAGACCATCCCGGGGTCGACGATGTCGCGCGTCACGCCGCCGGGCTTGTTCATCGCGTAGTTCACGCGGTTGCCGGACACCGCCTCGAGCAGGTCCATGACCTTCTCGCGCAGGGCGAAGCAGGTCATGAACAGCGTCTGGAAGCCGATGACCTCGGCGGCGATGCCGGCCCACAGCAGGTGAGAATGCAGCCGCTCGGCCTCGTGCACGATCACGCGGATGTGCTGCGCCCGCGCCGGCACCTCGACACCGGCGAGTTGCTCGAGGGCGCGCGAGAAGGTCAGCGTGTGCACGTTGGAGCAGATCCCGCACACGCGTTCCACGAGGGCCAGGTCCTGCGTGTAGTTCTTGCGCTCGGCCAGCCATTCGATGGCGCGGAAGTTGAAGCCGACAGTGATATGCGCCTCGCGCACGGCCTCACCGTCGCAGACGAGCTCGATCTTGTAGGGTTCCTCGAGCGCGGGGTGGTACGGGCCCACGGGGATGACGGGACTCATGGTTCTCCTCCGGCATCGACGCGCGCCGCGTCGGCGGGGTCGGCGTCGCGGCCGAGCTCCTGGGTGCGGCTGAAGAGGCCGGGCTCGTCCTCGGGCCGGAGCATCAGGGCCGGCGACCCGTCACGGCCGGCGAACTCCAGCGCATAGTAGTCGCGGGCTTCGCGCTCGGCCCAGTCGGCGCCCGGCCAGATGTCGGCGATGCTCTCCGCGCGGGCCTCCGGGACCACGGTGGCGATGTTCAGCAGGCGTCCCGCCAGGTCCCAGTGATACAGCAGGCGGAAGCCGCCGCCGGGCGCCGGGCTCACCGTGAGGGTCACCCAGCGCGCCTCGACGCTGCGCAGGAGGCGTGCCATCGCCCTCACGTCCAGGTTCGGCGCCTCGACCCAGCGGCCGTCGCCGTGCAGCTCCCAGGCGGCGGTCACGCCGAGCTCCTCCAGAATGGCGTCAGGCTCCATCATCGTTCCTTTCCGCGACGGCAGCGCCGCCGAAACCCTTTTTGAGCACGGTCTGCGAGCGGCGCCGGCGGCAGCGCTCGCAGAGCCTGATCCGCTCGCGGAACTCGCGACTGATGTTGTCGTGCGCCACCGTGAGCATGCGCTCGCTGTACGGCCGCGCCGGTAGGCCGCACTCCGGGCAGGCCGGATAGGAGATCTGCAGTTCCTGAGCGAGCGCGCCGCTCCGTGCGTAGTTCGGCGCGCGATCCTCCTCCTGGCTCAGCGCCTCGCCTGGGCAGAGGTCCACGCAGCGACCGCAGAACGTGCAGCGGCCGGGGTCGTAGCTCCAGTCGCAGTGATCGTCGTGCCCGGTGACGACGATGGCGCCCGAGACGCAGACGTGGTCGCAGATGCCGCAGGCGATGCACTTGGCAGCATCGCTCCGCACCAGGCCGCGGAAGTGGGCGGCCGGCACGTGTCGCTCGGGATATCGCAGCGTCGCCGGGCCGCGGCGGAAGTTCTGAGAGATGAGCGTAAGGATGTTCACGGCCGCGCCCTCACGGCCACACCATGGCCACGACCATCGCCAGCGCGCCCAGAGCCGAGCCCCACAGCCAGTAGACGCGCGCCGCCTGGGCGAGCTTGAGGCGCGCCGTCGCCGCCGCGACGGCGGCGAGCGCCAGGACGAGCGTCAGCGAGATGGCGACGAACACGGTCGCGCGCAGGGGCCACACGGCGTGCGCCACGGGGAAGGCGAGCACCGCCCAGAGGCCGGTGAGCGCGACCCATTCGAGGCCATGGGCCAGCTCCCACAGGGCAAGCCGCGGTCCCTCGAACTCGGTGGTGGCTCCGGCGTAGATCTCCTGCTCGGCGTTGGCCACCGAGAACGGGTTCACGCGCAGCTTGACGGGCAGGCAGAGAGCCAGCGCCAGGAGTGCCGGAAGGCGGACCTGCCACATCGCCTGCTGGCTGATGACGCTGAGCGACAGGCTGTCGGCGGCCGCGGCGAGGGCCACGAGCGCCGCCAGGAACGGCAGGCTGTAGGCGATGCTCAGCACGGCTTCGCGGGTGGCGCCCAGCTCGCCGTAGAGCGACCGCGAGACGAAGCCGGCGAGCACGGCGCAGAGTGGCGGGATCTCGAGCAGGGCCACGAGCAGCACAAGGTCGCCGCTGAAGCCGCCGCTGTGCGGAAACACGGGCAGGAGGGCGAGCGCGCCCAGCGTGCTGGCCACGGCCAGCACGGGCAGCGCGCTCATCGCCAACGCCTGCAGACGCGGTCTCGGCAGAGGCTGCTTTGCCAGCAGTTTCACGAAATCGAAGAACGGCTGGTAGAAGGGCGGCCCGATGCGTCCCTGGAGTCGGGCCGTCAGCTTGCGTTCCATCCAGAGCATGAGCCAGGCGACCGGCACCGCGTACAGCAGGCCGGGGAAGACGAGCAGCTGGAGGAGGGCGCGGCCGATGGTCATGCGCGCCCTCTCCCGGCCAGCAGCCCGATCGCCTCGGCGATACCCGCGATGATCGCGTCGGGTCGCGGTGGGCAGCCGGGGACGTACACGTCGACCGGCAGGATGCGGTCCAGAGGGCCCTCGATGGTGGGACTGCCGGCGAACACGTTGCAGCTCGCCGGGCACGAGCCCAGGGCTACGACGACCTTCGGCTCCGGCACCTGGGCGTAGACCGTCTCCACGGCGGCGCGCGTGGTTCGCGTCACCGGGCCCGACACGACGATGATGTCGGCGTGCCGGGGGCTGCCTTCGAGGCGGATGCCGAGCTGCTCCACGTCATAGCGCGGCGTGAGGCAGGTGACGAACTCGATGTCGCAGCCGTTGCAGCTGCCGGCGTTCAGATGGAACAGCCAGGGAGAACGCCGGCGGGCCGTGCGCACGAGGGAGTCGACGAGGCGCATCGCGGACCGCCTACCAGGCTCTCGGCCACAGGCCGGCGGCCAGGACGACGACGATGAGGACGACGAGCGCCACCGTCAGCGGCGCCGCCTCGGTGCGCCACACGGAGCGCCAGGGGCCGGCGGGAGTGGTGGGGAACGTCGGCGCCGAGGCGTCCGGCACGGCGCCGGTCTTCGGCGCCCCCCACCAGCAGACGGCGATCACGCGCGCGTAGGCAAGCACCGACAGCGCCGTGGCGATTACCAGGAGCGCGAGGTAGATCCAGCTTCCGCCGTAGGCGGTCTCGTAGATGCGCCAGTGCCCTGCGTAGCCGATCGTCGGCGGCACGCCGAGCGCCGTGAGCGCACCGGCGATGAAGGCGACGGCGGCCAGCGGATGGCGGACGGCCAGGCCGCGCGAGGCGAGTGTGACCGGGCCATCGTGCTCGGGGCCGGCCAGCGCGGTGAATAGCAGGGACTTGGCGAGGACGCCGGCGGCGGAAGCCACGACCGCGCCCGAGAGGCCGAAGCGGCCGGCGAGGGTGACGGCGAGGACGATGAACCCGGTATCGGTGACCGACGAGAAGACGAGCAGACGCTTGACGTCGCGCTGCGCCAGCGCCAGCCCGGCGCCGCCGACGGCGGACAGCAGGGCCAGACCGAGCCACGGCCAAGCCGGCTGGAAGAGCCAGGCGGCGGTGTGCCGCAGCGCGATCAGTTCCGCGAGCGCGGCGACGTCGACGACGGCGAGGATCACGGCCACCAGGGGCGCCGGCGTGCGTTCCGCCACTCGGGGCAGCCACAGGTACGCGGGTACGAGCGCCAGCTTGACGGCAAAACCGCCGAGCAGCAGGGCGAGCACAATCGCCGCCGCGCCGCCGTCGAGAAGGAGGCTGCCGGCGATGATGGCCGCGGCCGAAAGCAGCGCGGCGAGCAGGTAGACGTTGCGCGCGCGACGCTCGACGCCGGCTGCGAACAGCAGGAAGAAGGCGAGCAGCGAAGCGCCCTCGAAGGGCAGGAGTTGCGCAAGCTCGCCGGTCGAGCTGAGGGCGACCAGAGCCAGCGCGCCCGTGAGGGCGACCAGCCAGAGGTGGCGCCGCAGCCTCGCGTCGGCGGCGCATGCGAGCAGCAGGCAGAGCAGGGCGAGACTGGCGGCACCGAGGAGCGGCCAGTGTGCGACGGCGGCGGCCTCGAGGCCGGCGCCGCGGGCGACGCCGGAGCCTAGGCCGCCGGCGAGGGCGATCGCCAGCGCCAGCGCGGGCAAGCTCACCAGCGCGTGCCGCTCCAGCCAGGCTCCGGCGCGCGCGACCCGGGCGCAGAGCGCCAGCGTCGCGCGCCAGACGGCCAGATAGTAGCGGTCCGGGTCGACCCACTTGTAGAAGGGAGCCAACGCGTGGTGCACGGTCACCGAGAAGTCGCCGGCGAGCAGCCGGCCACCGGCGCCCAGAGGTTCGCCGCCGGTGAAGGCGCCGGACCCGGCGCCGGCCTCGGCGGCGAGCGGGGTCAGGGCGCCGCCGGCGGGGCCCAGCGGCGCGATGTGGCGGGAAGGGCCGGTGGCGGCGAGCACGTTCGCTGCGGCGACCGCCGCGGTGGCGATGGCGCGCGGCCGGCGTACGACGAGCCAGTAGATGAGCGCGCCGGCCGCGGTCGCTACGAGCGCGAGTAGCAGGCCGGCGGTCGCGTACCAGCTGCCGCCGGCCGTGGACAGGCCGAGCCAGGTCACCTGGATGTCGGACGTGAGATGCATGCTGCGCAGCGCCGGCGCGACCACATAGCGGATGCCGAGCTGGGGCGCCACGCCGAGCACGATGCAGCCGGCAGCCAGGATGGCGCCGCCGGCGATCATCGTCCTCGGCGCCTCATGCGCGCGCTCCGAGGCGGGGCTCTCGGTGCCGAAGAACATGCCGCTGCTGGCCTTCATGAACGAGAACATCGTGAAGATGCTGACGACCCAGGCGATCAGCGCCGGCACGGGGAACCCGGCGCGCAGCGCCGCCACATAGATGAGCCACTTGCTCACGAAGCCGTTGAACAGCGGCACGCCGGCGATGCTCGCCGCGGAGATGAGCCAGAGGACCGTGGTCCGCGGCATGCGGCGCCCGAGCCCCCCGAGTTCGTTCATGTCGCGGGTGCCGGTCTCGTGCTGCACGGCGCCGGCGCCGAGGAAGAGGCCGCCCTTGAAAAGGCCGTGGTTGAGACAGTGGAGCAGGCCGGCGGCGATGCCGAGCGGCGTGCCCAGACCGAGGCCGAGCATCATGTAACCAATCTGGCTGACGGTGTGGTAGGCGAGCAGGCGCTTGGCGTCGTGCTGGACCATCGCGAAGAGCACGCCGATGAGCATCGTCGCCGTCCCCAGCCAGACGACCGTCGTCTGCCAGCCGGTCGGCCACGGCGTGATGCTGTGCATGCGGGCCACGAGGTAGACGCCCGCCTTGACGTAGCACGCGGCGTGCAGCAGGGCGCTCACCGGCGTCGGCGCCGCCATGGCCGAAGGGATCCAGGTGTGCAACGGGAACTGCACCGACTTGGCTACCGCCGCGACCAGCATCAGCACGAAGATGCCCGTGGTGAACGCGGCGCTCACGCGCGGGTCGGTCCACATCGTCGCGCCGGTGCGCGCGAAGAGGATGAGGATGGCCGCGAGCAGCGCGTAGCCGGCGATATGGGTCATCACCAGCACCTTGCGCGCGCCGGCGGCGGCTTCCCGTTGCCGGTACCAGAAACCGACCAGGAGGAACGAACACAATCCTATGATCTCCCAGCAGGCGTACATGAGGAGGAGGTTGGAAGCGTAGACGAACGCGATAAGGCCGGCGATGAAGATCTGCATGAGGACGTAGAACCGTGTCGCCGCGCGGTCTTCCGCCATGTAGCCGATCGAGTACAGGAGCACGGCCGCCCCGATGCCGGCGCCCATGAGCGCGAAGAGCTGCGCCAGGCCGTCGACGTGGAAGGTCAGCGCCAGCGGGCCGCTCCAGCCGGGGAGGTGCAGGTCGAGCGTGTGGCCGCGGTAGACCGTCGGCCACAGGACGACGACGGCGGCCAGGCAAGCGAGGCTGGTTCCGAAGGCGAGCCAGCCTTTGGCCCTGCCGCTCAACAAGCGTGAGCAGACGACTTGGAGCGCCGCTCCGGCGAAGAGCATGGCGATCGGCAGGATGACCAGGTCGCTCAGCTGCATGGCCGTCGCCTCATCCCCGTCAGCCTCCCGCGACCATGGGGAAGATGGAGACTTCATCGTCCTGCGATAGCGCCGTGTCCAGGCCTCGCAGGTACAGGACGTTGCGCCCGTTGACGAGGATGATGATCTCCGGGTTCAAGTCTGCGCCGGCGAACGCGGCGCGGCGGAAGAGCGTGCCGTAGCGCGCCGCGAGCGCGGTGAGCAGCTCGCGCAGCGTCGCCGGAGCGTCGTCGAGACGCCGCTCCGTCTCACCCGTGTAGGTGCGGATCGTGGCGAAGAATCTGACGGTCATGGCAGGAGCTCCGAGGCGGAGGGCGCCGGGCGAAAGCGCCGCCCGGCGCCCACACGCTTCAGTTCAGAGAGAGCTCCTTGAGCTTGGCCTTCGACGGGACACCCTTGTCGTCCCAGCCGCGGAGCTGGTAGTACTCGGGCAGCATCTCGCCAAGGCGATTGACCTCGCCCTTGGCCGGGCCGGTCTTGATGGGGTCCTTGAGCAGCCGCTCGGGCAGCGTGTCGTCGGCCGTGGTGTAGCCCTGCGTCAGGTTCCACAGACGCTCCTGGTTCCAGATGCGCTCGCCGATCTTCATGAACTCGTCGACAGAGTATTCCACGCCGGTAACGGCCGAGAGCATCTCGGCCAGTTCCGGCGCGCCGATGCCAAAGGTGGAGAACAGGCATGCGCCGGCCGAGTCCAGCGCGGCCGTGAGGTTCTGGAAGGTGATGTCGAGGCCGGCCTTGCCCTCGGTGATGCGCGGGTCCATGACGGCCCCGTTCTGCAGCACCTCGATGGCGATGGTGTAGCCGCGCACATGGCAGCCGCCGCGGTTGCCGGTGGCGTAGTTGAGGCCGATGCCTTGCACGCCGCGCGGGTCGTAGGCCGGCATCTCCTGCTTCTTGCAGGTCATCGAGTATTCGGGGTGACCGTAGCTCTCAGCGAGCCGATAGGAGCCCTGGGCCAACTTGGCGCCGAAGCCCTCGCCTTCGCCGGCCTTGCGGGTCATCTCGACCATGGCGGCGACGTTGCCGAAAGTGAGCTGCACGCCGTCGGTGTCTTTGGCGGTGATGATCCCGCGCTCGAAGAGCTCCATGGCGCAGGCGATGGTCGACCCCAGGGAGATGGTGTCGAGGCCGTACTCGTTGCAGAGGAAGTTCGCCTTGGTGATCGCGTCCAGGTCGTCGATACCGCAGTCGGCGCCGAACGACCAGGCGGTCTCGTACTCCGGGCCCTCGCCGAAGCCGGCGTAGGCCGGATTGTCGACCTTCGTCACCCGGCCACAGCTGATGATGCAGCTGAAGCACCCTTTGGGACGCACGAGCTGCTTGGCGGCCAGCGACTCGCCGCCGATCTTGTCGGCGGTGGGGAAGTAGCCGTCCTGGTAGTTGCGCGTCGGCAGGGCGCCGGTCTGGTTGAGGATGTTGACCAGGACGTCGGTGCCGTAGGCCTTGAGGCCGGTGCCGCCGACGGGGTGCTCCTGGATCATTTTGCGCGCCTTCATGACGGCGGTCTTGAAGCGCTCGGGATCGGCCACCGTGACGGCGCCGGTGCCGAAGACCGCGATCGCCTTGAGGTTCTTGGAGCCCATCACGGCGCCGACGCCGGAGCGGCCGGCGGCGCGGTGCATCTCGTTCATGACGGTGGCGATCGGCGAGAGGTGCTCGCCACCGGGGCCGATGCAGGCCACCTTGGCGTCCTCATCGGTCTCGGCGCGCACCAGATCGGTCGTATCGGGCGTCGTGTGGCCCCAGATCGCGCCCGCGTCCCGGATCTCCACTTCGTCGTTCTTGATCCAGAGATAGACGGGCTTGGCCGCCTTGCCCTCGATTATCAGGGCGTCGTAGCCGGCATACTTGAGCTCGGGGCCGAAGGCGCCGCCCGAGTTCGAGCCGGCGATGACGTTGTTGAGCGGCGCCTTGGTGACCACTTCGAAACGGCCGGCCGACGGCGCGAACGTGCCGGTCAGCGGCCCGGGAGAGAAAACGATCTTGTTGGCGGGGCTGAGCGCATCGGTGTCGGGCGCCACCTCGTCGAGGATGATCTTGCCGCCCATGCCGCGGGCGCCGAGGTACGTGTGGGCGAGCCCGATGTCGGTGGCCTCACGCGTCACGGTGCCTTTTGTCAGGTCGACGCGCAGCGTCGTGCCGGTCCAGCCGAACATGTCAGCTCACCTCCTGGAAAGCGTCTTTGAACTTGGCCGCGTAGGCCTTCTTGCGCGAGCGCACCTGCTGCTCGTCGTCGACGAACTCCAGCGCCCCGTTGGGGCAGAAGGTCACGCACTCGGGAGCGCCCTGGCAGGTGTCGCACTTGAAGATGCTGCTCGAAGCGGCGTCGTAGCGGGCGTTGCCGAACGGGCAGGCGACCGTGCACATCTTGCAGCGGATGCAGACGCGCTCGTCCCAGTCGACGAGGTTGGCGCGCGTGACGCTCCGGTGCATGGCGCCGGTGGGGCAGACCTTGACGCAGGCGGCGTCGTCGCACTGCTGGCACATCATCGGCACCGTCATGCCTTCGCGTTCCCACGTGTACGCCTGCACGCGCGACGCGGCCGGGCGGAACTGGCCTTCGTGCTCGAACGAGCAGGCGAGCTCGCAGTTGTGGCACCCGGTGCATTTGTCCGGATGGATCATGAGTACTTTGGCCATGGCCCCTCCTCTGTGGAGCGCAGTTGCCGGCACCTCCGCCGGCCGCGTGCGTCTGCTCCTTCGGCGACTACAAGACAGACTCAATCCTGTGACCGGGTGAAGAAGGAGTCGAGTCGACCGGCGACCACTCTTGGGTCGTACAGATGGTCACGTGCACACCGTCCCGGCGAGACAAGAGCGGACGGTCGAACGCGACGCCGACGCGGGGTGAGCCCTGCCCGAGGCCTAGGGAAGTCGCATGCCGAGAAGGTCGGCGGCGTGCAACCCGAGCCGGATATCGACGATGTCGTCGAGCTCGTTGAGGTCGATCGTCAGGAGCTGCTCTATGTGCGCCAGCCGCTTCTGCAGCGTGTTGCGATGGATGTGCAGTACGTCCGCGGTCTCCTGCACCGCCAGATGATGGTCGAACAGCGTGTACAAGGTCTCGTACAGACTGGCACGGTGATGCGCGTCGTAGTCAAGCAACGGTGCGAATGTCCGCTGGACGATGTCGGCGAGGGCTTTCTCGTCCAGCCCGTCCAGAAGCCGGAAGTGCCCGCTCAACTCGTCGAAGACGGCCGCGCCGCCGGCAGACGGCGCGCGACGCGCCGCCGTGCAGGCTGCCCTGGCCTGCTGAAGGCTTCTGGGAGCGTTCGCCACCCCGGCCAGCGGAGCCGAGCACCCGACGACGACGAGCTCGGGAGAGACCGTCAGTATCGCCGCCTCCTGCAGGTCGGCAAGCAGCGCACGCGCCGTCGCTGCCTCGCTGTCGGGAAGCGTCGTGAGGACCACCGCCATCGATCCCATGGTCACGCTCAGATAGGGGAGACGGCGCTGGCTCAAGACCGCGTCGAGGGCGCGAAGCAGCCTGTTGCCGAGCCGCTCCGAGGCTCGCGTGCTGGGGGCTTGACCGGACGAGACCGGCAACGACTTTGGGGCGACGACCGCGATCCGCCGCACCCTCTCTTCATCGAACCCCTGCTCCTGCAGACGGATCCTGAGCTCGTCCGCGGCGCCGTCACCGGCTAGGACATCACGAAGAAGACCGCGACGCACACGCCGGCGCATCCTCAGCTCGTCTCTGCTGTGAAGGAGATCGAGCGTCACCAGCTGTTGCAGGAACAACAGCGAGGCACCGGCGAACTCCGTCGGCTGCCGCCGGGAGGCCACGGCAGCCAGAACGCGCTCGACGCGGTCCATCACCAGGATGTCGCGAAAGTAGATGCGGTCGTGGGCGTCATCGACGATGCCGAGAGGCCCGGTGAAGCCCTGCAGATCCGCATGCGCCGCCCAGAGGCGTCGTGCAAGGTCGGGTGAGCCCGCGGCGCTCCGCGAAGAGCACAGAATGTGGCCGCGAGTGTCGAAGAGAATGATCGGGATGTCCAGAAGCGTGGCGACTCTGTCGATCAGCTCTCCGACGTCCTTCTGCTGGACGACGAGTTCCAGCAGCTGGATCTGGAGCGCGGCCGTCCGGCGCAGCGTTTGCATGTCTCTCGAC
>Ga0302322_100005918_pt1 | contig 10779 bp, 9 predicted proteins | sample Fen_T0_2_FD_203757 | JGI IMG/M metagenome (GOLD analysis project Ga0302322, IMG submission 203757) | Peat permafrost microbial communities from Stordalen Mire near Abisko, Sweden - Fen_T0_2 | ecosystem: Environmental > Terrestrial > Soil > Wetlands > Permafrost | place: Sweden: Abisko... | reverse complement strand
GCAGGCCAATGGTGTGTCCTCGCAGAACGCGTTCCCGAACATCAGCGCCGACGGCCGCGTCGTCTCGTTCGTCTCGTATGCGTCGAACCTCGTGCCCAACGACGACAACGGCACGGCTGACACGTTCGTCCATGTGCTCAGGACCGGCCGAACCGAGATGGTGAGCGTCGCCTCCGACGGGACGCACGGCGACGGCTGGGCGGGGGGCAACACCGCACTCAGCGCCAACGGTCGCGACGTGATCTTCGCCGCCGACGGGAGCAACCTCGTGCCTGGTTGGACCAACCACCACCGGGACGTGTTCGTCCACGACCGGCTAACCGGTCGTACCGAGCGGATCAGCGTCGCCTCCGACGGGACGCAGGGGAACGCCGACGGCATGGACCTGGGTCTGTGGATCACGGGCGACGGGCGCTACGTGTGCTTCCGCTCCTACGCCTCGAACCTCGTGCCCGGCGACACCAACGGCACCACCGACGTGTTCGTCCACGACCGGCGCACCGGGCACACCGAGCGCGTCAGCGTGGCGAGCGGAGGGGTCCAGGCCCACGGCGAGGCGGACACCCACATCAACGACGCGACGTTGAGCGCCGACGGTCGATACGTGCTGTTCGACTCCTTCGCCTACGACCTGGTGCCGACGTCGATCGACTACTCCGAGCACGTGTACCTGCACGACCGGCTGACCGACCGCACGAGCCGGGTCAGCCAGACGGACGACGGCACCCCAGGGAACTACTGGAGCGGGAACAGCCAGATCAGTGGCGACGGCCGCTACGCGGCGTTCGGCACCGTGGCATCGAACCTCATCCCCAACGACGCGAACGGCTACGGCTTCGACATCGCCGTGGCCCGGCTCTCCCCACCGTGAACGTGCCGGACGTGCCGATCAGTCGATGCTGAACCAGGCGCGGACCTGGGCCTCGTGGTCGACGTACGAGTCGCCGGAGAGGTCGACGACGACCTTGTCGATCGTGCCGCCGGTGAAGCGGAACGGCGCGGTGTAGTTCGGCGACACGGCCGAGGCGCTGTCGCGCCCGACGCAGATCCCGTCACCGGTGAGGCAGAAGTACCCGGGCTGGGTGACGATGTCGCCGGACCCGACCGCCTGGTCGTCGACGTAGAGGGTCAGCGTGCCCGCCGTGCCGGGCATGGCCGGGTCGGGGCTGGGACCCGCGGCAGTGAACTCGGCGGTGCACACGTGGGCCCCGGGGGACAGCTCACGGTCGGCGACGACGTCCTGGAGGGTGGTGCCGATCCAGTTGAACGTGTAGTGCAGGCGCTGGTCCTTGACGTACAGGCTGTGGCCACCGGGCACACCGCCGGCCGCCCAGAGCACACCCTCGACGTCGGGCGACTCGACCTTGAGCCCCGCGGCGATCGTGTAGGACCGGCCGGGTATCGCCGGCCCGGCAGACTCGGGCACGTCGGCGCAGTTGGGGTAGAAGACGTAGCGGTCCCGTGGGGCCGCGGGCCGCGGACGCTCGGCCAGCACCTGTTCAAGCGCGGTGCGATCGTCGAGCGGCAGCCCGTTGTAGCGGCCGGCGTTGTAGTACCAGAGCCCCTTCAGCTTCTCGAGGAGCTCCGGTTGCTGCGCGGCGAGGTTCGTCGTCTGGGACCGGTCGTGCTCGAGGTCGAAGAGCTCCCACTCGTCGTGCCCGAAGTTGCCCCACCCGCTCAGCGGCGGGTGCACGGTGCAGGCCAACCAGCCCTCGTGGTAGATCGAGCGCTGGCCCAACATGGCGTAGAACTGGGTCGACTTCCCGGGGACGGTGGCATCGGTGAGCGCCGCCGCGAAGCTCTCCCCCTCGATCGGGATCTGCGGGTAGCCCTTGATCACGTCGGGCGGCTCGATGCCCAACAGCTCGTACACCGTGGGGACCACGTCGACGGCGTGGATGTACTGGTGCCGGATCTCGCTCGAGGCCGGGATCTTCGCGGGCCAGGCGACGAGGCACATGTCGGCGACGCCGCCCTCGGCGCCGGCCCAGCGCTTCCAGTAGGGGAACGGCGTGTCGAGGGCCCAGGCCCAGCCGGTGTTGTAGTGGTTGTTCGACGCGGGGGTCCCGAGCTCGTCGATGTGCGACAGCGTCAGGTCCGTGCTGTCGGCCACGCCGTTGAAGAAGCGCCACTCGTTGAAGCTGCCGTTGGGGCCACCCTCGCCGCTGGCACCGTTGTCGGAGATGACGACGATGAGGGTGTTGTCGAGCTGGTCGGACTCCTCGAGGTAGTCCAGGACGCGGCCCAGCCGGTCGTCGTAGTAGGAGATGTAGCCGGCGAACACCTCGGCCATGCGGGCGAACAGGCGCTGCTCGTCACTGGACAGCGAGTCCCAGGGCCGCACCGTGTCGAGCAGTGGCCAGGGCTGTCCGTCGGGACCGGTGGCGCCGGGCTCACCGTGAGGGTTGATCGGCGACAGCTGGGTGCCTTCGGGGAGCAGACCCAACTCGATCTGCCGCGCGAGGATGCCCGCCCGGATGGCCTCGTACCCCTGGTCGAAGCGTCCCTTGTACTTGTCGGCCCACTCGGTGGGCACGAGGTGCGGCGCGTGTCCCGCCTGCGGGGCGAGGTACATGAAGAACGGCTTGTCGGGGTCGATGACCTTGGCGTCGCGGATGAACTCCACCGCCTTGTCGGACATGTCGTCGGCGAGGTGGTAGCCGTCCTCGGGGCGGCCCGGGGGCTCGATCGGGTGGTTGTCGTGCACCAGGTCCGGGTAGTACGAGTTGGTCTCGCCGCCGAGCCACCCGTAGAAGCGCTCGAACCCGCGCCCGAGCGGCCACCGGCCCTTGAAGGCGGCGGTGTTGCACTCCTCGCCGGGCGTGAGGTGCCACTTGCCGACGCAGTAGGTGTTGTAGCCCCGCTCGCCCAGGACCTCGGAGATGAACCCGCTCTCGAAGGGGATGCGCGTCGAGATGCCCGGGAACCCCGACGCGAACTCGGCGATCGTCGCCATCCCGTTCGTGGTCGCGTTCCGCCCGGTCAGCAGCGAGGCGCGCGTCGGCGAGCAGAGCGCCGTCGTGTGGAAGTTCGAGAACCGCACACCCATCTCGGCGATGCGGCGCATGTTCGGCGTCTCGACCGGGCCGCCGTACATGTCCATGGTGGCGAACCCGAGGTCGTCCCAGGCGATCATCAGCACGTTCGGAGCCCCGTCGGGCGCCTTCGGCGCCAGGAACGGCGCCCAGTCCGGCACCGAGTCGCGGATGTCGAGCTCGATCTTCCCCGCGTGGGACTTGGCCATGGTCTGGTACCTCCTCGCACGGGCTGCGCCCGCGAACGCCGACGGTCGTGTGCTGTGGCATGGTCGCACAACGCACCACCGTCGCGCCCGAGATGCCGATCCGGTGGCGGCCCGCAACCGGAATCGCCTGCCGGCGGAAACCTCCATGCCGTCCGCCAAAACATCGGGGCTGTGCCGGTTGCCTTCCGCGCGGAGATGAGAAACAATGCCGTCAGGTACGGCCGTGCCGCGGCCGTCTGAGGGAGGCGTGGACATGCGGTTCAAGAAGGTTGGGATGTTCTTCGGCGCGGTAGCCATCGCTCTTGTGCTGGCGGCCTGCAAGCCGAGCTTCAGCAGTGGGTCGACGTTGACCACGTCGGCGATCGGGCCACTCGTCAAGGTGAGCTGGCCCACCGCGACGGTCGACTCGGACAAGACGGTGAAGAACTACCGCATCGACGTCAACGGCGTCGAGATCGCGCGGGTGAGCCCCTCGTGGAACGACTGCGTCATCACCGGCCTCTCGCCCTCCACCAGCTACACCCTCACGGTCACGGCCTACGACTCCGCCGACCAGTGGAGCGGCCCCGACACGGCAGGTGAGCTCAGCACCACCTACGTCACCCCGGCTGCGGGCAACGCGGGCGCCACCAAGGGCTGCGTCTCGTCCACCGACACCGACGGCGACCGCCTGCCCGACGCCGTCGAGACCAACACCGGCCACTACGTGTCGGCGGCCGACACCGGCACCAACCCGCTGTCGAACGACACCGACAACGACGGGCTGAAGGACGGCGACGAGGTCCTCGGCACCACCGGCGGGGTCAACCTGCCGGCCATGGGCGCCTCGCCCGTCCACAAGGACATCGCCTTCGAGTTCGACTGGTTCGACGACAACGCCGAGCCCGGCACCTGCGCCGCGCACAGCCACCGCCCCACGGCAGGGGTCATCTCCAAGGTGGCCACCGCCTACGGCACGGCTCCCGTGCCCAACCCCGACGGCGTCAACGGCGTCCACCTCATCGCCGACTACGGCCAGGGCGGGGCGTTCACCGGTGGCAACCTGGTGCCCGACGCCGACGGCGTGATCGCCGGTGGCGTGAACGGCACCGACTACAACGCCATCAAGGCCGCCAACTTCAACACCAACCGGCAGGGCCTCTTCCACTACGTGCTCATGCCCCACCGCTACGGCACCAACTCCAGCAGCTCGGGCCAGGCCGAGATCAGCGGCAACGACATGGTGGTGTCGCTCTACTGCTACGGCTCGGACCAGAACGTGGCCAACACCATCGTCCACGAGGCCGGTCACAACCTGGGCCTGCGGCACGGTGGCGACGAGGACACCAACTACAAGCCCAACTACAACTCGGTGATGAACTACCAGTACCAGTTCCCGGGCATCGACACGAACTGCGTGCCCGGCGGTGACGGGGTGCTGAGCTACTCGGTGGGCACCCGGGCCTCGCTGAACGAGGCCTCGTTGCTCGAAGCCAACGGCATGTGCGGCGGGGTCTCCATCGACTGGAACGGCAACGCCACCATCGACCCCCTGGCCATCTCGTACGACATCAACAGCGACGGCCTCATCAGCGTGCTCCACGACTACAACGACTGGGCGCACATCTCCCTGGCAGCCGTGAACAACGCCGGGGCGCCGGTCGGCCGCACCTCGCCGGAGCTGGTCACCGAGCAGTCGGTGCCCTCCTACGCCGAGCACAAGTAGCCCGGCACCCACGTCGGAGCTGGCGGCACGACCTGGTCGTGCCGCCAGCGGCGCGCCCGGGCCGCCGCCCGTCGACTCAGCGCAGGCGTGAGGCGGGCTGGTAGTTGGGGCCCGCGGTCTCGTCGACGCGGGCGAGCAGTAGCTCGCACGGCGGCTCGAGGCGCCCGGCGAGCTCGCGGGAGCGCGCGGCTCCGAGCAGCTCCCAGGGCAGGGTGGTGAGCCGGTCGGTGTCGTCCTCGAGCTGCTGCCGCAGCGCCACGCCTTCCGCGAGCACCGTCCGGTCGGCGGCCAGCCCGCGCCGGGTGAGGGCCTCCCAGCCGGCCTCGATCTCGTCGGGCGTGGTGCCCCGCGAGCGTGCGAGCCAGTCGGGCTCGTAGCCGAGCCAGGCGTTGTGGAGGATCGACGCCTCGGCATGGGTGAGCCCCTCGGCGACGACCCGCGCCCAGTGGGTGTCGCCACGCCACTCGCGCAGGCAGTTGACCGCGTGCCAGCCCGACAGGAGCGGGTCGTCGGGCCGGGGCCGCGCCACATGGGCGCCGAAGAACACGCGTCCGACCAGGGGCAGCTGGTCGACCACCGGCCAGATCTCGGGGCCGTACTCGACGAGCGGCTCCACGATGTCGGGCGCGTGCCGCCGCAGGCCCTCGGCCACGGCCTCGTCGCGCGCCGCCCACATCCGCTCGAAGCCGGATGGTCCGTCGAGCAGGTCGAAGGTGGCCTGGATGCCCAGCCGGCTGATCGAGCCGAACGCCGCGACCACGGCCTCGGGCCCGGCGGCCGCAAGGGGGGCGGCCCGCGCCGCGATGTAGCCGAGCGGGCCGGCGAGCTCGGCAGGCAGCCCGGCGGCGGCGTAGCGCTCGACGGCCCCGGGATCCCAGAAGATCCAGCCGATGGTCGTCTGCACCGATCGGGCGTTGCGACGGGTGATCTCGAACCAGTCGGTCACAGGTCCTCCACGGTCGGGTCCACTCGGCCACCGACCGTAGGGCAGGGTCTCCGGGTCGGCGATGATGGTGGGGTGCCCGAGCCGCCGATGCCGCCGAGGCACGCCCAGCTGCTGCGCGTGGGCAGGCGCCTCGAGGTCGTCACGCTCGGCTGGAACGCCGTGGGCATCGTCGTGCTGGGGCTCGCCGCGGTCCGCTCCCGGTCGGTGGCCCTGGCCGCCTTCGGCCTCGACTCGCTGATCGAGATCGGGGCGAGCACGGTCGTGCTGTGGGAGCTGTCGGGGACGGGGGCGGACCGGGAGCGACGCGCGCTGCACCTCATCGGCGCGGCGTTCGTGCTGCTCGCGGTCTACGTCGGGCTGCAGAGCACCTACGTGCTGATCGCCGGCAGGCACCCCGGCCACAGCCCCGTCGGCATCGCCTGGACCGCCGCCACCGCGGTGGTGATGTTCACGCTGGCCGCGGGCAAGGCCCGGGTCGGGGCCGAGCTCGACAACCCGGTGCTGCGGACGGAGGGTCGGGTGACGCTGGTCGACGCGATCCTCGCCACCGCGGTCCTCACCGGCCTCGTGCTGAACGCCGGCGCAGGCTGGTGGTGGGCCGATCCGCTCGCCGGGTACGTGATCGTGTTCTACGGCGTGAGCGAAGCCCGCGCCGCGTTGCGGGCCTGAACGCCGGGGCGGCGCAGCGGGGGCAGCGTGGGCGGCGGCTGGCGGCGCGGCGGCAGGTCGCGGAGCAGCTCGGCGGTGGCCTCCAGCACCTTCTGGACGGCGCGCTCGAAGGCTTCCTCGGTGCGGGCCGACGGCGTCTGCACGCCGCCGACCTTGCGAACGTACTGGCGGGCGGCCGCCTCGATCTCCTCGGGTGTGGCCGCCGGCTCGAGCCCGCGCAGGGTGGTGATGTTTCGGCACATGCCACCGAGGCTACGGACGCGGCGGGCGCTCCGCACCGACACGGCGCTGGTCCCGGACCTGCCGATCGGGTAGCCATGTCGCCCGATGGCCACCACCGACCTCGACGACGCCCTTGCCGAGCTCACCGCCCGGGCCGACTCCGCGCTGACGATCGTCACCACCGCTCCCGAGGGCGAGCCGTCGGGCTGCCTGGTCGGCTTCCACTCGCAGTGCAGCATCGAGCCCTGGCGGTACGCGGTGTGGCTCTCGAAGGCGAACCACACCTACCGACCGGCGCTGCTCGCCGACCACCTCGCGGTGCACCTCGTCGCCTCGGCCGACCACGACCTCGCCGCGCACTTCGGGAGTGAGACGGGCGACGAGGTCGACAAGTTCGCCTCGGTCGCCTGGGCGCCGGGTACCGGCGGCGCGCCGCTGCTGGAGCGGCTGCCGAACCGGTTCGTCGGCCGGCGGCTGGAGGTGCTCGACACGGGCGGTGACCACGTGTGCGTGATCCTCGAGCCCGTCACGGTCGCCCTGGCGGACCCGTTCACCCCGCTCCGCCTGTCCGGCGTGGACGACGTGGCGCCCGGACATCCGGCCTAGGACCGCCTCGCGAACCATTCACGAACGGTGACCCGGCCCGACCCCTGCCCCACGTCCGGCGGTACCTAGGGTGGGCACCGTGCCCGACCCCCCGGAAGCCGCGGCCCTCCCGCCGACGCCGCAGGTCGCGCCCCGCTGGATGGGCGCCCTCACCGGGCTGCTGGCCGGACTCGTCGCGGTGACCGTCGGCGCCGCCATCTCGGCCGCGGCGCACCGACCCACCCCCGTCGATGCGGTCGGTGGCGTCGTCATCGACCACGTCCCGATCTCGATCCGCGAGTTCGCGATCCGCACGTTCGGGCACGGCGACAAGACCGCGCTCCGCCTCGGCATCCTGGTGATCCTCTCCCTGGCAGCGGCCGCGATCGGCGTGGGCGCCAGGCGTCACCGGTGGGTCGCCGTCGTCGGCGTCGCGGCGTTCACCCTGCTGGGCATCCTGTGCGCGGTGTCGCGGCCGGGCTCGTCGCTCTCGGCGGCGTGGGGGCCCGTGTTCGGCGGGCTGGCCGCCGTGGCGGTGCTGCTCGGCCTGCTCCGCCCGCCCGCGACCGCCGGGCAGCCAACGGCCGAGTTGCCCGGCGGGGTGCGGTCGTGGCCCACCACCTCGCGCGCCACGGCCGGCTACGAGCGGCGTCGCTTCCTCGGCGGCTCGATCGCCGCGGTGGGCGTCGCCGCCACGGCCACCGCCCTGGCGCGCGGCTTCGAGCACGACACCACCGCGGCCGCGGAGGCGACCGTGCCCGCCCGGCTCCCCACGCCCACCGGGACCCGCGTGGTCGCGCCCTCCGGCGCCTCGCTCGACGCCGCGACGCCGTACGTGACCCCCACGTCGCGCTTCTACCGGATCGACACCGCGCTCGACTACCCCCGCGTCCGCGCCGACACCTGGAAGCTGCGCATCCACGGTATGGTCGAGCACCCGGTCGAGCTCACCTACGCCGAGCTGCTGGCACGGCCGCAGGTCGAGCGGGCGGTCACCCTCACCTGCGTGTCGAACGAGGTGGGCGGCAACCTCATCGGCAACGCGGTCTGGGAGGGCGTGCTGCTGCGCGACCTGTTGAACGAGGCCCGGCCCACCGAGGGCGCCCAACAGGTGGCCACCACCAGCGTCGACGGCTTCACCGCGGGCTTCCCCCTCGACGTGGGCCTCGACCCGCACCGCGACTCGCTGCTGGCGTTCGGCATGAACGGCCGCCCGCTCCCCCTCCCCCACGGCTTCCCGGCCCGCCTGGTGGTCCCCGGCCTCTACGGCTACGTGTCGGCCACCAAGTGGATCACCGACATCGAGCTGACCACCTGGGACGGCTTCGACGGCTACTGGATCGGCGAGGGCTGGTCGAAGCTCGGCCCGATCAAGACCGAGTCACGCATCGACGTCCCGAGCGGCGACGTGAAGGCCGGGCGCGTGCCCGTGGCCGGCGTGGCCTGGGCCCAGCACCGTGGCATCGCCAAGGTGGAGGTGCAGGTCGACGACGGGCCGTGGCACGTGGCGCGGCTCGGCGAGGTGGTGAGCCGCGACACGTGGCGGCAGTGGGTGTGGGTCTGGGACGCGACGCCGGGCGACCACGTCCTCACGGTGCGCGCCACCGACGCGACGGGGCAGACGCAGACCTCGGCCTACGCCGACCCCGCGCCGAACGGGGCCACGGGCCGGCACCAGCGCCAGCTCCGCGTGACCTGACCCGGGTGGGTCAGACCGAGGAGAGCCGGTCGCCCGCGTGGGGCGTGTCGAGCTGGCCCGTGGCCGCCCACTGCGAGGCGAGCGAGCGCTTGATGCGCACGAGGCGGGCGATGCACACCGCGTCGCGCTCGTAGCGGTCGCGCCGGAAGCTGTCGATGTGGCCCGGGGTCCAGAGCCGGAGGCGGGTGGCTTCCAGCTCGACGTAGGCCTCGCGCAGCTCGTCCTCGGTGTGCGCGCCCTCCAGCCAGCTGGTGAACTGGCGGTCGGAGCACTCGGGTTGCAGGTGCATGACGTCCCTCCGGTGAAAGGTCGATCCCGCGAGGGACCGTACCGATCGGGAGGCCCCGATCGCCCCCGAATTCGGACCGCCGCAGGTGCAATCGGTCACGTCGGCGTCACCGGGCGCCCGGCTCAGGACGGGGAGGGTCGGCCCGGGCCGGTCTCGAAGGGGCTCATGGCCGCCCCGTCGGGGTGCCCGTTCATGGCGCCGGGTGCCGTCACGGGCTCGTCGCGCAGGTCGACCACCCGCTCCACGACCGCGGCGGACCGCTCGACCGCTCGGCGCCGGGACACCACCACCCAGCCCACCGTCAGGGCCGCCACGCCGACGACGACCAGCCAGCGCCCCCGGTGGCGCCGGGCGGGCTCGGGCGCGGCGCCGGTGACCTGGCCGAGTGGGCTCTGCTCGAGGAGCACCGCCCCACGGTCGACGAGCTCGGCCACGTGGTCGAAGGCCGCGCCGGCCATCTCGGCGACGCCTTCGGCGACGGTCTGCTGGATCATGGACATGGTCGGCTCCTCCAGGGGAGGTAGGGGAGACGGTGGGGACGGCGGTTCAGCCGGTGAAGCGGGGCTCCGTGGCGATCGGTGTCGCCGGGACGGCGGGCGTGGTGGTGGGGGTGCCGGGCACCGTGGTCACCGTCGCCGAGGCCGGGCACCACGGGTTCGTGGGCACCCCGGCGCAGGGGTCGGGCATGGTCGGGAGGTCGACCGGGAGCGGGCGCATCACGGGGGTGGTAGCCGTCGGGTAGTTCGCGCCGGGCGGGCAGGGGGCGTTGCCGGTGTCGCAGAGGACCTGCGGGAGCAGGTCGCCGCCGGTGTTGCCGGCGGCCATGATGGGCCCGCAGGTCGGCTGGATGGTGGCCAGGTCGGTGGGCGCGCTGCCGTCGGGGGCGATGTTGCCCGAGTAGCAGTTCGCGGGGTGCCCGCCGTTGAGGACGATCTGCCCGAAGTCGCTGTTGCTGGGGTTCCCGAAGTAGCCGTTGTTGTGGAACGTGTTGCTCAGCAGCGCGTTGCCCGAGGACTCGAGCACGCAGCCGAGCCCGGGGACCTCGACGCCGCCCTGGCCGGTGCAGGTCTGCCCCATGACGGGCGTGCCGCCGTCGGGATACGGGACGAAGAGGATGCCCCAAGCGCCGTTGTTCGAGAAGTTGTTGCCGGTGATGGTGTTGTTGCGACCACCGGACACCGTCATCCCGGTGCCGTAGGGGCCCTGGGCGGCACTGCCCGCGCTCGGGGTGTCGGCGTTGTTGTTGTCGTGGACGTTGTTGCCCATGAACACCCAGCACGAGTGGGTGTGCGTGATCGGGCTGGTCGCGCCGCCCGGGCAGGCGCCGTCCTGGGGCGAGGTGGGGTCGCCGCTGATGGCGGTGTTGGTGTCGAGGCCGTCCTGGTTGTGGTCGAACTCGGAGTTCTTGATGATGATGGCC
>Ga0302322_100005917_pt1 | contig 10779 bp, 8 predicted proteins | sample Fen_T0_2_FD_203757 | JGI IMG/M metagenome (GOLD analysis project Ga0302322, IMG submission 203757) | Peat permafrost microbial communities from Stordalen Mire near Abisko, Sweden - Fen_T0_2 | ecosystem: Environmental > Terrestrial > Soil > Wetlands > Permafrost | place: Sweden: Abisko... | reverse complement strand
GGCCGCTGCGGCCAATTTCATCGAGACGGCCAGACCGCCGGCATCGTCGGCCGGGCTGACAATCTTCGATCCGCTCGAGAGCCGGTTAAGGCTCTTCTGCAAGGCCGCGTTCGACGAGTTCAAGTTGTTTGAGGCAACCGTCGCCGAATAATTTGTGTTAATTACAACTGCCATGATGGTATCTTTCCTTGATGAGTGCGACGTCCGTCGTCGCCACGGGCCCGGAGATTAGGCGCGGACCGCGCCGTTCGGAGCAAACGCTCCAAAATTGTCACCCTGCGAGGGGCAAAACTGACTGCTAGTGGTAATAAGGAACTGACCGGTCTATCGGATCACAGGGAGCATTTTTTGGCGAAATGCTCCCGACCGGGTAATCAAAGATCTGCTTCTAGGGGTTCCCCCTCATCTCGTTAGCTGTCCGGTGGCCGGCTTGGCGTAACAAAATCAGAGGGTGAAACGACCTGAAGAGATGAAAAACTTACTGGAGCAGCTTCAGCGCAACCTGCGCACTCTGGTTGGCCTGCGTCAACATTGACGTACCGGCCTGGACCAGGGTGTTCCATCGCGCCAACTGCGTCGACTCGGCGGCGACATCCACATCGATGATGCGGCTGTTGGCGGCCTCCAGATTACTCTTGTTGATAGTGAGCAGTTCGGAGGCAAACGTCAGGCGGCTCTGTTCCGCACCGTTGACCGCGCGGAAAGTCGCCACGTTCTGAATCGCAGTCGTGATCGTGTTCAGGGTAAGGCCAGTAGCGGCATTAGCGAGGGTGGTAATGCCTGCCACGGTAAGCGCACCAATACCAGTGCCTGTACTCGACAGATCGCGCCCGGCGATGGTGACGGCCGATGATGTGCTGCCATCCTCGGTCACTGCTACCGAAAGGTTGTTGGTGCCAAAAATGGCCACGCCGTTGAACTTTTCCGTTGTCAAGGCCGTTAACTGCGCCTGCAACGAGACAAACTCCGAATCGTAGTTCGCCAGATCAGACGTGTTCTTGGTGGGATCGTTATAAAGCGTCTTCAGTTCACTGATACGCTCAAGGACTTTGCCTGTGACTTTGAGCACGCCATCCTGCGTCTGCAGGTAGGAAACGGCATTGCCGATGTTGGCTAGAGCGGCGCCTTGGCGTTTGGCCGCGGCACCTAGTTTCATCGAGACAGCAAGACCGCCGGCATCGTCGGCAGGGGATACAATTTTCGAACCGCTGGAAAGCCGATTAAGGCTCTTCTGTAGGCTGTCGTTCGAAGTCGCCAGGTTGTTCGCGGCAACCGTGGCCGAATAGTTGGAATTAATAACGACTGACATGGTAATCTTCCTTGATTTAGCTACCACTTCCGTGTGGCGACGTGACCGAGGGTGGATTCGGTCCGCTCCGGCTGCGAGGTTCTTCGCAGTTGCCCAGATTAACGGCGCTCTAGGGTTAAACCTTTAGACGAAATAGCAAAAAATCCTCATGTGCCCCGAACCGCCTGCATCGTAAGGATAACCACACATTTTTCGCCGCGAACGAGAACTCATCACGCATAAATCCACGCTAAAACTAAACCTACCGCCACCAGAAACCGGCGGCCAACCCAGCTGAATGTTTCTCGGGCGATGGACGCCACTCATCTTCGGAGCACAACCGCCGGTACGACCGCTGGAGGCTCAAGTTTTCCCCACCGGTGACGATACCTCCGACAATGCCCGTGTAGTATTATCTTTATACCTTTCCCGCCATGACAGCTATCAACACTTCGGCTTTAAGTTCCTCGTTCACCGGATCGACTTTCGATTGGCAATCCTTCGTCGACCAAATCGTCAAAATCGACAGCGCCCCGATTACCAAGCTGCAAAAAGAGCAAGGCAACAACAGCGATAAAATCACGGCGCTCGACTATCTTAAAACCAACCTCACGGGCCTTCAAACCGCCACCACCGCGCTCAACGCCAGTGGCCTCTTCACCGGCCGTATCGCGACTTCCGCCACCACGGGCTCGACTTGGACGCTCACCGCAGAGAGCGCAGCCACCACCGGTTCCTATGCCTTCAACGTCACCCAGCTCGCCACCGTCAGCAAACGTACCGGCGCGAGCGATATCGGTGCCGCCCTCAGCACAACCAACGACGTTTCCGGTGTGACCTTGGCTTCATTGCCCACGTCGCTCACCGCCACGGCAGGAAACTTCACAATCAACGGGGCCCAAGTGTCCGTCGCCCTGACCGATTCCCTTCAAGACGTTTTCAATAAAATTTCCACCGCGACCGGCGGCACTGTCACCGCTTCCTACGATCATACCACCGACAAAGTTTCGCTCAGCTCCTCCTCCGAGATCGTCCTCGGTTCTGCCACCGACAGCTCAAACTTTCTCGCAGCGCTCCAACTTTTTAATAACGGCACCGGTACTATCGCCAGCGGCAATTCCCTCGGTGCCATCAACACCAAAGCCACGCTTGCCAATTCTCGGCTCTCTCAAGGGATTACCGCCGTCGACGGTACCGGCAACGGCACGTTTGCCCTCAACGGCGTCAACGTCGCCTACAACATCAACACCGATTCCCTCTCGGATGTCATTTCGCGGATCAACCAATCCGGCGCTGGCGTCACCGCCTCCTACGACACCACTTCCGATCGGATGGTCCTGATCAACAATGGTACCGGCGATACCGGTTTCGGCCTCAGCGAGGCTGCCGGCGGTTTCCTCTCCGCCACGGGTCTCAGCATGAGCTCGGTCGGCGCCGTTACCACCCGCGGCAAAAACGCACAATTTACCATCAACGGCGGATCCACCATTTCCAGCGCCAGCAACACTTTCAGTGGCGCCGTCACAGGCCTTACTGGCCTTACCGTCCAAGCCACGACTGAAGGGACCCAAACCGTTACGGTCGCTAGCAATACCGCTGCGATGAAGTCAGCCATCCAGGATTTCATCGGCAAATTCAACGTCGTCCAAAGCTACATCGAAACGCAGACCGACGTCTCCGTGTCGAATGGGGCGGTTAATGCCTCCATCCTTAGCAACAACCGCGAAGTTCAAGAATGGGCGCATTCCCTCCGCTCAAAATCTTTTGCCGCCGTCAGCGGACTCTCCGGAACCATCAGCCGCTTGGCGGACATGGGAATCGATTTCAGCGGGACAAGCTCCCAGCTTGTCGTACGCGATGGTTCCAAACTCGATAACGCGCTCGCTAACAAACCGAACGACGTCGCTGCCTTCTTCAATACAGCCAGCACCGGCTTTGCCGCCAAGATGGGCTCGTACCTAAGCACACTCTTAGATTCACAGGGAACAGGGACCAACAGCGCACTGGTTTCGATGGAGAATACGCTCACCGCTCAAAACTCAAACATCGATACCCAGATCGCCCAAATCCAGCGCCAGCTCGATTCCGAAAAAGAACGCATGACCGCCGGTTTCCAAGCGATGCAGGCCGCTCAAGCAAACGCCAAGAGCATGATGGATTTGTTAAAGAACACCTTCTCGTCCTCTTCAAACAACAATAACGGCGGGTAAGCCGGCGCCTTCGCAGCAAGCTTGCCCTGCAGATCGCCTAAGCCATCACTGATCGCGCAACAAGCCCTCATACCGGGTCCTCTTTGTCTAGCCCACGCGCTTTTTACGTCATCGGATCTCCAAGCATGCCCACGCTCCGCATTACCGCCTTCGCCCTGTTCGCCCTCGCTCTCGCCGGCTGTTCCGCGCTCCCAAAACGCGACAGCGCCATCGTCGGCCCTTTTTACACGCCCACCAACGTCAAAGCCGTTGCCAAGATCCCCGCCGATGTCCGGCGCGTCGTCGTCCTGCCTGTGGCCGGCGGTCCCGCGCTCACCGAGGAAACCCTGCTCAAACTCGACTCCATCTGCCAAGGTGAACTTACCCGCACCGCCCGGTTCGAAGTCATCCCCCTCTCCCGCGACAACCTCGCGGCAATCACTGGCTCCCGCCAGATCAGCTCCGTCGACAAGCTTCCGACCGTGCTCATCGATAAACTGTTCAACATCTATAATTCCTATGGTGCCGACGCCATCCTCTTTGTAGACGTCACCACCTACTCCGCATATCCGCCACTCGTGCTCGGCCTTCGCACCAAACTCGCTCGCGTGACCGACGGAGAAATCATCTGGGCTGCCGATAACGTCTTCGCCGCCGCCGAACCTGCCGTCGCCAATTCCGCTCGACATCACGCACTCGCGCTCGGTTCCGACCGCGGGCAAGTCGACCTCAGCCATACCATCCTGCAAAACCCCCAGCGTTTCGCTGGTTACGCCGCCGCTGCCACTTTCCTCACCCTGCCCCCGCGCTAAATCGTGCAACCCTTTTTTAATTAGGGTTAAAGATTATTCTACGCACATTTTTTATCTTTTGACTCAAGTGCCCTCAATGCCAGCCGATCATACTCTCAGCATAAACCAACGGCGTTCCCTGTATCGCTTCTCTGTTAGGGCTGACCGTTCACCCTGAACATATCATGATACAATCCACGTCCAATTTAACTGGCTACTACCGGGCGGAGGCTATCTCCAACCAGCCCAGCCAGAAAACGCCCCCGGCCAATACCCAGGCGGGAAACAGCGACAACCTCTCCAGCGCCAGCACCGACGGCCTCCGTCAGGCGCTCGCCCAGACCTCGGAGATCCGTCCCGAAGTCGTTGCCAAAGGCAAAGCCCTCGCGGTCGATCTCAACTATCCCCCGCGCCAGATCATCGAATCGCTCGCAAAACTCCTGGTTGATTCACGGGACGTCTCAGGCAACGCCTAACTTATTCTCCGCTTCCACATGCCACCCCATATGGCCCAAGGCTACGCCCGTGCCTATCAATCTCAGGCGGTACTTACCGCCAGCCCCGGCCAGCTCGTACTGATGCTTTACGACGGCACTCTTCGTTTCCTCGGCCATGCCCACGACGCGCTCGAGACCCCCGAGGGGACCCCTCGTCGGATCGAGATCATCAGTACCAATCTCATTAAAGCGCAGAATATCCTCGCCGAACTTCAGTCCAGCCTCAACCACGAGGTCGGTGGCGATCATTCCGCCAATCTCGACCGCCTCTACGAATACTACATGCGCCGCCTCCTTGAGGCCAACATGAAGAAAAAGGTCGAACCCGTGATCGAGATCGAAGCCCTCGTCCGCCAGCTCCGCGACGCCTGGGCCGAAATGCTCTGCAAGCACGAAGTCGAACGCCAGCAGCACGCCCGCGGTGTTGCCTGACCTCCCACTTTCATGGAGACTCCGCACCAAATCATCGGCCGGCTCCTAACCGCGCTCGAAACGCTCACGAGGGAGGAAGAACACCTCTTCAATCACGGTCTCTACGCCGAGTCCACCGCCGTGCAACAGCGCGCCATGCCTCTCGTGCACAAGATTGCCGAACTGCTCGTCGCCCCCAACGTCGCGCAAACACTAGAACCCGCCTTGCAAGTTCGCATTCAGACTCTCCTGCAAAACCGCCGCGCTCATTACGACCGCCTCTCAGCCCAGCTTGAGTCCACCCGAATCGAGCTGGAAAAAATCAACGCCGCTCAAATCCGTGCGCGCCGCATGCGTCCCGCGTATAGCGTGCCTGCGGTTGCATCGTTCGCCGGCGAAGCCTGAGCCTGAGTGCCACATATAACTGAAGTTGCGGCGCCAGTATGGGATTATAACCGTCCGACACCGTCAGAAACACTTTAGTCAAGAGACTAGTCGGTACAATGAATGCGGGCTGTGCATAAGGCCTGGTTCGGGGCAGGTTGGTTCACCGCTATCGCGGACACCTGTTCGGTTTTGTGGCCAGGTATGCATGGGACTAATGCCTAACATAAATTTTCCATCCGCAAAATATGCGTTGCGATGGACAAGCTGTGCGAAGCGTGCGCGCCGTGGGAGGCGTATGGTACGCTTGTGATCAAGCCGCTCTCCTCCGAAAAATCCACCCTCGACGCCAATGAGGCCGTCGCAAACGTAGCTTACCGAGTCTGCGAATTTTTCGCGATTTACCCCATCACGCCCTCTTCACCGATGGGTGAATGGGTTGACGAATGGTCCGCGAAGAAGAAGAAGAATCTCTGGGGGCACATTCCCGAAGTTCTCGAGATGCAATCAGAGGGTGGCGCCGCCGGCGCCCTCCACGGTGCTCTCCAGGCAGGCGCGCTCTCGGCGTCGTTCACCGCATCGCAGGGCCTCCTGCTGATGATCCCGAATTTGTACAAGATCGCTGGTGAGCTGCACCCGTTCGTGCTGCACGTCACCGCCCGCGCGCTGGCCAGCCACGCGCTCTCAATCTTCGGCGACCACTCCGACGTCATGGCCTGCCGCCAGACCGGTGTCGCCATGCTCTGCTCCAACTCCGTGCAAGAAGCACACGATTTTGCGATGGTCGCCCACTCAGTGACGCTGAAGTGCCGCGTGCCCTTCATGCATTACTTCGATGGTTTCCGAACCTCGCATGAGGTCCAAAAGATCTCGATCCTAAGTGACGATGACGTCCGCTCGATGATCGATCTCGACGCGGTCAAAGCCTTCCGCGAAAACGCCCTCACGCCCGATCGTCCTTCGATCCGCGGCACCGCGCAAAATCCCGACGTGTTTTTCCAGGCTCGCGAAGCCTGCAACCCGTTCTACGACGCCGTTCCCGCCGCCGTGCAGGAAGCATTTGATGACCTCGCCGCCCGCACCGGCCGCAAGTACAATCTCTTCGACTACGAAGGTGCGCCCGACGCTGACCGCGTGATCGTGATCATGGGTTCTGGCGCCGAAACTGTTGCCGAAACCGCGGCCCACCTCAACGCCACGGGCCAGAAAACCGGCGTCGTCACCATCCGCCTGCTCCGTCCGTTCGACGCCGCTGCGATGCTTGCCGCTCTTCCTAAGACGGTGAAAAGCATCGCCGTTCTCGATCGCACCAAAGAACCCGGCGCTCTCGCCGAACCTCTCTTCCAAGACATCGCCACCGCGCTCTACGAAAGTGATCGCGTCGGCCAGATCCGTCTCATCGGTGGCCGCTACGGCCTCGGTTCGAAGGAGTTCACGCCCGCGATGGTCAAGGCCGTCTTCGACGAACTCTCCTCGGCCAAGCCGAAAAAGCGTTTCACCGTCGGTATCAACGACGACATCACCCACCTCTCGCTCAACTACGACGAATCTTACGATATCGAGACCGCCGACACCCGTCGCGCGCTGTTCTTCGGCCTCGGCGCAGACGGCACCGTCGGCGCGAACAAGAATTCCATCAAGATCATCGGCGAAGGCACCGAGCTCTTCGCACAAGGTTACTTCGTGTATGACTCGAAGAAGTCCGGCGCGATGACCGTCTCGCATTTGCGCTTCGGTCCGAAGCCGATTCGTTCGCCGTACCTAATCAGCCAGGCCAGCTTTGTCGCGATCCATCACTTCCCGTTCATGGAACGCATCGAGGTGCTCGCTCAGGCTGCCACCGGCGCCACGCTGCTGATCAATCTCAATGTCCCGGCCGACCAGGTCTGGGATCATCTGCCCCGCGAGGTGCAGGCCCGCATCATCGAGAAGAAGCTCAAGCTCTTCGCGATCGACGCCTACTCGGTGGCCCGCGCCGCCGGCATGGGTGGCCAGATCAACACCGTCATGCAGACGTGTTTCTTCGCCCTCTCCGGTGTGCTCCCCCGTGACGAAGCAATCGCCGCGATCAAGTACGCGATCAAGAAAACCTATGGCAAGAAAGGCGACGCCGTCGTCGCTAAGAACCACGCTGCCGTCGATGCTTCCCTCGCCGCCCTGCACGAAATCAAGATTCCCGCGGCCGTGACCTCCAAGTCGCCCCGCCCGCCCGTCGTCGCGGCGGTCGCGCCAGATTATGTGCAACGCATCACCGCCGTCATGATGGCTGGCGATGGCGATCGGTTGCCCGTCAGCGCCTTTGCTCCTAACGGCACGTTCCCCGTCGGCACCACCCAGTGGGAAAAGCGCGACATCGCGCTCGAAATCCCGACCTGGGATCCTTCGCTCTGCATCCAGTGCAACAAGTGCGTGCTGGTTTGCCCGCATGCCGCGATCCGCTGTGCCGCTTATCCAAAAGCCGATGGCGACAAAGCTCCGGCGTCGTTCAAGCGGACCGACCTCAAGGTCAAGGATGTGCCGAACTACAGCTACACCATCCAAGTTGCTCCTGAAGATTGCACCGGCTGTACGCTCTGCGCCAAAGTTTGCCCGGCCAAGGACAAGACCGACATCAAGCGCAAGGCCATCATGATGGCTCCGCAGCCACCGTTGCGCGCCCAGGAACGCGAAAACTACGATTTCTTCCTAAAGCTACCACCAGCTCCCGCCGCGTTGCTCCAGGATACCGTCAAGGGTACACAGTTCCGCCAGCCGCTCTTCGAATACTCCGGCGCTTGCACGGGTTGCGGCGAAACTCCGTACGTCAAGCTGCTCAGCCAGCTCTACGGCGATCGCCTGCTCGTGGCCAACGCCACCGGCTGTTCCTCCATCTACGGCGGTAATCTCCCAACCACGCCTTACACCACCAACGCCGAAGGCCGCGGTCCCGCCTGGTCCAACTCGCTCTTCGAAGACAACGCCGAATACGGCCTCGGCATCCGAGCCGGTGTCGACCAGCACGCTAATCAGTCGCTCCGCCTCCTCGGCGAACTCGCTGACAAGTTGCCGGCTGCGATCATTGAAGGCATCCGCACGACCGATCAGTCGACAGACGCTGGCCTCGCCACCGTGCGTGGCTTTGTCTCCCAGTTGAAACCACTCCTCGCCGGCCTCGCCGATGAGAAGGCAAAATTGCTGCTCTCGCTCGCCGATTACCTCGTCAAGAAATCCGTTTGGATTCTCGGCGGTGACGGTTGGGCCTATGACATTGGTTTCGGTGGTCTCGACCACGTCTTCGCCAGCGGTCGCAAGATCAACATTCTGGTGCTCGACACCGAAGTTTACTCCAACACCGGCGGCCAGTGCTCGAAATCGACGCCGATGGGCGCGATCGCGAAGTTCGCGGCCGGCGGCAAGGAAACCGGCAAGAAGGATCTCGGCATGATCGCCGCGAGCTACGGTAACGTTTACGTCGCCAAGGTCGCCTTCGGCGCCAAGGACAGCCAGACCGTGCAGGCCTTTATCGAAGCTGAGAAACACCCCGGTGTGTCGCTCATCATCGCCTACTCGCACTGTATCGCCCACGGCTACAACCTTGCCAACGGTCTCGACCAGCAGAAGCTGGCCGTCGATACCGGCTACTGGCCGCTGTTCCGCTACGATCCGGCCCGTATCGCTAAAGGCCAGACCCCCATGGTGCTCGACTCCGCCGCACCTAAACAGCCCATCAGCCTCTACATGGCTAACGAGCTGCGCTTCCAAGCTCTGGTCAAGGCCAACCCCGAGCACGCTGCCGAGCTCGGCAAACGCGCTCAGGCTGCCGTCGAGGAGCGCTTCGCCGGATACCAGCACCTCGCCGCAGGCGCCAAAGTCGTCACCCCTGTGACGCCCACCGCTCCCGCAGCTCCGGCTAAAGACCCGGGTGCCAAACCGTCCGTCTGATCTTAAACCAAAGGAGTGCGCCAAACGCGCACTCCTTTTTTATACCAGCCTTTCGTAAATTCCCTACCGCTCCTGCCTGACAAGACCATGAATCTTTCCACCACCTATCTCGGCCTCAAACTAAAAGGCCCGCTCATGCCCGGCGCCTCACCGCTCGTCGACAACTTCGACAACATCAAGCGGCTCGAAGACGCCGGCGCCGCCGCCATCGTCATGCACTCGCTCTTCGCCGAGCAGATCGAGGGCAACCGCGTTGCGTTCGACCAGCACATCGACCGCTGGCAGGACAACTTCGCCGAGGCCACCAGTTTCTTCCCGTCGACCGAGGACTTCACCTTCGGTCCGCAGGAGTACCTTGCCCAGATCGCCAAGATCAAAGCGGCTACCGAACTGCCCGTCATCGCCTCGCTCAACGGTACCAATCTCGGTACCTGGGTTGATCACGCCAAACTGATCGAGCAGGCCGGCGCCGACGCGCTCGAGCTCAACACCTATTTTCTAGGAACAAGCCGTCGCACCGACGCCATCGCCCTCGAACACCGCGTGCTCGATATCGTCCGCGCCGTACGCAAGGCCGTGAACATCCCAATCGCGGTCAAGCTCTCGCCCTTCTACACCTCGGTTGCGCACCTCGCCGGCCGCTTGGAAGACGAAAAAGTTCAAGGCGTCGTACTCTTCAACCGTTTCTTCCAGCCCGAAATCGACACCGAAGCGCTCGACGTCACGCCCAAGCTCGACCTCTCGACCTCCGAAGACCTGCGCCTGCGCCTCCGCTGGCTCGGTCTGCTCCGTGACCAGGTCAACCTCAGCCTCGCAGCCTCGGGCGGCGTGCATACACCGGTTGACATCGTCAAGGCCTTACTCGCTGGAGCCGACGTCGTTCAGATCGTGGCCGAACTACTCACCAAGGGCCCGGCCCGCCTCGGCGAGCTCCTCACCGGTCTGAAAGACTGGATGAAAGAGCACGAGTATGAGTCCGTCGAACAGATGACCGGCGCTCTCAGCCTGCGTAGCTGCCCCGATCCCGAAGCGTATGAGCGCGGCAACTACCTCCGCACGCTCCAGCTCTGGAAAGTGTAAACCTGTTTAATTTTGAGGTTATTGTTGAAAGCCCGCACTCACGTGCGGGCTTTTTTTGCGCCCTTGAGCGCAGGATATGAGTTGTCGCCTACGCCAGCCTCAAAATCACGGAAACAACCATTGGTGCTTCCAGCCGTCACCGACACGCGTGTACACGAACCGCTGGTGATGCCTAAACGGTTTCTGGTGCCAGAACTCGATCTTTTCAGGTTCGACGC
>Ga0302322_100005915_pt1 | contig 10780 bp, 13 predicted proteins | sample Fen_T0_2_FD_203757 | JGI IMG/M metagenome (GOLD analysis project Ga0302322, IMG submission 203757) | Peat permafrost microbial communities from Stordalen Mire near Abisko, Sweden - Fen_T0_2 | ecosystem: Environmental > Terrestrial > Soil > Wetlands > Permafrost | place: Sweden: Abisko... | reverse complement strand
CGGCAGCTCTGCGCTCAGGAGCGTTGTCACCGATGGTGAGGCGCTGGGCCTTGAACTGCAGGGCGCGGATCAGACCCTCGAGGTGTTGAAGGTCGTGCCAGACCGACTCCGGTTCGGCTCCTGAGTAGTGCTGGAAGCCGAGGTCATCCGAGAGTTGTCCCACACGTCAGTCCGCCGGGTTCTGCGGTCAGATCGAAGGCTGCCTCGACCGGCAGGTGCCAGTAATGATCGAGCGTAAGCTCGACGTCGGGACCCAACGCCTGCTCGATCGTACGGAGCGCGACGTCGAGAGCCGAGCGAAGGTCATCGAGGTGGACGACGAGTGGGTCTGTCACAGGCACAGCGTTCCAGACAGCTGCGCGGTGTCGCTGGCGGCATCGGCGCGACGAACGGCGCCGACGGGGTAGCAGCCAGCTCGGATACGCGCTCTCATGCCGCGAGGAGCCCCGATGGGGAGTTACTCCATGGCGACCCAGTACAACTGCTTGTGACCGTGAGCTTCGAGGCCCTCGGCGCGGTGATCGGCATCGGCCTGCGTATCGAACGTCGCTACCTGGACACGATTCCCATGATCGTCCTGTCGCCAGACGATCCATCGTCGGAACGGCCGGTCCACCTGCATGTCACCATCGTGGAGCATGCGGCGGGCCGTCTGACGGCCACACGGAGAGGCCGCCCCGGGCGTGGTCGACCGAGACTGCGTGGTCGTGGTGACGTCCGCGGTGTCCGGGCATCCAGGGGAGTGGGTGGTGTTGCCGTGGGTCTCGTCGGCCGGCTGCCCACCGATCATGGCGTGGTGAGGGCGCGCCGCGAGAGCGCGGCGGCGCTGCGCGACCTGGAGGGCCAGACGCTGCGCAGCCTGCAGCTCCCGCAGCTGCGCGATGACAGGGCGGGGTTCCTGCGCCTGCTGCAGGCCGTGCTGGCCTTCCGTGGCGTGCCGGTCTGGTCGAACCAGCTTGCCCACCTCGTCGAGGGCGAGGAGGAGTTGGAGCTGGACTGCCCGTGGCGCGGGGAGTACCACCTGGCGTGGTTGAGCCCGTCGGAGGGTTTCACCCTGCGTGGCCACCTCGAGGGGGAGGAGGTGGTGCGGGCGACCGAGCCCGCCGGTCCGGCCTCGCTGGACGACGTCGGTGGATGGCTCTACCGCACCGCGACGCAGCACGCCCAGCCGCCCGTCGCCGTCCAGGTCGTGCACCTGTTCGGGCGCAGCAGGTGTACCGCCTGTGACGAGGGGTTCCGGGTGTCGGATGGCGTGCTGTCCCTGCGCGGGCAATTTGCGGACGACGACGACGACGCCACCCAGGAGTGATCTGAGCGCGCGCAGCACCCGAGTATCGGACCTCATGGCGCGCCTCGAACAACACACGTACACGCCGCTGGTCGCGTGGCCGGGTTCACCGGCCGCGCGTAACGCGGCGCAACGGGGAGGCAAAGGGGCCGTGGCTCCATGAGCCGCGTCAGCGGCGGCCGGGGCGGCCGGGGCGACGGCTCGGGCGCACAGGTTCGCCGTCCAGACCAGGGCCTTGGACGACGTCGAGCCACTGCTCGTGGACCTGGTCGCGGCCGGTGCCAACCAGATCGACGGCGTCGACTTCGACGTGACCGCCAAGCGTGAGCTGCGGGCGCAAGCCCGGCGCCAGGCGGTGGCGGCCGCACGGGCCAAGGCCGAGCTCTACGCTGCGGCCGCCGACGTGCGGGTGGGGTCCGTCCTGCACGTCGAGGACGTCGACCCCGAGCAGCCAGGCGCCGCCCGGTACCGCAGTCACGCCGACTCGGCGTCCACCACGGCGCAGGACCTCGCGCCGGGCCACATCGTCGTGTCTGCCGCCGTCGTCGTGGGCTACTCCATCGCCCGGGACTGAACCGCGGCGTCGCCGAGCGTGTCTGCAACGGCTCGGGTGGTGGATCGACCGGGCTACCGGATCAGCACTCCGCCGTGGGCTTCCAGTGCGCGATGGGCGGTCTGCTCGATGTTGGACAGCCGGGCGGAGACGATCTCCACGTACCACTCGTGCGAGTGGCCCAGGTCTGTCGCGGGCACGATCTCGCCGAGATGGGCACGCAGGAGCGTGCACTCCGCCAGGAACTCGACAACGTCCGTGGGGGCGACGACGAGATTGCCGCCGGCCAGGACGGGGAAGTAGCGACTCCCCAGACCGCGGACGGCCTCTGACCCCCAGGCGCTGGTCCGGAAGCTCTCGAAGCCGGCCAGGTCGGAACTCGTCGACGGAGTGTCAACCAAGATCATCTCACCGTCATCATCGATGCGGACGACGTGGACGCTGCGGCTCACACCGGCACCTGACCATGCCGGCGGCGTCCGGTTGATGAGCTCCTTCGTGCTCACCAGCAAGCCGGTCGCCCAGGCCATCGTGATCGACCTGCATCCGATACGGCAGTGGAGCGTCGTCCGTCACCGGTCGCTGCGCGCGTCACGAACGATGAGACTGTGCTGATGCTGATCGGTGCACACACGATCCTCTACTCCGCCGATGCTGAAGCTACCCGGGCGTTCTTGCGCGACGTGCTCGACCTTCGTCCGATCGACGCGGGCGGCGGCTGGCTGATCTTCGCCCTTCCGCCTGGTGAGCTCGCCGTGCATCCTCACGACAGCCCCGGACGTCATGAGCTGTACCTGATGTGCGACGACATCGACGCCACCGTGGCCGAGTTGCAGGCCAAGGGTGCCCAGATCAACGAGCCGATCAGCGAGCAACGCTGGGGACGGCTGACGTCGCTGCGGATACCGGGCGGCGTCGACGTCGGTCTCTACCAACCGCTTCACCCCACGGCGATCGATCCTCGGCCCTGACACCTCGGCATCCCATCGCACCTCCGTGGCGAGGCCGCTTCCGAGCGACGCGGGCGCGTGGATCTGCCGCCATGACGACGTGACCGCTGTCGGCTCGTCACGACTCGCGTACAGCCGCCTCGAACGAGCCCGAGGCCGGAGTCTCCCGAAGGGCCCCGCAGGCGAGTTCCTGCGGCGTGCCGACGCTGATCCGCCATTCCTTTGGGGTCCGATAGAGGAGCGCGAAGTTCACCCGGTCGGCCACCCGGCAATCGTCGCACCAGGCTGCGGTCTCGTGCACCGCTCTTGCCGCCGACCGCAGGGTCGCTCGTCCGGCACGGCGGTCACTCCGGGTTGCCGTGTCGACCGCGACCGTCTCGTCCGCCGTCGGCTGGCCCGGACTCTCGCCCGCGACCGCGGCGCGCCGGTGCTTCACCCGGCGCTGAGCCGCGCGGTCGCCGTCCTGCGCCGGGCGCCGGGCGTCGGCGTCCGGCGGGATGGCCGAGGCGGTCGGACTCGGTGAGCGGCCTCGGCGAGCGGCCAACTGCATTGCCGCTGCCTGGCGGCCTTCGCTTACGGGGCCTGCGATGCGGGCCCGGACCCTACGCCGAGAGGGCAGGACGCCGAAGCGTGCGAACCCACGTCACGGAGGTGGGCCTGTACGTGCAGAATGCCTGGGCGGTTCTAGGGCGAGCCCCCCTGCCGCAGCGCGGGGGATCCACGGGGTCGGGGGCCCGGCGGCCCCGGACTGTCCCCGATGTGGGAGGCACGGTCGCGACGGGAAAGTCGTGGTGTCCGTTCGACCACCCCGTCGAGGGCACCGCAGCGCGGCGCCCGGCCGATCAGGGGATGACATGAGGAGCTCGCCATGAAGGCACGAACCACCACTCTCGTCACGACCACCGCCGCCCTGCTCGTGGCCGGCGTGGTCCTGGCCGCGCCTGGGTCACCGTTCAGCGGCAACAGCGCCGACCCGGTGTCGCAAGCGCTGTCGGCCAAGGGCTCCACCCCGCGGGCGCAGCTCACGCTCAAGCCGTCCACCCCGAAGCTGCAGGCCTGCTTTCCCAAGGCCGAGGCGAAAGTCACCGTCGACCTGACCACTGCCACGAAGGGCTTCGACACCTTCACCATCACGGCGAAGGGGTTGCGCCCCAAGACCGACTTCACGGTCTTCCTGCTGGAGCAGTCCGGCTCACCGTTCGGGGCAGCCCAGTACTCCGGCGACTTCACGACCAATGGCAGGGGCGAGGGCGTCGGCCAGTTCCGCCTGATCGTCGAGGAGGCGTTCGCGTTCAACAACGTCACCCAGCAGCGCACCGACCTGAACGCCGTCGGGGTGTGGTTCGCCGACGAGAAGGACGACGACGCCTGCCTCGGCGCCGCCGCCCCGGTCACCGGCTTCGACGGCGACGGCAAGGCCGGCGTCCAGATGCTCAACTCCGGCACCGGTCTGCTCCCCTGAACTCTGTTCCCGGAAACTGCATCGATGGGCGACCGCCCCACGATCCGTCGCGATCGCCTCGACCAGCCCTGCAGACCGTCTAACCCTGCAGGGCCGGTCCTTACCCTGCAGGGCTCCGCGGAGAACCGACCCCCGTCGCGACGCGGGTCGGTTCCCGGCGGAGGGCTTGCACGTCAGTGCCTTCCCCGTCGCGCTGGGCCCGTCGATGACCACGATCACAGCTTCGTTCTGTGCTGGACGCGGCATGGGTGCGACCTCAGCCGGGTGTCGGTTCGATCGGCGGCGGTGCATCGTCGCCGTCCTCCGCCGAGGACCGCAGTCCGACGTCGTGCGGTTCGTCGCTGGTATCGGAGATGTTTCTGGTGATCTGGTCGATGTGCTCGAGTCTTCCGTCGGCGGCCAGTCGGCCGAACATGTAGATCTCGGTGGTCACGACGCGTGCTTTGCGCATGACCGCGGTCAGCGTGTATCGGGCGGCGACCCGGTCGGCGCTGACGAGCACCTCATGCACCTCGACCTGCACACTGGTCACGTTCTTGCGCGATGACTGGACGTGAGCCAGGAGGACGCTGCGGTTCAGGGGTTGTCCGTCGTTGACCAGGACGAAGTCGAGGGTGTGATGGCGCTCGAAGACCACTTGGGCGTCGTCCGCACCGAAGGCGAGTTCGTGCGGGTAGCTGATCAGGTACTCGCGGATGTCCTGGCCGGGCAGGGCCTGGGGACTGATGGTCATGTCAGTGCCTCGCCGTCGCGGGTGCCTCGGCATCGCAGACATCGGGTCGGTCGGCGGGGCGGCGGGTTCCGGCGGCCTTTCGCAGGAGCTCGTCCACAGACCATTGGTCGTAGGCGTGTTCGCCGTACTTGGCGGCGGCGATCCGGCCGTCGCTGGCGATCAGGAAGTCGGCGGGAAGGCCCAGTCGGCCACCGTGCGGCTTGGCGGCGGGAGCGTGTTCGCGTCCACGGGCGATCGCCGTCGCGCTGCGCGGGATCGCCAGCAGGATGGCGGCCCAGGCCTTGGGATGCAGCAGGGCCCGCGGCGAGGCCGTCACTCCGAACTCGGCGTAGAGCAGCTGGTCGGGGTCTGCCACGACGTCGAAGGGGAGGGTGGGCGTGTGCAGGCGCAGGTCCTCGTCGGTGGAATGGAAGATCACCACCTCCCGCACACCGGCCTGCCCGATCGCGTGGTGCCGACGCACGATGGATTGCAGGTGCAGATTGCAGATCGGGCAGCCGGCGAAGCGCCGGAACTGCAGGTGGACCACGCGGTCTGGATCCGGAAGGGGGACGACGGCGCCGGAGACAGCCGTCAGCTGTCTGGCCGGGATGCGGGCGCCCGGGCGGAGGACGGTGGTGGGTCGGTGCATGCGAGGCCCCCCTGTAGGTGTACGACGTACTCCTACCACCGTAGGCGTATCTTGTACGCTGTCAAGCCATGCCCCGCCCCCGGTCCCTGGACCACGCCCAGCTCGCCTCGGCTGCCCTCGCGGTCATCGACCGGGACGGCCTGGGTGGGTTGACCATGCGGGCGGTGGCGCAGCAGCTGCGGATGAGCACGATGGCCGTGTACCGCTACGTGCGCGACCGCCGCGAGCTGGAGGAGCTGGTCCTGGAGCACGTGCTGGCCGACGTCGACACCGATCCACCGCTTGACCCCGCGTGGCGGCGCCGGCTCGAGGTCATGGTCGAACGCGTGCGTGTGACGCTCGGCGCGCACCCTGAGGTCATACCGCTGACCATGACGCACCGGCACAGCTCGCCGTCCGTGCTGCGCTGGTCGGAGTCGGTCCTCGGCATCCTTGCCGACGCGGGCTTCGAGGGCCGGCCTCGGGTGATCGCGTTGCGCTGCCTGCTGAGCTACGTCATCGGCGCCGTCCAGCTGGAGTTGCTCGGACCCCTCACCGGCGCGGGAACCATGGCGATCGCCGAGTTGGCGACCGCCGACTTCCCGTACCTCTCCCGGACCGCTCGAGACGCCCACCGCGTCGACCCCGATGATGAGTTCCGCGAAGGTCTCGCCGTCGTCCTGACGGGCCTTGCGAGGCAGCCAGGCCGGGCGCCGGACTGACCCATGCAGTCCCTCGCCTCCGCACGAGGCCCGGTTTCGACGGGTGGAGCTCGGGGCTGATGCAGCTCCGCAGCAGCGCATTTCATCTGGTCGGTTCTGGGGGGCTGAGGGCGCAGTTCGGGCCGTCCGTGTCGTGATGTTCGTGGCCGGCGCCCACGGCCCCTTCGATGTCGTCGATCTGCTCTGGGTCGGGCCTGGGTGGAAGGCTGATCGCGGACCTACCATGGAGTCATGAGACGCCTGATTCCCGTGCTGCTCGTCGTGCTGGCGGCGTTCCTGCTCCTGGGGTTGGTGGTGGCAGCCCTGCGGCTCCTCTTCTGGGTCGCCGTGTTGGGCCTGATCGCTGCCGGCGTCTGGCGGATGGCCATCAGCGCCCGGCGGTGACTCTCGGGCGTCTACCGTCGCCGCATCACGGGCGGGGATCATCCCCTCGTGCTGGGCCAGGTCCCACACGGCTCAGGTGACGTTGCGCGATGTTGTTCGGTGCCGGGATCGGTCGCTCGCGGGCGGTCGGCGATCCAGGGTCCGGTCGCGGCGCTGGCCGCTGGTGGCACGGCCGGTGCGGTGATCACGAGGCGGGCCGCGTTGACGATCCTTCGGCTGCCGGGTGGCGCGGGTGGGTCGGCGGCAGGTACGCCCGCCCGCCGAACGTGGCCGCGGGTTGGACTCACCCTGGGACGGCGTCCTCCCGGTCCCGCTCGTAGGTCAACCGGTGGCCGCCGTCGAGCAGATCCAGCCGGTCGCCCGCCTGCCGTACCTCGATGTCCGGGCCCTGACGGCGCTGACGATCGCCCTGATCACCGCCCGGGCCGGTACGTGCCCGACACGTGGTTCGTCCCGTCGCCGACTCCGAAGTGACCCTCGGCGAGGAACGTAGCTCCCCCGCGCCACGAGGCCGAGGTCTGCGCCGGAGCCGAACGAGGCGTGCCAGAGGGCGCCCGGCACCCCGACGACCAGGTGTTCATGGACTCCGTGGACGGTCTGGGGTCGGACGTCGAGCACCGTCCCGGCCGAGGCCTCGGCGTCCTGTGCCAGCGCCTCGACCAAGGTGATCAGAACGGGATCGACCTCTGGCATGTCCCGATCATGTCAGGGCGCGGATCCGCACCGCCCGGACGGCGGCTGCCGATGCCACGGTCGGGACTTGCGCCGCAGCCAGGACCCGAATCTCACCTTCGAAGTCGATCACGTCGTCTTCCAGTAATCGCGGGCGGTGAAGGAGCTGTGGACGTTCTGCAACCAACTCCAGCCGGACGTTGCAGCGGCACTCATTCAGGAACGGCCACCACACGACCGGTGGGAACGCCGGGCACCAACAGAGCGGTGAGAACCGAACGCCCTGCGCCCCAGACCGACCGCACTCATCCGGCCGCGTTGATCGCGGTGGTGGCGCGCCTACCGGCTCCTACTCGCGGTGATCGCGGCGGGTTCACGATGCCGGGTCTGCGAGCCACCGGTCGAACCAGGCGCGGGTGCGGCTCAGCACGTCGATCTGGTGATCGCGTTCGGTGATCAGGTGTCCTTCCCGCGGGTAGACGACGAGTTCGTGCTCGACCCCGAAATGGGACAGGGCGCGGTGGAGGTACATCGCCTGGCCGACCGGCACGTTGGTGTCGTCCTGGCCGTGCAGCATCAGCACCGGGGTGCGGATCTTCGATGCGTAGGAGATGGGGCTGAGCTCGTCGTGGCGGTGCGGGCCGGGTCCTTCCCAGCCGCTGCTGCCGCCCAGGGCCGCCTCCAGGGTGCCCAGCTCCCCGACGCCGACCTGCATGCCCCAGTCGCTGATCCCCGCGCCCATCAGCGCGGCCTTGAACCGGCCGGTCTGACCGACGGCCCACGCCGCCATGAAGCCGCCGTGGCTCCACCCGCCGATCCCGAGCCGGTCTGGATCCGCGATGCCGTCGTCGATCAGCAGGTCGATGCCCGTGAGGATGTCGGTCCACTCGTGCGTGCCGACGGCGCCGGCCACCATAGCGGCGAACTGGTGGCCGTGTCCGGTGCCGCCGCGCGGGTTGGGCAGGAACACCGCATACCCCGCGGTCGCGAGCCACTGCCCCGAGGGCCACCAACCGAGCATGAACTCGTCGGCGTACCGGTCGTCGGGACCCCCGTGCACCACGGTGATGAGCGGGAACGGGCCGTCCTGGCGGCTCCTGCCCGCAGGCAGGATCACCAGGGCGTCGAGGGCCAGCCCGTCGCGCGCCTGGTAGGACAGGCGTTCCTGGGTGCCCCACCTGACCCCGTGCAACTGTGGCCAGGTGTCGCTGAGTCGGGTGAGCGGACCTGCGACGGGCCCGGCGTGGACGTCCTTGGGCCGGAGAGAGGTGCTCACCCGTGCGGAGATCACCTCAGCCGAGCTGCTGACGGTGAGTGAATCGACACCGCCCTGCCAGACCGATACCCGGCGGAAACGCCCTGTGCCGGGATCGAGCCGGTACAGGGCCGTGTCGAGTCCGTCGGCGAACAGTGCCAGCGGTGCCCCGCCCGCGACCTGCACCAGTTCGGCGGGGCAGACGCTCATGCCCGCCGTCATGTTGCGCTGCTGCCCTGCGGCGCCGTCGGCGGGCGCGGGAACATCCAGGACAGCCAGGCCGCCGACCGGCCCGGGTGGGGTGACCGCCAGAAAGGCGACGTGCCAGCCGTCGTCGGTGCTCCACCAGGCCGGCGACCGCGCGCCCAGCCCGACCTGCCCCAGATCCTGAGCCGTCCCGGCCCGCGGATCGACCACGTGCAACCGGGCGGTGAAAGCGCCGGGCTCGTCCTGCGGGCCGTCCCAGCTGATCACCGCCAGCGGGCCGCCGTCCGGACGTTGCACCACCTCGACGACGTGCCTGTCACCGAGCCCGCCCACCAGCCTCATCTCGCGGCTTTCGAGGTCGAGCAGCCACAGCCGGTTGCCGGGCAGGTGCTCACCCCACACCATCGCATCGCCGCGGCCGGTCTTCCCAGGCCCGTCCGCCTCACCCGCCTCGCCCGTGGCGATGACCGCGGCCCGTTGCCCGCCGGCCAGCGGAAGATGGCCGCAGATCCCGCCGCGCCAGCTGGCCAGCACCTCAGCGTCGCCGCCGTGCGCACCGATCCGGTACAGCTGCCCGCCCGACGCGAACAACAGCGCATCCGAATCCGGCGTCCACCGAGGAGCTCCCACCCACGCCGTACCAGGAGTCAGCCTCCTCGCAGACGAACTCGCATCAGCCGCCACCACCCACAGCGCGCTGACCCGGCGCTCTTTGACACCCATCGTGGTGACCACATAGGCAACCCACCGGCCGTCCGGAGAAATCACCGGATCCAGCGGCATCGCGCCGTCCGCCACCAGCTCGGCAGTCAACTCCGGCACGACCTCACCCATGACGGCCGACAGTAGCCCGGACCTCCCACGGACTGCTCATCCCTTTTCTGTAAGCCTGGCTCGCGGGCGGGACGGCCGAGAACCAGGGACGCTTCTACGACAGGTTCGAGCATGTGCTCTACCTGCGTGTCCCCCTGGAGGTGCTGCTCGACCGCGTGCGGACCCGGTGGAGCTCGACGGTCTGCTGCCGATCCCGATGCTGACCGACCGCGTGGAGCAGTGCTTGCGCTCCTGACGAGAATCGCACGCTCTTGCCGCGTTTCCAGAAGCCGTTCCAGGGGCGTCGTGGGACAGAACGCCCACGTAGGCTTGACCGCATGCCGCTCTCGCGTTCGGACGTCGCCTCGCTGGAACGCCGCCTCCGTCGGGTGGAGGGGCTGCTGACGGCGTTGGCCCGGCGGCTGGAGCTGACGCCGGAGGAGATCGAGGAGGCGACCCGGGCCAACGTCAGCGCCGAGGTCGCACAGCTCGTGTCCGCGGGCAGGAAGATCATGGCCATCAAGATCCTGCGGGAGCAGGAAGGGCTGGGTTTGGCCGAGGCCAAGCGGATCATCGACGAGCTGTGAGGCGGGCGACCTCGTGCACGGGGCGTCGGGAGCTACCGGACGTGCGGTCGGCGGTGGCGCTGGGCGATGACCAGGGCTGTGCCGGCGGTTGGGAGCGCCCAGCTGGTCGCTGTGTAGGCGGCGGCGTAGGGGGTGTTGATCCCTTCGGTGGCGAGGTGGATCAGGGTCGGGGCCAGGTAGACGACGGCGGCCAGCGACCAGCGCGGGTCGCCGGTCAGTGCGCTGGCGGTCGCTGCGGCGGCCAGTCCTGTCACCTCGATCGTGGCGATCAGCAGCCGCCAACTGGGTTGTACCGGCCAGCTGGCGGCCCCCGACGCCGTCGCGACGGCCAACCCCGACGGGATCAGCCACCAGGCCGGCGAGCGGGCCCGTAGAGCGGCCCGCCCGGTGCGCGACCGGAAGGGTTGAGTGGCGGCGAGGACGAGCAGTCCGGCGGCGGCCACCACGTAGGGGGCGATGGCGTACCAGTCGCCGAAGGCCGGGGGGGTCACCGGCCAGGTGTTCACCGTGCTCCACAACAACGGGCTGTGCAGCAGGGGGCCGG
>Ga0302322_100005912_pt1 | contig 10782 bp, 9 predicted proteins | sample Fen_T0_2_FD_203757 | JGI IMG/M metagenome (GOLD analysis project Ga0302322, IMG submission 203757) | Peat permafrost microbial communities from Stordalen Mire near Abisko, Sweden - Fen_T0_2 | ecosystem: Environmental > Terrestrial > Soil > Wetlands > Permafrost | place: Sweden: Abisko... | reverse complement strand
TGATTCGATCTGCCCCAAGCTAATTTCAGAATCGCGAAGCAAGCCAAGGTAATAGGAACCATGACGTATTTCGACATCTGTGGCAAGGACGGGATTCGCCTGCAATTTCTGCTGAAGATATTGCAAAATGGATGTGTGCATGGCATAGCGTTGCGGTTTGTTGCTCTGTATGATTTTCTTGTTCAGCACCGCATCCAGAAAAAAGGAGGAGGCTCCCGCAATTTTTGAAGCGGCATGGTGCGAAAACCCGCCTTTGAAAACGCTCAATCCCATGAGGGTGCGTTTTTCGGTTTCAGAAAGAAAGTCCCAGATTGAATCCAGGATCGCAAGCATGCTTTCATATTCCCCGGATGACTTGCCCGTTGAGTGAAGCGACAGGCTGTGTTCAATATGGTTGGCGATCTGTTCACAGGATAATGTAGCCGCCCAGGCTGAGGAAAGCACAATGGCAAAGGGCATTCCATCCAGCAAACGGCAGATATGCCCTATCGCAGCAGGATCAGGCTCAAAGTCGGAGAAGATGCGGGCGTATTGCAGGAAAAGTTGAACCGAAGGATACGATTCCACATCCGTTGAATCGCGTTCGGGCAGGGCAAGTCCATGCAGTTCCACAGCAGATTCATCTTCAATACCCAACCGTTCGCGCGCTGTGATCATGATCTTCAAAGAGGGGATGTGGTCGATCAATTGCGTTAAAAAGAGGGGCGGATCGAAACTGCTTTCGAGTCCATCCAATATTAGCAATATATTCTTTTTTAATGAAAGCTCTGCGAGGAATTGTTCAAGCAGGTCGAGCCGTGGGTTGATCTTGATACCCAAATTCTTTGCAATGGCGTCGGAGATCGACTCGGATGATGCGATGAAATCAAGTGTCACAAAGAAGATCCCGTCGCCAAACTGCCCGGTCAGTTCGCGGGCAACCTGCAATGCCAGACTCGTTTTTCCCACCCCATCTGTGCCAAACAGAGTAACAAGATGTTTCTCTTCAAGAAGCTGTTTTACTTGGACGATCTCAGCTTCGCGCCCCAGGAATATTGGAAGAGCCCGGGGCAGGTTGTTTAGAAGTGATGCGGAATGCAGCCCGGTTTTGTTGGAGTATAAATCTGAAGCCATAAATATATTCTAATCTTTAATTGAAAGAAAAGATATATTTTCGTATCTCCGAATTTTCCCCTTTTTCGTAAATCCAGGACAGGTCAAGCAATGAAACTCATAACATTATTTTAACATAAGCACACTTGTTTACACAATTGATTTGGGTTATTATCTTTATGACAGGGGCATGATCTGCCCCATAAACCTTATATCTCTTAAGAGGAGAAGATATGAACAAACGTTTAGTATTTGTCCTGCTGACACTCGTCGTTGCCGCTTCGATGTTGTTGTCGGCTTGTGGTCCTACAGCCACTGAAGTTCCCACTGCTATAAAAGCCCCCGCTACTGAGGCTCCCACCGCAGTTCCTCCAACCGCAACTGAGCCGCCCCCGGCTATTGGCTCACCAGAGCACCCGATCAAAGTGCTGTTCGTCCCCTCTGTGGATGCAAACATCATCACCACCGGCGGAAAAGTAATGGCTGATGCGCTCAATCAGGCAACTGGACTCACCTTCGAAGTGACCGTCCCCACCTCTTACGCCGCGACCATTGAAGAAATGTGCGCTTCCCCCGCAGACACCATGGCTTTCATCCCCGGCTTGGGCTATGCCCTCGCCAGCCAGTTATGCGGTGTGGACGTTGCCTTCAAAGCTGTCCGCTTTGGTTATCCAGTCTACTGGGCTGAATACATAGTGGCGCGCGATAGCAAATATAAAACCCTTGCCGACCTCGAAGGCGCAAAGTGGGGCTATGGCGATCAAGGCTCAACCTCTGGTTACATGGTCCCAACCGTTGAATTGAAAGCTGCCGGCATTACCCCCGGTGAACAGGTCCAGACCGGCGGACACAACCAGACCGTTACAGCTGTCTACAATGGCGAAGTTGATTTTGGCACCGTCTTCTACAGTGTGCCGCTTAATCCTGATGGCAAATCTGTTTTCAGCTACGATGATTATCTCGCAGGCAAAATCACCAGCCTCGATCAGTATGAAATTCCCGCCGCTTCCATTCCGAACTGCGCTCCTGATGCGGAAGGCAAGAAACTCCTGTGCGACGGTTACCGCGTTATGGACGCCCGCGCCAATATCCGCACCGAAGCTCCGGATGTAGTGCAGAAGGTTCGCATTCTCGCGATCTCTAAAGCCATTCCGAATGACACCCTGTCCTTCGGACCAGACTTCCCAGCGGATGTACGCACCGAGATCGAACAGGCTCTCGTAGACTTCTCAAAGACCGAAGCTTGGGGAACCTCAATCGGCAGTTCTGATTTCTACGGCTGGTCTGGCATTGTGCCCGCCACCGATGCCGAGTATGACATGGTCCGCGCCATGGTTGCCGCTACCGGCTACCAGGCTCCCGCCAAATAGTTTTAAATCTTGCAATGACACTTCGGGCAGAGAGTTTTCTCTGCCCGATTTTTTTTATTAATTCATCCTTTCTATCTTATAATCGGGAAGACAAGCAAAACGCACACCATCTTTCAAAAAGATTGCGAGAAGCCAAAATGCTCCAGGTAAAAAACTTAACCAAAATTTACGATGGGGGAGTCAAGGCACTGGATAATGTTTCCTTTGAAGTGCCCAAGGGACAGTTCCTGGCCGTGATCGGTTTGAGCGGCTCCGGTAAATCCACTTTGCTGCGCTGTATCAATCGTTTGGTGGACCCAACAGAAGGTCAAATTTTATGGGACGGCGAAGACATCACCGCCGCATCTCCCGAAGAAATGCGCCGCATCCGACGCAAGATCGGCATGGTCTTCCAACACTTCAATTTGGTGCATCGCTCAAAGGTTATTACCAACGTACTGGCAGGGCGTCTCGGTTATGTCAACCCTGCGTGGAGTTTGCTCAACCGCTTCCCCAAAGAAGATATGGAAAAAGCAATCAAGCAACTGGAGCGTGTTGGGATCGCCGATAAAGCGGACCAACGCGCGGATGAATTAAGCGGCGGACAGCAACAACGCGTTGGCATTGCGCGCGCGCTCATGCAGGACCCAAACATGATCCTCGCCGATGAGCCTGTCGCCAGCCTTGACCCGGTCCTCGCGCACAGCATTATGAAACATCTCGAAGAGATCAACAAAAAAGACGGCGTGACCGTGTTATGCAGTTTGCACTTCCTTGACCTTGTTCATCGCTATGCAGACCGCGTGATCGCCCTTAATCAAGGTCAACTGGTTTTTGAAGGTTTCCCACGGGATATTAATGATCAGAAATTCAAAGACATCTATGGGCGCGACGCCGAGCGGGTAGGTTAGCCATGAAGGACAAAAAATCATCCGCATCCGCGTGGAAATCGATTCAACTCGGGCTGGCTGTATTGCTGGGATTGTTTGTTTATGCCTACGGTTTTAGTGTCACCAAAGTTAACCTTGAAGAATTACGCAGTGAAAGGCGTCAGGAAAGCCTGACTCGTGTCACCCGCACTCTGGCACAACCGGACCTCATCACTTACGACAAGAAAGAAGCGATAGTCAACTCGCCGTTGTATGTTCCCTGCCCAGCAGATAATAATCTCTCAAATATTCCCCCAGCAGACACCTCCGCTGCTTATGTAGTGATCACACCTGCATGTGCGAAGCCCGGCGAAACCGTTCAAGTGGAAGGGTTCAACTTTCCGCCCAATATTACAGGTCCCATTCGATTCGTTCCCGGGAGCGATCCCCAAAATATAGTGGCGCTCGGGCGCGAGTCGATTAAGACAGATGGCGATGGGCATTTCACAACTTCATTCGTCCTGCCTAACCGAATCAGCGCAGAGCCTCAACATATCCGCGTGACCATCAGCGAAAATGTCGGCGCACCGCGCTTCACCCAAAATGCCAAAGATACCTGGGAAAAAATTATCGAGACAGTGTTCATGGCGTTGCTGGCAACGACTGCCGGCACCATCCTTGCCTTCCCGCTTAGTTTCATCGCCGCCCGCAACCTGATGAAGTCCGTCCGCGCTCCGCTGACCGGTGTTGCCTTGTCAGTCTTGGGCTGGCCCATCGGCATGGGACTCGGCTACTTCATCGTCAATCAGATCGGCATTTTCACCATTCCTCTTTCAAACAATATATTCGTCAACCTAGTTAGTGTCATTGCGACTCCGTTTATATTTTGGTTTGCCATTCGCTGGGCTTTGCCGCAGGAAGAAACAAAAGCCCCCGCACGCTCCATGCGATTGATCCGTGTCCTGGTCGTGTTCATCGCGATCCTCATCGCATTCTTTGGATTTTTTCAATTGGCTGGGCTGGCAACCAACATCAGCCTCGGTATTGAAAAAGCGCTGGGACCTTTCGGCTTCCTTGCCAATTTCCTGTTCCAGGTTAGCGACATCCTGCGCATCATCACACCTGCCTTGGGTGCCTTCGCCGCAGGCGGCGTGCTGGCCAGTTTCCTCGGTCACATTGGTCAACGCACCGCCGAAAAAAACACAAAGGACAGAGTCAAAACCATCAACTTCATTTTTTCCGCATTGGCAGGAGCCACTGTCTTCGGTTTGATCGGCGCGCTGGTCGAGTGGCTATATCAGATCGGTCACATCGAATATACCTTCTGGGCGCCAGTCCTCATCGGCGCGATGCTCGGTTTGTTACTTGCCGCCTTCGCTCAACCTAAAGCCACCCTGCCCACCGGCATGGTGGTCTACAGCATCACCCGCACCATTGTCAATGCACTGCGTTCAGTGGAAGCGCTGGTCATGGCAATTGTATTCGTCATTGCAGTTGGCATCGGTCCATTCGCAGGCATGATGGCGCTCGGCTTGCACACCATCGTCAGCCTCGTCAAACTGTATTCGGAACAAGTCGAAAGCATCATGCCGGGTCCGCTGGAAGCGATCACAGCCACGGGCGCAAATCGCCTGCAAACCATCATCTATGCTGTCATCCCGCAGGTTATTCCGCCGTACATTTCCTATACCATGTACCGCTGGGATATCAACGTGCGCATGTCCACCATCATCGGCTTTGTCGGCGGCGGCGGCATCGGCTTCCTACTCCAGCAAAATATCAACCTGTTGAACTACCGCGCTGCCAGCACCCAGATGATCGCCATCGCAATCGTCGTTGCCAGCATGGATTACATCTCATCCGTCCTGCGCGAAAAATACGTGTAATAAATCGGATAAAAAAAGCTCGCGCTTCACATCCCCCCAAGCTTGATCGGACTCCCCCAACATTTTCCACGCTGTTGGTATAAACAAAAAAGGACTGGCATTTCAGCCAATCCTTTTTTGTTTATATCTTAATCCATCTGCATCTTCATCTTGTATTTTTTCACCGCGCGCCAGCCGACCAGCATCTTTTCCTTCTCATCCCACAAGCGGAAATATAACGACTTAAAACTGCGTTTAAGCGTAAGCGGCTCAATTTGGAAAATCGGGTTTTCGTTGTGACATTCCTCCAGTTTGTAATTGGGAATCTTCGGGCTAAGGTGATGGATGTGATGAAAGCCGATATTGCCAGTGAACCATTGCAGAACTTTGGGAAGTTTGTAGAACGAACTGCCGTCCATGCCTGCGCGGAAGAATTCCCAGTTCTGGTGGCGCTCCCAATAAGTTGTCTCAAAGTTGTGCTGTACATAAAACAGCCACACGCCCGCGCCGCACGCCATGAGCAAAATGGGAAGCTCAACCATTAAATAAGCCTGCCAGCCAATGTGATAGATCGTCCAGCCGACAAAACCCAGCAGGGCGATATTCGTCCACACCACGCTGTTCTTCTCGCGCTTGCCTGCGCCTTTCTCCCAAAAACGATGGACAAAGACAAAGACAATTGACGCGCCAACGGTAAACAAAATAAGTGGATTTCGCATGACACGATAGCCAAATTTTTTATACCAGGGCGCGGCGAGATATTCCTCCACCGTCATGGTGTACACATCGCCAGTGCCGCGGCGGTCGAGATCGCCGGCAGTGGCATGGTGAATGGCGTGTGAATGCTTCCACGCATAGTATGGAGTCCAGACCGCCAAACCAAGCAGTAATCCCAGGCGGTTGTTTGCCAGCGGAGTTTTGAGGAACGACCCGTGCGTGCAATCATGAAAGATGATGAACATCCGTACCATGAATCCCGCCGCGGGGATGGTCAGCAGAAGAGTCAACCAGTATCCGACTTCAAGGCTTCGATAGGCTACATACCACAGCACAAAGAAGGGAATCACTGAATTAATCACCTGCCACAAACTGCGCCATGTTTCAGGATAGGCATATTTTGAAACAATGGACTGCCACTTTACCTTTTCGACGCTCATAGTTTCTCCTTTTTTCAATAAGACAGCCTGGAGCTCAAGCTGTTAACGTTATTTCACTTTAATCATACTCTGATATTCCAAATATTCAATCACCCCGTTAATCCAATTCTGCATCCCATCAATGCGGATGGTTGCTTCATCACAACTGCTAAAAATGCCGCCGCCAAACTTCGTGACCATTTCTTCTGTGATTGTCCAGCCGCAATTATTATTTGGCACTTGCCGCGCCTGCACAAAAGTAATCAGCGTGCGGATTTCGGGGTCAAGCCATTCATGTTTTTCGCCCGAAAGGTAAAAAGCCTGCGCCAGCGCTGCAAGTGCTTCCACTTTTGTGGCAGTGGATATGCTGGTATTTTTAGGGTGGAGCGAGCGGACTTCCCCCGCGATGACTGTCTTTGCGATCTTTTCCGCATAGGCTTTATCTTCCTTGGTCAGGGAATCCAAACGCGCCAGTTTGCTGAGCGCGTAACTGTGCCAGTGGTCTTCCGTAACCGGCTGGGAGATCATAAACGCATTCACTTCACGCGCCTGCTTCAGCCAAAATTTGTTGCCTGTCATTTCGTATAAGTCAGTAAGCGCAAGCAGACCTTCGCTATTGGAATAAGTCACATAAAAACTGGGGTCTGCTGTGCCGCCAAAGTATGGGTCGAATGCGTGATAAAACCCGCCCTCAGGTTTACGCATGGACGCAATGAAATATCCAAGATCAATTGCGGTATTAAGCAGGTTGCGGTCTTTTAGAAAAAAATCACCCGTGGCTTGCCAGCGTTTATAAATGGCATCAACTGTCAACGCGGCACCTCCCAGTTGACAATTTCCCTCGGTATAAAAACACGTCCCTCTGAAATTGGCAGGGTTGTTTACCAGCAAGTCCAAATAATGTTCAAGCGCAAGATCACCCGCAGTGCAATATTTCAAATCGTTGGAAACCCTGCACACCGCAAAAAGCGAGCCTGTGCCCGCGATCAAACGCACGTGGGATGGAGAATACGTTCTCTCCCCGCTTATAAAATCCACCTGATAGGAAAGTTCGCCATTCGGAAGCTGCTGGCGCACAAGGTAATCACCAGCGGCGATGACCGAATCTTTAAGCGGACTTTCTGCAATTGAAATTGTTTTAGGGCTTCGGGCAGGCACAAAAATGGAAGCTGGTGAAACATCAGCAGAGACTGTAGCCGAGACAGGAACTTCGGATGGTTTTCGGTTTACAGCAAAAGATAATCCGCCCACCACCATGAACACAACCACGGCGGTAACCACATATTTTTTACGGAGCAAAAACATTGTTCCCTTTTTTTACGTGCTCATTTAATTCATGCAGGGATAACTCAGCCAAAGACGGAACGGTGAGGTCGCCCGTCACACCCAATCTTGCGGTCAGCGGATTTGGGACTCCGACCACGAAAATTCCCGCGCGCCGTGCGGCTAAGACACCATTGGGAGAATCTTCAAAGACAACAGCCGCATCCTTCTTAACGTTGAGCTGGTCCAGCGCCTTCAAGAAAATATCCGGGTTGGGCTTTGTCCTGCCAGGCGGAACATCATCCTGACAAATGATACGGTCGAAGTAATCAAAGATTCCAAGTCGTTTTGCATGTGTATCCACCCATGAATGCGGAGAACTGGAGCCGATGGCAACCTGCAAACCGTTTTCCTTTGCCTGCTCTATCATGTCCATTACGCCGGGCATAATTGGGCTGGCATGGACGATCTCATCAGACTCTTTTCGGTAGCGCACTCTCGAAGAAACTGCATCCAGCCGTCCCTGAGAAAGAAGCGCAAGGTGTTCCGCAGCATCAAAGTTCGAGATGCCGTATCCGCCTATCGTCTTCTGCCATTCATCAACGGGCAATTCAAATCCATGCTCGTGGTAAATGGATTGCCAAACCAAAACCTCGGGCGTTTCAGTATCGAGGATCAGCCCGTCAAAATCAAAGATAAGCGCCTTCAACATTATGGGAACCGCCTGACAAATTCGGCAATCGCTTCCCACATTTTTAGATCGCTTCCGCCTGCCAATAAAATATTTTCAACCATGTCTGTCAAAGAGGATTTCATTAATGCGTATTCGCGTTGAGCATCTGCAACCGAGCCAAAGAAACGCGTGTGATCAATCCAGCCGTACACATTGCAGGAAACAGAAATATAACTATCTCCGCGTTTGAGTGTGACACGCGCGCCCGCCCCATGCTCTTCATCGCGCAGGATCACACCGCCTTCCGCACCCGTATTGCCGATACTCCGACCATCGTCATATGCAAACCAGTTACTCATCTATATCTATCCTGCTGATACTCGAAGGCTGCACATTTACGCTCGCGGTAACCGTGCGCGCCAGTTGACCTTCCTTTATCAAACGCGCAAGGTGTTTCACCATCACCGCCTGACGCGGCGAAACCTGCGCGCCAAGGTCTGCCAACACCGGCTCAAGCCATGTTTGGTAAGAGCGTACATTTAAATATACAGGACGCCCCCCGCGATCTGGCAGGCTTGTCACAAGCGCCGAAATCTTTTCGCTAACGTTACGTTCATCAGGATGAATGAGCGGGGTCAACACAACGCCGTATATGCCCGATATGACGCTTACATAACATTTCATGTTTTCTGAATGAACAAAACCGACTACGCGATTCGGCGCCGGCTCAACAGGATGCAACAACGGCGGCACAATTTGATAATGCAGACTTTGCACCATAGGCAGATCAACCGATTGCATCCGCCTCCACCCCACGCTGGAAGTTGATTCAGTTTTCTCGAGTAGACTCACATCCCATAGTTTTTGCCATGCATAGACAGAGAAGCCAGCCATCCGCAGCGCAGGGAAGACATCGCTTGTCTCATCCACTTCAGCCATCACATGAAACGCCTTCCATTCGCCGGCTTGCGCCACAAGATGTTCGATCAATGATGGCAACTGGCGATCATTCAAACGCGAAGACGGCGCGAGATACAACAACTTCGCAAAGGTTTCCCCGCGCGAGTGGATGACTCCGCCCAGCAAAGCATTCTCTCCGCCGTTGGCAATTGCCGCATACAAATGCCGCGCAGGGTTGATATACGCCAGCAAGCCCATCGCACTCAATGGATGCCCACGCGTGAGGGCACGCGCGCTATCGAGGGTTAATACATCGTTTCGATAACGCGCAATAATGGGAAGGTCAAGAAGGTCAAGCGGACGTATGGTCATTGGTTGAAAAAAGACCTTTAAAGGTTTTGACGGTTGATCAAATCAACGCTCGAAAAAGAAACCTTTAGGGTCTCGTTGTTAACTCGCTAACGAAATAAAATACTCATGAAAACGCGTGTCACTTGTCAGCTCGGGATGGAACGACGTAGCAAGTAAGTGACCTTCCTGCGCCGCAACAATGCGTCCATCTTCAAGCGCAGAAAGCACCTTTGCATTTCCATGCACAGACTCGATCAGAGGTGCGCGGATAAAGACTGCATGATAAGCATGTTCCGTACCAGTGGCCTTCATCAACTCGTCAATTTCAAGGTCGGTCTCAAACGAATCCACCTGGCGACCAAAGGCATTACGCTGTACTTTGATATCCATCAACCCAAGTAAAGGCTGATTGGAACTTGCATCCTTTGAAAGAAAGATCGCACCTGCACATGTTCCCCAAATTGCATGGTTCCTACCGAACTCCTTCAGCGGTTCCATCAAATCATAAATTACCGCAAGCTTGCCAATTGTGGTGGATTCACCACCGGGAATGATCAAACCATCCAAATCATCAAGATGTTTTGGCAGACGTACTTCAACTGTTTCCACACCAAGTTTTTTGAGCATGGAAATATGTTCTGAAAAATCGCCTTGCAAGGCGAGGACACCAATTTTCATAATTAGACCATGGACGGTAGACAATGGACGATACACCGCGAACGGTCAACGGTCCATTGTCCACGGTCAATTTATTTACCAACCACGAACTGCCAACCTCTCGCCTTCGGGCATCTGTGAAGTATTGCGCCCCACCATTGCCTCACCGAGATTTTTGCTCACCTCCACAAGAATGGATGCATCCTGATAATGAGTCACCGACTTGACAATTGCCGCCGCACGCCTGGCAGGATCACCGCTCTTGAAAATGCCAGAGCCGACAAAGACACCGTCCACGCCGAGCTGCATCATCAACGCCGCATCGGCGGGAGTCGCAACTCCGCCCGCCGCGAAATTTACAACAGGCATGCGTCCAAGTTCCTTGGTCTCCTTGATCAATTCGTATGGAGCGCCATTATTCTTGGCAAAAGCCATCAACTCTTCATCGCCCATTGTTTGCAATTGGCGGATTGCGCCCATCACAGTCCGCGCATGGCGAACCGCCTCCACCACATCACCTGTGCCAGCTTCACCTTTTGTGCGGATCATCGCCGCACCTTCGCCAATGCGACGCAGGGCTTCGCCGATATTGCGGCATCCACAAACGAATGGCACTTTGAAGTTGTG
>Ga0302322_100005911_pt1 | contig 10784 bp, 14 predicted proteins | sample Fen_T0_2_FD_203757 | JGI IMG/M metagenome (GOLD analysis project Ga0302322, IMG submission 203757) | Peat permafrost microbial communities from Stordalen Mire near Abisko, Sweden - Fen_T0_2 | ecosystem: Environmental > Terrestrial > Soil > Wetlands > Permafrost | place: Sweden: Abisko... | reverse complement strand
TACGCCTATAATCCGGCCGCGCCTATGTACGCGCCGGGCACCATGCAGCCCGCCACGTTGACCACGAACGGGCCAGCAGTCGACAAACCCAAGGTTGTGAGTCGATATCGGGGAGGCATTCTGTTGGCCGCCGCGCCGGTCGCCCCCGGTGCCGCACCGGAAGCGCCGCCCGCTGCGCCGACGATCGGACCCGGGGCGCCCGTGGGGCCGATGCCCGTCGTATTGCAAGCGCCAGGCGCAAGCACCGTGCCCGCCGCAGGCGCCGTCAACGCGACGCCTAATCAACAGGGCGCCGTCGCACCGTTGCTCAATGGCACCGCGACCGCTCGCGTCTCGGCGACGATGCTGGGCGACCGCCACATGATTCTGCCGAAGGGCGCGCATATCGAATGCGCGATGACCGTGAAGGTCGTCAACGAGGTCAGCGGGTTCGCCTCGTGCATCGTCCCATCGGACGTCTATAGCGATGACGGCAAGGTCGTCGTGATCGAAAAAGGCAGCGCCGTGGAGGGCACGTATCAAGCGGGTATGAAAACCGGACAGCGCCGCCTGTTCATTCTGTGGGAAACGCTCAAGACGCCGAACGGCGTCCTCGTGGCGCTCGATTCCCCGGCCACCGATGGCTTGGGCACGATGGGCGTCGACGGTGTGATCGATAACCATTGGTGGGATCGCTTGGGCGCGGCGATTTTGTTGTCAATTGTGCAGGATGGCATCGCGTACGAAATCGCCAAAGCGAGCAATGGGGCGAATTCGACGGCGGGCGGCACTGCATACAGCAACACTTCGCGCGCCGGTCAGGATATGACGAGCAAGATCCTAGAATCGACCATCGGGCAGACGCCGACGCTGTTCAAACACCAGGGCGATCTCGCGGCGATCTACGTCGCCCGCAACGTGGACTTTTCCAATGTCTATGCACTCCGCACGAACTGATCTGCTCGCCCAGGATGCCGTCGTGAACGACTTGCTGCAACCGCTCCTGGCGGCAGCCGCCGATTTGCCCGACGTGACCGAAATTTGCGTCAATCGACCCGGCGTGGTGTTGGTGTTTTCTCAAGGTCGTTTTGTGCACGTCGCGGTGCCCGCGCTGACGTTCGAGTGGGGCATGTCGCTTGCTCGTGCTATCGCGGTCTATTCCGATCAACAAGTCGACGCGATGTCGCCGATCCTGAGTGCGATGCTCCCCGGCGGTGAACGCATTCAGATTGTCGTGCCGCCCACGGCGCCCCCTGGCACGGTGTCGCTTACGATTCGGGTGCCGTCGTCCGTCGTCAAAACGCTTTCGGAATGGGAAGCGGACGGCATGTTTCATCGCTATCGGTGGGCCAAGCACCCGGACTACGACGCGCGTCGTCGTGAACTGTCGCCGCTCGACGCGGCGCTTTGCGATCACTTGGAGAATAATCGGCTGCGGCAGTTTTTAGAGCTGGCCGTGCGCGAATCGAAATTCATCGCCGCCGTGGGTGCGACCGGGTCCGGTAAAACCTCGTTGCTCAAAGCATTGATCGCGTGCATCCCGCTCGAGGAACGGCTCGGTAGTATCGAGGACGTGCGTGAACTCATTTTTCCGCACGAAAACGTGGTCAGCCTCGTTTATTCGAGGGGCGGGCAGGGTGTCGCGCGGGTCACACCGTCGGATTTGATTGCATGCCTGATGCGACAGTTTCCAAGTCGGGGCATTTTGGGCGAGACGCGCGGCAGCGAGGCGTTCGACCTGCTTAAGCTGTTGACCACCGGACACACTGGCATGACATCGTGGCACGCGGAATCGTGCGCGCTCGCAATCGAGCGGTTCGTGGGTATGTGCAAAGAACACCCTGACGCGGCCATCTATGCCACGGACGAGTTGCGTCGCCTCGTCGCCTTGACGATGGACATCATCGTGCACGTGGTTGCGCGCCCGACGTTCGACGCGACCGGGAAAGTGGTCGGACGCGAGCGATATGTGGCCGAGGTTCATTTCGATCCCATCGCCAAACTCGCCGCGCAATTCGGTGGCGGGCAGGTTCACACGGCACGGCCGGCCGACGTCGTGCCAATTCACGGAGGGGGAGGGCGCTGATGAAGCTCGCACTCATGGTGTTGGTCATCGTTTCGCTCGCGTTGGCGGGGGTCGCGACGTTCGTGACGTACAAGATCAACGAGCGCCGCTTCAAGCGCTTGAACGCCGTGGGCCTGCAAACCTTTCCGACTTATCGCCGCATGCTCGTGATTCGATGGTCCGAGCGGATAGGCATGTGGGTCGCGCGCCCGCTCAAAGTGTTTTTTGTCATGTTCGCGATTGCCGCGGCCTTTATGTGGTGGCGCCTGCCGTGAAAGCGAAACACTGGGCGGCCGTGGCGTTGGGTTTGGCCTATATGGGCGCCGCGTTCGTGGCCGCCGAATATGTGGCGGCTGGCCTCTATTTCGCCACGCTCAAGACGTGGCCGAGTCACATCGACGCGCACACCTGGCTCGGGTTGTGGGACCAGCTCGGGACGGAGCCCGTGCAGCGCAAACGATTGCTCGGGTCTGCCGCTATCGCGCTCGCGCTCGCGTATGTCGTGGTCCCTATCTTGATCGCCAGGGCGGGGCGCCGTCCGCGCCCGTTGCACGGCGAAGCGCGATGGGCGAATGCGGGCGAGATTCGGAAAGCCGGCCTGTGCGGGGAACATGGCATTATCGTCGGGAAGGAGAATGGGCGGTTTCTGATGTTCCCCGGCGAGCAATTCGCGGCGGCCATCGCCCCCACACGAAGCGGTAAGACGGTCGGCGTCGTGATTCCGAACGCGTTGAACTGGCCGGATTCGCTGGTCGTGCTCGATATCAAAGGGGAGATTTTCGCAGCGACGAGTGGTTTTCGCGCAGCGCACGGCCAGGCGGTGTTTCGCTTCGCGCCGTTTTCGACAACGTTCGCCACGCATCGCTGGAACCCGTTGTCGTCGATATCGCGCGATCCGTATTTTCGCATTGGCGACATCATGACGGTCGCGCAAACGTTCTGGCCGAGTGGGACATCGAACGCGAGCGGCAAGGAATCGTCAGACAACGCGGCGTTTTTCAACGAACAGGCCCAAATTCTGTTCAAGGGCATGGTGCTCTACCTGATGGAAACGCCAGAACGCCCGTGCACGATGGGCGAGCTCGTGCGTCAAATGTCAGGCGATGGGGAACCGTTGGGCGATTATCTGCGACGCCTGATCGCGGAGCGCGCGGCCAGCGCGCGGCCCTTGTCGAAGGATTGTGTCGACGCGTTTCACGTGTTTCTGTCGAACGCGGAAAACACGTTCGCGTCGATCAAAGCGAGTTTTGATGCGCCGATGGCCGTATTCAGCAACCCGATCGTCGACGCGGCGACGTCGGCGGACGATTTCGACCTGCGCGATCTGCGACGTCGTCGCATGACGGTGTATGTGGCGATTGAACCGAATAAACTGGCCGCCGCCTCGCGCCTCATCAATTTGTTCTTCGCGCAGCTTGTGAACCTGAATACTGATGTGTTGCCCGAACAGGACAGCACGTTGCAGCATCAATGCCTCGTGATCCTGGACGAATTCGCCGCGCTCGGGCGCGTGCAGGTCATTGCGTCGGCGGTGTCGTTCCTGGCGGGCTATGGGTTGCGCTTGTTGCCGATTCTGCAATCGACCGAACAACTCGAAGCCCTCTATGGACAGGTGACCGCGCGCAACATGCTGAAGAACTGCGACGTGCGGATCGTGTTTCCCCCGGACGACATGCGCGAAGCCGAGGAAGTCAGTCGCACGCTCGGCTATCTCACGCAGGACGCCACCAGTGTCGGGCAAAGCCGGTCGGCGGGAGCCGGGCGAGGCGCGAGCGTGTCGCATTCGGAGAACGTGTCGCAGCAAAGGCGCGCGTTGCTGTTGCCGCAGGAAGTGCGCGAAATGGCGCCCGATTCGGAAATTTTGCTCAAGTCAGGCTGCAAGCCAATCCGATGCCAACGCATTCGATATTTCGAAGAGGACGTGTTTATGAAACGGATTCTACCTCCGCTCGCGGTCCCGCCGATGGACATGGCGCGGGCACGCGCGATTGCGGAACGGCGTTTGCGCGTGGTGGAAGAGGACGACCTGGCGGGGTTGGATCTGTCGATGCTGGAAGTGAACGGCGCCGCGTTGCCGACGTTTTCAGGCGACCCGACGAAATTGGAAAGCGAGGCGAAAGCCGTTGTCGCGTCGTTCCTCGCGCAAGTCCATTGGTCTGAGGAAGCGGGTGGCGCAATGCCCGAGGCGCGGACGAATGAATTGATTGCTGCTGAACTGTAAAGGAGCTTGCCATGCGCTTGACCCCGATTGCCGCACTCGTCCTCGTCGCCGTCGCCGGCTGCAGCTCGATGCCGAAGTTGCTTGTTCCGACCGGCGAGGCGCGCGTACCGATCAACAACACGGCGGCGCTCGCTGAATTTCAGCAGCAGGCAGCGACGGACACGTCCGAAGCGGACGAACGCGCGAAGTTGCGCGAACGCCTAGTCGCCCTTGAGCGGCAATGCGCGGAATTGAAAGCGTACATCTTGCAGCAGCAAGCGTACATCGAGGCTTCGAAGGCGCGTGGGTTACGCCCAGACCCCAAGCCCGCGATGCCCGACGAACCGTCGACGGATGCACAAGCGCAGCCCACAAAGGCGGCGCCCATCGTTCCGCGCGCAGGGCGAGCGCCCGTGCGACGTATCCAGACCGTCGCGCCAGGACGCGACAAACCGGCGTCGGTGATTCGAGTGGGTGCAGTGAGCCGTTTAGCTGCACCGCTGACGACCGGCGAATATCCACAAGCGGGCGCGCATGAGGGCCTGCAAGCATTCAAACGGGTGATGTGATGGCCGAAGGCACCGGAAGCGCAGCGAGCGCAGGAGCAGGGCAGGGGAGTGAGGCGACGGGACCATCGGGCGGCGGTCAGGGTATGGACGGTGCCGAACCGGAAGTGATCCGTGAGCAAGGCACGTCGCGCGGGGCATCGCCGGGCGAAAACATCAACACGGTGCGCGAAAAGGACAATGCCGCGGTCGCGAGGATGCAGGCGAACCTGACCGAATTGCAGAATCGAGTGCCTGGAACGGACTTGACCAAAGACAGCGCCGAACGCATGGTCGAGGCGGATTTGGCCGATTTGCAGGCGATTTCCAATCCGAAAGTACGTCGATACGCCGATACCATCATCAAGGAATCGCACGATACGTCGCCGGCCTACGCAGATGAATTGAAGGCGCAAACCCAGGCGCTTGTGTTCGGCGAAGCGGCAAAGACGCTACGCGATCCACCGATGGACCTGCAAAAAGAGGCGATTGCGGCGGGTCACAACGATAAGGCACAGGCGAACGCGCGCACAAGCGACGCAGAGCCGAACAGCATCGAGCAAGACGTCTCGCGCGAGCCTGCGATCAAGCCGATGATGAGTGAATTGGCGGCGCAACAACAGGACATCGCGGTATATCTGATTCAACGAAATCACGAGGACTTGAGCGCTGCAATCGCGAACTCGCTGCCAGAGGATGAAGCGCAACGATTCGTCGAGCATGATGTGAACGCAATGCGCGCCATTGTCGATCCCGCCAAGCGCATCGACATGGGGGTGCTGCTCACGCACAACGCCGCGCGGCACGCGTCTTACACCGACGAGCTGGATCGCCAGGCGCCCGACATCATGAAAGAGATCGTCGACGCCGCGATCAAAGTCGAACGCGAACGCGCAAGCCCGAAAGCAGAACGCGACGGGGCGCCAGAACAAGCGAGCGCCCCATCGTCCGCATCGTCCGCATCGAAGACGGCAAAGCCTGATGTCGAATCGGAGGACGAATTCGTACCGCCCGAGGCTTTGCGCAAGCGTTATCTGCATGCGCGCGGCGAATACCATTTTCGCGGAGGGGAGGGCGGTCTGGCTTTCGTGGATCGCGGCAATGCGCTGCACACCAGCGTGAATGATGCCGACGTCGCTCGCGATATGGTGTTGCTGGCGGCCTCGAAAGGGTGGACGGATCTGCGCATCAAGGGGTCGGACGAATTCAAACGCGAAGCGTGGCTGGCCGCCGAGGTGCATGGACTACGCACCAAGGGGTTCGAGCCGCAGGACGTCGACCACGCCCGATTGAAGGAGTTTCGCGATGCACAGGCGCAAAGCGTGAAGTCCTTCGCTCGCGATACTGACAAGGGGCCGTCGCCTAGCGACGACCAGGCGCAGGAAAGAAAGGCGACACGCAAGCCTCGCCAGCCAAAGGAACAAACGACTGCACGCGATCCTAATCGATTGACGCGTGCGGAAAGCGTCGCCATCGAAGGCCTTAAGGCGATGCAAAAGGCTCGCGGCGACACGCCCGAGCAGATCGCCGCGACCGTGCAGGCGGCGAAAGAGGAATTCGCCAAGAACCCCCGGCATCGCACGCCGATCTTGCGGCAATACGATCCGAAGGCGCCTGAGCCGGCGCCTCGCGCACCCAAACAAGCCACGCGACAGCACCAAGCGCGCGTGCGTTGACGACTCTTGGTGTTGACTCGATACGGTGCTTGCGGGCACCGTTTTTTTTTGCGGCCCACGCCGGGTACGTGCCCGACTTTACATAAAGATGTTTATACGCCATAAGTGATTGATTACAGGCTAGATTACATTGCGGCACATTGAACACTGCAATGCCTTTCGATGCCGTATGCGCCTGTGCCGATGCGCGCGGCGGCGCGTCGTCGTCGCACTTCGTGGTGACGTTGACATTCATGCATGACGGAGACCTATTTCACCGGACGAAATGGCTTTAACGGATACCAAAAAGCAAACCGCTTGTCCGGGACAAAAAAGCAAAGACAAATAAAATACTGATACAAAGCAGTAAAACGGCTTCTAGGCCAAAAAGATGCTTGCTATCTTGGCTATCTTAAGAATATCCTTATGCCGCCACTCAATTCGACCGAGACGAGGAACGCTTCGTAGCTCGGCTAAGCGGCAAAAAATAATGTGTGTCAATATTCAAAAAAACAAAGCAGGAAAGGAACGTCGTCATGCCAGCCGCTTCTATCTCTTCGAGAGTGTATTGGTCGGACGATCAAGCCACGTTGGTCGTTCGCAAAATGCTCGAGTTGCAAGCAGCCGACCCGAATATCACCAAGCGAAACGCCGCGAAGCTCGCTCAGAAAGCCACCTTGCCGCCCAACAAACAGAGAATCATCACCAGTAGCTTGTTTTCCCCGAGTGGTCGTTATGGGGCGCTTTACGACAAAGTGTGGAAGCAAGGTGTGCGCGATGCCACCAAACGCGTCAGCAAGGAAAAAGAAATAGTCGAATCAGCCGCCGAACCGTCGCGCACCAATGGCGCCCACCACATCGTGGACCCAGTAGACTTTGCCACTCCCTCCGCCGCAGTCGTCACCTCCCCTCCAAGTCACAGCACCGAAGAAGCTCCTGCAGAACCAGCACCACAAGTCGCTCGCGCCTCGCACGAGGCACCCGATTCCTCGATGCATCTGGAATACAGCGCCTTCGACGGCCTGGCGGATGCGTTTCGCGAGGCGATGCGAGACGCGGTGCGCAATGCCATCCTCGAGGCGGTCACGCAATTGCAGCACGCCGTGGAACGGGCGAAGCCTTCTTTCGTCAATTCGCTTCCCCCGCCCGCGTTGCATCCCGTGGATCGTTCTCCTGTCCCCCGCAAGCCGAAGATCCTCGTCGTTGGCCTCAAAGACAAGTGCAAGCAATTTCTGACCGCGAAATTGAACACGCGCGCGACGCTCTACTTCTGGAACGACGACAACATAGCGACGCTTCGCGCGACCGGGAAGAACTTCGATTGCATCGTCGTGAACACCGGGCACATCTCGCACGCCGTCGATTGGGCGTGTCAAGAAGCTAATGAGCGTGTGCATCGAGTCTCGGGCTCGAATACGAACGTGCTGCGGTTCGTCACGACACTACTCGACCAGTCGCCAGGGGTCGCGCTTGCCGTCAACTAAAAACTGTTGCCGAAGGAGTTCCGGGATGTGTGATCCGATCAAGCCGCGGAGGACCCGGGTTGAGCATCACTGTTACATTCTCAAGGATCGTCAACCCGTAAAATGTAAAGATGAAGCGTTCTGGGCTCATTGGTATGCGCACGGCGACAATCGTGTCGTTGCGGTCGACGACATCGCCGAATATCGACTCAGCACCGCGTTTCTCGGTCTGAATGCCGCGCGGAAAGGCGACGTGCCCGCGTGGTTTGAAACGGTCTTGTTTCGCGATGGCGAAGTGATGCCCGCCGCCAGGGTTTACGCCACGTGGCAAAAGGCGTTCGACGGACATCGTCGTATCGAGGAGCTGTTGCGCAAACAACTCAAGGAAGCGCAGACACTCGCCGACGATTGGATCAACGACATGCTAAAGGCGACGCGATGACGACCCGCGTATTCAAGCCACTCGCCCCGGAACATCCGCTCATCCTGGAAAAATGCCCGCTTTGCAAAGGCTCGATTCTGGCGGGTCAACGCCTCGTGCTCGCGCCCGTGCGAGCCCCGATCCAGGGTGCCGCGCGCGCGATACCCACCGCCATCACGCTCGCGATCACCGAGCCGCCCACCAGCAGTACCCATAACCAGACCACCGTTCGATTCGACAACGACCGCCAGCGAACGTGTGGCTTCATGCCTTGGCGGTCGAGCTCGCCCCTGTCGCCCCGGCGAGCATCGTCGGCGGTGCATCGGACACCGCAGCGACCGCCAGGCGGCGAGCCGCGTCCACGGCCGCGAGGACTTGCAATTCCTCAGTCGGTGTCCAACTCGTGCGCCCTTGCGCCTGCATTTCCTGAATGATGAGCGAGACGCCTTGCGCCTGGGCGAGCATGCCGGTGGCCGCACCGAGAAGCGTCACGATCGCATTGATGGCATCGGCTGCATTGGTGGCATTCACTTGGCACCCCCTGGTTTCGGTAGTTGAGCTTGGATCGCCTGCAACACCGTCATCGCGGTCTGCAAGTATTTGAGCGCGCCGGTCGCGTCGCCCGCCTTGTTCGCCATATTCGCCGCATCCAGCGCCGCGCGCGCCCCGTCGACCGTCTTGATCGCGTCCATCCCTTGCGCTTTGCTGATCGATCCGGCTGTGACTGCTTGGGCGATTCCCTGGTACACGCCCGTCGTCTGGCTGTAGCCGTACATGATTCTGTCTTGCGTGCTCTGCGGTGGCGTGAGACCCAACTGAGCGCAGCTCGCCATCAGCAGCGCCAACATGAGCCAGAGCATGAGCGTCGTGGACTGTTGTCGAATCGTGTGCATCGTGTTGTCCTTTCGATTTACTGTCGCGGTACCGACGCCGGAAGCGCAGGTAACCGCTTGCATAGATAGGCGACGCCATACCGCGCCGTTATTTGAGGCCGATCTTGTCTGGAAACAGGATGCCGATCGCCGTGAAGAGCGCGACGCCGCCGGTGACGATGAAGTCTTGCTGCTCCGGTTTGATGTACATGCCGAACGCAGTCAGCCCGACCACGAGCGAACGCCACGTGCTCGATTCCAGAAAGCGATGAATCAGGTATTGAAAAAACGCCGGGATGTCGAGCACCTGGCCGCCAATGATCGTCGGCAATCGACTCAAGGAAGGCGCTGCGACCGTGATGGCCGGTGGCGGCGAAGGTTCAGGATCGGGCGGCAGTGCATCCGCCATCGTCCGCGTGCTTGTTTCGTCTGTCATGACATAGCCCTCGTGGAACCCTTCTCAGGGGGTCAATTCGTCGCCCGTACGTTGCTGCTGCGTGTGGGCGCCCTCGTACTTGTTGCGTGTGCCAAACCGTTCCGTCAGATCCATCAGCATTTCCTCGACGCGCCCAACGCGCGCCATCGTCGTCTGAAAGCGCTCACGTATTTCTTCGTGCAAAAGATCGTCGCGTTTCGCCAAGTCCGTGATCGCTTGTTCGAGTCGCCCCAAGGCGACGAGCCACACCAAAATGCCACCCACAAACGCGGAAACCATGGACCCTCCTAGCATGGCCGGCCAGTTGCGTTGGAACACACGGCGCCGTTCGATGCGTTCTTCTTCGGTCAAAACGCCCTCGCGACCAGAAAACAACGCTTGATCCAGCCGCGCCCGTAAATGTCGAAATCGCGGTCGTGCATGTAATCGAGCACGCGATCCGCCAGGAACAACGCGGTCAATTCTTGCGGCTGCTGTTGATGCGCCGCGCGCAATGTGACTGGTCCTAAGACGCCGTCCACCTGAACGCCCAACGCTTTCTGCAGGACCTTCGTCGCGCCCGCGTTCCCTTGATTCACCGCGCTATCGAACACGAACACGTTCAGCGGTGTAGGCAGAAAGTCGAGTTTCATCGGCGTCCATATCGCGTTCTGATAAAACTGCTTCGCGCCGTCGAGCGTGAGATTGGCGACGTCGATCTCGGGGTGTTTGTTCTGCGCAATACCCCAACGCGTGAGGCCGCCAGGATCGCGTGGATCGTTGGTCGGGTGGCCTTCGATCCCGAGCACGTACCCGAAAGCAGCATCGAACAGGCTCATGGACGACTCCGTTTGACCGCCTTGTGCAACGATTGGAATAGCGCCGCGACCGCGCTGCCGAACGTGACCAGACACGCCACGCCCAACATGCCGAGGATGAACACGCCCGCGCACAGGCAAGTGAACCCACGGATCGCATACGGCAGCACCGCCAACAGACACACGACAGCCAACGCGACGCCCCACCACGGCCAATCGAGCGAGCTCATGTCGTCGGCATCGCGGGCGGAGTCGGCCACACGATCAAGGCGGGATTTGGGAACCCGGCTTGCGTGGGCACGTCGCGCAGCGCCTTGCGGTACGCGGCCCAGGCGACGCGCTGCGGCCCGG
>Ga0302322_100005908_pt1 | contig 10786 bp, 10 predicted proteins | sample Fen_T0_2_FD_203757 | JGI IMG/M metagenome (GOLD analysis project Ga0302322, IMG submission 203757) | Peat permafrost microbial communities from Stordalen Mire near Abisko, Sweden - Fen_T0_2 | ecosystem: Environmental > Terrestrial > Soil > Wetlands > Permafrost | place: Sweden: Abisko... | reverse complement strand
TGTCCATTACGTACATAGGTTACCGGTACTTTGTCACCTGGTTTAAACCTGCTGATCTGTCCCTGCATTTCGGCACCGCTGGTTATTTCTGTGCCATCAATTTTTTTAATTATATCACCTTTACGTATACCCGCAGCATAAGCACCTCCATCAGTAGGTACTTCATCTGCATAAATACCCTCTGCACTTAAAGGAACGCCCATTTTCTTTTTATCTTCTTCAGGAATGTCGCTGGCATTTAAGAATTGTACACCCAGGTATCCTCTTTGCACAGTGCCAAATTTTATCAGGTCGTCCACCACTTTCTTTGCAATATTTACTGGTATGGCGTATGAGTAACCTGCATAAGAACCTGTAGGAGACGCTATCGCAGAATTAATACCTACCAGTTTACCATCAGTATTAACTAATGCACCGCCACTATTGCCGGGGTTTACTGCTGCATCGGTTTGTATAAAAGATTCCACAGCACTGCTTGCACTTCCATTTTTATCCCTGTTTAATCCAAGGCTCCTGGCTTTGGCACTTACAATACCTGCAGTAACAGTAGTTTCCAAATTTAAGGGATAGCCAATCGCTAAAACCCACTGACCAATTTTCAGGTCATCTGAATTACCATACAATAAAAAGGGCAGGCCGGTAGCTTCAATTTTAATAACTGCAAGGTCATAAGCAGGGTCGGTACCCACCACTTTTGCCTTGTAAGTTTTTTTGTTGCTTAGTGTTACCGTTAATTCATCCGCTTTATCCACCACGTGGTTGTTGGTAATGATATACCCATCATCACTGATGATAACACCCGAGCCGCTGGCCTTTTGTTCGGGGATTACTCCACCTCTTCCAAAAAACTGGTTAAAAATATCATCATCAAATAAATCGCTGAATGGATTAGCAGGTTTTGTGCGGGGTAAATTATTGCTGACCTGCTTGGCATTGGTTTTTGTTTTAATGTGCACTACGGCAGGTAATGCGGCTGCAGCGGGTACCGTAAAGTCAATCGCACCGGTTGGTGGTGTCGATCCTTCGGTGAGGCCGGCGTATTTGTAATTGGACGGCACAACACCTGCTTCCTGGCCCCCGTAAGAATTATTCTGCTTCATAAATTTACCATAACCCCAAATTACTCCAAGGGCGGTAACAGCACTAATGGCTACTGTGAATAAGACTTGTTTAAATTTCATTTTCTTAGGTTTTATTTTTTGTACTTAATAATTTTATTATTTGCCCAGGCTGTTGCCATCAACTCTTGTGCCTGACCATACAAAATAACGAAGAACTGACAAATTGAGATTTACCTTCTGCCATCTTTAACAGTTAATTAGGAAGAGTTTCGTAGATGGTATTTTATGGGATACCGGTCAGACGGTTCTGAACTGTTTGACCAGTATCCCATAAGTTTATAAAGTTAATAAAAATTGCATGGTATCCACCCCATCTGCATAATCAAATAAACCCGGTTGCTGCGCCTGCCCAAAAGCAACATTGCCGTGCCCTACAATACATTGCACATCGTTGTTGCCATTCAATACAGCTTTCACCGATTCTGCATCACTATAAAAACTGTAGTTCAGCTGGCTGATGGCCGAAAAAACTTCCCCGCTTTCTATCAGGAGGGTGCTTTCGTTGGTCATGTAATAAATGTTGTTCATTAAGGCTATAGACAATTGATAGTCGTAATTGTTCTTGTATTTATGATGATCTCCAAAATATTTATACTTATTAAAAGCGCTCAATAGCGGAATAAAATCGTATCCTTCAGGTACAAATAATTTGGTTAAATTTCTGCAGCCAAGGCCAAAGTATAAATGTACATCATCGCTTAGTTTATCCAGTTCCTCAGTGCTTTCAGTGCCATCCAAAATAGCAACAGATGTACGGTTGCGCCGGATGATGCTGGGGTATTTTGCAAAGTACTGTTCAAAATATCTTGCAGAGTTATTGCTGCCGGTGGCTATGTAGGCATCACAGCCTTTAAGCATTTCTGCAAAGCCAATATTGTTTTTTATATCAACATCCCAGCTGATTAATTTTTCTACAAGGTGTTTTAATAATACGTCGTCTTTTGAAGATAACTTGATGAGCTGATTATGGCCACTTACAAAAACACATAAAAAATCATGAAAACCCACTAACGGTATGTTGCCTGCCATTACCAACCCTATATTTTTTCCGGTAATGTTATCATCAAGGTGGTAAAAGGCAGCCCACTTTTCAAGATTTTCCGCCGTTAAAAAAGCGGTACAAATGTTTTGTATCGCAATATCAATGAACTCAGGAACAAACCATGCGTTGTATGCAGTGGCCTTTGTCTTCACCTCCTGCCATTCTTCATTGTTTTCCTCAAGATATTTTTTTAGTTTTTGTAATAATTCAATCCGTTTTTTTAAATTCATAATGTTATTATTGTTAAATTGCAGTGCCAACCAAAAGGTAGGGTTTAAAAAACAAAAATACGATAGAAGATGGCTATAAAGATTACTGACGAATGTATTAACTGCGGTGCTTGCGAACCAGAGTGTCCTAACAACGCAATTTATGAAGGTGGAGTAGAATGGGCTATTTCTGATGGTACCACAGTAAAAGGAATGTTTACATTGCTTGATGGTTCACAGGTAGATGCCGATCAGAGGAATGCTCCGGTAAGTTCCGATACTTACTACATTACCCCCAACAAGTGTACAGAATGCCAGGGTTTTCATGAAGAGCCGCAATGCGCTGCTGTTTGCCCGGTTGATTGTTGTGTACCTGATGATATGTACAAAGAAACAGTAGACGAACTGCTGGCTAAAAAAGATAGAATGCATTTAGCGTAAGGCGTGAATGGTCAATGGTGAATCGTGAAGGTTTGAATTTAACAAACTATGCAAACCACGTCTCACTAACAACGTCTTGTGGTAAAAGTTTTTTCAATCTGCCGGAAGGCGGATTTTATGGGCAGGTGATATTTCCTGTTACAATGGCGAGGGTATTCTTAATACTTTCGCCTTTTTGCATCAACAACAATTATTTGCTGCATGAATAGATTTTTACTTCTTACATTCCTTATTGTTTCGCTGGCATCCTGCAATCTTTTCACAACGAAGAAAACTGCTGCGGGCCCCGATGAAAAACAGCGCATGATGGATGCCGACAGGGCTTTTTCTAAACTAAGTTTGGAAAAAGGAATGAAGAATGCCTTCCTGGAGTATATAGACAGCAATGGTGCATTACTGAGGCCCAACCAATTTCCTATTGTTGGTGCAGATGCCATTGATTTTTTGATACAGCAAAACGATAGCTCGTATACATTACAGTGGGAACCCAAGAAGGGCGAAATTGCACAATCGGGCGATTTAGGCTATACTTATGGCCTTTATAAATTACAGCCCGGCGGAAAAGACAGTGCTATATACGGCACTTATGTAAGCATCTGGAAAAAACAAGCTGACGGTACCTGGAAGTTTGTACTGGATAGTGGAAATGAAGGGCTTGGAGAGCCTCAATAGCTATTGGCCTGCCGGCTGCTTTTATACTTTAAACCTTATGCTTATCCCTTTGTATTTTATTTTATAAAGAAACCATAATATTAAAGGATGAAAATAGTAAATCCTAAATAGTAAACTATATTTGTTTCTTGTAACAACCTCCTTAAAACAGAATGACAAAAAAGATTGCACTCATTACCGGCGGCTACTCAGGCGAAGCGGTTATCTCCTATAAAAGTGCGCTTGCCATCGAAAAAAATATTGATGCAGAAAAGTGGGATTGTTATAAAATAGACATCAACCCCAAAGGATGGTTTTATATGGCATCAGAAGGGCCGCAGGTTCCGGTTGATAAAAACGATTTTTCGATCATCATTAACGGTACTAAAATAAAATTTGATGCTGTGCTGGTAGGCTTACATGGCACACCGGGAGAGGATGGAAAACTGCAGGGTTATTTTGATTGTATTGGTATGCCCTATACTTCGTGCGATGCAGCTACATCAGCCTTAACGTTTAATAAAAGGTATACCGTTGCTGTAGCTTCTTTTGCGGGCATGTATGTGGCAAAGTCTATGCATCTTTTTAAAAATATCCCGGTAACGCCGGCCGAAATTTTAAACCAGCTAAAATTACCTTTATTTGTAAAACCTAATAACGGTGGCAGTAGTTTGGGTATTAGTAAAGTAAAAGAAGCAGTTGCATTGCAACTGGCCTTGGATAAAGCTTTTAAAGAAGACGACCAGGTATTGGTAGAAGAGTTTATCAGTGGCAGAGAGTTTACCGTTGGGGTTTATAAAAGTAAGGGGCAGGTAATTGCATTGCCCATTACCGAGATCATTTCGAAGAATGAATTTTTTGATTTTGAAGCCAAATACGAAGGCGCAAGTGAGGAAATTACACCTGCAAATGTGGATGCCACCATTGCAGAAAAAGTAAGAGATGAAGCCAAAAAGGCATACGCGGTTTTCAATTGCAAGGGTATAGTGCGCATGGATTTTATTTACCAGGAAACAGATGGCTCTCCTTATTTGCTGGAGATAAATACTGTACCCGGGCAAAGTGAGGCCAGCCTGGTGCCGCAGCAGGTAGTTGCAATGGGCATGACTTTAAAAGAATTTTATTCGGCATTAATTGAAGAATGTTTTTAGTACCCCGAAATTATTATTTCGGGCCAAAGCATAAAGAATGATGTAGTACTTCGAAATTGCAATTTCGAAATACTAATTTCGAAATACACCTTAAATAATCACCTGTGTTTAATTTCATAACAAAGCGTCCACTGTGGGTAAATATTGTAGCTGCATTAGCACTTACACTTTTATTGCTGTTTTTATTCTTGAAAATGCTGGGTTGGATAACTAAACATGATGCCTATTTACAGGTACCCAACCTATTGGGAAAAAAAACAGAAGATGCCATTAAGTTGTTGGAAAAACAAGGATTTGATGTGCAGATACAGGATTCTGTTTATACCGATACCGCAGCCATGGGAGTGGTGCTTAAGCAATTGCCCGACCCCGATGCTAAAGTAAAAATAAACCGTACTGTTTTTTTAACGGTAAACCGGTTAACGCTCCCAATGGTGGATATGCCCAAACTGGAAGATCAAAGCCTGAACTTTGCCTTAGATATATTGCGGCGTACTCATTTACAATTAGGGGATACAATCTTTAAACCCGACTTTAGAATTGGTACAGTACTGGAACAACAATACAATGGTGTTAAGATCGCTGAAAAATCAAAAGTACCCTGGGGAGCTAAAATAACCTTGGTTATTGGCAATGGCTTAAGTGACCAGAAAATACCTGTGCCATCTTTAATAGGGATGACCTACAGACAAGCAAAGGATTATTTGGAGCAATTAGGAATCGGGCTTGCAGCAACAATATCCTATCCTTCAAATACAGTTATACGAGATACTGCCAATGCATTTGTGGTTAAGCAAAATCCCGAAAACCTTGATGAGGAAAAAAAGCCCCGGTATATACAATCGGGCCAGGTAATGGATTTGTATATTAACCCGGCAAATTTAAACCTGTCGGATACCTCTAACATAAAAAATTAAAATAACAGCTTATGACAACAATAACTGCTGACGAAGTGAAGTTTCGTTTGGACTCCGGAGAAAAATTAAATTTAGTTGACGTTAGAGAACCGCATGAAAATGCAGAGTTCAATATTGGAGGTACACTGGTGCCTTTGGGTAAAGTGCAGATAATGCAGATAGATGATATCGACAACCTTAAAAATGAAGAAGTAATAGTATACTGCCGTAGTGGTAACCGCAGCGGGCAAGCTGCATTAATGCTGGAAACATTTGGTTTTACCGATGTGAAAAACCTTGCCGGTGGCATGCTGGCCTGGAAAGAAAGATTTGGCGGATAAGATCGTGAGTGGTGAGTGGTGAATCGTGAATGGGAAACAGAATAAAACTAAAAATATTATGCTGCATCTCACGCCAGACGATTCACTACTCACGTCTCACTACATGCGATTCACGTCTCACAGCCGCACACTCAACCCCACCATACAGTTAAACGTTGCCATTGGAAAATAATAATTTTCGGTGGTTAAACTTCCGCCATAGATATAACTAAAGCTGTAACCGTTAGGTTCGTATTTTTTGCTGAATACATTATTGAGTTGCACAATAATACGGGTTGCTTTCAACACTTTTCCTTCTAATAAATAACTCAATCTTATGTCCTGTGTATAGTATGGATCAAGGCTTCTTGATTTTTTTGAAGTGTTATCCAGGTATTGCCTGCTAACATATTTGCTGATCAGATTTATTTCCGCATTTTTTACAGGGGTAATATTTATACTTCCACCAGCAATAGTACTGGCCGAAAAAGCAATATCGGTAGAAGCATAAAAATTACTTTTCTGCCCCCCGTTATCATAATCATCCAGGTATTCTGTAAAGTTTTTTATTTTGTTGTTGCTGAAAGTTGCATTGGCTGTAATATCCAGGTATTTGCAAAAAATGTATTTGCCCTGTAATTCGATGCCTGCCCTGTAACTATCAGGAATGTTAGTTCTGGTATAGGCCCCCACATCATTTATTTTTCCGGTAAGTATCAGCTGGTCCTTATACTTCATGTAATACAGATTGACTCCGAAAGAATAATTGCTTTTCTTTTTTTCAATGCCCGCTTCAAAATCATTCAGCAGTTCGGGCTTAGGTTGTTGTGTTTTGCCCGCCTCGTAATCATCACGGTTAGGCTCGTGTTGTGCCAATGCGTACGATGCATAAACCTGCCAGCTGTTTTTATTGTAAGTGATGCCCAGTTTAGGGTTCAAAAAATTATAATTGTTTTTTATAAGTAAAGCAGGGTTATCCCTGAAGCCATAGATCGTATAATCAATATTGCGGAATTGCAAATCAACATAGCTTTGTAAATTGTTGCATAATTGTTGTGTCCATTTACTGTACAAAGACAGATCTTTTTTATGCGCTGTTAAATTATACCACCTGTAGTCAACCGGAACGGCTGCCTGTACTTTTGCCCAGGTAATTTCACCAAAATGTTTTCCATCATAACTGTTCCATCCGCCACCAACAGTAAAATCGGTTTTGGTTTTATGATATTGTAAAGAAAAAACAGAGCCATAAAAAATATTATCCAGCCAAAGCCTTCTTACCAAATCAGTTGATGTAACGGTGGTTGTGCCGGTAGTATAGTCAGGTAATCCATAATCGGCCAGTGTTGCGTCGCCTTTATATTCTTCGTAATAACCTTTTCCTTTTGTGATGAATGCGGCAATATTCCCCTTCCAGTAACTGTTGAATTTATGATTATAAAAAAGTTGATAATGGGTTTGAATGTAATTGTCAGTTTCGTTATCGTAAGGGGTGCCGGGTTTTTCGGTACCTAATGAATTATAAGTGCGGTTGGTATGTAATAAATTTTCCGGTACGCCATTCCATGCCTGGTAGGTTTTTTCTTTACCACTAAAAATATTTAAACGTAATGAGTTTTTATCATCCACATAGGCAGTGCTGAAATAGAATGATTTTAAATTTGTTTTGGCCCTATCGATATAACCATTGCTGCTGATGCGGCTTAACCTGCCTTCCATAATAAAATGTTTTGCAAAAATGCCACTACCAAACTGAAAGGTGTTTTTTAAAGTGTTGAAAGAACCATAGCTATTACTAAGTTCTGCATAATGTTTCCTGTTAACCTCGTTGGTAGATAAATTAATGCTGGCACCAAATGCACCTGCTCCATTGGATGATGTACCCACACCTCTTTGTACCTGGATGCTGTTAACAGAAGATAAAAAATCCGGCAGGTCAACAAAATAAGAGCCCTGGCTTTCTGCATCATTATAAGGAATGCCGTTTAAAGTAACATTGATCCTGCTGCCATCCGTGCCACGTATGCGTATGCCTGTGTAACCCACGCCTGCACCGGCATCTGAGTTTACTACTGCCGATGGGGTTTGGTTCAATAAGATCGGCAGGTCCTGGCCAAGGTTGCTCTTTTCAATATCTTTTTTATTTAGATTGGTTTTTGCAAAAGGGGCCTTTTCTCCGGCCCTTACTGCATTTACTTCTACGGGCTGCAAATAGATGGTGTCATTAAATTTTACCTGGGCCTGCGCAATCGACAAGATGCAGCAAGCGCATAGTAATACACTGGTGAAAAACTTCATTTCAATAAGATTTTAGCTGAAATCCGAAGCAAAGAGAGTATTGCTGTAGCACCGGAACGGTGGTCATTTCTTCCTACGCAGGCATTATCCTGATCAGGTTAGCGGGTATATTCTCAGTTCCATTTAAGGAACACCCCGGAAATTCAGTCGGTTAAATAAGAGCTTTGAAAAACGAAGGTAGGTTCTTTTGACAATTTTTTTACATTTTGTGTAACAATTAGTTTGCGTACTTCGTATCACTAAAAAAAGTATAGCCATGAAAAAATTGTTTTTATCCCTTATCACTTTTATTGCTGTAGCAGCTTTTGCACAGGATAAAATCGTAATTGCCGATGCCAACGCACAAAAAAGAACCCTCAATGCCAGCTTTACAGGAATCAGTGTTTCTGACGGGGTGGACCTGTATCTTACACAGGGTGATGAAGAATCTGTTGCGGTAAGCGCTTCTGATGAAAAGTACATGGAGCGTTTTAAAACCGAAGTGGAAAATGGGGTGTTAAAAATTTATTATGATAACAAAGGCATTAACTGGTCCAGTAACGACAAGCGCAAACTGAGGGCCTATGTATCATTTAAAACATTGCAGAAACTAAATGGTTCCGGCGGAGCAGACGTAAAAATTCAGGGCACTATGGATGTTGATAACCTGGATATAAAGTTTACCAGTGGATCTGCTTTCAATGGTAAATTAAAAGCCAAAGCGTTAACTGTTGAACAAAACAGCGGATCCAGTATCAATATTTCCGGTAATGCAGATAAGATTACAATAGACGTTAACAGTGGTGCTATCTTTAAAAGTTACGACCTTGCGGTTGATTACTGCGATGCAAAGGCCAGCAGCGGAGGTGGTATAAGAATTACGATCAATAAAGAACTGAGCGCAAAAGCCAATAGCGGCGGTGGAGTAAAATATAAAGGTGATGCTGTTATTAAAGAAATCAATGTAAACAGTGGCGGTTCGGTGAAGAAAGCCTGATGCGATTAGGGGTTTAGAAGTTTAGGGTTTAGATGTTTAGAAGTTTTGCTTGTTATAATTAAAGTTATATTTTATGAAAAAGATAGTGCTGAGTTTATTTGTTGCAGGTTCATTTTTTGCAGCCAGTGCACAAAAGGAAATTGTAAATGATCCTAATGCAGAGATAAGAACCATCAACGGAAGTTTTAATAAGATTAAAATTTCCGGAGGTATCGATCTGTATCTTTCGCAATCTGAAGATGAGGCAGTGGCAGTAAGTGCTGCGCAGGATAAATTTAAAGACGGGATTAAAACAGTGGTTGAAAATAATACCCTTAAGATCTATTATTTTGGGGATAAGACCCTGGAGGTATTTAAAAATAAAAAACTGAGGGCGTATGTATCGTTTAAAAATTTAGAACTGGTTGATGCATCCGGCGCATGCGATGTGCAGGTGGCAGGCGTGATCAATGTGTCATCCTTAACATTAAGCCTTAGCGGCGCCAGCGATTTTAAAGGCGCTGTTAAGGTGAGCAACTTAAAAATGGATTTGAGCGGTGCATCAGATGTTACCATTAAAGGGATTGCCAATACGGTAAATATTGAATCGAGTGGTGCCAGTGATGTAAGCGGGTTTGATCTGGTAACTGACCTGTGCAGGGCCAAAGCATCCGGTGCATCAGATATAAATATTACAGTGAATAAAGAGTTAAATGCCAGCGCCAGCGGCAGCAGTGATATCACCTACAAAGGAGAAGGAGTAACAAAAGATGTACATACTTCTGGTTCCAGCAGCGTTTCTAAAAAAGGTTAGTTGGTTAACTAATAAACCAGTTAACCAATCAACGACGAAAAGCCCATAACAAAAATTGTGGCAAGTGATTGCTCCAGGAAGAATAATCGTGCAGGCCATTAGGATCTTCGGTGTAAATAATATCTTCCGGCGAACATACATTTTTACTTTTGATCAGTTCAACCAGGTCTTTGGTATCATCAATTACATCAATGATACTGTCTTTATCCCTGTCGCCGGTTTCTTCTTTACCACCATCATAAAACCAATATTGTAAATGTGGTTTTTTTCGGGAAGCGTGTATCTTGTTCAACATGATCCTGTCTTTTGCATCACTATAATCTGCAGCCTTATCATCTTTATCCCGCCACCAGAAAGAGCCGGAGAATATGCCCACTTTATCAATTTTATCAGCATGGTCCCACGCAATATCAAAAGCCGATAAGCCGCCTAAAGAACAACCCGCCAATGCTATGGATTTAAATTTTCTTACACCCGCTTTCTTTTTAGCAAACGGATATAATTCGTCATCAATAAAAGCAGCATATTTATCTGCCTTATCGCCGCGGTTCATATAATCAGGATCGCCACTAACGCCATATTCTTTAGTTCTGTCGCCGGCTGCAATACCAACAATTATAAGTGGCTGGATCAATTTCTTTTTGAATAAACTATCCAGAATTTCTTTTACACGAAATTGGCTCAAATCCTGGCCATCATTTAACAGCAATAAATTCAATTCGCTTTTATCATCCGGTATTGGCGTGGAAATGATGGTGAGCTTAACCTGCCGTTGCAAATGCCGGCTGTAAATTTCATCTTCCTGTACTTTAATTTTCTTTTTGCAGCCTGCTACAGAAATCAACAGGAATAAGGCTAATGCCCGGAAAAAATATTTTTTTACCATGC
>Ga0302322_100005906_pt1 | contig 10791 bp, 9 predicted proteins | sample Fen_T0_2_FD_203757 | JGI IMG/M metagenome (GOLD analysis project Ga0302322, IMG submission 203757) | Peat permafrost microbial communities from Stordalen Mire near Abisko, Sweden - Fen_T0_2 | ecosystem: Environmental > Terrestrial > Soil > Wetlands > Permafrost | place: Sweden: Abisko... | reverse complement strand
GTCGAGGTAGGGCGCTACCTGCTGCTTGACGGCCAGCAGCGCACGCACGGCCAGCAGCCGGTCGTCACAGACGTCGACATGGCTGCGGATGGCCAGCAGGCCCTTGGCCACGGCCCAGTCGCAGTAGGCCAGGGCGCGCTCGATCAGCGCGGCCTCGGTCAGCTGCGGCTTGAGCTCGCCCCACAGCGCAATGCCCTCCAGCAGCGTGCCGCTGGCATTGACCCGCGGCAGGCCGTAGGACAGCGTGGCGTCGAGGTGGAAATGCGCGTCGACGAAGGGCGGGCTCAGCAGCCAGCCGGCGGCGTCGATGACCTCGCAGCCCTCGGGCGCGGCCAGCCGCGGGCCGACGGCGGCGATGCGGCCGTGCTGCACCAGCAGGTCGATGTCGGTGCGGCCGTCGGGCAGGGTGGCGTGGCGGATCAGCATGGGTGTTGTGGTCGGGTCAGCGTGGATCACAGTGGGCGGGGTGAGGCCATGGCCGGGCGGTGGCATCATCGCATCGACACTGCCCCCACCCCCATGCTCACCCCTGCCCAGCAAGCGCAGTACCAGGCCGACGGCTACCTGGTGCTGCCCGACTTCAAGACCGCCGCCGAGATCCAGGCGCTGCGCGAGCGCGCGCTGCAGATCGTCGAGGCCTTTGATGCCGACCGCCACCGCGCCATCTTCTCCACCCAGGACCAGGCGCGCAAAACCACGAACACGGCCTTCCTCGATTCCGCCGAGGGCATCGAGTGCTTCTTCGAGGAAGAGGCCTTTGACGAGCAGGGCCGGCTGAAGCAGGCCAAGGCGCTGTCGATCAACAAGATCGGCCACGCCATGCACGACCTGGACCCGGTGTTCAGCGCCTTCTCGCGCGGGCCCGGTCTGGCCGCGCTGGCGGCCGATCTGGGGCTGGCGCAGCCGCAGCTGTGGCAGTCGATGTACATCTTCAAGCAGCCCGGCATTGGCGGCGAGGTGACCTGGCACCAGGACGCCAGCTTCTTCGACACCACGCCGTCCACCGTCACCGCCTTCTGGTTTGCGCTGGAAGACGCCACGCAGGACAACGGCTGCCTGTGGGTGCAGCCCGGTGGCCACCGCGGCCCGCTGCGCGAGCGCTTTGTGCGTTATGCCAGCGCCAACGGCGACGCCGTGCGCATGGACAAGCTGGACAACACGCCCTGGCCGACGATGGCCACCGCCGTGCCGGTGCCGGTGAAGGCCGGCACGCTGGTGTGCTTTCATGGCCTGCTGCCGCACTGGAGCGCGCCCAACCGCTCGGCCGCCTCGCGCCACGCCTACACGCTGCACGCCACCGACGCCTCGGCGCACTACGCCGAGCACAACTGGCTGCGGCGCAGCGCGGGCCGCCCGGTGCGCGGCTTCTGAGGCGCCCCCAGGGCTGGGCGCAGCCCGGCCCTGGGGCTGCTCAGTAGGTCTTGTACGGCAGGAACTTGCCCGACATCACGATGTTCACGCGGTCGCCGGCGGAGTGGGGTTCGCGCTGCAGGTCCATCTTGAAGTCGATCGCGCTCATGATGCCGTCGCCGAACTCTTCATGGATCAGCTCCTTGAAGGTGGTGCCGTACACGCTCACCAGCTCGTAGAAGCGGTAGATCAGCGGATCGGTGGGCACGGCCGTGGGCAGGCTGCCCTTGTAGGGCACCACCATCAGCCAGGCCTTTTCGTCGGGGCTGAGGCCAAACACCTCGGCCAGGATGGTGGCCTGCTCGGCGTTCAGCGTCATCTGGCCCAGGCAGGCGGCCGTCACCCACTCCTTGCTCAGGCCCAGCTTGGCGGCCACGTCGGCCCACTTGATGCCTTGTTCAACCTTGGTGGTGATGATCTTCTCGGTGACTTCGAGGCGGGAGGACATGGGTCAGGCCTTTCGCTGCAGCGGCAGCACGTGGGGGGGAGAAATCGGTGCGCCGGCGGGCTCGGGCTCGGGCGCCAGGCCGGGGCGCACCTCGGGCGGGTGGCTGGGGGCGCGGCCGTGGCTCAGCGCCTGGCTGCGGGCCACCAGAAAATCCACCAGGTGGTTGCGCAGCCGGTAGAACTGCGGATCGTGGTGCAGCGTGGCGCGCTGGCGGCTGCGCGCCATGGTGTTGACCACCACCTCGGCCACGCGGGCGCGCGGGCCGTTGCTCATCAGCAGGATGCGGTCGGCCAGCAGGATGGCCTCGTCCACATCGTGCGTGATCATGAACACCGTCTGCCGCGTGGCGGCGCAGATCTTCAGCAGCTCGTCCTGGATGGTGCCGCGCGTCAGCGCGTCCAGCGCGCCAAAGGGCTCGTCCAGCAGCAGCATGCGCGGCTCGATGGCAAAGGCGCGCGCAATGCCCACGCGCTGCTTCATGCCGCCGCTCAGCGCCTGCGGCTTTTGGTCGATGGCCGCGGCCAGGCCCACCAGGCCGACGAACTTTTCCACCTGGGCGCCCACCTGCGCGGCGCGCCACCCGGGCCACTTGCTGCGCACCGCGAAGGCGATGTTCTGGCGCACCGTCAGCCAGGGCATCAGCGCGTGGCCCTGGAACACCACACCGCGCTCCAGCCCCGGCGCCACCACCTCGCGCCGGTCCATGAACACATGGCCGTCGCTGGCCTGCTCCAGGCCGGCCAGCACGTTCAGGATGGTGGTCTTGCCGCAGCCGCTGTGGCCGATGATGCAGACGAACTCGCCCTCGGCGATGCCAAAGTTCACCGCGTCGAACACCGGCTCGGCGGCGCCGGGGTAGGTCTTGGCCAGGGCCTCGACCTGAACCAGCAGGGCGCGGTCGGCGGCCGGCGCCGGGCCGCGCCCAAGTGGCCGCGCTTGCCCCTGGGGGGGCGACGCCGCAGGCGTCTTGGTGGCCGCATCAGTCGGCATAGGTCACCGCCTTCTGCAGCTGTGCAAACACGCGGTCGAGCAACATGCCCACCACGCCGATGACGCCGATGGCGAAGATCACGTTGGGCAGGCTGAGGTTGTTCCACTCGTTCCACACAAAGGTGCCGATGCCCGTGCCGCCCACCAGCATCTCGGCGGCCACGATCACCAGCCAGGCGATGCCCATGCTGATGCGCATGCCCGTCAGGATGGTGGGCGCGGCCGCCGGCAGGATCACCTCCCAGGCCCGGCGCAGCGGGCCCACCTCCAGCGTAAGGGCCACGTTCAGCCACTCGCGCCGCACGCCGGCCACGCCGAAGGCGGTGTTGATCAGCATCGGCCACAGGCTGCAGATGAAGATCACGAAGATGCCGCTGATCGCCGAGTCCTTGATGGTGTAGAGCGCCAGCGGCATCCAGGCCAGCGGCGAGATCGGCTTGAGCACCTGGATGAACGGGTCCAGCGCGCGGTAGGCCAGCGGGCTCATGCCGATCACAAAGCCCAGCGGGATGGCCAGCAGCGCGGCCAGGCCGTAGCCCAGGGCCACACGGCCCAGGCTGTGGGCCAGCTGCAGGCCCACGCCCTTGTCGTTGGGGCCGTTGTCGTAGAAGGGCTGCGACAAGTGCCGGACGATGACCGCGCCCATCTGCGCCAGCGTCGGGAAGCCGCTCTTGGCCGGTGCCGCCGCCGCGCCGGCCAGGGCGGCCGGGTCCTTGCCCATCAGCTTGGCGTACTCGGTCTGTTCGGGCGTCAGCGCCGGCGCCGGGGCGGCCACCGGCGTGCTGCCCAGCGTGGCCAGGTGCCACACGCCCAGCAGCAAGGCCAGCAGCAGCAGCGACAACAGCGTGGCCTTGAAGCCCAGGCTTCGGGTGTTGATCATCGGTGGGGCCTGCTCAGGCCGGCCGCTCAGCGCGCTTGATGGCAAAGCCCTCGGCATAGGCCGCGGCCTTGTCCGGATCGAAGACCTTGCCCATCACCGTGAACTTCGGGTAGGCGCCGTCCGGGGCCTTCATGTCCAGCGCCTTCATCTGCCGCTTCGCATCGGTCAGCAGAAACACCTTCTCGGCGATCTGCTTGTAGTTGACCTCGCCCTTGGCATCCCCCTTGAGGTAGCCCCAGCGCTTCATCTGCGTGAGCATCCACACCGCCATGCTCTGCCAGGGCATGGGGTCGAAATCGGCGCGGTCGGGCACGGTTTGCACATTGCCCAGGCCGTCGGCGAACTTGCCGGTGAGCACCTGGGCCAGCACGGTCTCGGGCTGGTTCAGGTACTGCGGCGGGGCGATCACCTTGGCGATCAGCTCGCGGTTCTCGGCCTTGCGGGCCATGGCGGCCGCGGTCAGCACCGCACGGTACAGCGCGGCAAAGGTGTTGGGGTTCTGCTGAATGAAGGCGCTGCTGGTGCCAAAGGCGCAGCAGGGGTGGCCGTTCCACAGCGCCTTGGTCAGCAGGTGGATGAAGCCCACCTCTTCGAACACCGCGCGCTGGTTGAAGGGGTCGGGGCCCAGAAAGCCGTCGATGTTGCCGGCGCGCAGGTTGGCCACCATCTCGGGCGGCGGCAGCACGCGGATCTGGATGTCCTTGTCCGGGTCCAGCCCGGCTTCGGCCACGTAGTAGCGCAGCAGGAAGTTGTGCATGCTGTACTCGAAGGGCACGGCCAGCTTGAAGCCCTTCCAGGTGGCCGGATCGCGCTTGTCCTTGTGCTTGAGCGCCAGCGTGATGGCCTGGCCGTTGGTGTTCTGGATGGTGGCCACGTTCATCGGCGTGGCCGGCGCCCCCAGGCCCAGGCTGATGGCCAGCGGCATCGGGCTCAGGAAGTGCGTGGCGTCGAACTCCTTGTTCAGCATCTTGTCGCGGATCAGGGCCCAGCCGGCGGTCTTGACCACCTCCACGTTCAGGCCCTGCTTGCTGTAGAAGCCCAGCGGGTGGGCCATGATCAGCGGCGTGGCGCAGGTGATGGGGATGAAGCCGATCTTCAGGCTGGTCTTCTCCAGCGCACCGCCCTTGTCCTCGGCCATGGCCTGCAGCGCGGCGGTGGGCAGCACGCTGGCGATGGCCGCCCGCGCGGTGTGCTTGCCCACGGCGCGCAGGAAGCGGCGGCGCACCGCGTCCTGCGGGAACAGCGCCTTGACCAGCGTGGCCTCGATGAAGCGGCGCGACGCGGCCTCGAAGCCGGCGTCCTGGCTGCGCGCGGTCAGCTCGGCGGCGGCGTGGTCGGCCGCGCTGGCGTGCTGGCCGCAGCTGCAGCGCATCAACAGCGGGCGGTCAGCGTCGTAGGGATCGGTCATCGGGCCAGGCCTCCATTGCAGATGCACTGCATGCTAGGAAGCGGGCCCGGCGCGCGGCATCGCGCAGACCATGATCCGGCTGTAGTGGCGCCACTACAGCCGCCCCGCACCAGCGGGGCAGGGCAGGCTCAGCCGCGGCGTTGGCCGCGTCCGATCACAAAGGCCACGGCGCCCAGGCCGGCCAGCAGCATGGCGTAGCTTTGCGGCTCGGGCACGGGCGACAAGTTCATCGCGCCCACGTAGGCGCCGCCCGAGGCACCGGTGATGTTGCCGCGCACCTCCAGCACATAGTGGCCGGCGGCCAGGGTGATCGGGTCGATCACCTGCACCGTGCCGCTGCCGGTGGCCGTGAACAGCGGGCTCCAGGCCGCCAGCAGCGCCGGCGAGGCCACGGCACCGGTGGTGGTCTGGCTCAGGTCGCCGCTGTACAGGCGCACGCGCAGGTTGCTCAGCTGCAGCAGCTGGGCCAGGTCGATGGTGGCCACCAGGGTGCTGAACGAGCTGGGCGCGATGCTGAACGCGTAGTCGTCGTAGAAGCGGTCGGTGCTGGCCAGCGTGACCGCGCCCTGGTCCAGTGCCAGCTGCAGGCCGGCTTGCAGTGGATCGGCATCGGCAAAGACGTGCGAGAAGGTCAACGCCTGGGTGCCCGACTGCGGGCCCAGGTCCACGGCCTTGGTCACGTAGTCGGCCGCTTGCGCGGCGGTAGCGCCGCACAGCAGCGCGGCGGCGGTGGCGGCCAAGGTGGCCAGCTTGAAACGGGGGGATGTCATGGTGTGCTCCGGGGGTCGGGTCGACTGGCCCTGACGCCGACATCCCACAGGGACACGACCAGAGCCTCGTGTGGCCAGCTTAGGCAGTGGCCATGTCGCGCCGCCGCGTGGCAGGCGATGGCGTTTGGTCCGTTCAGACTGCCGGGGTGTGTCCGCGCCGTGTTCTGGCACCACCCCCTGGTCCGGGTGGCGCATGGGCGGCTGGCACGGCACGTTCACGACCCGCCCGCGACCGCCCGCGCGGCCACCTGGCACCCCAGCGAGCCGCTCTGGCACACTGCGCCGCCATGACTGCCCCCACCCTGGTGCTGCTGCCCGGCATGGCCTGTGACGAGAGCCTGTGGCGCCACCAACTGGGCGCGCTGGCGCACGACGGCCCGGTGGTGGTGGCCGATGTGCACCAACGGGCCGACAGCCTGCCCGAAATGGCCGCCCTGCTGCTGGCCGAGCAGCCCGGAGCGTTGTTGCTGGCGGGCGCCTCGCTGGGCGGCATGCTGGCGCTGCATGCCTGGAGCCAGGCCCCGCAGCGGGTGCGGGGCCTGGCCATCCTGGGCAGCACGGCCCGCCCCGACACGCCCGAGCTGGTGACCCTGCGCACCCAGGCCTGCGCCATGTTTGCCCAGGGCCGCATGGAAGAGCTGCTGCGGGTCAACGCGATGTTCGCCTTCGATCCCGCCCACGGGCCCCGCCTGCTGGCCGACTACCTGGCCATGGTGATGCGCGGTGGCGCGCCGGCACTGATCCGCCAGAACCAGGCGGTGATGGTGCGGCCCGATCTGCGGCCGCTGTTGCCCGGCGTGGCCTGCCCGACGCTGGTGGTGGGTGGCGAGAGTGACCAGCTGACACCGCCCGAGTGCAGCCGCGAGATCGCCGCGGCCATCCCCGGCGCCCAGCTGGCGCTGCTGCCGCAGTGCGGCCACATGCTGACCTGGGAGCAACCGCAGGCCGTCAACGCCTTGCTGGCCGACTGGCTGCGGCGCTGCGGCTGACTGCGGCGCAGCCGGTGTCAGGGTGGCCGCGCTGGTGGCCGGGGCGCCTGCCAGCCCTTGGCCACGGCGTCAGTCGGTGTCAGTCGGCGTCAGTGGCTGTCAGCGCGCTCGATCACGCCGCCGCCCAGGCAGACCTCGCCGTCGTACAGCACGGCCGATTGGCCCGGCGTCACCGCCCACTGCGGCTGGGCAAAGGCCAGCGCGTGGCGGCCGTCGCCCAGCGTGCGCAGCGTGCAGGGCGCGTCGGCCTGGCGGTAGCGGGTCTTGGCCGCCAGCGCGCCATCGGCCGGGGGCGTGCCAGCCACCCAGCTGGCGTCGGCAAACTGCAGCGCCGGGCTCAGTAACCAGGGGTGGTCGTGGCCCTGCACGGCCACCAGGCGGTTGCGTTCCATGTCTTTGCGGGCCACAAACCAGGGCGCGTGCTCGCCACCGCCGCGCGGCGCCTTCTTGTCCTTGAGCCCGCCGATGCCCAGGCCCTGGCGCTGGCCCAGCGTGTAAAAGCTCAGGCCCACATGCCGGCCCACGGTGCGGCCACGGTCGTCGACGATGTCGCCCGGCGCGTGCTGCAGGTAGCGGTTGAGGAACTCGCGGAACGGCCGTTCGCCGATGAAGCAGATGCCGGTGGAATCCTTCTTCTTGGCGTTGGGCAGGCCGATCTCCTCAGCCAGGCGCCGCACCTCGGTCTTGGGCAGCTCGCCCACCGGAAACAGGGTCTTGGCCAGCTGGGCCTGGTTGAGCCGGTGCAGAAAGTAGCTCTGGTCCTTCAGCGGGTCCAGGCCCTTGAGCAATTGGAAGTGCCCGCGCCCGCGCCCGTCGCACGCGGTCGCCTGCGACTCCGAGGCCGGCCCTTCGGGCATGCCCGGGTTCGCTGGGCACCAGCGAACCCGGGCGTAATGACCGGTGGCGATCTTCTCGGCGCCGACCTTCATGGCGTGGTCCAGAAAGGCCTTGAACTTGATTTCGGCGTTGCACAGCACGTCGGGGTTGGGCGTGCGGCCAGCCTCGTACTCGCGCAGAAACTCGGCAAACACCCGGTCTTTGTACGCGGCGGCGAAGTTGACGTGCTCGATCTCGATGCCGATCACGTCGGCCACGGCCGCGGCGTCCACGAAGTCGATGTTCGACGAGCAATAGCTGCTGTCGCTGTCGTCGTCGTCTTCCCAGTTCTTCATGAAGATGCCGACCACCTCGTGCCCCTGCTGCTTGAGCAGCCAGGCACTGACGGCCGAATCGACGCCGCCGGACAGGCCGACGACCACACGTTGCGCTTTCATCGCGCCGATTGTCGGCGCTGCGGCCAATCCCCTGCATGGGCCGGGCGGCTCATGCCCGGCCCGTGGCCGGCACGGGAGTGTCATCCGCACTTCCAAGAATGGGCCCAACCGCACGGGGGTGCGGAAGGAGGTTCCCGATGACGCAACACCACATCCTGGCGCGCGCTGCCGCCACCGCGCTGGCCCTGCTGGCCGCACAGGCCACGCAGGCCGGCACCAACACCCTGGAGGGCTGGGCCCAGATGCCTGCCACCACGGTGGCCGATGGCCCCACCACCGGCCAGTTTGGTGGCACTGGCTTTGGTGCCAACAGCGGTCTGCTGCCGATCATCAACGGTCAGTCGGTGCAGGGCTTCTCGGCCGTGCTGGCCGGGCCGAGCGCCGGCAGCTACTACTTCATGCCCGACAACGGCTTTGGCGCACAGTCCAATTCGGCCGACGCCCTGCTGCGCGTCTATGCGCTGCAGCCCGACTTCCGCACCGCCCTGGGCGGCAGCGGCACGGTGTCGGCGGTGAACTACAGCACCGGCGCCGCGCTGGCCGGCTTCAGCGCCGCCAGCCAGATCACGCTGGCCGACCCCGACCGCAAGCTGGGCTTCGCGATCCAGGCCGACTACAGCCACTACTACGACAAGGCCAGCAACCCGCTGGTGGACCCGACGATCCGCGCCGGCCACCTGCTGACCGGCGCAGATTTCGACGTCGAGTCGGTGCGCAAGGACAAGCACGGCAACCTGTGGTTTGGCGAGGAGTTCGGCCCCTTCCTGGTGAAGACCGACGCCACCGGCAAGGTGCTGCGCCAAGAGGTGGCCATGCCCGGCGTGATGGCGCCCGAGAACCCCTACCGCGGCAGCACGCCGGCCAACCTGGGTGGCTCACGCGGTTTTGAGGGCATGGCCATCAATGCCGCCGGCGACAAGCTGTACACGCTGCTGGAAGGCACGGTCATCGGCGATGCGGCCAAGACCTTGCGCATCAGCGAGTTCAGCGTCGACACCGAGCGCTACACCGGCGTGTCGTGGAAGTACCTGTTGGACGCCAACGGCACCAACATCGGCGACATGACGGCGATCAACGACCACGAGTTCCTGATCATCGAGCGCAATGGCGGCACCGGCACCAGCGGCACGCCGTTCAAGAAGATCTTCCGCATCGACACCAGCCAGCTGGACGCCGCCGGCAACGTCAGCAAGACCGAGGTGGTTGACCTGATGAACCTGGCCGATCCGCACGATCTGAACCGCGACGGCAGCAACACCTTCACCTTCCCCTACGTCACCATCGAGAGCGTGCTGGTGCTCGACAGCAAGCACCTGCTGGTGGCCAACGACAACAACTTCCCCGGTGGCGGTGGCCGCAGCCCAGCACCCGACCAGACCGAGTTCCTGGTGATCGGCCTGGACCAGGCCTTGAATGTCACCGCCGTGCCCGAGCCCGGCAGCTGGGCGCTGATGCTCGGTGGCGGCGCCCTGCTGGGTGCCGCACTGCGCCGCCGGCGGCGCGGCTGAGCAGCGGCTGAGCAGCGGCCGACCTGCGCGGGTCGGGCCCTCAACGCAGGCCCAGCGCCTGGGCGATGGCGGCCCAGCCCACGTACTTGAAGTTCTGGTGGCCTTCCGGCAGGCGCTTGTGGCCGTCCTGCACCACCAGAATGCCCTGGGCGTAGTCGCCGCCAAAGTCGCCGGCACTGACGGCCAGGCCGTCGGTCTCCGAGACCCCGTCGATGCCGCGCTGCGCCGCGATGCCGATGCGAACGGCCCCGCGCACGCGGTGCGGCGGCGCGGCGTCCAGCACCACAAAGCTGTCGCTGCCCTGTGACGACACCACCAGGTAGGCGGCCTCGGCGCCGCGGTAGACCGCCATGCCCTCCACGTCGGGCACCATCAACCCGCCCACGGGCAGGATCAGCCGGGGCTGCGCCGGCCGCTGGGCATCGGTGTCCACCGCCCAGACGCCGCGCTTCTCCTCGCCGATGAACAGCGTGTGCTGAAGCTCGTCGACCACGCAGCCCTCGACCTGGCCTTCGAACTTGAACTGCCGCAGCGGCGTGGCCTGCCACTGGGTGCCCGCGCGCTCAACCCGGTACTGCACCACCTCGCCGCGCTTGTTGTTGGCAAACACCTGCAGCCCCTGGTCCGGGCCGCGCGCCACGCACACGCCGTACAGGTCGTGCAGGGCCACCGGCAGGCGCGCCAGTTCGGCCACCACGCCCTGGGCGTCGATGTCGAACAGCACCAGGCTGTCCTCGTCGCGGTGGGTGGCCACGGCCAGGTCGCGCGCCGGCTCGGCGCCGATGTGCAGCTGCTGGCGCAGGTCCACGTTGTTGATGCGGCCCACCGGCAGCAGCTGCAGCTCGCGGCCGTCCAGGTCGTAGACCAGCAAGCCCTGCTTCTTGTTGGTGGCCAGCACGCGGCTGCGGCGGCGGTCTTGCGGATGCACCCAGATGGCGGGGTCGTCGGCGGCGTCGCCGGCGCGCGCCACCGGCGCGGTCTGGCCGCTGGGCAGCACGATGGGCAGCTCGGCCGGCACCGCCGCCGGGCGCAGCCAGGCCGCCGGCAGCGGCTGGGCGCGCCAGGCGGCGTCGGGCGTGTCGCGCAGCCAGAGCCGATCACCGTCGCGCACGGT
>Ga0302322_100005904_pt1 | contig 10793 bp, 6 predicted proteins | sample Fen_T0_2_FD_203757 | JGI IMG/M metagenome (GOLD analysis project Ga0302322, IMG submission 203757) | Peat permafrost microbial communities from Stordalen Mire near Abisko, Sweden - Fen_T0_2 | ecosystem: Environmental > Terrestrial > Soil > Wetlands > Permafrost | place: Sweden: Abisko... | reverse complement strand
GGATGTGTGGACCGGTTGCAGAAGACGAAATTGTTCGAATGCCGCGTCAATCTCGCCGGCTTTGAGCATGAGTACACCGAGATCTCCGTGGCTAACGACCTGTTGGAACCCGTTGGCTTCTTTGCAGCCTGCAATTTGCCGGTAAACCTTACGGCTTTCTTCGAATCGCTTATGTTTCGACAACCATTCTGCGTAAACAAGCCATGAATCCCCAATCTGTGAGGGTTCACCGGCCGGTAGGGAAAGGGATTTTTGGCCAAGGTGATCGATCAGCTCTTTTTCCGATTCGTTGCTGTACAGCCAGCGCACGATATTTTCTAACTGTTGGCCGAAGGTCTCGTAATTGGGCTGATGATAAAACATCAGCTGGAGGATGGCATCGGCGGCCCCCGTTCGATCGTCAGCTTTGTGGCGCCGGTCGATTTCTAGGACCAATTGTTCGGACGACTTAAACTCAGGCTGCTTCTTTTTTGACCACCATGCTGGTGGATGTTGATCTAACCATTTCTTCAGATCATTAACAAAAACGGCCTGTGCCTCTCTGCCGAGGTTAGCTAGCGTAAGCTTGTTGAGTTTGGCGGATGCTGAGGGATATTCGCGGGTACTGCCGGCAATTTTGGCAAGCGTCTCGAGCAGAGCTGAGCGTTTGGTTGCGCTGAGGGGCGTCCATTCGTTTCCAATTTCGACGAGCACTTTAGTGAGTAGCCGATCCGCCTCGGCTGTCCGTTCCTTAGTGATGTGTTTGCAGAGTGCGGAAAGCGCTTTGTCATCTCCTTGTCGCGTCAGCAACCGCGCGAGCAAGCCAGTTATGGCATCTTCGGTATCGGAGTCGAACCGTGTGAAAGCGGGCAGAAATTTAACTGCTTCATTAAGGTCTTTTTCAGACATGAACAAACCGGCGTAGTAGGCGGACCAACCGCGGCGATAGGGCGTAAGGGATTCGTTCTCGGCAATAGCGCGCAATTGTTTAACAGCAGCGGGGTCCTTATTGATCTTCCAACGAGACCTGGCGCCAAGATACTCGCCCCACGCACGTTTACCGCTGGGAATTTGATTGCAGTAGCGCGCGAGCAGGTCGGCTGCGGTCTTGGCGAATTCTTTTTCGTGATCGTCTTCATTTATCAGCATCAATGACATCTTGGCGGTAAAGACAGTGTCGGCATCGTTAGGAAACCATTGCAGAGTTTTTTGCAAAGCAGCGCGTCGTTCGGTATCGCGCTCGCCCTCGGGATATTTTTCATCTACGAGCCGCAACTGTCCGGCGCCGGTTGGGAGGATTGGGAAGCCGGTCAGTTCCTGTACTTGGGGCTCGATCGACGATTTTGTTTCAGCGGCAGTCGTGGTTTCAACGGCCGACAAAACGACGGGCTGTTCCAACCAGGCGCTCAAAGCGCGGATGGACTGGGAGAAGACAGAGTATTCTTTGGCTGTGAGTTCCGCTCGTTCAGGATACCAGCTGAGCTGGGCGACGAGTTTACCGTCGAGGTTTTTCCACCCAGCTGAAAATTTGGCGCAATCGGATGGTGCGGTGAAGGCGGCGGGCAACGCACCGGCTTTCCAACCTGGAGGTAGACTGATTGTGATGTTGGCGGCTTCTTCGCGACGTTGCGTACCATAAGGTTGGTGACGTTCGCCGATGGTTTCGGGTTTGGGCAGCCACCTGGCCGGGTAGGGAAACTGGATGGTCTCGCCAGCTGCGCCGCGAGAGGGGCGCAAGATGTACGCGCGAGCCTTGCAGTTGACGACGGAGCCGGTGAGCGGCGTGAAGTCTACGTCGACGACGTTCGCGCCTGGGAAGAACATCTCGGCATATTTTTGCAGATCACGCTGCAAATCGTCCTTGTCCATCTTTGAAAAATGGTAGGCGAAGCTGGCGGCGTCACTGCCTTCAGAATCGATCGTAAACCAGCCACTCAACTCGCCATTTGCAGAAAGGGCTAAATCCGCACTGATCTTGGTTGCGGCATCAAGCTTGTCAGGTGTGTGGGTCCACACCGCTTTGTTTTCCTTGAAGACCAAAATCTCTCGCGCCAGATCGGACATATCGAGCATGCCGGCAGGCGCATATTTAATCGTGGGATCGCAAAATAGAAAACTGCCATCGTCGTTTTCAATCGCGGTGATCGCATGATTGAACTGGCTCCAAGACGGACTTTCTTTTTCAACGCGACCTGGATCGTCGGTGTTGAGTAAGGCGACGTGGGCCTTGATGCCTTTGTAGGCGAGCATGGCTCGCAGTAGATTGGCTTTGTCTTTGCAATCGCCGTAGTGGTTTTTCCATACGCTGCTGCAAGTAGCGGGTTGATATCCGGCGAGTCCGAATTCGAGACCGGTGTAGCGAATCTCGTTAGCCGCGAGGTTGGTCAAAGCCTCGATGATCAGCCGTCGATCAGGTACGCCTGCGGTGGCTGTTTCGACCGATTTCGTCAGTTCGGACCCGAGCTCCGATCGATCTTTGATCAAGGAGTTAAACCAGGTAGCGACACTGTCCCATGAACTGACTGTGCTAAACCAGACGGTTGGAGCAATAAACTCGAATGCAGGTGCGTGTTCCTCCCACGGAATACGCGCGTCACGGTTCTTAGCCCAGGTGCGTCGTTCGCGGCCTGAGGCGTATTTTTCTGATTTAGGGTCTGGAACGCCTGATGAGGGGGTGTACAAACGAATTCGACGCCATTCGCTTTCTGGCAAATCGAGCACGAGTTTCCTTACATAGGTCGGCCAGGCTGAGCCAAAGGTGTATTGACCTGCGAACTCGCCTGGCATTACCGCTGTGTTCTCTCGCACAAGAAAAATAATCTCCGTCGATGTTCCTATGGCGAGGTTAGGAAAGATGATATTGAGTTCGGCGTTGCTCGTATAAACGGCGTCTTGTGCGCCATTCTGAGGCGTTTGCACGAAAGTGCCTTTGGCATCGACCGGCTGACGTTTACCATCCGCCAAAATGGTTGCCGCTTCGATGAGAAACATCGTTTCCCGCTCGCGGTCGTAACGATAGGTGTCCGAGCCAAGCGCCTTGATCGCCCCTTCGGTCGACACATGACAAATGCGGTGGGTCAGCCGATAAAGCGTGCCGGAATCGTCGCGGTAGTGAATCGTTTCGCTGAGGAGCACGACGCCAGACGCATCACCGTTGGTGAAAGTCGTTCGTGCTGGGAGCACCTCTTCTGCTTTGGTCAGAAGACTGGCCAGTCGGGAATTGTAGATCTCAGGCGGGGTCCGGACTAGCTCTGGCGCCGAACTCTCGACGTTGGCAGCCGGCAATGTTGCAATAATCAGGTTAAAAATGACTCCCAGCAGGAAGGGGCGCATGAGAGACCATGTTGCTAACCTGTCGAAACGCGGCGATTAAAAACTAAAGGTTGAGTCTGGTCGTTCCGGCAATGGTAACTGAGCGTAATCGATTGTCTCTATCACTCGCGACTGGACAAACGGGCCTGGATGGTTATGGTGCGTTTCCTTTCATTCATGTCCGCCATTCGTGCCAACCTCATTTCGATTAGCAGCTCGATTATTATTACGGGCCGCGGGCCCGGGCATGGAAACGGCGCGTAAACTCACGCATAGCCAAATTTCCTAGACCCCGGGCCTTTCAAAGCTCGGGGTTTTTTGTTCTCCACACCTTACATCTCATCATTAACAGTTCGCTCCAATCCTGTCCCTTCTGCCCATGAAAACTAATCAAGTCCTTATCTATGACACGACCCTCCGCGACGGCACGCAAGGGGAGGGTATCAGCTTTTCGGTGACAGATAAGCTCATGATTGCGGAGAAGCTCGATCAGTTCGGTGTGGATTACATCGAGGGCGGCTTCCCGGGCTCCAATCCCCGCGACATAACCTTTTTCCAAGAGGCAAAAAATCTCCGCCTCAAACATGCGAAGATCGCGGCGTTTGGTTCGACGCGGCGAGCGGGAGGAAAAGCCTCCGACGATCCGCAACTCCGAACGCTCCTCGACAGCGGTGTGCCGGTCATGACGCTCGTCGGCAAAACGTGGACGCTCCACGTGATGGAGATCTTGCGCACGACGCTCGAGGAAAACCTCGCGATGATCGAGGACTCCATCGCGTACCTCGTTGCCAACGGCCGCGAGGTGATCCACGACGCCGAACATTTTTTCGACGGATACAAAGTAAATCCCGACTATGCGATGCGCACGCTTGCCGCAGCGATCAAGGGAGGCGCGAGCAACCTCACGCTCTGCGATACGAATGGCGGCACGATGGTCGATGAGTTCAAAGACATCGTTGCCCGGGTAGTGAAAGAATTTGGCGCGGAAAAAGTCGGCGTGCATTGTCACAACGACAGCGGTCTCGGCGTAGCGGTCTCGCTTGCCGGCATCGGGGCGGGCGCCAGTCTGGTGCAGGGCACGGTGAATGGTTATGGCGAACGAACAGGCAACGCCAATCTCATCACGATTCTCCCCAATCTGTTTTTGAAAATGGGCCGAACTGCGCATTGTGCGGGCAATCTCGGTGAGTTGCGCGAGCTCTCGTTGTATTTCGATGAATTAGCGAACCTGCGTCCAGATACTAAGACGCCCTACGTCGGTACCTCGGCGTTTGCGCACAAAGGCGGTCTCCACGCCAACGCCGCGCAAAAGGTGAAGAGCAGCTACGAGCACATCGATCCGGCTCTGGTGGGCAATCGCACGCGCGTGCTTGTCTCCGACATGGCGGGACGCAGTAGCATCGCGATGAAGGCGAAGGAGCTTGGCTTCGAACTTGATGAAAAGTCCCCTGCGATGAAGGGGCTGATCGATGAACTGAAGGAACTCGAGTTTCGTGGCTACGAGTTCGAGGCAGCGGATGCATCGCTGAAGCTGCTTTTAGCTAAATGGCTCGGACAAAAAAAATCATCGTTCGAACTTGAATCGTACCGCGTGATTGTCGAACGCCGCGGCCCCGAATCGAGTCTTGTCGCTGAGGCGACGGTGAAGCTCCGCATCAAAGGCGAACTCATGCACACGGTCGCCGAAGGCACAGGCCCGGTTGGAGCCCTCGACAAAGCACTGCGCCTCGCGCTTGAAGGCGCGTTTCCGGGGCTCAAGACGATGCGCCTGACGGACTACAAGGTTCGTATTCTCGATAGTCGCCAGAGTGCCAACGCGAAAACCCGTGTGCTCATCGAGACTACTGATGGACATTCTATCTGGGGAACGGTTGGGGTGAGTGATAATATCATCGATGCCAGCTGGGAAGCCCTGCGCGACGCGGTGGAGTACAAGCTGCAGTACGGATGAATTTTCTCGCGGAAGCCTGGTTGTGTTTTTAATTTGGAACTCAGGAACTTTGGAACGAACCGTCAAGGATTCGTCTTCATACTTTTTCTGACGTTGCCAGTTGTTTTTCCATTCCAGCTTTCCTGAGTTCCAAATTAAAAGCTTCTGAGATTTCTGCTCTGACGTACTTTCGCGATTTATTTTATGCCTACAGCAGCGGTGCGAGCAGGCGGCTGAGGTCTTCGAGGATGTTGCCGATGATGCGATACTTTCTGGGACGTTCTTTTTTTGGCTCTCGGCTCATGTTGAGCAGATCGTTCGCCCAGATCTTCATCGCGAGGACGTCGGCTTGTGAATAAAGCAGCACGCCGATTTCGAAGTTTACGAAAAGGCTGCGCAGATCGAAGTTGGCTGAGCCGAGCATCGCCATGCGATCGTCGACGATGATGGCTTTGCTGTGCATCATGCCCGGCCCGTAGTGCATGATGTTCGCGCCCGCTTTGCGAAGTTCGCGCGTGTAGTGACGGCCAGCATAGTCGGTGATCGGGTGATTAGAGCGGGCAGGCACGATCAGGAGTACTTCGACACCAGCGCGGGCCTTAACCATTAACGAACGAAAAAGCACTTCGTCGGGAATAAAATAGGGCGTGATGATCCAGATGCTGGTGTGCGCTTCCTGAATCATTGAAATAATACCTTCGTAAAGAGGATCGCCGGTGACATCGGGACCGCTAACGACGACTTGAAGGGAACTTGAGCCCTCGAATTGGCGGGCTTCTGGACGCAGTTCTTTGTGGAGGTCGTCGAGCGACTGGCTGCTGGCGAACGCCCAATCCGCGAGAAATACCTCGTTGAGTAACGCGGCGCCGGGGCCGCTGATGATCGCGCTAAAGTCCCGCCAGCGTTTTCGCCACGGGGTTGGCCCCATGTATTCGCGAGCAAGATTATGGCCGCCAACAATGGCGGTGTGTTGATCGAAAACGGCGATTTTTCGATGATTGCGGAGATTGGCCGAACTGCGGAAGGAAAGGTGAATGACCGGAAGGAAACGTGCGACCTCGCCGCCGGCATCGCGGATCGGCTGGACGAAACTACGGCTGGTGAAAACGGAGCCGACCGCGTCGAGCAACAGCCGCACCTTTATTCCCTCGCGCGCCCGATCGGCCAGCAGACGCACGAGCTTTCTCCCCGTGTCGTCTCGACCTAGAATAAACGTCGTAATGTGGATCGAGTGTTTGGCGTCGCGGATTTGTTTGGCCACTTCGGCATACATCTCTTCGCCCGTGGGCAGGAAGCGCACGCTGTTGCCCGCGGTCGGAGGGCAAGCACCGCTGGCGTTGATGGTTTGGACGGTGGGGAGCAGCTGGCCAGTTAAGTCAAAAGGCGGCGTACTACCTTCGAGCGTCGGTGCGATGCGCGATTTACGGGCGATCAGGCGCTTGAGCTTTCGGCCTCCGAAAAGCAAATAGAGCGGAACGCCAACGTACGGGACAAGTACGATCCCGAGCAACCAGGCAAAGGTATTGCTAGGCTGACGTTTCTCCGCGAGCAGGCGTGCGACCAAAAAGAACGCCAGCAAGAAGCCCCCAACCGTCAAAAGATGAGGGAGGACTGGATGGTCCAAGAGGTTGCGCAGAAGATCCATGCCGTCGGGTTAGTAAGGTGGGCGAAGGACGGTCGCTTTGGCAAGCTATGCAGAATTTTGAAAAAAGCCTTGAACTCCGCCTCTTGAGTCGCGAATTTGCGCGCTCCTTTTCGGTAGGATACTCAAGTGGCCAACGAGGGGAGACTGTAAATCTCCTGACTAACGTCTTCGATGGTTCGAATCCATCTCCTACCACCACTTCCGCCAAGCGGAAGGCCGCCGACGGGCTGAGCGACCAGAGCTAGCCGTCATAAACGTTGCGGAGAGAGATGAGAACCTTGGTTCGACGGAGCGAAGCGCGCGTGCGCAGTACCTGGCCGTTGCGGCCATTCATTGCCCTTGGCGGATGAGGAACCATAAGCCCTTACCAACGAGGGGCCAAAAACATAGGACGACGGTATTAAATCTCAACGGGCGACTTTGAGTGCCGCTGCTCCAGACGCTTCCCAGCCATGAAAATGAAAGAGCGAATAACGACTGGCTCATCGGTTTTTTTTCACAAAAGTGATGCAACCGGTTCGCTGAATGCGCCAAAACCCGGTTTATTCCTCCAGCTGCAATGCCGCCAAATTCAAAAACCGCTCTGTTCCGTGAGCTCGGACGACGATTCAGAGCCTGCGTATGGCTCAAGACCTTCGGTATTCCGGGGTTCATGGCGTTGTTCTTTCTGGGATATTTTTTGATTCTCAATTTTCCGTTTTTCGAAGTCTCGGTTATGCCGCTCACGGCTTTGGATCGGTTTATTCCTTATCAAGGTGGCGATTGGTTGCTCTACGTTTCGCTCTGGATCTATGTCCAATTGCCGCCCTCGTTCATCGATAACCGACGCGAGCTTGTTCGCTACGGTTGGATGGCTGCTCTGGTCAGCCTGGTCGGATTCGCGATCTTCATGCTGTGGCCGACCGCTATCCCCGCAGTGGCGATCGACGGGGCTGATTCGTCGTTCGCCGGTATACGGAATCTCGATACAACCGGTAATTCTTGCCCGTCCTTGCACGTGGCTTTCGCGGTGTTTACGGCGGTTTGGATCGAACGCTTTTTTCGACGATGGGGTGGCGCGATCCTGATCCGATGGATCAATATCATCTGGTGTATCGGTATTGTGTATTCGACGTTGGGAACCAAGCAGCATGTTTTCATAGACGCTGTTGCTGGTTTGGCACTCGGTTTATTCGGCGCCGCGGTGCAGGCGCGGTTCGAGGCGAATAAACCTCTGCTCCTCATCGAAGAAGCGCCTACACTCGCTCAAATCAGCCCCGCAGCGCGAAAGCTGTAATGACCGACACCGACGGGATCCCGGGTCTTTTGGCCGATGATGATGTGATCTAGAAGGTCGATGCCCACGGTCTTGGCGGCGTCGCGGAGTTGGCGAGTGACATTGATATCTGCCGTGCTCGGCGCGGGATCACCTGAGGGATGGTTGTGGACGCATATGACTGCGAGCGCACCTTCACGAATAGCTTCGCGGAAAACTTCGCGCGGGTGGACGAGACTGCTCGACGCGGTGCCGGAGGTGACTTCGACGCGTTTGAGCAACCGGTTTTTGCGATTGAGACACAGTACCCAGAATTTCTCCACCGGCAAACCCGTGGCGATCGGAGCAAAATAGGCTGCAACCAGGTCGGCGCTTTCGAGCAGGGGCGCGTCACCCGCTTGCTGGCTGAGTACGCGACGGGCGATCTCCATGACCGTGACGAGCTGCAGCGCTTTCACTCGACCGATGCCTTTCAGACGACGAAAATCTTTCTCGGTCCACGCGATGAGTCCTGCCAACGAACCGGCTTCGGAGACAAGCCGCGTGGCAAGCGTGAGCACGTCTTGACCACGTGTGCCGCTGCGAAGGAGCATGGCGAGAAGTTCGGTATCGCTGAGGGCAGCGGCCCCATGTTTTTCCAACCGCTCTTGCGGGCGCTCGCCGACGGCGAGTTCCTTTAATCGATTTCCTTCGCGGTAAACGGGTGTCGATGCCTCGTTCATGGGTATGTTATACCTAAAGTTGGGCGGAAATTGGGTATCCCACAACCTTTACCTTTCGGCAAATACTATAGAGAGCCGTTCCTCAACGCCAGTCATGGGCCACTTGGGCGTCTGCTGATCACTGACGGGCAAATTGCCGTGTCCGACGTTTTGCTCAGGACGTCCTACGGCTGCTGCACGGTGTTTCGCGTTAAGGAAAAGGACCTTGTGAATTATCGCAGAAGGCTGCTCGCTGATGGTTTGGCGGCAGAAATAAATCGTTGGCCAAAACGATTTGCCCTGAGTGCTGTTTAAGCGCCGGAGGGCTGGGCTTTGGGCGTGGGATGTTGTTGTTCCTCCACGGGAGCGTAGCCGACTCGCGAGTGCAGCATGTTGAGCAGCGTAAAAGTGAAACTACTTTTTATTTTGCTGAGTTCTTCGAAGGTGACGGGGGCTTCGTCGAGTTGGCCGTCTTCGATGCGCTCGTGGAAGACTTGATCTATCAGTTCGCCCAAGTGCTGGGGCGTGATTTTGCGCATCGAGCGCGAGGCGGCTTCAACGGCGTCGGCGAGGTGAATAATAGCGCTCTCTTTGAATTGGGGGCGAGGGCCGTCGTAGCGGTACGTGCTTTCGCAAGGTCTGACGGGATCGAGTCCAGGTGCGGTACCGCTGAGTGAGTCGCGGTTTTCTCCGGAGCGTGGTATCGCGAGATTCGTCTGGCCAGTGGAGCTGGCACGTTTTTCGCTGAGCGCGCGCTGGAAAAAATAGCGAATGAGCGTGGTGCCGTGGTGTTGCTGGATGACGTCAACAACCATGCGGGGCAACTTGTGTTTGAGTGCGAGGTCAACGCCGTCTTTGACGTGGGCTTTGATGATAAGAGCGGAAAGCGAAGGATTGTTTTCGTCGTGAGGATTTAGGCGGTCGCGCTGGTTCTCAGTGAAGTACTCGGGTTTTTTCGTTTTACCGATATCGTGGAAGAGCGCGCAGACGCGGGCGATGAGCGGATTGGCGCCGATGGCGTTGGCGGCATTTTCCGCGAGCTGGGCGACGACGAGCGAGTGATGGTAAGTGCCCGGCGCCTCCATTTGCATCAAGCGGAGCATGGGATGATTGAAATCGGTGAGTTCAAGCAGCGTGATGTCAGTGGTGCGCTTAAAGAGTCCTTCGAGAACCGTGAGGGAACCCAAGACTCCGACGCCAGTGAGGAGTCCGGTAGCGAGGCCCGCGGCCATTTGTTTGACGATCGTGAGGAAAGGGAACTGGTCGATAAGTCCAATGAGGAGGGCGAAAGTTGCTACGGTGAGCCCGCTTAAGCCGGCGGCACTTACGACCTTGCCGCGCTTGCGAATTTGGCGGCAGCTGGAAATACCAACCATGGAGGCTAGGAACGTGAGCACGAGCAGATCGAGTCGTTGGCCGTAGATCACGCTGGTGAAGATGGAAATAAACAGCGCCATCGACATGGCCGAACCGGTGTCTATCAGGATTGCGAGGATGAGCGGAGCGATGGCGATCGGCGCGCAGTAAGGAAGAAGCGAGGCGGCGGTGGTATCGCTCATGAAATACGCGAGGCCGCCGAGCCAGTAGGTGAGGCGGACGAGAGCGAGATTACCGATGACAACGAGGGCGAGGAGGCCGAGGCGTCCGTTGCTTTGGAGCGTCTCGTGGTCTTCGAGCCGAATGTAGATAGCGCTGGCCATCACCATTGCTAACACGAGCAGGACTCGGCTGAAGAGCTGGAGGCCTTCGTTGAAGGGAGTGTCTTTGTGCTCGAGTACGTAAGTGCGATGGGCTTCGAGCATTTCGTACTGCTCGGCGGTGACGCGGGTATTCGGCTCAATGATCGTCTGGCCCTGGTCAACATTGACGATGACCGGCTTTAAATTTTTAACTGCGTCGTTTTGGGCGGCGCGCGTGGCGGCTTCGTCGTAGCTGAGGTTGGGGACGACGCCGTTGCGAAAGAGGCGAAAA
>Ga0302322_100005902_pt1 | contig 10794 bp, 9 predicted proteins | sample Fen_T0_2_FD_203757 | JGI IMG/M metagenome (GOLD analysis project Ga0302322, IMG submission 203757) | Peat permafrost microbial communities from Stordalen Mire near Abisko, Sweden - Fen_T0_2 | ecosystem: Environmental > Terrestrial > Soil > Wetlands > Permafrost | place: Sweden: Abisko... | reverse complement strand
GATGATGAGCCACTGCATGACATCCTTGGCGCCCGAGCCGACGAAGCGGTTCGCGATGCTGAAGTAGAAGTTGCCGGGGTCAGAGGCAGCGCTGGTCGAGGCGTCGGCAAGACCGTGACCGAGCACGCCCGCCCAGGCTGTCAGGGTGTAGAGGACACCGAGGCCGATGACCGCGATGTACGTGGCTCTCGGTACCATCTTGCGAGGCTCGCGGGCCTCCTCGGCGTAGTTCGCCGTGGCTTCGAAGCCGACCCACGACCACAGGGCGAAGAAGATGCCGACCCCGGGTGCCGCGACCTTGATACCTGCGCCGACCAGGCTCGACACCGGGTTCAGCGGAGCGAAGCTGATCCCCGAAGCGCCGCCCTTGGCAATGATGAAGATGTCCACGACGAGGAGGAGAAGCACCTCCAGCACCAGCGCGACGCCGAGGACCTTGGCGCTCAGCTTCACGTCGAAGTACGTCAGGACGCCGACGAGCACGAGTCCGGCGAAGGCGTACACCGGCCAAGCCAGGTTGATGTGGAGGAACTGGGAGAACGTGCCGCGCGTGTAGTAGGCGAAGATACCCCACTCGCCGGCTTCGAAGAGTGAGTACGCCGCCATGCCGCCCCATCCGGCCGCCATTCCCAGCGGCCTGCCGAGTCCATGGCTGATGAAGCCGTAGAAGCCGCCCGCCGTCGTGAAGAGGCGAGCCATCGCCACGTAGCCGACGGAGAAGAGGAGGAGCACGATGGCGCCGAGGATGAAGCCACCCGGCGCAGCGGTGCCGTTGCCGAAGCCGACGGCGTAGGGAACGTTGCCGAGCATGGCCGACATCGGCGCGGCGCCCGCGAGAGCGATGAAGAGGACGCCGAAGAGCCCGAGAGCGTGACGCTCGAGCCGACGGTCGTCGCCGAGCAATGCTACGTCGATCGATTCCGAATCCGCCGCCGCGGCCACGAACTTCTCATCCCCGCCCGGCGGCTCCGCCTTCGGTGGTTGTGTCGAATCGGTGGTTGCCATCGCTGTTGAACCCCCTCGCTTCTCGACCCATTTTCCGGAAGCTCAAGCGACTGGTCTGTCCGGCGAGTCCCAGTGGCTTGAGGTGTTGGCTCGCTGTGTGGTGGTACCGGACGCGCTTCGCCGGGCGCGCCCTCCACGTCTGCTGGGGTCACATGTCGATCGTCGCAATGCCGGGGCCGACTCGCTCCAGGCTGAATCGCACCCAGTCAGCCACGTGATACTCGACCGAATACACGACCGGCCGGCCGCGCTGGTCGAAGTCGACCTGCTTGATGCACAGCAACGGTGTCCCCGGCTTGACCTCGAGCCGGTCGCGGAGCTCGCTGCTGGCCCTGCACGGGATCAGCTCCGCCTCAGCGCGGTAGATCACGATCCCGCGCAGCCTGTGGAGGAGGGAATACAGCGACTGCTCCTCGCCCGAGACCACATCGTCGAGGTCGTCTCGGGCGACGAGGTCCCCCGCGATGGTGTCGACAGAGAACACGACCGGCCGGTCATCCGCCAACCGCGTCCGTTCGACACGCCAGAGAGAGTCGCCAACGGCGAGAGCGAGCCGATCGGCAACGTCGGCGTCGGCCACGGCGCTCGCGACCGCGCCGCCGCGCACCGACGGCGCATACCCAGCCGCACGGATCATGCTCGCGATACCGAAGTTGCGATTGAGCTCCTTCTGGATCGGACGTTCGCGGACGAAGGTGCCCCGCCCGTGGTAGCGGCGGATCATGCCGCGCTCCTCGAGCAGCCGCAGCGACTCGCGCAGGGTGGGACGAGAGACGGCCAGCTGCTCGGCCAGCTCGGCCTCTGACGGCAGTCGGCTGCCCGGCCGGTACGTGCCGGCTTCGATCGCCTCCTCGAGCGCCTCGGCGCACGACTGCGTGAGGGTCACTCGGTTGCGCCGCACGACTCTCGGCCCGCGAGCGGACTTCGGCGCTCCGTCTGTCTCTTGAGTCATGACTGCACCCCCGCGAGGGAGTCGAAGACCGGACACAGTGACTCGTAGGTCTGCTGATAGATCGCGTAGGTCTCGTCGTACAGCCCGGCGAGCTCGGGCCTGGGCTCGAACGTCGCGTCGATCTGGACCATGCTCTCCGCGGCCTCCTGCGCACTCGCGTAGCGCCCGAGGCCGACCCCGGCCAGGATGGCGGCGCCCAGCGTGGCGGCATCGGGCTGCCGTGTCGTGAGTACGGGACGCTGGGTGACATCGGCCTCGATCTGCTTCCAGAGCGGGCTCCGCGCACCCCCGCCAAGGGCACGGATCTCGGGGACGGCCACATCAAGGTCTTCCAGCACTTCGATATTGCGGCGCACGACGAAGGCGATCGACTCCAGGATCGCCCTCGCCATATGGGCTCTTCCGTGCCGCAGGCTGAGACCGACGACGGCGCCGCGCGCGTTCGCGTTGGACTCGGGCGCCATCGCGCCCTGCAGATGGGGGATCACCACGAGCCCTTCCGCACCGGCTGCGATCGTGCCGGCCTCCTGCGCAAGGAGGTCGTACGCGTCGAGGCCCATCGACGCAGCCACTGAGCGCTCCGCCTCGGCGAAGCGGTCCCTGAACCAGCGCAACACGACGCCTCCGCTGGTGAAGGTGTGGAACATGTAGGTGTCCGGCACCCCGTGGTAGTGACAGGGCATGCGCCGCGACGGGTCGAGGCGCGGCGCGTCGAGAGTGGCGCACAAGGCGACGGCCGCGCCGGTGTTCTCGCTGAATCGGCCGGGCCCGACGGTGCCGACGCCGATCGCCCCGCACGCCTGGTCCAGGGCTCCGGTGCAGGCGATCGTGGCGCTCGGCAACCCGAGCTCGCGAGCGACCGGCGGCAGCAGCGTGCCCACCGCCGTTCCCGGCTCGACGACGGCAGGAAGTCGTGACTCGTCGATGCCCAAGGCGTCCAGCATCTCCGGCCACCAGAGTTTGGTGCGGAAGTCCCAGTAGCACGTGGACGTGAGCAGCGAGCCCTCGCTCACGTACTCGCCGGTCAGTCTCCACAGGAAGTAGTCCTCGATGAGGAGGAAGCGCGCGACTTGCTCGAAGGTATGTTGTTCGTGGCGCGCCAGCCACAGGATCTTCGCCGCCGGCCACGTCGGCAGCATCGCGGGCTGGCCGGTGACCTCGTAGAACTCCTGCGCATCGAAGCGCTCGGCCAGCTCATCGGATTCGTCTGTCGCCCGTCCGTCCAGCCACACGATCGCGTTGCGGGCAGGGTCGCCGTCACCGCGCAGGGGAATCAGCGTCTCGCCCTGCGCCGAGATCCCGAGCGCGGCGACGCGCGTCGCGTCGATCCCCGGCTGCCCGAGAAGATCGTGCATCGCGGAGACGAACTCGCTCCAGTAGGTGGAAGGGTGCACCTCGACGATGCTCGGCGCGGGCGTCAGCAGCGAGTACTCTCTGGTGGCGTTGGCCACCAGGGTGCCATCCTCTTCGTAGGCGGCGCACTTGAGCGCCGTCGTGCCAAGGTCGAGGCCTATGAGCAGTGACCCCCGCGCCTCACTCACCGGGAGCACCCGCCCACACGACCGTGGCGGAGGTCTCGCCGATGTTGATGATCGTGTGCGGAAGGCCCGGGGGGATGCGCAGCGCATCTCCCGCTTCGAGCTCGTAGTGGCGCTCCCCGTCGTGGACGAGGACGTGCCCCTGGGCACAGAAGAAGACCTCTTCAGAGACGCCGTGCCCTGGGTCGACCTCGCCGCGCTGGCCCGGCGGCACCACTGACGTGCCAAACCACAGCGTCGCGTCGCGGACATACTCCCGACAGTGTTCCGCGCCCTCCATGAAGCTCTTCGCATCGCGCTTCTTGATGAGCACGGCGACTTCTTCCACCATCCCATGCCTCCTCGTGGTTGGCCAAGAAGATAGGGCACCTCCTGATATCAGTCAAGTAGACGTCAGACGTCTGACAATCACCGGCACCGACATTCGAACCGGTGGACGCAAGCGGGGCGTGGCCCCTCGCCGAACGGATGCGGACGTCTTCGCATGGCGCAGACCGCGAAGAGCCTACGAGTCGTGCCGGGCGAGCAGCCCAAGCACTCCGGTCGACCACTGGTAAGGTTGAACCCCCGCGGCGAGCCGACGCTCGCCGCAGACCACACTCGGACTCGCGCCTACGAGCTCTCAAGGGAGGCTGCATGCACGACCCCGTACCCGGCGATCCGGCCGCGGCGGATGCCGCGACCCAGGAGTGGCTGCGGGAGCTCTGCCGGCGCGCCGACGAGGTCCTCTGGAGCAGCTACCGCTTCGCGACGGGACTGCCCGGCGCGCCTTGGCCGCGCGTCATGTTCCCGCAGAAGGGCCAGGCGCGGCGGGTCGGCGAGCAGGAGGCGCGCTTCGCCTTCGTCGCCGGCCTGCTCGCCCAGCCGGACCCCGAGCCGTGGGCGTTCGCGGCCGAGGTGCCGACGCGGCTCTCCTACCGCTTCGCGCACCGCGGCGCCGGCGAGAAGGCACAGAAGGCGCTCACGGATCTCGTCCTCTACCGTCACGGCCACGACGAGCCGGCCCTGGCCGTGGAGTTCAAGTCGGGCGGGCGCTCGGGCAGGTCCGAGATCGACGAGGGCATGCGCAGGGACATCGCCAAGATCCTCGCCGAGCGGCCCGACGCGCTGTGGTTCCACGTCGTGCGCAGCGCCACCAGCGCGACCCTCGAGGGCCTCCTGCGCGCCCTCGACGAGGCCATCTCGCGCCTCAGCAGCCCCGTCCGCTTGAGCGACTACCTGGCGGCGGGCAAGACGGTCGAGCCGCGCGCCAAGAAGATCGCCTTCCACATCTGCGTGCTCAACCCGGACGTGACCGCATCGATCCACAGCGTGCTCGACTACGTGCCCGGCAAGCCCAAGCACGACTTCTTCGCCGTCGACGTCGAGGCGACGCGCGACTCGCTCGAGATCGCCGAGGGACAGGGCTGGGACGTGTTCCGCGGGGCGGGACCGACCGGCGTCGGATCCGCGTCGGCCTGATCACCCTTCGCCTGGCCGACTCAGGCGACACCCCTACCCGGAGCGGTGCGAGACGTCGCCCGCTGACCCGTGACGCTCAGGATCAGCACCCTGGCCCATCACCCTGCTCTTGTACGCCTTGATGACGTCGTCGGTGTCACCGAAGACATGCTCGGAGCCGATGTCCGCCAGCAGGCCGTCACGCTCGAGCTCTCTGAGGACCGGCTCCGGAACGTCGCAGGCGACGAACGTGATGCCCGCGAGCCGGAGGCCGTCCAGCACGCGCTTGAGGACCGCGGCGCCGGTGTAGTCGAGGTCGTCCATCGTCTCGGCCGCGAGGCAGAACCAGCGGACCGGCTCGCCGGGCACCTTGAGGAGGCGGCGGACCTCGTCGGCGAAGCGGCTTGCGTTGGCGTAGTAGAGGCTCGAGCCGAAGCGATACATGAGGAGCCCCGGCCGCGCCTGGGCGCCGCTCTCCAGAGGCAGGCTCGTCCAGACCTTGCCCTCGCCCCGCACCAGCAGACGGTCGTAGGGCATGTAGCTGTGGCGCGTGTGGGCGACGACCGCAAGGAGGATCGCCAGGACGATCCCCTGCTCGACGCCGACGAAGACGACGGTGATCGCGGTGGCCAGGGCCACCGCGAACTCGACCGGTCGGCGGCGCAGCACCTCGCGCATGCCCTTGACGTCGACGAGCTTGACGCCGATCAGGAACACGACCGCGGCCAGCACGGCCTCCGGCATGTAGCTGAGAGGCCTCGTGAGGACCAGCAGGACGACGAGGACGACGGCCGCAGTGACGAGCTGCGCGAGCTGGCTGCGGCCGCCGGCGTCGTCCACCATCGCCGTCTTGGTGGGACTGCCGTTGACCACGAACGCGCCCGTGAGGCCGGCGCCGAAGTTGGCCACGGCCAGGCCCACGAGGTCGGTGTTCTCGTCGAACTCGTCGTCGAACTTGGCCGCGTAGGCGCGCGACGTGGCGGCGCTCTGCGCCACGATCACGACGAAGATGGAGAGCGCCGCGGGAGCCAGCTTCGCAAAGTCGCCGGCCGGGATGCTCGGCCAGCCGAGCTGCGGCAGGCCGGCCGGCACGGCGCCGATCGTGCGGACGCCGTGCGCCGAGAGCGCCAGCGCGGCGCTGGCGACGGTGGCCCCGATGACGGCGAGCAGCGCCCAGGGCACCCGGCGCGCAAGCCTGGGACCGAGCACCATCGTGAGCAGCACGGCGGCGGCGATGGCCAGCGTGCTGAAGCTCGTGTGGCCGAGGTCCCCGGCCCAGTTCCAGACCTCGGCGGCGGGCCCACGGCCGGCACTGGGGTAGCCGAACATGCCGCCGAGTTCCCCGGAGGCAACGCGGATGCCGACGCCGCTGAGGAAGCCGATGAGCACCGTGCGCGAGAGGAAGTTGGCGAGAAAGCCGAGGCGAAGGATGCGCGCCAGAAGGAGGATGACGCCGGCCAGAACGGCGAGCATGCCGGCGAGCGCGACGTACTGGGGCGAGCCGGCCACGGCGAGCGGAGTCAGCGCCGCGAACATGATCGCCGCCGTGGCGGAGTCGGCCCCCACCACAAGGTGCCGCGACGAGCCCAGGACGGCGAAGATCGCCAGCGGCACCAGGATGGTGTAGAGGCCGGTGACCACCGGCATGCCGGCGATCTTGGTGTAGCCCATCACCTCGGGGATCGCGAGCGCCGCCAGCGTGACGCCGGCCAGCACCTCCGCCGGCACGCGCCCCTTGCCCACGGGCCGGAGGCCCTGCAGCAAGGACACGGGCAGACGCTGCTCTCGGCCGTTCGGCGCCGCGGGTGATGCGCTCACCTCGCCACCTCAGCTACGGCTCGAGAGGACAGCAGGCGCGCTGCGCCGGCGGGGAATGCACGGATCGTCGAAGGTCACACTGGCATGGTTCGCCAGATGCATGGGTTCTCATGCGTTGCCGGCGCCGGGAGGGGACCCTCTCCCTCGTTTTCGCGGACGCCCATCGGGGGCAGTACTCAGCAGTGAGGCGAGCCCTGCCTGCCGAGTTCGGACCAGCGGACGAAGGGACCCAGGTGAGCGACCCGGCAACAAGCGAGTCAGCGTTCGACGTCGTCGTCGTGGGGTCGGGCCCCGCCGGCATGTCGGCCGCCGTCAACGTCGCGAACCGCAAGCGCACGGTCGCCATGCTGGGCGGCCAGGCGCCGTTCGGCCGCCTCCTCAAGGCGCACTCGGTGGCGAACTACCTCGGGTTCACCATCGCGAGCGGGCAGGAACTGGCGGCGGCGTTCGTACGCCACCTGCGCGAGTTCAGCGTGCCCCTCATCCGGGAGAAGGCCTCCAAGATCATCCCCGACGAGGACGGGTTCGTCGTCTTCACCGAAAAGGGCTTCTACCACGCCGGAGCGGTGGTGCTGGCCTCCGGCGTGTACCGGGAGGCCGAGATCGACGGCGAAGAGGACCTCGTCGGCCAGGGCGTGAGCTACTGCGTCACCTGCGACGGGAGGCTCTTCGCAGGGCGCAGGGCGGCGTTCATCAGCTACTCCCGCGAGGGCGAGGACGAGGCGTCGGCGCTCGCCGAGGACTACGGGGTCGAGGTCACGTTCGTGCCGCTGTACGAGGGCGACTACCACGTTCCGGAGGGCGCGCGCGTGCTGACCGGAGCGCGGCCGTCGCGTATCGCGCAAGGGGACGGCGCCCTGCTGGTGTCACTGCCGGACGAGGAGCTGCACGTGGACGCGGTGTTCATCTACAAGGACAGCGTATCTCCGCGCACCCTCGTCGAGGGACTGGAGTCCGACGGCCGCCACGTGACCGTCGGCAGACACATGGAGACCGCCGTGCCCGGGATCTTCGCGGCGGGCGACTGCACCGGCGAGCCGTACCAGACGGCCAAGGCCGTCGGAGAGGGGCAGGTCGCGGCGCTCGAGGCCGTGCGCTTCCTCAGGGAGCGGGCGAAGACCGCGGAGCGTCCCGGTGCGGATCCCGGCCTGACCTAGCTCCGTTCCCGCAGCTCTCGTGCGCCGCCAGCCAGCCGGCGAAGCCGTGGTACGTCCAGTCATCGTTGCCGGATGTGTCCTCGTGCACCGCCTTGAAGAAGCAACTGGAGATCTCGCCGGCCTTGAGGCACTTCTTGATGCAGCGGTCGCAGGTGCGGTGCCTGCAGCCCGGGCTGTTCGGGTTGAGGTGGCACTCGAGGTCCGTGCACGCGCAGAAGTGCGGGTCGCTCATGGCATGTCTCCGATCCGATCGATAGGCCGGCGCCGGCCGAGGCCTCATGGTACCGCGACCGGCGCTCACACCTTCCTAACAGCGGTCGCCGACGATGGGCGTCTGCACGCGCGGCCCTCACCGGCCGCGGATCCGACGCACCAGGGAGGCAGCGCCATGGGCCTGTTCCATCATCAGCATGCAGAGACAGAGCGTGCCCAGGACGCCGCCTCCTTCGACGTGCTCGGCGACGACGGCGTCGTGCGCCGCTACGCGCGCGAGGAATTCGATCAGATCTTCATGACCACCGACGCCGAAGAGGTCCAGCGCCTGGTCGACGTCGGCTGGATGATCCTGGACGAGCGCCAGATGGAGACTCCCGGGCGCGGCCCCTCCGGCGACGACCTCATCCCGGGCATCGAAGGCCTGCGCGTCGGAGGCGTCCTCAGCTACACGCCGGGCGCGTCGGTCACGAGCTACGTCGTCGGCTACCTCAAGGACGACGTCTCCGGCCGGGCGGTGGAGTGACCGGAACCGAACCAGCTCCTCACGGTCGCCTGCGCATCACGTAACAGGCTCCTGCGCCTCTCCTCACCTGCGCCTCGCAACCCTCTTCTAGGTTCGTCCTGCGGTCCCGCCGGACCGCGCGAAGCAACCGAAGAGGGCAACGACAGTGAGGAGCAGCACGTGAACAGACCGCTCAGCAAGATGGCCGTCTCGGCCGGCGTCGTCCTGGCGGGCGCCGCCCTTCTCGCCGGGATCGCCGGCCCGGCCTCGGCGGCCGGCGCCTCGAGGGTAGGGCATCACCGGCACGACTCGAAGGCCTGGTCGTTCGGCGTCATGGCCGACACGCAGTGGATCGGCGCCGACGACGGCAAGAACCCGAACTCCGTCGCCGTCGACATCATCCGGCAGCTCAACGCCCAGTTCATCCAAAAGCGCGTCAAGTTCGTGGTCCAGGCGGGCGACCTCGTCGACTCACAGTCCACTGCCTCGCTCGATACCACGGCGGCGTTCCGGCAGGAGCTCTACAACGCCGGCATCGGCTTCTACCCGCTGCGCGGCAACCACGAGGCTTCCGCGGCATCGGCGACCGAGTTCCTGCGCGTCTTCCCGCAGACCCAGACCGCGCTGATGAACTCGACGCCGGCCGACGCCCTGGCGGTCACCAACCCCGACGCCGCCACGCAGCCCGCCCCGACCGCGTCCGGCTCGCCCTTCCAGGTGGGCACGATCTCAGCGTCTCCGGCCGCGCCTGCCGGCTTCGGCGGCCTCTGCTACGCGGTCGATTACAAGAACGCGCGCATCGTCCTTCTCGACCAGTTCACGCCGACCACGGGCGCGTCGCACTCCACGCTCGACAGCGCCCAGGTCGACTGGATGAACGCCCAGCTCGCCGGCCGTCCCGCCGGCACGCACGCGTTCGTGTTCGGCCACAAGGGCATCATCACCGAGAACCACGTCGACACCCTGTTCGGCGCCAACCCGACCGTGACGCCGTCGCTTCAGAACGCGTTCATCACCGGCCTGCAGGCCGGCGGCGTGCGCTACTACATGGGCGGCCACGATCACATCCACAACCGGGCGATCGTGAAGAGCGTCGACGGCGCATCGGGAGTCGAGGACATCACCCTCGCGTCCGACAGCTCGAAGTTCTACATCCCGTTCGGCTCGGCCGGCTACGTCAAGCGCGCCGTCGACTCAACGACGAAGGCCGTCACCGCCAACGGCACGCTTGCGGCTGCCGACCCGACCCAGACCAACGACAACATCTACGACGTCCAGGTCGCCGGCGGCTCCGCCCGCGAGACCGAAGTCGCGCAGGAACTCAACACCATCGGCTACTACGTCTACACCGTGCGCGGCCCCAAGGTCCGCGTCGACTACTACTCGGCTGCCGTGAACCCGACGCTGAGCAGCGGCGAGTACCTGCTCAGCACGACTCCGGCCATGACGTTCACCAAGCGCGAGAGCTACGGCTACAGCCTGAACGGCAAGGAGTTCCAGGTGCCTGAGGGTCAGTCGTACGCGAGCGTCAGCGACTCCTTCGACGGTACGACGGCGCGTATCCTCGGCGGCGTCAACGGCAGCAAGGCGACGGACGCCGCCGGCCGCACGCTCACCAAGACCGTCGACACCGGCTGGAACCGCGAGGCCGACCGTTGCGACCTCTCGAGCAACGTGCTCACCCTGTGGGGCATGGAGGACATCGGCAGCAAGACCACCGACACGTACGCGCTGTCGATGAGCTATCGCCTCGGCCGCGGCGACGGCCCCGGCATCCTCGTCGCTCGTGACGGCAAGGACGGCTGGGTCAACGCCGTCGAGCAGAACGCCTCCGGGCACGCCCGCTTCGTCGAGGGCCCGTGGAAGGCCTCCTACGGGCTCGGCACCTACGGCATCGACCCGCACGCGCGCACGGCGTGGGCGGTCGTCGACCACGACGGCACGTTCGCCGTCGCCCACCACGTCCACCGGCACGTGAGCAGCCGCTGAGACACGCACGACCCGGCAGCGCGGCGCGGGGATGCCTCCCCGCGCCGCGCTGCACCTTTGTGCCTACCACACCTGGAGGAGAGATGAGCGTCACGACCGAACCCTCGTGCCGGCCGCAGCGTGATCCTGTGTGCGGCCGCGAGCTGACCGCAGACCAGGCGCTGCTGACCGCCGAGC
>Ga0302322_100005900_pt1 | contig 10795 bp, 9 predicted proteins | sample Fen_T0_2_FD_203757 | JGI IMG/M metagenome (GOLD analysis project Ga0302322, IMG submission 203757) | Peat permafrost microbial communities from Stordalen Mire near Abisko, Sweden - Fen_T0_2 | ecosystem: Environmental > Terrestrial > Soil > Wetlands > Permafrost | place: Sweden: Abisko... | reverse complement strand
GAACGGCCTGGGAATCTGATGTGTTCGGCCGATGCCCATGCGAGCCCGCTTGTATGCGGGCAGCTGCGTCACGTCGGCGCCGTCGTACACCACGGCCCCGCCGTCCGCATGCAGCGCGCCGCTCAACATGCCCACGAACGTGCTCTTGCCGGCGCCGTTGGGGCCGATGATGCCGAGCACCTCGCCCCGGTGGACCTCGAGGTCGACCTCCGACACGGCGACGACATCGCCGAAGCGCTTGGTGATCGCCTTGGTATGCAGGATGACCTCGCCCGCATCTCCCGACGAGGCCGGATGGGGCCCGCCCGCAGCGCGATCCTCCATATGGGTGTGCTCGACCGCCTCTTGAGTGCGGTCCCCGGCCTCACCCGAGGCGCCGGCGCGGCGCCGCGAGCCGATGACGCGCTCGTACACCTCGACGATGATGCCCCAGATACCGGCGGGAGCGAAGCGGATGAGCAGGATGACGATCACGCCCGTGATGGCCACGTGCAGCTCGGGATACCTGGACAGCGCCTCGCTCAGCCAGACCGTGAAGCCTGCACCGATGATGGGACCGACGATCGTGCCGATGCCGCCGACGATCGTGGTGCTCACGATGTTGATCGTCCAGACGAGCGAGAAGGCGCCGTAGGGCTCGACGGTGCCAAGGCGAACGGCCTGCAGACCACCGACCATACCGATGAGGAACGACGAGACGACCCACACCCACAGTTTCGTGCGGAAGGTCGAGACGCCCAACTCCTGGGCGGTGTCTTCGTCGTCACGGAGCGCCCGGAGGCTGAGCCCGAGCCGCGTGCGAAGGACGACGGCCACGATGAAGATGGAGACCACGGCCAACGCGAGCGCGTAATAGTACAACTGGAGCACCGTAGGCGCGTACGAGGTGAGGAAGAGACCGACGGCTCCGCCGAGGCCGTTCCAGTTCACCATGAACACGCCCAGGGCCTCCGCCAGCACCAGCGTTGCGATAGCGAAGTACAGTCCCCGGAAGCGGAACATCGGAACGCTCACGATGACCGCGAACAGAGCGGTGATGACGCCGCCGCCCACGATGAGCAGCGGCAGCGGAAGACCGAAGTGGTTGGCGAGCACGGCGGACGTGTACGCGCCGATGCCGACCGACGCGGCGGGAGCCAGCGACACCAGGCCACCGTATCCAGCAAGGAGGTTCCAGGCCTGGGCCAGAGCGAGGAACTCGAGCGCCTGGAAGATCACCAGCGCGTAGTACTCGCTGACGTAGTACGGCAAGGCGATGGCCACGACGAGCGCCACGGCGATGATGCCGAGAGCAAGGAACTGCTTGCGCGTGCGCGGCAGCCACGTAGCGAGGGATCGACGCCGCGGCGTCACACCGGCCATCTCAGGCACCCCCCGCGCGGCCGAACAGCCCTTGTGGGCGGACGGAGAGCACGATGAGCACGACCATGCAGCCGATGAACACGCGCCACCCATCGCCGATGAACGTGGCGCCGATACTTTCGATGACGCCGAGCAGCAGGCCGCCGATCAGCGTGCCCTTGACGCTTCCGACCCCGCCGAGCACGACGACCGCGAACCCGGTGACCAGATACGCGGTCCCTGTGCTCGGCGCGAACGAGAACGTCAGACCCACGAGCGTGCCGGCGATGGCGGCCGACCCGGCGGCGAACGCGTAGGTCAGGGAATACACGCGCTTGACGTTGACCCCCATGACCTCCGCCGCCACCGCGTCCTCGGAACTCGCGCGAAGGCCCCGCCCGAAGCCGGTGCGGGTGACCAGAAGGTGGGTGCCCGCCAGGAGCGCGACGGCGATGACGAGACAGACGACATAGATGACCGGCACGTGCTGGCCCAGCATGTTGAAGCCCGCTTGGGCGTAGGACGCGTCGAGCGAGCGCACGTCCGGCTTGAAACCGATCACGAACAGGTTCTGAAGCACGACCGAGACTCCGAACGTGATGAGCAGGGGCGCCTCCGCGCCCCTGCTCATCACAGGGCTCAGTCCGTAGTGTTGGAGCGGATAGGCGAGCAGAGCCACCGCAGGTGCCGCGATGAGCATCGCGACCAGCGGGTCGAGACCGATCCAGTGGCCGAGGAAGTACACGAGATACGCGCCCAGCACGATGAACTCGCCGTGCGCGAGGTTCATGAGACGCATGACCCCGAACACGAGGGACAACCCGAGGGCGACCACGGCGAACAGTCCGCCGATGCCCAGTCCCGTGATGACCGCGTTCAGAAGGTCGCTGCCGCTCGGCATGTCAGGTCCCCTTCCTGTCTTCTGTCGCCATTCCGCTCATCCTGACTCAGGGCAGAGGGAAGATGACCTGGCCCTTGGCAACGTCCTTGGGCCAGATGATGACGGACTTCTGGTTCTGCCACTGGGTCAGCAGTGACGGGATGGTCGACGTGTGGTTCGCGTCGAACTTGACCGGGCCGCAGACGAAGTCGCCATTCGTGGCGGCGATCGCGTCCACGATCTTCTGGGACTCGGTGGATCCGGCGGCATTGATGGCGTTCAGCAGGATCTGGCCGGTCGCGTAGGCCGGGCCGACCATCTGACCCATGCTCTGACCGGTCTCCTTGGTGAAGCGCGCGCCGAGCTCGGCCGCGCCCGGATACGGCACGTCCGGCGTCCAGTAGCTGTCGATGATGATGCCGTCGGAAAGCGGGCCGAGCGCGTCCGCGAACTGCTGCAGCTGGGCGCCGCGGGCGAAGTCCATGATCTTGGGCTTGTAGCCGGCCGCGTCCATCTGCTTGCGGAGAGCGATCAGGGTCGGCGTGTCGCCCAGGGCCACCACGTAGTCGGCGCCGGACTGCTTCAGCTTGTTGATGAGGCTGCCGAACTCAGTGGCGTTGGACGGGTACGGCGGCATCTTCACTTGCTTCCATCCGTACTTCTTTGCATTGGCCGTCCAGAGGGCGTCGAACACGGGGCCGTCGGAGCTGTTGTCCACGACGGTGGCGACGACACTGTTGGTCTTCGCCTTGATGCCGTACTCGGAGAGCATGCTGAACGTGCTGTCGGCAAGGTTCACGCCGGACACGAAGAAGTCGAACGCATACTTCCAGCCGCCACTCTTGGCCTTGACGCCGATGAAGGGCTCGAGCGGGTTGCCGCTCTCGATGTACGGGACGCCACGACGCTCGGCGGCGAGGGCGGCGGGATTGCCCACCGTGGGGACGATCGGCCCGACGATGGCGATGGCCTTGTCTTTCGTGATGAGCGTGTCCACGTTGCTGGCGGCGACGTTGCCGTCGCTCTTGTCGTCGTAGAGGACGACCTTGACCTGAACCGGCTTGCCGTTAACGGTGACGCCGCCCTTGGCATTCTGATCCGACACGGCGGCGTTGATCGCCCACTTCTCATACGCGCCGAAGCCGGCGAGCGGACCGCTCATCGAAGCATCGACGCCGATGACGACCGTAGTCGGCGCACTGCTGCTGCCCCCACCACTGCCGCCGCTGGCGGCACTGCCACTCGAGCCGCAGCCAGCGATCGCGAGACCCGCGACCAGAACGGCGGCGAGAACCAGGAGCAGCGCGAGACTCACGCCGCGCCCTCTGCCAGACGCCTTCATATGTTCCCCCTTGGTGAGTTGCGATTGTGACCAGCGCGTCCGAGCGACGCGCGAACACATAACATATAGATATTTAGACAAACTGTGTCAAGGACATCGAGGCGCCGGGAGGGCGACTCACAGGACGCCGAACTCCTCGACAGCCTCCACGAGGGCCTCCACGTTCTCCGGCTTCGCCTGGTCGGGGATGCCGCCCGGGCCGTCGAGGATGAGCCCGGTGTCGCCGAACAGGTCGACGAGCTCCTTGACGTCGTCCTTGACCTGCTGGGGGGTGCCGGTGACGAGCAGCGAGCTCGGTACGTTGCCCCAGAAGCACAAGACGTCGCCGCATACCTCCTTGAACTTCTTGCGGTCGATGCGGTCAAAGTGCGCCGCGACCTTGCCCGGCGGCAGTTCCGCCAGGAACTCGAGCCGCGGCGTGTAGTCGCCCTCGAAGAGCGGCATGGGCGTGATGCCGGCGTCGACAGATGCCTCGATGAGCGCCTTGAACGTCGGCCAGTAGAACCTGGCGAACTGCTCGTCGCTCATGAAGCCGCCGGCGCCCTTGTGCATCGGGATGAACTGGCGCGGGATGCCGGTGACGGCGTAGGCGGCGTGCAGCAGCCCGATGGTCGCGTCCTGCATCACGTCGATCGCCTGCAGCAGCGTATCCGGCTGGCGGTACATGTCGAGCGTGCTGCCGCGCAGACTGCGGAACGTGTCGGAGACGACGTCGAACGCCGGCATGAGCGCGGCCCCCCAGGTCGGCGGGTAGCCAAGATCCTTCATCTCCTGCAGGTACTTGCCGTTGGCGGCGTTGGTGTTCTCCTGCGCCTCGGCGATGTCCAGCATCGCCTGCAGCGCGGCCTTGAGCGGCGGGATGCCGAGCATGTTGCCGAGCACCTGCAGGTAGTAGCTGTTGGAGAACCAGTACAGCGGCGGCAGGGGGATCTGGCCGAGGCCCTCCAGCCTGGAGCCCATGCGCGGCAAAATCTTGTTGAACGTGAAGCCGTTGGGGTCGGCGACGAACTCGGCCAGTTCGTCGGCCTTGACGTACTCGTCCTCGACCCACTGGAACGGCGCGTCGTCGGCGAGACCGCCCTCCTCCCCGGCCCACATCATCTGCTTGTTGCCGTAGGCGGCGAAGAAGTCCGAGGCGAGGACGTCGTTGGTCGGAGCGAAGTTCCAGCCGAAGCGGAGCGTCGCCTCCTTGGTGGACTGCCAGCGAGTCTCGTGGTCGTAGCCGGCGTCCTTGTTGGAGATGCCCTTGATGAGCGTCGGGAAGTTGTGGACGTAGAGCGGCATGATGGGCACGCGGTCGGGCTTCTTGAGCGCGACGACGTCGTTGAACCGCTGCTCGCGCTGCGCGTAGAGCTCCTCAGGTGTCGGGGTCATGACGCACTCCCGGTCCACTCGGCGGCCAGGCGCAGGGCAGCCGCCGCGTCGCGGCCCCAGCCGTCGGCGCCGGTGTAGGTGCACACCTGCTCGTCCACGGGCGAGCCGCCGATCATGATCTTGACCTGGTCGCGCAGCCCCGCGTCGGCGATGCCGGCGATGGTCGCCTTCATCGAGTCGAAGGCGAGGGTGAGCAGACCCGAGAGGCCGACGACCTGCGGCTTCAGTTCCTTGATGGCGGCGACGAACTGCTCGATCGGCACGTCGATACCGAGGTCGTGGACGTCGTAGCCGTTGACGTCGAGCATGAGCACCACGACGTCCTTGCCGATGTCGTGGATGTCGCCGGCGACGGTGCCGAGCACGATCGTGCCGCGGTCGGCGACGGCCGCTTCGCCCTTGATGCGCGGCTTGAGCTCGGCGGCGATCCCCTTCATGATCTCGCCGCCCATGATGAGCTCGGGGATGAAGACCTCTTCGCGCTCGAACTTGTCGCCGAGGACGGTCATCGCCGCCTTCGCCTCCTCGAGCACCTCGGCCGGATCGGCGCCGGCGTCGAGCATGGACCGCACGAGACGCATGGCCCCGTCCTCGTCCATGCCGACGATGGCGTCGGAGAGTTCCTTCGACATGCTGACCTCCCTGATGACTTGATGACGTGCCCGCAAGGCACCTTGTCACGGTGTAGCACATAATGTATAGAGATTTGACGAAAGGCAAGAAGTTCCAGCGGCGATTGATATGATGCGCGCATGGCGCAGCGGGCGGAGGACAACCGGGGCATGGGAGCGACACCAAAGGGACGCGGGATCGACAGAGCGTCCTACGAACCTGCCTACATCCAGCTCGTGAACATCCTGCGCGGGGCGATCGCCAGCGGTCAGTACCAGGCCGGCGACCAGCTCCCCACAGAGTCGGAGCTCTGCTCCGCCTACGACGTGAGCCCGATGACCGTGCGTCGCGCCATCGGCATGCTGCTCGACCAGGGCGCGGTGACCACCACGAGAGGGCGCGGCACGTTCGTGCAGCCGCTGCGCCTCGCCACCGCCACGTTCGACCTCAGCGAGTTCCATGACATCCTGGCCGAGCCCGGGGTGACCGCCAAGGTGGTCGAGGCGCGCGTGCTGCCCGCCGGGCCGCGCGCCGCCGCCAACCTCGGCGTGCCGGACGGCACCCACGTCGTTTCCATCCGCCGCATCCTGCAGCGTGGCGACGAGCCGCTCATCTACCACCGCGAGTCGCTCATCTACGACCCCACGCGCCCGACGATCGAGTCCGAGCTCGACGTCACCGCCCTGCGCGACATGTTCGAGGGCGGCGTGGGCTCGGGGCCCAAGCGCGGCGAGCTCATCCTCCACGCCTCCGTGCTCACTGAGGAGGAGGCCGGCCGCCTCACCCTGCCGGCGGGCGGCGCGGCCTGGGTGCTCGAGCACATCTTCTACGGCTACGACGAGCGACCGATCAGCTGGGGCTGCTTCATCTGCCGCGGCGACCTGTTCTCGTTCCGCGCCAGTGTCGGAGCCCCGGCGCCTGAGGGCGACGGCGCGAGGAGGAACCGCAGATGACCGAGTTCGAGGGGCTCGACCCCGCATCGCTCGCCGCGCGCATCGCCGCGCTCGACGAGCAGGGCGCGCTCGACGCGGTCACAGCGCGCATCGAGGCCGGGGACGACCCGCTGGTGATCATCGAGGAGTGCCAGCTCGGCATGCGCTGGGTCGGCGAGCACTACCAGACCGGCAAGTACTTCATCTCCGGCCTCATCATGGCCGGCGAGATCTTTCGCGAAGCCATGGTCGCTCTGGGGCCACTGCTGCCCGAGGAGACCCCCGAGTCCGGGCAGGGCACGGTCCTGCTGTGCACCGTCCGCGGCGACATCCACGACCTGGGCAAGAACATCGTCATCATGATGCTGCGCTCCTACGGGATCGTCGTGCACGACCTCGGCGTGGACGTCTCGCCCGACGAGGTCGCCCGTAAGGCCGTCGAGCTCAAGCCGGACATCGTCGGCCTCTCCGGCCTCCTGACCGTGGCCACCGACGGGATGAAGGCCACGGTCCAGGCGGTGCGCGACGGAGAGAAGCAGATCGGCCGCCGCCTGCCGATCATCATCGGCGGCGGCATCGTCGACGAGCAGACCTGCACCTGGACGGGCGCCGACCTCTGGGCCAACGACGCTTCGCGCGGCGTGAAGCTCATCCGCGAGCAGATCGCCGCGGCCCGCTCCTGACCCGCGCAGGACGCCGCCGTCCGCGCGGAGCGTCCGGCGGGCGCTGGTTGACAGCCCCCCGCCCGCTGTCCTACGGTTCCCAGACCGCTTGCCGGAACGGCAGGCACGTGATGAAGGGCCCGGTGCTCACCGGAGGTGTCACATGATTGGCCCGTGGCGAAGGACATACGAGTTCTGCCTGAGCTAGTCGAGGCGCGCCGCCTCGCACTGGCCCACAACGTCCTGCCCATCACCCACTCGTTCGTCTCCGATCTCGAGACCCCCGTCTCGGCGTTCCTCAAGCTCGGTGCGCCTCGCCGCGGGTTCCTCCTGGAGAGCGCCGAGCAGGGCCAGCACCTGGGCCGTTTCTCGTTCCTCGGCGTCGGCGCCCGCGCCCTCGTCACCTACGCGGACGGGCGCCTCACGGTGCAGGAGAACGGCGAACGGCTGAGCGTGGAGCACGACGACCCGTTCACCGCCGTCGCGGACCTCATGCGCAGCTACCGGCCGCCTGCGAGCGGCGAGGCGGCGGCGCTGCCGCCGCTCGCCGGCGGCCTCGTCGGCTACTTCGGCTACGACCTGGTGCGGCGCCTGGAGCCCCTCCCAGACGCGCCGCCGGACGACCTCGGTCTGCCCGAGATGGCGTTCCTGCTGGCCGACACGGTGCTCGTGTTCGACCACCTCAAGCACACCATCACGATCGTCGCCAACGCGTTCGTCGACGGGCGCGACGTCGACGGCCCCTACGAGCGCGCCGTCGAACGCATCGCGGACGTGCGCGCCAAGCTGGCCGCGCCCCTCCCCGCCGGTGCGGCCGGCCGGATGGTCGACGTCGCCGAGGTGGAGGGGCGGGCGGCCGAAGGCGGCCCCGCCCCCTCGCGGCCGGTCTCCTCGTCGATGACGCGCGCGCAGTACGAAAGCGGCGTCGAGCGCATCCGGGAGTACATCTACGCCGGCGACGCCTTCCAGGTCGTGCTCTCGCAGCGCTTCAGCACGCCCGTGGACGTCTCGCCGTTCTCCATCTACCGGGGCATCCGCGCCGTGAACCCGAGCCCATACCTCTACTACATCGCCTTCGACGACTTCGCCCTCTGCGGCTCGAGCCCTGAGCCGCTGATCACCGTCCAGGGCGACCGCGTCGAGACACGGCCGATCGCCGGCACGCGCCGGCGGGGCGCGAGCCCCGCCGAGGACCGGCGCCTCATCTCCGACCTGCGCGCGGACGAGAAGGAGTGCGCCGAGCATCTGATGCTGGTCGACCTCGGCCGCAACGACCTCGGCCGCGTCTGCGTGCCGGGCAGCGTCCACGTCGACGAGTTCATGGGCATGGAGCTCTACTCGCACGTCATCCACATGGTCTCGTCGGTGAGCGGGACGCTGGCGCCCGGGAACGACCCGACCGCGGCCCTTAAGGCCGCGTTCCCGGCCGGCACCGTGAGCGGCGCTCCCAAGGTCCGCGCCATGCAGATCGTCGACGAGCTCGAGACCGTGCGCCGCGGACCCTACGCCGGCGCGATCGGCTACCTGGGCTACGGCGGCGACCTGGACACCTGCATCTGCATCCGCACGGTGATCGTCAAGGACGGCGTCGCGCACGTGCAGGCAGGCGCCGGCATCGTGGCCGACTCGGTGCCGGAGAAGGAGTACGCTGAGACCCGCAACAAAGCGGCAGCCTTGCTGCGCGCCATCGACCTCGCCCACGAGCAGTTCGGCGACGGAGGCACGCCATGACCACCACCGGCCCCCGGCCGGGCGACGGCGCCCGGGTGTTCATGATCGACAACTACGACTCGTTCACCTACAACCTGGTCCAGTACCTCGGCGAGCTCGGCGCCGACATCACTGTCAAGCGCAACGACCACGTGACCATCGCCGCGATCGAGGCCGCCGCACCCACGCATCTGGTCGTCTCCCCCGGGCCCTGCACGCCCAACGAGGCGGGGATCAGCATGGACGCCATCGCCCACTTCGGCGCCGCGCGCCTGCCGGTGCTCGGCGTGTGCCTCGGCCACCAGGCCATCGGCCAGGTCTACGGAGGCGTCGTGCGTCGTGCCGGCGCGCCCGTCCACGGCAAGACCGACCAGATCCGCCACCACGGCGCCGGTGTGTTCGCCGGCCTGCCCGACCCGTTCACGGCCACCAGGTACCACTCGCTGGTCGTCGACGAGGCGCTGCCCGACAGCCTCGCGCTCACCGCGTGGAACGACGAGGGCATCGTGATGGGCGTGAGCCACCGGGAGCTGCCGGTGCACGGCGTCCAGTTCCACCCGGAGAGCGTGCTCACCGAGGTCGGCCTGGACCTGCTGGCGACGTTCCTGCGCATGACCGGCAAGGAGACCCTGGATGCCGAATGACGTCCTGAGCGCCGCGCTGGCCGAGCTGACCGCCGGGCGTGACCTCACGCAGGAGGCCGCGCGCGCCGTGCTGCTCGAGATCATGGGCGGCCGCACTGGCGACGCGCAGACGGGCGCCTTCCTGAGCGCGCTCCGCGTGAAGGGCGAGACGGCGGACGAGATCGTCGGCATGGCGCACGCCATGAGTGAACTGGCAGAGAAGGTCGACGTGGACGCCGACGTGATCCTCGACACGTGCGGCACCGGCGGCGACCGAGCCGGCACCTTCAACATCTCCACGGCGGCTGCTCTGGTCGCTGCCGGCGCCGGCGTCACCGTCGCCAAGCACGGCAACCGCTCGGCGACCAGCAAGTGCGGCAGCGCCGACGTGCTCGAGGCGCTCGGCGTGGTCATCGACCTCGCCCCGGAGCACGTGAGCCGCTGCATCGCCACGTGCGGCATCGGCTTCATGTTCGCGCCCCGCCACCACCTGGCGATGAAGTACGTCGCCCCGGTGCGCCGCGAGCTCGGCATGGCGACCACGTTCAACCTCATCGGACCGCTCACCAACCCCGCGGGAGCGCGACACCAGCTCATCGGCGTCGCCGACGCGCGCTACGTCGACCGCATCGCCCAGGCGGTGCGCATGATGGGCAACGCGCGCAATCTCATCGTGCACAGCGACGACGGCCTGGACGAGATCTCCACCACCTGCCCCACGAGCGTGGTCGAGGTGTTCGCCGGGCAGGGCTTCGACGAGCGCTACGAGGTCACGCCGGAGCAGTTCGGGATGGCGCGGGCGAAGCTGGAGGACCTCGCCGGCGGCGATGCCGCGGAGAACGCGGCCCTGCTGCGCGCCGTCGTGGACGGCACGCCCGGCCCGAAGCTGGACATCGTCCTGCTCAACGCCGGTGCGGCACTGTACATCGCCGAGGCCGCCGGCAGCATCGCCGACGGCGTGGAGAAGGCGGGGACGGCGGTCGCCTCCGGAGCCGCCCGGGCGAAGCTCGACGTGCTCGTCGCCACCACCCGACGGCTGGCGCAGGAGACGGCGTGAGCGGCAAGGACGCACCGCGCGGACCGTCGCCGGCCGGCTTTCTCGCTGAGATGGTCGCCGGCTCACGCCGGCGCGCGGCCTCCGCGCGCTCCGCCGGGCACTTCGTGCGGCCGGAGGTCGGCGGCGAACCTGGGCGGCTGCGCGACGCGCTTGCGCGCCCGTCCTGGGTCCCCGGCGCGCCCAGCCCGCAGCTCGCCGTGATCGCCGAGGTCAAGCGGCGCTCGCCCAGCAAGGGCGACATCGCCCCGGACCTCGACGCCGT
>Ga0302322_100005898_pt1 | contig 10796 bp, 5 predicted proteins | sample Fen_T0_2_FD_203757 | JGI IMG/M metagenome (GOLD analysis project Ga0302322, IMG submission 203757) | Peat permafrost microbial communities from Stordalen Mire near Abisko, Sweden - Fen_T0_2 | ecosystem: Environmental > Terrestrial > Soil > Wetlands > Permafrost | place: Sweden: Abisko... | reverse complement strand
GGACGGCGTAGACGGTGCCCAGCGCGGCCAGCACCAGCAAGTGAAAGGCCGCGAGCTCCCAGAAGGTGCCGTTGGCCAACTTCTGGACGACGACGACGGGATACGTGACCAGCAAGGCGCCCGAGCAAAGGTAATGCAGGCCCACCACCGGATGCAGGCGGGCTGCGTGCGAAAGCCCACCGATGATGTCGACCAGGTTCGAACGCCGCCAGCGCAGCTGTTGCGCAAAGTACTTCTTGTAGGTTGGCGGGGCGGTGGTCCAGCAGACCGCATCCATGGTACAGTAGGTTTGGTAGCCCGCTTTGACGATCTGGCGGGTGAGGAAGCGGTCCTCGCCGTACTTGATGGGGACTCCTAACAGGTTGCGATTCTCCAGGATGGGCTCGAGCTCGAGGAGCACGCTGCGACGGTAGGCCGTCAGACAACCCGAAAGACACATCACCGAGCGGAACGCACGCTCGAGGGTCTTGAGGTACTCGTAGCCAAGGAGGTACTTCACCGCCTGCATCCTGGTCAACCAGGTATCGTGGGGATTGGAGATGAAAACCCGTCCTCCCACGGCGGCGATGCGAGGGCTCGTGAATCGCCGCACCAGGGCCCGGATGGCCGCAGCCTCCACGACGACATCGGAGTCGATGGAAACGATGATCTCGGACCCGGTCGCCCTCACCGCGCGGGCGATGCTCTTGCGCTTGCCTATGTTCACGCGGTTACGCATCACCGTGACACGTCCGTGGCTCTGCTTCGCAGCCTGGCAAGCCCAGGTGTAACTGTCGTCCGTGGAACAATCATCGACGACGATGACGGACAGTTTGTCGGCGGGGTAGTCCAGGGCGAGCATGCTGGTAATGGAGTCGAGGATGCCTTGCCCCTCATTGAACATCGGTGTGACGATTGTCACCGTAGGCTCGAAGCTCTCGTCCACTGTTTCGAATCGGGAACGACGCACGATCCGCAAATAGAGCCCCACCAGCCAGCGGTTGGCCCAAACCAGTAGCACAAGCAAGTATAGGGGGAGTTCCATGGGTGCTCTGTTGCCGGACGCGCCCGCGTCGGGTCCAACAGTCTCAGACAGGATGAGCGGCCTACTATCCCTGTGGATTGGGCTCTGTCAAGTGTCATCTCGGGGGCGAAAGAGTAGAGCATGAATCTTCCGACTGCCGCCGGCATTTTACCTGTGGCCCCGCTTGACCCGCGCGGGCGCTCTTCTCAACAGCAATGAATCCTGTTGCCTGGCATAACCCGATCGAGTACACGTACCCCCCATGGGTGGGCCCACGTCAGCTCTTCGTGGCGAACGTCGATCAACCTCGCCGTGGATCCCGGCCTCGGGTTATCGTCGACGACTGTGAGACTTGATGGCGAAGACACTCTGGCCGACGTTGCTAATACGAGGCCTCATCGCGGCACTCGGCCTGCTGGGGTCGGGGTGGGGCTGCTCGTCTTCCTCTCGTGAAACGCCTCTTCATTGCGTGTCCGGCCTCACGGGCTGCGGCTCGTCGTGCACGGATCTGCAATTGGATGTAGTCAACTGCGGGGCGTGCGGGCATACCTGTGCGCTGGGTGAGGCGTGTACCCGGGGCGCATGCACCCCAAGCTGTGCGCCGCCAGCTCAAGCCTGCGGCACCGGGTTGCTGGCGACCTGCATCGATACGATGTCAGACCCCGCCAACTGCGGTGCCTGCGAGCATGTCTGTGCGGCAGGCGAGATCTGCTCCGTCGGGACCTGCCACGTCGGCTGCGCGGGTTGAGGCTGGAAAATCTGTGGTGGCGCATGCGTAGACACCTCCCACGAACAGAACCACTGCGGCGCCTGTGAGGTCGTATGTTTGGCTGACCAGACCTGCACCGAGGGGGCTTGTATTCCTGCTGCGCTTGGCCCCGCGCCGCGCGTGATCCTCAGTTTCACGGCGGACGATACCTACGCCGAGCAGTTCACCTTCATGGCACCGCTGCTCGAGGCGCATGGCATGCGCGCCACCATGATGGTCAACGCGGGCCGGATCGGTCTGCCGGGTACGCTCTATCTGAGTGACGAGCAGGTCGCCGAGCTGCAAGCCGTCGGACACGAAATCGGTTCGCACGGCCTCACACACCAGCATCTGGTGACGACCCAGAACCTGCCCGATCGAATCGCCAGGGAGGTCTGCGACAGCCGTGTCGACCTTCTGGCGCGCGGCTTTCACATCAGGACGTTTGCCTACCCCTTCGGCGAAGTGGATGGCCTTGCACAATCTTGGGCCGCCAACTGTGGCTACACGACGGGCCGGCTCGTAGGCAACCTGCATGACCTGGTTTGGTTCGAGACCATTCCACCCACGAAGATGATCGCACTTCGGGCGTCCTCTTCTGTCAGCAGCGCCAACACACTCGAAGATGCCGAGGGGTACGTCCTGAATGCCGAGGGACACGCAGATGGCATCGAGCCCGCCTGGCTGATCATGAACTTCCACCGATTCTGCCCTGGCGCGGCCTGCAATCCTGGCCTCGCCTGGGACACGGACCTGTTCGCTCGATTCGTCGAGTGGGTCGCACAACGCAAAAGCCTCGGCACCGTGGTTCGGACTATCTCGCAGGTGGCGCCGGGGCCGCTGCAGCCGCCAGTGGCCAGCAATACTCCGTTGGTTCTGAACGGTGATCTGGAAAGCTATCTGCAGGGGCCCAGCGCGGCGCCCGATTGTTGGACCTACGGTCACTCTGGCGACAACACGGCGACCTGGACGCGCGTGCCTGGCCGGACCGGATACGGTCAGCAGCTGCTGGTAAGCCAGTACGCAAGCGGCACCAACACGCTACTACTTTCGCGCGGCTTGACCCAGACCCCGGATTACAAGAGCTGCGGGATCCCCATCAAACCAGGACGGCACTACCAGCTTAGCTGTTGGTACCGCTCGGATGTCCCCGTCGCGTTCACCCTGTACAAGAACGACGACCTGGACGACACGGTCAGCCAGTGGATGACCACGGAGGCGAGCCCGGCCAGCCCAGCGGCGTGGGCGAAAAGGACATTCGGACTCACGGTCCCGGACGGCATCGTGAAGTACAACACGCTCTTCTATGGCCCCCATGTCTCGAGTGTCTGTCCATCGGGATGCCTGAATGGTGAGGGCACGGCCACGGTGCTGATGGACGATTGCAGCGCCATCGACGACACGGGAGTGGGCGGGGGGGGGTGATGCGGCGGTTGGTCTTCGTAGCGCTCTTGCCCATGTGATGGGAATGGCACGACCGCGCGGACGCCCCAGCACGTGGACCTCGATGATCACCACGAGTCCATCTATGCGGTCTTGAGCAGGGGGGCGGTCTCGGTCGCCGACAAGCTGCTGGAAAATCGCTGGAATCTGGGCAGCAGGTTCGCCATCGCCACGCTGCCAGACCCGTTGTCCTGGACGGAAGACCCGTTCGAGGACCCACAGTGGCGGTTCCTGTTCTACAGTCTGAAGCCCACCTCGAATCTGCTCTACGCCTACTACACCACCGGGGAGGTGAAATACCGCGAAAAGCTGGTGTCGATCCTGGAAAGCCTTGCCGCGTACGACGCCGGCCGTCCGGTCGGTCCTCCCTACGACCGAGCCCGATTCGACCACCGTCACGCAGCCGCGTTCCGCGCGATGGTACTGGTGAACACTCTCGTGAAGCTCGAGCGTTCAGCCGACATCTCCGATGAGCTTGCTGCCGAACTGAAGGCCTCCATTGCTCGACTGGGCACGTTCCTGGCCGGCCCCTTGAACTTCGACCCCGAGTACAACCACGGCTTCACGGAGGCTGCGGCGCTGGCCCTGGTGGCTGCGAATTTTCCGAACCTGCCCGATGCGCCGGCATGGCAAGGCACCGCGCTGGACCGGTTGTCGTCGCTCATGGCCAATTCCGTCGATGGCGACGGCGTCGAGCTGGAGAATTCCCCCTTCTATCACTTCTATGTTCTCGGTCTGACCTATCAGATCGATCGGTGGGCGCGCCGCTATGGCATTCCGCTGCCGGCCAGCTTCGACACTGCGATGAAGCGCATGGTGTCCTACGCGACCTACGTTCTCGAGCCTGACGGAAGCATTCCGCTGGCTGGCGCCAGTGTGGAGCTGGGGATCGAGAATCTGGACCCGGCCGTCTACGGTGAGCTGGCCAAGGAATTTCCGGCATTCGCCCACGTGTACACGCTGGGCGCTACCGGAACGGCTCCGGCCGAGAGGGCGGTCTTGTTCCCCGAGTCTGGGCAAGCCTTCCTGCGCTCGGGATTTGGCAACGGGCCGGCGGACGTGGCGCAGGAGACCCACGTTGCGTTCAACGTCGGGAAGTGGCGGACCAGCCACAGCCACCTCGACGTGCTGGGGCTCGACTACTTCGCGGCGGGGGCGCGCCAGCTGTGCGACTCGGGCCTATACACGTACGACCCCGGTCCGGATTACGCGTACTTCTTTGGCACCCGGGCCCACAACACGGTCGTGGTCGATGGCCGGGACCAATCGACGGCAGGTGAAGTGACCGCGGGCCTTACGGCCAGCGGCCCGCGCTGGGCCTACCAGTCGGGCTCGCATGCACTGTACCCTGGTGTGGTCCACCGACGATCGGTCCTCCTGCTTGAAAGGGATCTAACCCTGGTCTATGACACCGTGGAAAGTCAGGAGCCCCATGACTATGCGCAGATCTGGCACCTGGCCAGTGGCTATGCCGCCAGCGTCGCGGGCCTAAACAGCACGGGCCTGGCCAGTGACGGACAGGCGGCGGTCGTGGTTCGGCAGGGTTTGGGTGCCGGGCTGTCGCTGCTGCCGATCGCGGGAGCGACGGATCCCATGCAGGGCTGGTACTCGGAGGTCTATGGAACGATGGTGCCAAGCTATGCCCTGGAGTACCACCTCGCCGCTTCCGAGGGGCACTACGTGACGTTGATCGCGACCGGCCCTGCGGCGCGGGCGGAATCCAGCATCACCGCAAGTGTTGGGCAGGACGGAACCCTGACGGCGGTCGTATGTGGAGGCCTCGGGCCGACGGCGGTCACCGTCGCCAAACAAGTGGCCGTTGGCGAATCGGTGACGGTCACGGATACTGTCACAGCATGTGGACAGCCTTGAGATGGGAACCGTGAAAGAATTGTCGAGCGCGGATGCTCCCACGGGCCGTTCAACAATGCTATAGGGGCACATCATGCGCAGGTGGTCACCGCTTTCAATCCTACTGTTCTCGATTTCCTGTGGCGGATCGTCCTCACCCGGACAGCCCGACAGTTCTTTCGCTGCACCCGACGCCACCACCGCGGCCGATGTGCCCTCGACGGTGGCGGAAGCAGGTTTGGACACACTGGGCACCGACCTCTCGGCGCCTGGAGATCTCCCGGCGCACGTGGACGTCGCGCAGGACGGCCCCGCGATTTCGTCGGACAAGCCGAGCTCGTTCGATCTCGCCGCACAGGCGCCCGAGACGGCCCGAGATGTCATCGCGGACGCGAGCGGAATCGACAGCGCAGCCCTCGAAGTCGGTGCGACGACAGGCGACGGCGGCGTGGATCCGGCCCTCGACCCGTTTGGCACCAGGATGCTGAGGCCGACCTTGGCGGGAGGCAAGGCCTGGGTATCGCAATGGAACAATGGCGTGATACGCAACTTCACCTCTGCCGATCCCAAGGATCCGTGGTTCGATGCCAACCATGGCAACGCCAAATACAAAGTGGACGGAGATGGCATTCTCAAGATCAGTGGCAGTGAGCCGCGTATCTACATCCACGACCCGGCCAACAGCGATCAGTGGCGCAACGTGGAGATTACCATGTACTTCATGCGGGTGGCCGATGACGGGATTGCCTATGGCGGCCTGGTGGCAATGGCCCGGACCAATCACGGTACCGTCGGCAGCGAGAACACCAATCTCTGCGATACGCGGGGGATTGACGCTCGAATGCGTTACGACGGCGCGATTGACTTCGAGAAGGAGACCAGCCACCCCGCCTCAGTGCCCGTTTCCAGCAAGACCTACTGGCAGGGTGGAATGCCCAAGAATGTCTGGATTGGGTACAAATCGCTCATCTACGATCTGCCGAGTGGCAACGTCAAACTCGAGCTCTACATCGACGAGAGCGATGGCGAAGGGGGCGGCAACTGGGTCAAGTTGAATGAGCTGGAGGACGACGGAACCAACTTCGGCGTGGGCGGCACTGCATGCAAGTCGGGCATCGACCCAGCGGCGAAACTGACCGCTGATGCGACCCGCGAGGGCTCTGAGAGTGGCCTGCCCAACCTCACGGTCTATTTCCGCAGCGACGGCGTGGGCACGGATGGACTGCTGTACAAGAAGGGCATCATCCGCGAAATCCAGGCCTCTGGATTTTAACCACAGAGGCACCTCATTCTCTGGGCCTCTGTGCTCTCTGTGGCGAAAAAACGGTGCAACGACCGCTACGCTTCGATGACGTTGCCGCGGTCCTTGGGCACGACGTGGCGTGAGTCAACCACGAGGTCGGCGGTTCGTGCCACGAGGTTGTAGTCCACGGACTTGTGGTCGGTGACGACCAGCACGCAGTCTGTGGCACGCAGCACGTCCTGGGTGAGGTCTGCGGACTTGAGGTCGAAGGTGTACTTCCGGGTGCGTGGCAAGGCCGGCACGTGAGGATCGTGATAAAGGACCCGCGCGCCCAGTTCGGTCAAAAGCTCGATGATCTTCAGGGCAGGGCTTTCGCGCATATCATCGATATCCCGCTTGTAGGCCACGCCAAGCACCAGGATGCTCGAGCCATTGACGCTCTTGCGGCGGGAATTGAGCGCATCCCGCACCCGGTCGATCACGTAGTACGGCATGTTCGTGTTGATCTCGCCGGCAAGCTCGATGAAGCGGGTGCTCATATCCACCTGGCGGGCCTTCCAGGTGAGGTAAAACGGATCGATGGGAATGCAGTGACCGCCCAGCCCAGGCCCCGGCCAGAAGGCCTGGAAGCCGAACGGTTTGGTCGACGCCGCCCGGATGACCTCCCACACGTCGATGTGCAGACGGTGACAGACCATCTTGGTTTCGTTGACCAGCGCGATGTTCACCGCGCGGTAGATGTTCTCGAAGAGCTTGACCATCTCGGCGGTGCGGGTGGACTCGACCGGGACGACCTTTTCCACGGCGGCGCCATAGAGCGCACAGCCGGCTTCCATGCAGTCCTTTGTCAGACCACCCACGACCTTGGGAATGTTCTTGGTGCCAAAGTGCGGATTACCTGGATCTTCGCGCTCGGGACTGAAGACCAGGAAGAAGTCGCGGCCTGCTTGCAGCTTCGATCCCGCTTCGAGGATGGGCTGCACCAATTCATCCGTGGTTCCAGGATAGGTGCTGCTCTCCAGGGCGAACAGCGTGCCTTGGCGAAGATGGGGCGCCACCATGCGGGCGCTGCTCTCGACGAAGCTCAAATCGGGCTCCCGGCTGTCGTTGAGCGGCGTAGGCACGCAAACCAGGATGGCGTCCATCTCGCGGCACCGGGAAAATTCGGTGGTTGCGGCCAGCCGGCCCTCGATGACCAGGTCCATCCACGCCTCGGGCTTGATGTGCTCGAGGTAGCCCTTGCCTTCGTGGATGCATACTGGTTTGCGCGGATCGATATCGAAACCAACGACCTTGAACCCTGCGCGGGCAAAGGTGATAGCCAGTGGCAATCCCACGTATCCGAGCCCCACGACCCCAACCGTGGCCTCTCGATTTGCAACCCTGGCTAGAAAGTTCTTGAGCATGTTCGGTGACCCATCCCCTGAAGTGTTGACCTGCGCGAAACAGGCGGCGGACTATCCCACGGAACCTGGCCTGCGAGAAGGTACAACACCTACTTGATGAAGGCGACGTCGTCGATCCAGATCTCGAAGTCGTTGGGCATGACGCTGTCGTCGACGTACAGGGCGCTGATCTGGATGGCCATGGACGTCAGATGCTTGGTATCAAGCCTGTTCTCTGCCGTGTGGAAACCGGGATTGAAGAAATCCTGTTGGGTGTCGGCAAAGAGTATGTCGAAGCGCCTCCAGGTCGTGTCGATCTTGGAGGTCTTGTAAGGCGGGAAGTCGGTATCACCGAACTTCACCAGGTACGGACTGCAGTTGAATTTCGAGCCTGACTGGAACAGGCACGGGGCCAGGGCCGGATTCAGGGAACCGGGATCCGCGCCGGCGTCGGTGTAGATGTCGGGAAAACTGACCTTCACGCCGGTGAGAGGAGCGCCTGCTTTGGCCCAGAAGGAGATCCCCTTGTACTCCGAAGCGTCGTAGGTGGCTTTGACGGCCCCGCTCTTGGTCATGAAGTCAGTACTGATGGCAGCGCCCCATTCGGCAAATCCAACCGCCTTCGTGTGGAACGAGCCTGCACCCGAGCACTGGTCGTTGCCGTTGTCCTGGTCGATAGGGTACGCAGTCGTCTCGACCTTGGCCGGCTCGAAGTGGCCTTTGCTGTCGCCGTAAACGTAGAAGCTGCCCCTGCGGCCATCGACAGGGTTCAGCTTGCTGTCGTCCTGGAAGTCCGCGATCACCTCGGCCGAGCCGCTGATGCAACGACTGGCGGCACCGTCAGGGGCGGTGGCGTCCCGGCTTCCGGGGTCCTGCACCGGCTGAACGAGGTAGACGTCGTCGATCCAGAAGTCGGCCTCCACCGGCCCAGCCGTGTTGCTTTGGGGTCCGTCGACCTGGAATCCGATGAGGTAAACCGTGCGAGGATCGAGCTTGCCCGAGGAAGCGGTGTGGCCCCAGCCGTCCTGAGACAGTTCACTGAACTTCACTTCGAACCGCTTCCAGCTGTCCGTCAGCGAGACCTGCCTCGAGAATGCATCCCCGCACTGGTCGGTCGAGGCGTCGGTTTGGCCGCACCTTCCCCCCAGCGCATCCGTGTCCGCATTTTCCACGATGACCTTGAGCCGGGTGGGCTTGCTGGCCATGGCCCAGAACACCAGCCCCTGGTAGGCGCTGAGGTCGACCGGAATTCGATCGGCGAGGTTGCTGGTCCCGGCATCCCCGGCCTCTGGGCCGGACGAAGGTGTCCTTTGTGCAAGCCAGACCCCCAGTTCGCAAAAACCATACAGGTCGACGATTCGGCATGCGACGTGCGCCGCGCGCGCACTGGGGACGCCGTCCAGCGTCTGGTGGGGCGCCGGCAAGAACGCGTGGGTGTATGGATCCGGGGCCATGGTATTGGACGGGTCGCCCGAACTGCGCCAGCCTCCCCAGAAGCCTGGACTTGCGCTCGTGCCGGCGACAGCGAGGGGAATAGGACCGTTGGGGGCAGCGGCTTTTTCCATGTCGTCCAGAAGAACGTACTGGACCGCCAGCGTCGCTGCCGGCCGATCCTCGATATTGGCATCGAGGCTGACGCTGGCATCGTAGCCAGGGTCAGCTACCGTGGGGTCACAAACGCACGCTGACCACTGCTTGCCGTCGGCGGAGCACGCCTGGTCGCCCTTGCAGGACCACTGGCCAACGCACCTTCTGACCGAGGCCGGAATGCATCCCTCGGGCGGGGTCAGTCTTCCCTTGTCGCTGCCACCTCCACATTGGGCCAACGCCACCGTGAGCGTGGTCACGACAGCGATCTCGATGATTGCTCGCATCCTGTATCTCGAAGGCTTGAACTGCGGTTGAGTGTCGGGGCGGTATTCTGCACAACGGTGTGCGTCCGTTCAAGTGCGCCCCGCACACGGCGGACAAGCCGGTTGCTGGAATGAACGAGATTGTCTCCGGCCCTAATTCGACCGCCCGGAGCTCTTGGTCAGTTCTGCAATGAAGCTCGGCGTGGGCCTTCCACCGAGCTTACGGACCATCGCCACATCGGCCCAAGCCTCGTCATAGGCTTTGACAAGGGCATGGACCACGGCGCGATTCTGGTAGGCGGCGGTGAAGTCAGCCTTCAGCTCGATGGCCTTGTCGTAGTCACGGATGGCGGCTTGGTATCGGCCCTGGCCTTGGAAGGCATTGCCGCGGTTGTTGTAGGCTTCGGCGAAGTGGGGCCGGGCCTCGATGGCCTTGCCACAGTCGATGATGGCGGCATCGAACTGGCGGCGAAGGTCGTGGGCACTGCAACGGTTGCTGTAGGCTTCAGCGAAATCAGGCCGGAGCTCGATGGCCCTGTCATAGTCTCTGATGGCGGCTTCGATCTGTCCCTTGTTGTCGTAGGCGCTGCCACGGCTGTTGTAGGCCTTGGCGTCGGCGGGACGCAGTCCGATAACCCGGCCATAGCTGTCGATGGCCGCATCGAAATCGCCTTTGGCATCGTAAGCGTTGGCGCGGTTGTAGTAGGCCTGCACAAACGCTGGATCGAGCGCGATGGCTCGGTCGAACTCCCTGATTGCGGCGTCGAGCTGACCTTTGTCGAAAAGGATGCTGCCGCGACCGTTGCGGGCATCCGCCAGGCCCGGTTGCAACTTGAGGGCATTGTCGTAGTCTTGCAACGCCTGATCGTAGCGGCCTTGGTCACTGTGGACATCGCCCCGACCGATGAAGGCCTTGGCGTTGCGTGGATTCAGGGCGATGGCTTGTTCGTAGTCGTTGAGGGCCGCGTCAGGCTGACCGCTTGACCAGTAAGCGCTGCCCCGGTTTAGATAGGCGCGGTCGTTCTGCGGGCAGTTCCTGACGGTGTCGTCCCAGATGGCCAGCTCGGACTGGTAGTCCTTGTTCCTCTGGCGAGTTCCCCAGCCCAAGACCCCGGCCACCGCGGAAATTAGCAACGCCAGAGCCCGCCTGGATTGCAGCCCCAGCCGCCCGATCGCCTGGTGGATCGAAAGCACCACCAGGGCGGCCACCGCCGCCAGCGGCAGGTACATGCGGTGCTCGGCCTCGGTCTGGGTGGCCAGAGGCACGATG